>Ga0265292_1001815_pt1 | contig 17077 bp, 17 predicted proteins | sample Munlanlewell296A_FD_189080 | JGI IMG/M metagenome (GOLD analysis project Ga0265292, IMG submission 189080) | Leachate microbial communities from a municipal landfill in Southern Ontario, Canada - Leachate well 296A | ecosystem: Engineered > Solid waste > Landfill > Unclassified | place: Canada... | reverse complement strand
CTCGAGAGCACCCGAAGCTTCGAGACGATCGAGGACCCGGTCGAGTATTTCCTCGAGGACGCGAACCAGGTCTACGTCCAGGAAAAGACCGGGACGACCTTCGCGTCGATCCTGCGGGCCACGCTGCGGCAGGACCCCGATGTGATCCTGGTGGGGGAGATCCGGGACTACGAGACGGCGGACGTGGCGTTCAAGGCGTCGCTGACGGGGCACATGGTGCTCACCACGCTCCACACGAACAACTCCGTGGCCTCGATCACGAGGATGATCGACATGGGTGTCAAGCCGTACCTCATGGCCTCCGCGCTGGAGGGGATCCTCGCCCAGCGGCTCGTGCGGAAGATCTGCCGGCACTGCGCGACCGAGGAGGCGGTGAACCCCGAGACGGCAACGCTGCTCAACCTCCCCCCGGGCCTGATCGGGGAGACCACACACCGGGGAAAAGGGTGCGACCGGTGCGGGCAGACCGGGTACCTCGGGCGGACCGGCGTGTTCGAGCTGTTCGTGATGAACGACGACTTCCGCCACCACATCTGCACGGGGTACAAGGAATCGGAGCTTCTCCAGATGGCGCGGGCCGGCGGGATGAAGCAGTTGATGGAGGACGGCGTCGAGAAGGTTCGCCGGGGCGAGACCACCCTCGAGGAGTTGCTCCGGGTGATCGGCCCGCAGACGCGCCACGAGCGGCGGTGCGGGCGGTGCGAGCGGATGATCGACGCGAAGTTCCCCTTCTGCCCCCACTGCGGAAGTTTCCGGCAGAACGTGTGCCGGTTCTGCCGGATGCCGGTGGAGCCGGAGTGGACGCACTGCGCCCTCTGCGGAAAAGAATCGCCGACCGGGACGCCGTGAGAGATCGAACGCCTCAAGACCCCCAGCGGGCCAGGGGCGGGGCGCCCGGGGTTTCGATCACCCGGAGGAGGAAGGGGCGGCGCCCCGGCATCCCGGAGAACCGCATGTCGTAGAAGGTGATTTCCGTACGGCCGTGGTCGAACGCGACGCGCACCGCGGGGAACCGGGCGAACCAGAGGTACGTCTCCACGTCGGACAACCCGCGCACCGCGCGGACCGCCGGAACGTCGGCGCCCCGCAGCTCCCGCTGTTTCCATTCCAGCGTCCCCGCCAGAGGGTCGACCTCGGCCCGCAGGAACGTCCGCCCGTCGTCAACGAACCCGTTCCAGGATAGCGGCCCGGCCGGAAACGGAACGGTCCTTTTCTCCACCGGAGCCCGGCTTCCGGGATGATCCTTCTCCGCCGGAGACGCCACGGCCGGAGTCGCGAACCCGATCCGGTCCATGGAGGGGAGCGGGACGAAAGGAAGCTGCGGGAGCGCCGACGCGGTGACCACGCGGACCCCCGACCGGACGGCGGCATCCCGCACAAGGTCCACCGCGCGTCCGTGGAGCAGCGCCGCGATCCCCACGTAGACCGCGAGGGAAGCCATCGCGGCGCGCGCGCGACCGGCCCTGCCGCCCCGGGACCAGGCGATCCCGGCGACGACGATGCCGGTGAAAACAAGGTCCACGACGAAGAGGAGGTCCAGCGACAGCCGGGCGTCGGAGAACGGCTGGAGGACCTGCGTCCCGTAGGCGTTCAGGAGATCGAGGACGACGTGGGAGACCTGGCCGACGAGCGCCAGCAGGAAGAGGCGCTTCGCGTCCTTCCACCGCCCGAAGCGGGCCAACAACAGCGCCACGACGAGGGAGGAAACGGAGATTCCGAGGAGCGAATGGGACAACCCGCGGTGGACGCGCAGGTACAGCGCGCTCCCCAACAGCGACGCGGCGTTGTCGGCGTCGGGGAGAACGGACCCGAGGGCGACGACGGCCGTGGCGATCGCCGGGTGCTCCCCTTTCCACTTGTCCGGAAGCGCCCGCGCGACGAGCCAGCCGGTCAGACCGTGGGTGACCGTGTCCATCTCAGATCATCGTCCGCGGGTCGAGGATCCGGTCGATCTCGCCCGCGGGGAGAACCCCCTTTTCCGCAAGCAGCGCGCGGATCGTCTTCCCCTCGTGGTACGCCTCGTGGGCAAGCTCCGCCGCCTTGTTATATCCGATCCGCACCGCGAGCGGGGTCACCATCGCCAGGCTCTGCTCGATCAGCTCCGCGCACCGCTTCCGGTTCGGCGTGATCCCGGCGACGCACCTTGAAGCGAGCATCGTCGTCGACGCAGAGAGGAGCCCGACCGATTCGAGCAGGTTGCGCGCCATCACCGGCAGCATCACGTTCAGCTCCAGGACCCCCAACGACCCGCCTAACGTCACCACGGCGTCGTTCCCGATCGTCTGCGCCGCCACCTGGATCGCCACCTCGAGGATCACCGGGTTCACCTTCCCCGGCATGATGGAGGAGCCGGGCTGCAGCGGCGGAAGGGAGATCTCGCCGATCCCGCATCGGGGACCCGACGACAGGAGCCGCAGGTCGTGGGAGATCTTCATCAGGGACGCCGCCACCCCCTTCAGCGCGCCGCTGGCCGCCACGAGCGGATCCTGCGCCCCCATCGCCTCGAACCGGTTTTCCGCCGGGCGGAACGGAATCCCGGTGGCGCCGGCGATCTCCGCGATCGTCCGCGCGGCGAACTTCGGGTGGGCGTTCAACCCCGTCCCCACGGCGGTGCCGCCGAGCGGGAGCTCTTCGAGGTCCGCGAACGTCGCCCGGACACGCCGGATCCCGTGGTCGACCTGGGAGGCGTACCCCGAGAACTCCTGCCCCAACGTCACCGGGACGGCATCTTGCAAGTGGGTTCTCCCGATCTTCAGCACGTCGGAGAACTCCGCCGCCTTCCCGGAGAGGGCGTCCCGCAGCGCGCCGAGCGCCGGGAGAAGCCGGTCGGACAGTTCCCGCCGCGCCGCGATCCGGATCGCCGACGGGATCACGTCGTTGCTCGACTGGCACCGGTTCACGTGATCGTTCGGGTGGACCGGATCGTTCCCCCCCAGCGGCTTCCCGAGCAACTCGTTCGCCCGGTTCGCCAGCACCTCGTTCACGTTCATGTTCGTGGAGGTGCCGGAGCCGGTCTGGAAGACGTCCACCACGAACTGGTCGTCGAACTTCCCTTCGAGGACCTCCCGGGCGGCGCGGGAGATCGCCTCCGCCAGGGGAGCCGATAGGACCCCCAGCCCCGCGTTGACCTCCGCAGCGAGCCCTTTCACCAGCGCGACGGCGTGGACCACGGACATCGGCATCCCCTGCCCGCTAACGGGGAAATTTTCCACCGCCCGCTGCGACTGCGCCCCGTAATACGCCTTCGCCGGGACGCGAACCTCGCCCATCGAATCTTTTTCGAGCCGGAACGTCGCCATTATTTCTCCCATACGGTTTTGATTCCCGACGGCGCGGAGGAGTTCCGGGCCTCCGCGTCTACTCTTCCTCCACGATCGGCTCGAACTGCTCCTTTTCGGGGGAGTACCGGAAGATCGTCCCGGTGCTGATCACGTGGTACCAGGCGTGGACGTGGAGGCGCCCTTCGCGCGCCGCTTTCTGCACGACGGGGTACGTCCGCAGGTTCTCCATCTGGAGGAGGACGTTCTCCTCGGCGGTGATCTCGAACCGTTCCTCCCGCGACCGTTCCGGGTAGTTGGCCGCCACCACCGCCATCGTCCGATCCCCATGGCGCAGCCACTGGCCGATGTGGGGGGTTGCGGCGAACATTTCCCGCTCCCGGTAGAGCGCCTTCATCGCACCGCAGTCGGAGTGCCCGCAGACGATGATGTCGCGCACCTCCAGGTGCTCCACGGCGTACTCCACCGCGGCGGCGACCCCGGTGTCGTCCGGCGCGTTTTCCGAATAGGGCGGGACGAAGTTCCCGATGTTCCGCAGGATGAAGAGGTCGCCCGGCTGCCCGTGGGTGATCGTCAGCGGGGCAACCCGGGAGTCGCAGCAGGTGATGAAGAGCGCCTCGGGGAACTGCCCGTGCTCCGCCAACCGGCGGTACAGCTCCTTGTTCGCGCTCCAGTACTGCTTCTGGAAGCGGTGGATCCCCGCGATCAGCTTCCGCATGCGGCCCTCTCCCGGGCAGTTTCCCTCGATGATACACGGTATTCCTCGAGCCTTTCCGCGATTTTTCCCTTCTTGACCTGCATCAATGCGGGGGGAATGATATCCGCGTAGCATTCTCTCCGATCGATTCGTATTCGCGCGTGGCGGGAGCAACCAAACCAGATGCCGGCGGCATCATCGCCGCCGGGACAAACGGAGGGGACGGATGACGAAGAAGACCGCCTTCTGGATTTTCCTGATCGGCACGCTCTCCTCGGGGGCCCTGTTCCTCGGCGCCACCTACGACACCCACCGGCAGGTGGGGACGCTGGCGAACGTGGACAAGCTATCCGACCAGGTCGTGGCCGGGAAACGGGCGTTCGAGAAGTACAACTGCAACGACTGCCACACGATCCTGGGCTTCGGCGGCTACTACGCGCCGGACCTGACGAAGGTGGTCCAGCGGGTCGGCGAGGAGGGGATCCGGTACCGGGTGAAGTCGCCCGAGATGGCGTTCGCCAACTCCCCGCGGAAAATGCCGCAACAGAACCTCTCCGACCAGGAGATCACCGACCTCGTCGCCTTCTTCAAGTGGGTCGGGGAGATCAACAACAACGACTGGCCTCCGCAGGACAGCAAAAAGCGGCTGTCCCGGGGCGAGCAGATGATGGTCGCGAAGGTGGGGGTTTCGCCGGGCGCCGCCGTCTTCCAGACGAAGGGGTGCATGAACTGCCACTCCCTCAAGGGGACGGGGGGGACGTTCGGACCCGCGCTCGACAAGGTCGGGGCGGGGATGACGGCGGAGGAGATCGGGAAGTACGTCAAGAATCCGAAGAGCGTCAACCCGGGCTCCAAAATGCCGTCGCAGAAGGACAACCTCTCCGAGCGGGAACTGGACGAAGTGGCCAGGTTCCTCGCGACCCTGAAATAAGGAGGCCCCGATGGAATATCGTTCCCAGAAGATCGCCTACTGGTACTTCGCCGCCGCGCTCCCGCTGTTCGTGCTCCAGGTCGTCGTGGGACTGTGGCTGGCGGCAAACTACACCTTCACCATCCCGCAGTCGATCGTGAACGTCTTCCCGTTCTCGACGGCTCGCGCGATCCACACGAACCTCCTCGTCTTGTGGATGCTCCTGGGCTTCATGGGCGGCACCTACTACATCATCCCCGAGGAGACGAAGTCCGAGCTCTACTCCACCGGCCTCGCCTGGTTCCAGCTGATCGCCCTGCTCGCCACGGGGGTGACCGCCATCGTGGGGTTCCTCTTCGGGTGGACGCAGGGGCGGCCGCTCCTGGAGATCCCGATGGCGCTCGACTTCGTCGTCGTCATCGGCGCGCTCGTCTTCCTGTTCAACGTCGGCATGACGATGCTCAAGGCGCGGAACTGGACGGCCATCCAGGGGACGCTGCTCGGGGGGCTGGTCTTCCTCGCCCTGCTGTATCTCTTGGGCATCCCCTTCTACCGGAACCTCGTCATCGACTGGTACTACTGGTGGTGGGTGATCCACCTGTGGGTGGAGGGCGCCTGGGAGCTCGTCACCGCGTCGATCTTCGCCTTCGTCCTGATGAAGCTCACCGGCGTGGAGCGCCAGGTGGTGGAGAAGTGGCTCTACGTCGAGATCGGCCTGTTCCTCTTCACCGGGCTGGCCGGGACCGGGCACCATTACTACTGGATCGGCGCGCCGAGATACTGGCTGTGGATCGGGGGAATCTTCTCGGCCCTCGAGCCGCTGCCGATCATCCTGATGGTCTTCGACACGATGCACCACGTGAAGGAGCGGAAGGAGAAGATCGTCAACCCCCTCACATGGACGTACGCCATCGGCTGCGCGGTGATGCACTTCATCGGCGCCGGGGTGTGGGGATTCCTGCACACCCTGCCGCAGATCAACTACTACACGCACGGCTCCCAGGTCACCGTGTCGCACGGTCACCTCGCGTTCTTCGGCGCCTACGCGCTGCTGAACCTGATGACGTTCTACTACGCGATGCCGAAGATGAAGGGAATCGCGGAGTACGACGACCGCCGGGGCAAGATCGGCTTCTGGACGATGTGCAGCGCCATGATGATCATGGGGCTGACCTTCGGCGTGGCGGGGGTGCTGCAAAGCTACATCGAGCGGGTGCTCGGCATGGGGTACATGGTCGCCCAAGGGTACATGCGGCTCTGGATGGGGGTCACCATGGTGGCGGGCGTCTTCTTCCTCGGGGGGCTGCTCACCACCGTCGTGGACCTCTTCACGTTGCGGCCGGCGAAGGCGCGGACGACTTAAGATAGCGAACGGCACGGTGCTGCCGGGGCCGGGTCCCCTTGATCGACGTCAAGGAACCCGGCCCCGTTTTCCGGCATCCTCAACAGTACCCGGGGAAGTGCAGCTCCGGGAATCAGCGCAACAGCGAGGGCATCGATGGACCGGTACACCAAAGGATTCGTGGTCGCGTCGCTCGTCTACTTCTTCCTGGCCGCCGTCCTCGGGATCTGGATGGGGGGAACGGACGCGGCGGGATGGGTGCGGTTCGCCCACGTCCATTTCAACCTGTTAGGCTTCATGTCGATGATGATCTACGGTGTCGGGTACTTCATCCTGCCGCGCTTCAACGGGCGGACGCTGCGCTGGCCGTCCTGGGTCCCCATCCACTTCTTCCTCGCCAACATCGGGCTGATCGGGATGGTGGCCACCGCGCCGGAGCGCCCCTCCAACGGCTTCATCCTCTTCTCGGTCCTGTCGGTCATTTCGGCGGGGATGTTCGCCGTGAACCTCGGGGCGACGATGATGATGGAGCCGAAAGCGGAAGAAGAGGAGGAACCCGCCTCCGCCCCGGAAGCCGAACCTGCCGCAGCCGCACCGCCGCCCGCCGCGCCGAAGATCGACCCGGACATGCGGGTGGGCGAGATCCTCACCCGGTGGCCGCAGACGGTGGACGTCTTCGTGGGGCACGGCTTCGCCTCCCTTGCAAACCCGGAGCACCGCGAGCAGGTGAAGCAGATCCCCATCACGCTGCGGATGGCGTGTCAGCGGCACAACGTGGACCTCGACTACATGGTGTCCGAGCTGAACGAGGCGATTTCGCCCGCGCCGCCGAAGGTGGCCGCGGCGGCGGCGACGAAGACCGCTCCGGCGAAGGCGGCGAAGAAGGGGAAGCTCGCCAAGGGGGAGACGATCGGGGCGGACCACATCCTCGGGGAGATCCTCGCGGCGTACCCCGAGACGGAGAAGGTGTTCCGGAAATATTACGGCGACGGATGCTTCTCCTGCCCCGGGCAGGCGACGGAGTCCGTGAAACAGAGCGCGATGATGCATAATGTGAGCGAGAAGCAACTCCTCTCGGAGCTGAACCAGGCCGTGGGGTTCTGAAACCAACGGATGCCGGAAGGGCGCCCCACTACGAGCTTCGCGCTGGTGGGGTACCCCCGCAGCCGGAAAAACGGGGGGGGCAAGATGACGCTGGTCGACCGGATGCAGGAGCTGCTGGAGGCGGAGCGCGCGGGGGTGAAGTGCCTCGATGTGATGGCGGACCACGCCGCGGACATGGGGAAGAAGGAGCTGTTCTCCCTCTTCCGGAACGACGAGGGGAAATTCTGCGCGGGACTGTTCCGGCTACTCCAGGCCCACGGCGCGGTCCCCACGAAAAACGTCGGCGCGTTCGCGGACAAGGTGATCGCCCTGCCGACGGAGGCCGAGCAGGTCGCGCTCCTCATCAAGGGGCAGGCGTGGGTCGTCCGCAAGATCGACGAGATCCCCCCCGAGGAGATGAACGCCGAGGAGAAGGCGTTCTTCGCCGACATGCGGGAAGTTCACGTCGTCAATATCGAGAAGTGCAAGAAATTCGTATCATAGCGGCTGACGGCGCCTTTTCACCACCCGTCAAAGAGGAGGACCCATGCACATCGGCGCGTGGAAGGACGTCGAGGGGAAGGCGGTCACCGAGGCGGGGGCGGGCGGCGTCACGATCCGTGTCCTGATGGGCGACAACGTCGGGGCCCCGAACTTCACCCTGCGGCATTTCGAGGTGGTCCCGGGCGGCCACACGCCGTTCCACGCCCACCCCTGGGAACACGAGGTGTTCGTCCTCTCGGGGAAGGGGAAGGTGAAGCGCAAGGACGGCGAGACGGAAGTCGGGCCGGGGAGCTTCGTCTTCGTCCCCCCCGACGAGGAGCACGCATTCGTGAACGCGGGGAACGAAACCTTCTCGTTCCTTTGCGCCATCCCGGCGACGAAGGTGTGCCTGCGGTAGTTTGATCCGGCGCAACCGCGCCAATGCAAATCCGCACTGGCGTTGCGAATTCTCATAAAGCGTCGGGCTGCGTAGGGCGCGACCTTACGCCGCCCTCCCCTTCCGGGACGGCTTCCCGAACGCCGCCTTTTTCAGCGCCTCGTTGACCCGCGTCTGCCAGCCGGGGCCGGTCGCCCGGTAATAAGCGAGCACCTCGGCATCGACGCGCAGGGAAATCTTCTTCTTCACCGGCGCGCGTTGGAGCCCCCGCTGTCCGGGTTTCCGCTTCGGCAGGATCGCGAGGAGCTCCGGCGGCAGAACCTCCGCGGCGGGACGCATGGCGCGGATGTCCTCGCGAGTCAACTCCCGAACTTCCCCGGATTTATCTGTCAGCGGTTTCCTGCCCATATACTTTCACCTCCCTCGTGTTGGCCTTCCGGAAGCCGATGATCCTTACCCCATCCTCGATTTCCCATTCGAATTCGGCGGCCCGATCGAACGGAAGACCGCGTTCCCTGGCGTTCCGCCGGCTTTTCGCATCGTCGAATTCGATTTTCACGGATTTTATTGTCTACCCGATAAACCAAAAAGGCAAGGGCTTTTTGTATAGACAATCTATGCGATAATCCGCATCCGCTCCGAAGTGATGGGAGATTCCGCAAACGGAAGGCCGCCGTCAAACGCCACACCCTTCTGGATCTGCGGGGGAACATCCCCTCGTTCATCAAGATCACCGACGGCAAGCGGCACGACGTGCACATTCTCGACGAGCTGGTTCCCGAACCCGGACCGTATTAGTCGTTGTTTCATATACTTACGAGTTACGAACATTCAGGTTTGCTGCCTGAACCCGATAACCAGTTGAATCTATTCAAATAACAACGGGACAGCCGTGATATGGCTCAATATTGCGACAGTCGCTGTCGCGATCGAAAAGCAAAAGGAATTCAGGAAGTTCAACGGAGATCGTGGTATGGTGCCAAGGACTGCGTATCACCCCGACCCCCGTCTGTGGAGCCCGGATGGCAGGAACAGGAGGCAGACATGAACTGTTCGATGTGCAAGCACGGGGTAACGCGCGCCGGGAAGGTCACGGTTTCGCTGCAGCGCGGGGAAACCACCGTCATCGTCAAGGGAGTACCGGCGGACGTATGCGAGAACTGTGGAGAATATTACCTTTCCAAGGAAATCACGGGCCTTGTCCTGGGTAAGGCCGAGGAAGCCTACAAGAAGGGCACCGAGGTCGAAATCATCCGGTTCGCCGCGTAACAACCTTGGGAACCGAGACCTTCTCCTTCCTGTGCGCCATCCCGGCCACGAAGGTGTGTCTGAGATAGCTGGGCAGGGGACGCTCCTCCAACGACCACCTGGAGGAACATCCCCTGAAAGCGCCTGTTCCTCCGAGAAACCTGCTTCCCCCTGGAGAAAGGCCTGAGATGCATCCCCTTTCCAGGTGTGTCGCGGGAATGGGACTGGTCTTCCTCCTGCCGCTGGCGGGCGCCGCGGCCGTGGGGAAGCCGCTCTCGCCGTACCTGCAGTTCCCCCCGAGGACGCCGGACATCCGGCACGCGCCGTTCTCCCCGGCGGTGTTCCTCGCGCTCTCCCTGTTGATCGCCGTGTCGACGGTTCCCCTTCTCCGGCGGCTTCTCCGGTTCCGCGGCGAGACCGTCCGGCGGGAGCCCGCCCTGCGGTTTCCCTGGTGGGGGTGGGCCGGCGCGGGCCTGGGCGCGGCGTCCTGGATCCTTGCGTGGGGCCGGTTCCCGTGGATGGGCGGGTACCAGGCCCACACGTTCACGCCCCTCTGGGTCGCCTACATCCTCGTCGTCAACGCGCTCACCCATCGGAAAACGGGCCGGTGCCTGATACTCTCACGCCCCCGCCGGTTCCTCCTCCTCTTCCCCGTCAGCGCAGCCTTCTGGTGGAGCTTCGAGTACCTCAACCGGTTCGTCGGGAACTGGTTTTACCTCGATCCGCCCGGATTCGGCGCGGGGGAGTATTTCCTCTTCGCAACCCTCCCGTTCTCCACCGTCCTCCCGGCGGTCCTGTCAACCCGCGAGCTGCTGCTCTCCTGCCCGCGTTTCGACGGCGCGTTCCGCGAATGGCGCCCCCTCTCTCCGGCAAGACCGGCGGCGATCGGCCTCGCTGCGCTGCTCCTCTCCTGCGCCGGGCTCTTCGCCGTCGGGATCGTCCCCGACTTCGTATTCCCCCTGGTCTGGGCCGCACCGCCGCTGCTGCTGATCTCCCTTGCCGCCCTCCGCGGGGAGCCGCACGCCCTCTCGGGGATCGCCGGCGGCGACTGGCGCTCCTTCGTCGCCTCGTCCCTGGCGGCGCTTGCGTGCGGATTCTTCTGGGAGATGTGGAACTTCGGGAGCCTCGCGAAGTGGGTGTACGCCATCCCGTACGTCGACGCGCTCCACGTTTTCGAGATGCCGCTGCTGGGGTACGCCGGGTATCTGCCGTTCGGGGTGCTGTGCGCGGAGATCGGGGACCGGCTCGTTGAATCCGGTTCGCAGACAGCGGAAAAAACCTCCTCCTTCCCCCGGCAAGTACGATAAAATCGTTTCGCGGTACCGATCGCCGTTCACCTTCGCATCGCCGGAAAGAGGACCGATGGCCCGGAAGCGCATAACAGCCGCGCTCGCCCTTCCGGTCGTTTCCCTCGCACTTCTTTTTTCCGCGGACATCCCCTTTCTCGCCGGGTCCGCCCTCGCCGAAACGGTCCCGCAGCCGATCGCCTTCAGCCACAAGATCCACGTCACGGACTACAAGCTGAATTGCCGGTTCTGCCACTCCTCGACGAACAAGTCGCAGTACGCCAACATCCCGTCCGTGGAAAAATGCATGATGTGCCACCGGTCGATCGCGACCGACAAGCCCGAGGTGAAGAAGGTCGCGCAATACTGGAACGAGAAGAAGCCGATCCCGTGGAACAAGGTGATCGACGTCCCGAACCACGTCTACTTCCCCCATAAAAAGATGGTGAACGCCGGGATCCCCTGCCTCACCTGCCACCCGGGGATGGATCAGGCGGGGACGGCCGTCCAGACGCTCGAATTCGGCATGGGGATGTGCATGGAGTGTCACCGGAAGAAGAAGGTCACGATCGACTGCTGGAAGTGCCACTACTAAAAGCGGGGAGCGGATGCTCGATCGACGGCAATTCCTGAAACTCGGCGGGGCGACGGCCTTCGCCACCCTCTTCGGCGGGTGCGACAAGGTGCAGAGCAGGCTGATCCCGTTCGTCATCCCCCCGGAGAACTACACGCTGGGCGAGGCGCTCTGGTACGCCTCGGTGTGCGGCCAGTGCCCCGCGGGGTGCGGCGTCGTCGTGCGCGTATCGGAAGGGCGGGCGAAAAAGGTCGAGGGGAACCCGCTCCACCCGGTGAACCGGGGGAAGCTGTGCGCCCGTGGGCAGGCGGCGCTGCAGGCGCTCTACCACCCGGAGCGGCTCTCGCGGCCGATGAAGCTCTCCGGCGCGCGCGGCTCGGGGTCGTACACGCCGGTCTCCTGGGAGGAGGCGCTCTCCCTCCTGATGGGGCCGTTGAAGAAGGTGAAGGCCGAGGCGCCGGGGTCGCTCCTGATGCTCACCGAACCGATGCGCGGCCACGCGGGCCTGGTCGCGGGCCGGTTCATGAAGGCGTTCGGATCAAAGCATCGTGTCGCCTGGGACCCGTTCGGCCCCGACGCGATGCTGGCTGCGAACGCGGCGGTCTACGGCGTGCGCGACCTGCCCGAGCACGACCTGGCGAATGCGCGGTACCTGCTCTCCTTCTCCGGCGACTTTCTCGAGACCGGGATCTCCCCCGTGCACTATGCAAGGGAGTACGGCCGGATGCGAGGCGACCGCGAGACGATCCGCGGAAAATTCGTCCACTTCGGACCTCGGCTCTCGATGACCGCGGCCGCCGCCGACCTGTTCCTGCCGTGCGCCCCGGGCACGGAAGGGATCGTCGCCCTCGGGATCGCGCACGTGATGGTGCGGGACCGGCTCACCGCCGCGTCTTCCGCCGCCGGGCGCCTTTCGGACGACCTGGGCGCCTACTCCCCCGAGGAGGTCGAGAAGAAGACCGGGGTCCGCGCCCGCGACATCGCCGCCGCCGCGGAGGAGTTCTCCCGGAACCAGCCCGGCCTGGCGATCGCGGGAACGGGGGCCGCGACCGGCCCCGACGGGGCGTTCCACTGCGCCGCCGTCGCGCTCCTGAACGTCCTCGCGGGGAACGTGGGAAAGCCCGGCGGGGTGTCGTTCCCGAACCGCGCGCAGGCGTTCGCGAAGTACGGGGCGGAAGCCGCCCTGCTCGCCCCATCCCCGGAAAGCGGGTACGCGGGGATGCGCGCCGCACTCGAAAAAATGCGCGGCGGGGCGTTCCGGATGGCGATCCTCTCGGGGGCGACGAACCCCGCGTTCACCCTCCCGCCTCCGCTCAAATTCAACGAAGCGCTTTCGAAGGTCCCCTTCGTCGTCGCCTTCACCTCCTTCCTCGACGAGACGACGTCGCTGGCCGACCTCGTGCTTCCCGTCCCGACAGGCCTCGAGGCGTGGGGGGACGATCTCGCCCCCGTGGGGCACGCCGGGGCGGTCACCCTCTGCCAGCCGGTGGTGGAACCGTTCCACGACACCCGGTCGATGCCCGACGTCCTGATCGCCACGGCGAAGGAACTGGGCGGGGAACCGGCGAAGGCGCTGCCGTGGCGGTCGTTCAAGGAGTGCCTCGACAAGGCGTACGGCGGCCCCGGCGGGGAGATGGAGAAAGCCCTCCAGCGCGGCGGCTTCTTCGGGGAGTCGTCCTCCGCGCGGCCCGCGGCACGAACGGGGAACGCCGCCCTCCAGAAAGCGGCGGAGCGCCCCATCGACGGCGACCCGAAAGCGTTCCCCCTGGCGCTGCACCTCTACCCGTCCATCACCCTCTACGACGGCCGCGGGGCGAACCTCCCGTGGCTCCAGGAGATGCCCGATCCGATCTCGACGGCGGTGTGGCGGAACTGGGTCGAGGTGAACCCGAAGACGGCCGCGGGGCTGGGCCTCGCCGAGGGGGACGGCGTGACCGTCATGTCGCCTTCCGGGAAGATCACGGCTCACGTGGCGTTCAACCCGGGGATCGCGCCGGACGTCGCGGCGATGCCGCTGGGGCAGGGACACACGCGGTACGGCAAGTACGCGAACGGAAGGGGGGAGAACCCGATCACGCTCCTCCCGGCGAGGGAGACGTACGCGCTCCAGGCGACACGGGTCGCCCTCGCGAAAACGAAGCTTTCCACCACCCTCGCGCGCACGGCGCACCCTGAGGGCCAGTGGAAAGTGAAGAATATGATGTAGGGGAACGAGATGAAACACACGTGGGCGATGGCGATCGACCTCGACCGGTGCACCGGATGCGGCGCCTGCGTGGTCGCCTGCAACGCCGAGAACAACATCCCCGTCATCGGCGAGGCGGAGGCGGGGAAGAACCGCCTGATGCACTGGATCCGGGTGAACCGGTACTGGGAGGGGGAGTTCCCCGAGGCCCAGGCGGTCTACCTGCCCATCCCGTGCATGCAGTGCGAGCGCGCCCCGTGCGAGTTGGTCTGCCCCGTGTACGCCACCTACCACAACGAGGACGGGTTGAACGCGATGGTGTACAACCGGTGCATCGGCACCCGGTACTGCGCGAACAACTGCCCCTACTCCGTGCGCGTGTTCAACTGGTACGACTACAAGTGGGAGAAACCGCTCGACGAGCAGCTCTCCCCCGACCTCACCGTCCGGTCGCGCGGCGTCATGGAAAAGTGCACCTTCTGCATCCAGCGGATCCGGCGGGCGAAGGAGACCGCGGCAGAGGAGGGGCGGGAGATCCGCGACGGCGACGTCGTCCCGGCGTGCGTTCAGACGTGCCCCCCCGGGGCGCTTCTCTTCGGAGACCTCTCCGACCCGCACAGCGAGATCACGAGGAAACTCAAGGACCCGCGCCGGTTCCGTCTTATGGAGCACCTGGGGACCGATCCACGGGTGGTCTACCTCAAGCGGCAGAAAGGGGCCGGGCGATGAGCGGCGTCGCGCCGCGCCCGGGCGACCACCACCTGGCGCACACCGACGAGGCGAAGCTCTTCGAGCGGCTGTCGCGCTCCAACCTCGTCACCACGTGGAAGTGGTACCTGGGCGTCGGCATCGCCGGGGCGGTCCTCCTCTGGGGCGTGATCGTCTTCATGTACATGGCGCTCACGGGGATGGGCGTCACGGGGTACAACAAGCCGGTCTTCTGGGGGCTGTACGAGGCGTCGCTGGTCTTCTGGATCGGCCTGTCCCACTCCGGCACGCTCATCTCGGCGATCCTGCGCCTGACCCACGCCACCTGGCGGGCCCCCGTCCTGCGCGGCGCCGAGGCGATGACCGCCTTCACCCTGATGGTGGGCGGCCTGATCCCCATCATCCACCTCGGGCGGAACTGGCGCGTCTACTACGCCCTGCCGTACCCGAGCTCCAGGGAGCTGTGGCCGAACATGCGGTCGCCGCTGATGTGGGACGCCATGGCGATCACCACGTACCTCATCGGGAGCCTCACCTTCCTCTACGTCGGGATGATCCCCGACCTCGCCCTCCTCCGGGACAAGTCGGCCGGGTGGCGCAGGAAGTTCTACTCCGCCCTCTCCCTCGGCTTCCGCGGCACCCACGCCCAGTGGCGGCGGTACCACGTCGCCTCGACGCTCTTCGCCATCCTCATCATACCGATCGCCGTGTCGGTCCACTCGATCGTGAGCTGGGACTTCGCCATGGCGAAGGTCCCCGGGTGGCACAGCACGATCTTCGCCCCCTACTTCGTCGTGGGCGCCATCTTCTCGGGGATCGCGGGGGTCGTCATCGTGATGGCGATCCTGCGGAAGGCGTTCCGGCTCGAAAGCGTCCTCACGCCGCTGCACTTCGACAACCTCGGGAAGCTGCTGTGCACCATGACCCTCCTCTGGGGCTACTTCTACTTCACCGAGTTCCTCACCGTCTGGTACAACCGGAACCCCGAGGAGTGGGAGGTCTTCTCCTCCTACGCGGGCCCGTATCTGCCGCTCTTTCTCACGATGATCGTGTGCAATTTCGTCATCCCCTTTCCGATGCTGTGCCTGAAACGGGTCCGCCGCTCGGTTTCCCTGATCCTCGTGCCCGCGATCAGCATCGTGATCGGGATGTACGCCGAGCGCCTCCTGATCGTCATCCCGTCGCTGGCACGCCGCAACGACCCGTTCATCTGGGCGAACTACTTCCCCACCTGGGTGGAGTTCTCCGTGATGGCGGGGGCGGCGGCGATGTTCGTCCTGCTCTACATGCTCTTCGCGAAGTTCTTCCCGATCATGGCGATCAGCGACATCAAGGAGCGGCTCTTCCACACCACCGACCGGACGATCGGGGGAACGACGGTGGAGTCGATCGCGCGGGTCGAGGGGGAAGAGGAGGCCCACGCATGAGCACGGTGATCGTCGGCCTGTTCGAAGGCGTGGAGACGGCGGCAAGGGCCGGCCGGGCCCTCAAGGGGCTCTCCCTCCCGGCGGGGAGCGTCACGACGATCTCCGCGGTGCCGCTGCCCGACGGGGCGGTCGTCACGGACCCGGCGCCCATCCGGTTCCCGAGGATCGCGATCGCCGGATGGTTCGTCGGAGCCGCGGCCGGCCTGGGGCTCTCCCTCGCCACCTACATGCTCTATCCGCTGGTCACCGGGGGGAAAACGATCGTCTCCGTGCCGCCTACGCTGATCATCACCTACGAGGTGGCGATGCTGGGCGCGCTGCTCGGAACGCTCTTCGGCGGCGGGCGGGAGATGGGGCTGCTGCGCTTCCCGCCGAAGGCGATCCACGACCCGCGGATCCACGACGGGAAGATCGCCCTGTGCGCGAGGGTGGAAGGGGACGAGCAGGCGCGGCGGGCGATCGAGGCGATGAGGGAAGCGGGCGGCATCGAGGTCCGGGCGGAGGAGGGGGAACTGTGAGAAGCGTCCGCCCCTGCGAGCGGTTCCGTTTCGCCGCCGGCCTAGTGCAGCGTCTCGCAAATACCCTGGCATTCGAGCGCCGCTGCATCCGCTCCAGCTTCGTTGCGCAAGTTCGACGTACTCTCCCGGTACGCCTTCACTTGCGCGCCTTGCTGGCGCGGCGCATCGACGCTCTCGATGCTTCAGGCTATTTGCGAGACGCTACACTCGTCGTCGCGCTTCTTGCGGTTTTCGCGTTTTCGGGTTGCGAGAAGCTCGACCGGAACATGTACGACAACCCGGCGTTCCGCCCCCAGGAGGAGCCGGTGCGGCTTCCCCCGGCGGGCTCCGTCCCGACGAAAGGATTGGAGCACACCCCGAAGCCGGGGACCCCGGAGGCCGCGGCCCTCAAGAATCCGGAGAAGATGACCGAGTTCTCCCTCCTCACGGGAAAAGAGCTGTTCGGCATCTACTGCGCGCCGTGCCACGGGGAGTCGGGCAAGGGGGACGGCCCCGTCGCGAAGAAGTTCGTCCCCACCCCGGCCGACATCTCCGCCGCCGGCCACGGGTCACACCATCCCGAGGGGGAACTGTTCGCCGTCGTGACCCACGGCAAGAACGGCATGCCCCCCTTCCGCTCCGACCTCACCGCGAAAGAACGCTGGCTCGTCGTCGCCTGGCTGCGCACGCTGAAGTAGAATAAGCGTATGTGCCGCATGGTTGGTTTCGCATCCGGGGAGCCCCGGGATGTCGCGACGTACATCGCCTCCCTTGCGCGGTTCTGCGAATCGGGGAACCTCGTCGCCGGCTGGGAGAAGCGCCCGGGGGGAAATCACCCGAACGGGTGGGGGGTCGCCTGGCGCGCGGGGGACGAGATACGGATGGTGAAAAGCGGGAATCCCGCCGCGTCCGACCCGCTCCTTTCCGACATGCGCGCCGTGACCGACCGGTTCATCGGCCAT
>Ga0265292_1001814_pt1 | contig 17088 bp, 18 predicted proteins | sample Munlanlewell296A_FD_189080 | JGI IMG/M metagenome (GOLD analysis project Ga0265292, IMG submission 189080) | Leachate microbial communities from a municipal landfill in Southern Ontario, Canada - Leachate well 296A | ecosystem: Engineered > Solid waste > Landfill > Unclassified | place: Canada... | reverse complement strand
GATCGAACTCAAACCCATTCGCCGCACGCAACCGCGGTCTCGCGCAGCTGTCACAACGAAGCTCGCGAGGCTCTTCTGGGATCACGATCTTGAGCCTGGCGATTTCAAGAAACATCCCGCATGGATCGTCTCCCGCGTCCTCGAGTACGGCAACCTGGATGATGTCCGCATCCTCCAGGCAGTCCTCGGGAAGCGGGAGTTTCTGCGCCAGGTTGCGCGAGCCCGCTTCTCCTCGTCGCGAACCGAGGCGTTCTGGCGCTACATGCTTGAGATGGAGGGTGTTGAATGCACGAAAAGGTCCTTCCAAAGGGGAGCCTGGATCTCCTAGCTGCCATCGATCGGATCGACGAATCCCTGCTCAAGGGGTGGGTGCTCGCCGGCGGGACGGGCCTTGCGCTGCAACTTGGCCACCGAGTCTCGGAGGACTTCGATTTTTTTCGCACCGATGCCTTTTCAACCGATGCGCTTCACCGCGTATTCAAGCAGACGGGCGGGTACGAGACGCTTCAGGAGTCCCGGGACACGCTGACGATCCTCACGCGCGGCATTAAGGTGTCGTTCTTCCGCGTGGACGATCCGCTCCTCTTCAAGGTCAAACCCTTTCGCAATCTGTCCGTAGCCGATATCCGGGATATCGCGCTCATGAAACTAGCCGCAATCTCCGGGAGAGGGAGCAGGAAGGACTTCGTCGATCTCTACTTTATTCTCAAGGGAGGCCTCGCGTTGCAGGAGTATTTCGACCTCCTCGCCACGAAGTTTGGGGCAGGGCGCGCAAACGCCTATCACATCCTCAAGAGCCTCACTTATTTTGAAGACGCTGAGGCAGAGCCCATGCCTCGGATGCTGGAGCCGTTCAACTGGCAGGAATGCAGGAAATTCTTCATCCGCCAGGCCCATGCGATCGTGCTTCCGACGTCATTATGAAAGCTCAAAGCTCAAAGCTCAAAGCTCAAAGCTCAAAGCTCAAAGCTCAAAGCTCAAAGCTCAAAGCTCAAAGCAACTGCCTGTTCCCCAAGATTTTCCTTTGAGCTTTCAGCTTTGAGCTGCATTCGCCATCCTTTCACCTTTGACCTTTCACCTTTAACCTGTAATTAGAATATTATGCCTGCAAACGATAAAACAGCGTCGAAGAAATCATCCGGCAATTTCTGGAAGTTCACCTGGAACGCGCTGGATCGCGTCTTCTTTATCGGCATGGGTGTGGTGGGCACCGTGGCTACAACCTATATCACCGGGCTGCTCAAGATAAACCCTCCGGAGCTTGTCGTGCGGGAGACATACAGCGCGGTAGATGCTGCCACGCCCGTGGTCAATAATATCGGCGGGCTCAAGCTCGACTACAAGGTTGAGGCGCCGCGGCGCTACGGTGTCCTGCGCGTGGATATCGCCAATGAAGGTCGTGGGCCTGCAGAGAAGGTGCGCTTTCAGGTGAAGCTGCCCGGCGGGCTTACGGTTTCGTATCAGGAGCAGCCTGACTTCAAGGTCTATTCACCCTCGACGCTCACGCTTGATAAGAATGAATTCTACGCGGTGCTCGATCACTTCCCCTCAGGTGCTCACGATTATCTGGCGCTGCGCATCGAAGGCGATGCAAAAATACTGCATGATGCGCGTATCAAGCTCGTGAACGACGAATACGAGGGAAAAGTGGAAACGATCGAGGGCATCGAATGAACCAGGAATCGAGGATTGTAACATGGGCACCTCTAAAAACCCCACTTGCGCGGGGCCTCTAAAAACTGCCCAGATGCTAGGCGCCCGCAAACCTGCGACCGGAGCGTACACGGAAGTACGTGAGGATCGCAGGTTTGCGGGCAACAACGCAGATGGGTAGTTTTTAGAGGCCCCCACATGTCGGAAGAATTGGACGTATTGAAGGATATTGCGCAGCAGCTCAATGATGCGGCAATCCCTTATATGGTCTCGGGATCAATGGCGATGAATTTCTATGCGCGGCCCAGGATGACACGCGATATAGATATAGTCGTAGTGCTGAATGAGGCGGATGTCGGCCGATTTGTCTCGCTCTTTGGAAGCGATTACTACGTGGATGCTGATGTCGTAAGAGAAGAGATAAGGCGCAGGGGGATGTTTAATTTGATTCATAATCGGCTTATCCTCAAGGTTGATTTTATCCTGCAGAAACAGGGAGAGTATGACAGCATGGCCCTCGAACGCCGAAGGCGGATAGATCTTGATGGCGTGCAGATATGGATGATCTCCGCTGAGGATCTCATAATCCGAAAGCTTCAATGGGCAAAGGATACCCTTTCCGAGATGCAGATCGGCGATGTTCGGAACATCATCGAGATGGCGTCTGATCTTGACACAAATTATGTGGAGAGCTGGGTTGGAAGGCTGGGCTTGGATGAACTGTATGCAAAGGTCAGGAGTGATTCGCTCTTATGAAGGATACGCCAGAGACGATCGAGCGCATGGTCATCGAGAGAATGAAGATTCTCACGGGCGAAGAACGCTTGAGAATGGGCGCTTCCATGTTTGATGCGGCAAAGAGGCTTGTCCTGGCTTCCATGGCCCAATGCGACAGGGCTGAGGTGCGCCGTCGCATGTTCCTCAGATTTTACGGCAACGAATTCAGCGGGGAAAAGAGAGAAAAGATATTGCGGCGCCTTGCGCAAACAAGCTGATAGAAGGCGGTTGCGAAAAAATGAAAAGAATATTGGCGATAATCATTGTGCTGCTGATGGGGCTGGCGTCGGGTTATGTGCGTGCGCAGACGGTCGTGGGCGGGTATGACCTTGAGAAGATCGCGGCTGCGACCGTGGAGCGCCTGACAAAGGCCGATGTAGTCACGCCTGCCGATAAACTCGATGTCAGCAACGTACGGGCGTCTGCATCGAGCGATCCCCTAGTGCACGGGTCCGAGGTCATCCAGTTCTACGCGCGCCTGGGCAGGATCCTTGTCGAGCGCAAGGCGGCGACCCCCGCCGAGATCGACGCCGTGAACAAGGCTGCCGCGAAGAGCGGCGGCGTGAAGATTGGCGGGCTCAATCCTGCAGTGCTCGCCGCGTCATATCTCGACCTCCTCGTCCGAAAGGGTATGCTTACCCTCCAGCAGGCCCAGGCGATACTGGATTCAGCGAAGAGGTGATCAGTGGTCAGTGGCCGGTGATCGGTGTTCGGTTTTCACCAACCACCGACCACTGACCACTGACCACCACTTACATGATTCACCTTCTCCCAAATCCCGATTATTTGCGCTGGCTTCTTGGGGCGATTGCATGTGCGAAGCGCTCGATTGTTGTCGTCAACTACCTCGCGACTCTGGAAAAGGGCGGAAAGGGGCCGGTGGGGCGGATCGCAGCGGCGCTTGCTGCTGCATGCAGGCGCGGAGTTGCTGTCGAGGTAATTCTCGAAGGCTCCAAATTTCGCGAGAACTACGCGTTCTATCGTTTTCTCAAGGATGCGGGCGCGGATATCTGGATGGATACATCTCTCACGTTCATTCACACCAAGGCCGTGCTCATCGACGATCGCTTACTCTGCGTTGGCAGCCACAACCTGAGTAGTTCCGCCCTCACATCGCATCATGAGATGTCCGCGGCGTTTCGCGATAGCAAGGCCGTTCGGCGCTTTCATCTTGAGCTCGATCGCATGACGGAACAGAAGAGGCGCATAGACGCTGATTCGTGTCGCGAGGGCACCATACTGCCGATTGCAATTATATCCCCTCCCCTTTGTAAGGGGAGGGTAGGGAGGGGTAGATCATTCATTCCTCCGTTGATTCGACTCAAACGCTCGATCTCGCCGGACTCGTACCTGCTCTATCTCTTGCTCTGCAGGCTGGATGAGGGCAGACCGCGCCCCATAAAGATTGACGCAGAGGATTGGGTGCAGGAACTCAGTCTTAAGCCGTCCACTGCATCGGCAGGGGTGCGGATCGCCGCGATGCTCGAGTCCATGGATCAAAAGCTCGGTGTGGTGACATTCGATCGGCGAACAGGGGTAGTGATCCGCACGCCCATTCCACCCCTCCTTTGTAAGGAGGGGAAGGGGGAGGTAGATCATGATCTACCCCTCCCTTCCTCCCCTTACAAAGGGGAGGTGAACGAATCCATCCTCCTCCCTGCCTCCTTCTGGAAATATGGCTGGCATCGCAGATTGTCTGTTGAGGCGATCCATCTCTATTTCGCGGGCGAGGCTGAACGGATTGAGAGCCCCTTTACCCCATGGTGGCGGCTCAGGAGGGATGAGATCGCGGCGAGGTACGGTTTTCAGAAGCAGCTGGTGAATAGGGCGCAGATGGAGCTCAAGAGGGCGGGGCTCATGGAGATACTCTTTGAAGCAGGCATGGCGCCAAAGGGAAAGTTTGCGCGCTACATGAATTACTTCCGCGAGAATCCGTTTTACGATCGCACAGCGCTTGAAGGGGAGATACGCAGACTGTCGAGGCGCTATCCTGCCACGGTCTTTGCTGCGGCCGGCCGCCTCCTTGCCGCTGTGTGCGAGGATTCAGATCTGGAGAAGATGACAGTGCTGTGCGAGTCTGTGTCAAAGAGGGGCCTTGCGGCCGCAAAGCGCGTTTTAACGGCCATCAGGCGCCTCTCCCCGAACAGCACGAAGAGGAGCTTCGAGTACGTGAAGGAACTGCTGGACGGCGTTCTTGGCGAAGAAGGTTGACAGACTGGCCGCTAACTTGCTCTATTCCACTGACCACTGACCACCGACCACAGGTTTTAAATGACTCTCAATCGCGAACACCTCAAACGTGCAGTCCTGATGGCAACTGATGCCGTCATTATTGCCCTGTCATTTTACCTGGCGCTACAGGTGGCGAGCCGGGAGGTGGCAGACATCCACTACAAGTGGTTCGAATATGCCTGGATGCTGGCTGTGCTGCTCGGCGTTAAGTACTTTGTCTTCGTCAGGACCGGATTTTACAACGAGATCATTAGATTCGCGAGCATGGATTTTGCGCTGAAGATCGTCAAATCGACCATCTTCGGCTCCCTCATCTCTATAACCATTATCCATCTAGTGCGGCGTGAGATCGACATGCCGGTGCTCGTGGTAGACTGGATGGCGAGCTGTATACTCATTGGTCTAACGCGATTCGGATGGCGATATGTGAAGGAAGGCCGTTTTTCACGCGCGATTGGGAAAAATACACTCCTCTATGGGGCGGGAGAGCATGGGGCTGCGATAGCCAGACATCTCATCGTCAACGATCAGCTCGGTTATCGCGTCGTGGGTTTTGTGGACGACAGCTCAGAAAAGAATGGCAAAAAAGTGCACGGCGTCCATATAGTGGGAAATCTGGATGCATTGCCCGATGCGATCAAAAACTTCGATGTAGAGGAGCTGGTCATCTCATTCGCAAATCCCGACGGAGACCTCACGAAGAGGATATTTAGAATCTGCCGCGATCACGGCGTGCGCTGTCGAATTGTGCCCGGTATGACCGACGTCATCTCCGGCAATGAGGTTGTACGCAACATCGACATCGCAGACCTCATGCGGCGGCCTAAACGCAGTCTCGACAGAGAGATGGTCGCGGAGTTCTTAAAGGGCCGCCGAGTGATGATAACAGGTGCTGCGGGCTCCATCGGCTCTGAAATCTTCCGCCAGGTTATTTCCTTTGAACCGGAGGCCATCGCTGCGATCGATCACTCCGAGTTCGGGCTTTATCAGCTCGATGAGGAGTTTGCGAAACATCCGCTCAAGGGCAAATGTTTTTTCTCGCTGGTGGATATCAAATACGAGGAGCTAGTTGATCACGCTATAGAGAAATTCAAGCCGGATGTGATCTTCCATGCCGCGGCATACAAGCACGTGCCGATACTTGAGCAGGATGTACGTCAGGCAGTGCTGAATAATGTCAAGGGTCTGCTCAATGTCGTGCGCTCTGCCGAGCGGCACGGCGTGGGCAGATTTGTATTCATCTCCACGGACAAGGCCGTGCGGCCGACCAATGTCATGGGGGCCACAAAGCGCATCGGCGAGCTCATCATCCAAACTGCAAATGGTCGCGGCAAGATGAGGTGCCTGGGCGTTCGCTTCGGGAACGTCCTGGCCAGTTCCGGCAGCGTGGTCCCGAAGTTCATTTCGCAGATCAAGTCGGGTGGACCAGTCACCGTGACGCATCCTGAGGTCACGCGTTATTTCATGCTCATCCCTGAGGCAGTAGAGTTAGTGCTTCAGACAGCGAGTATCGGTGAGGGCGGCGAGATCTTTGTCCTTGATATGGGGAGACCTGTGCGCATCGCCGAGATGGCAGAGGACCTGATATCGCTCATGGGGCATGTCCCGCATACCGGCGTCCCGATAGTCTATACAGGGCTGAGGCCAGGCGAGAAATTGCATGAAGAGCTCTTCCTCGGTGACATCGAGCGCGCGACGCGTTTCAAGGATATCAATATAGGCAAAGTGCAACCGGTGGATGTCGAGAGGCTTGAGCGCACTCTGAATGAGCTGCTCTCCCTTGCCTCCAGCGATTCGAATCCTCAGATATTGAAGGATGCGATAAAGAAGCTTGTGCCGGAGTATAATGTGCCTGTGTAACAACGGGACCCTGCGTGTCATCCTGAGCGCAGCGAAGGATCCCCCGAAAACCAGTATATTAGGCATGTAAATAACACTTGATTTCCTTTGACAAATCGGGTTCCTATCTCACCCTTCGCTTTCCCAAATTACGGTTCACTCTTCGACTCGCTGACGCTCACTCAGGGCAGGCTGGTTACGGGTCACGGGTTACGAAAACAGGAGACTTTAAATGTACCGCATCATCGCATTTGTGCTCTCATTCATTTTGACCGTCGCGCCTGCGCTCATGGCCGGCGCGCAGTCCTCGCGCTATCGTATGCCGACAGGGGCTGATGATCAGGACCTGGGCCCGGCGCCGAGCTTCAGGGGCGGCGAGCGGAAGGGGACGGTCTATCCAGTGCCAGGGCAACAGATGCCCGGCGGTGGAGTGCAGATTCCTGCGAGCATTCCATCCGGCGCACAACCTGGCACGACAATGGGCGAGGCGGCGATGGTGTCCATGGGATATCAGGTGCACGTGCTTGGAGAGGTGATGAAACCCGGCACTTATAAGGTTGCCGCCTCTGACCGCGTTTCCGAGGTGATCAATCGTGCCGGCGGTTTTGCTGAGAACGGCTCGCAGCGTAATATTGAACTCAGGCGCAAGGGCGGCGGGGTAATTCATGTGGATCTTATTGCGTTTAAACTCTTTGGAAAGCTCGATCAGAACCCCTATGTCACGGACAACGACAGTGTCTTTGTTCCTCTGAGAAAGAACGTCATACAGGTGGTCGGGGCAGTGAGGCGGCCAGACTTCTACGAACTGAAGAATGAGAGGACGCTTGCCGATGTGGTGGAGCTCTCCGGCGACTTCAATGCAGCCACTGCCATGAAGGAATCAATACGCGTCATACGCTTCGAAGGGGGAGAGAAGAAGATAGACGAGGTTCCGATTGAGAAGGCTTCGATGCAGGATTTTGAAATACGCAATGGAGATGTAATCGTTGTGCCGAACGTCGTTACAACCGGTACAAAGTTCGACTATAACGTCGCTTCTATTCCGGGAGATCAGGTCTTCTATCCGTCATATGAGGATCGCGTCTTTGTGCTCGGTGGCGTTGCATTCCCCGGCGCCTATCCCTTCAGCCCTTACTATTCGATCAACCAATATATCTCGCTTGCGGGCGGGCTTAATGATCGAGGAAAACAGAAATTCAAGATTACGACTATCGAAGGCAAGATGCGCAGTGGCAGGGCTGATGAGCGGGTGAATCCGGGCGACACGATCATGGTCAAGCAGAGCTGGATGAGTGCAGCTTCGTGGATGGGTTTCGCGCTGGGTGTTGCCAGCTTCGGGATGTCGGCAAGTGCCACGATAATTGCCGTACAGAAATGATCGTGAGCCGTATTTAAAGAGGTAATATTTCTGGAGGATTATACAATGGATCATAATTCATCTTCCCCGGTTCACGGTTCACGGCTCACGGCTCACGATGAGATCAACCTCCTGGACTACTGGCGCGTGATCAAGAAACACAGGAAGACGATCTACGGCATAGTCATGGCAACGTCTGTTTTCGCGGTCGTTGGGAGCCTGCTGATGTCAAAGACCTACAAGGCCGAGGCAGTCATCATACCGGTATCTGCAAAAAGCGGAGGAGCCGGGCTCTCGACCCTGGCGTCGCAATTTGGAGGTCTGGCGTCATTGGCAGGTATGGGCCTCCCGGGCGCTGCTGGCGAAGGTGAAAAAATCATCGCCATTCTTAAAAGTCGTACCCTCACGGAAAATGTGATCAACCGTGAGAACCTCATGCCCATACTGTTTGAAAAGGCATGGGATGCGAAGGCGGGAAAGTGGAAGACAGACGATCCTGAGAAACAGCCGAATATGGAAATGGCTGTCAAGACTTTGCGGGCGTCTGTAGTGACAGTGAATGATATAAAGCAGAAGACGATAAAAATAACGGGTATTTTCAAAACGCCTGAACTCGCAGCGCGTGTGGTCAATGCCTACACCGATGAATTGCAGAAGTTTATCAATGCGAACTCGTTCACCACAGCCAAGCGCAACCGCATCTTCATCGAAGGGCAGCTCTCACAAAATAAAGAAGAGCTTCTTGAAGCAGGTAAGGAGATAAATGAGTTTTACAGGGGGAACCGCGTATCGAGCGCAGATGCAAAGGTGGATGTGGCAATAGAATCCGGACCAGGAATCGGGAATCGGGAAACGGGAACTTCAGTGGCAGCACTCGATGTGCCCGGTTCCGGGTCCCCGGTCCCAGGTTCCGATACGGCAGACGTTTCCACGGCTATCGAATCACTTATTGCTCAGAAGTCGGATATCGACAAGAAGCTCGCTGAGGCAAAGGTGGTGAAGAACGTGCCTCAGCAGGTCTATCTCACATACCTCATGTTGAGGCGCGAACTCCTAGCCAAGGTAAATGCGCTGCTTACCACACAGTACGAGATGGCCAAGATCGAAGAGTCAAAAGAGGACCTTGCATTCCAGGTGATCGATAAAGCCGTGCCTCCAGTTCGCAAGTTTGCCCCAAAGCGCGCGCAAGTCTGCATCATGTCGTTCATGGCCGCGCTCTTCGGCGCTATCTTCCTCGCCTTCTTCAGGGAATATCTGGAGCGCATGAGGAAGCTTCACAGTGATACAGCAGCGGCATGATCAGTGATCAGTGTCCAGTGGTCAGTGTCCGGTGTTCAGTGTCCACCGACCACCAATCACCAACCACTAATCTTTAAACTCGCCTGGTTGCTTCCTGCAGCCGGGCATTTTTGTGCGCGTAACTGTCATAAAATGACAGTTTTGGACAAAATTCGGCGCATATCAACGTATATGTTGCATTATATTATCATCAATGATAATATAATGCTATGAAAGTGGATTCCTTGATCGAGAAATTTGCCGATCAGCCAGTGGTGGAATCAGCGGCCCTCATCACCTTTATCGGGGATGCCGCGACCGCCCGCGTGCAGATCTCCAGGTGGGTTTCCTCAGGGCGGCTCATTCAGCTGAGGAGGGGATATTATTTGCTGGCGCCTAAGCTTCGGAGGCGCGAGCCGGATGTCCATTACATTGCCAACGTATTATGCGCGCCTTCATATGTGAGCCTTACATACGCACTCGGGTTTTATGGAATGATTCCCGAGGCTGTCGTCACCGTGACGTCGGTCACGACGCGGCGGCCGGTTTTATATTCCACGCCTATCGCTCGATTCGAATATCGCCATATTGCGCCGCATCTCTTCTGGGGATATGAGACGCAGGAGCCGCAGGGCGTTACGCCGGTGCAGATCGCGCTCCCGGAGAAGGCATTGCTTGATCTCATCTATCTCACGCCCGGCAAGGCGGATGAGGTTTTTTTCGAATCTCTGCGCCTGCAGCATCTGGATGTCATTGACGCTCCGCGCCTGCATGCCTTTGCAGCGCGATTCGGCGGGAGAAAGATGCCGTCCGCGGCAAGGGCGTACGAAAAATATGCGTCAATTCATCAGGGGAGGCCCACGCCGTGAAGGATCGACTCAAGGCCTTGATTGAAAATCAACCAACGCATCTGCGCCCCGGACTTGTGCGGGAGTTTTTGCAGTGTGTCGCGCTTCGCACCATGCATGAGATCCACGCGTTTCAGCGGGTTGCCTTTGTGGGAGGCACCGCGCTTCGTCTCCTTTATCTGCTGCCGCGTTTTTCAGAGGACCTGGATTTTTCGCTCGTGAGCCAGGAAGGTTTTGATCTGGCGAAGATCATGACATCTGTCGAAAGCAGTTTCAAGGCGTCCGCCATTGATGCGGAAATTTCATACGACCAGGACCGGACGGTGCAGATTGCATGGCTCTCCTTCCCCGGCCTTCTGCATGAGGTGGGTATCTCGCGCGATCCGAGGCGTAAGCTTTCGATCAAGCTCGATGTGGACTGCAACCCTCCCGCCGGGGCAGTTGTGGAGCAGCGCCTGATCAACCGCCACTTCCTCATGGCGATCACGCACTACGATCTGCCGTCTCTCTTCGCGGGCAAACTGCACGCCGTGCTCACGCGCCCTTATGTGAAGGGGCGTGATTATTATGACCTTGTGTGGTATATGACGCGGCATCAGAATCTTGCGCCCAATGTCTCTCTGCTGAATGCGGCGCTAGAGCAGACAAAATGGAGCGGTAAGCCTGTCTCTCTGGATACGTGGAAATCGGAAGTAAAGAAACGCATCCTTGGGGTGGATTGGGCAGGTATCGTGCGCGACGTCTCGCCGTTTCTGGAGGACGAAAAGGACATCGAACTGATGAAGCTTGAATACGTGCTTCCCTTATTTAAATGAGATGAGGACATGCGAATAAAATTCTTTAAATTTCTGGCCCGCCTTGCGACACACCATCCGCGCAAGATCGTGGCCGCGGCAATAGCGCTCACGATCGCGTGCGGCATCTTCGCGGCGTTCAAGATCAAGCTCAACGCAAACCTCGATGACCTGGTCTCGATGAAACTCGACTATCACCGCCGCTACATCGAGTTCCTCAAGGAGTTCGGCGATGAGGAATACCTCTACATCGTCGCCGACGCTGAGAAGGACCTCCCCCGTGCGAAGCAATTCCTTGAAGCCCTCGGCAAGAGGCTCAAGGGAAATCCCTCGCTCAAGCAGGTGATCTGGAAAATCGAAAACCCGGCGCTCGAGCGCAATTTCCTGCTCTACCTCACGCCGGAGCAGCTCAAGGTCCTCTCCACGATGACCACCAAGGGGCCGTTCGCCGCGCGCACGATCGCCTCGTGGGACGGCTTTGCGCCGATGTTCGGCGCGCTCGCCTCGCGCATCGGCGGCCCGGTATCGACCGAGGACGAGGCGGAGCTCGCCACCGGCTTCACGTTTATCGACGGGCTGCTGGGCGACATGACCGCCGCGATAGAGCAGGGCACGCCGTATCGGTCGAGGCTGCAGGCGCTATTCTTCGGAGACGGCGAGACCTTCGACCCGGACGGATTCCTCAAGAACGGGTCGCTGCTCTTCATGCTCATCATGCCGGAGAAGGACTACGCCACCGCGGCGGTGATCGAAAAGCCGCTGCGCGATATACGCGCCGCCCTTGCGGAGACGCGCGCCGCCTTTCCCGACATCGACGCGGGGCTCACGGGCAGGCCGGTCTTGAGCGCGGACGAAATGGAGACGTCCAACCGCGACATGACGGTTGCGACGATCCTGGCGCTCGTGCTGGTCGCGGCCATATTCATCGCATTCTTCCGCGGGGTGGCCAGGCCGCTCTCCGCAGTGGCCACGCTCATAATGGGCATCACGTGGACCTTCGGCTTCGTGGCGCTGGCGGTAGGCACGCTCAATATCCTCTCCAGCGTCTTCGCGCTGCTGCTCATCGGCGCTTCGATCGAGTACTCGATCTACATCGTGGCGCGCTACGAGGAGGAACTGTCGCGCTCCGGCAACCCGGCGGCCGCGGTAGAGCGAACGCTCACCACGACCGGCATGGCAAACGTCACGAGCGCGCTGACCGTGGCGGCGGCCTTTCTCACGCTGCTCTGGACGGACTTCCTGGCGCTCTCGCAGCTCGGCATCATCTCCGCCATGGGCATAGTCTTCTGCCTTACCGCCATGCTGGTGGTGCTGCCGGCGCTGCTCGTCATCCAGGACAGCCGCCGTTCCGCGGCAGAGCTCGAACGCGTGCGCTCGTTCGATCTCCCGCAGATCAAGCCGTTTTACAAGAGGCCGGCGCTGCTGGTCGCCGCTGCGGCGATTATCACCGCGGCCCTTGCGCCATGGATCTCGCGCATCTCGTTCGACAATAATCTCTTAAACCTCCAGGCGCGGGGGCTCGATTCCGTAAAGTACGAGCACCTCATCATCGACAAGTCCTCCGAGACGACGTGGTTCGCCCGCGCAACGACCGACACGGCCCTGGAGTCGCACGCCAAGGCAGAGGCGTTCCGCAAGCTGCCGAGCGTGCGGCGCGTGGACGACGTCGAGCGCATAGTCCCGGAGGACCAGCAGGCAAAGACACGCGCTGTGCGCGAGATGGCGCCGGCGTTTGAAGGCATCGCCTTCACGCCCGTGGGCGCAAATGTGGATGCCCGTTCGCTCATGTACGAGCTGGGAAGGCTCGCCTCGAGCCTCGACCGCCTGCAGGAAGAGGCGTTCAAGAGCGGCCGCGCGGACGCTGTGGAGGAGCTGGATGCCTTCGCGGGCAAGATGCGCAAGCTCGTCTCTCTCATCGCCTCGGCGGACGACGCGAAGCTGGCGAGCCTCGGTCGCCTGCAGCAGGCCTTTTTTGCCGACCTCCAGAAAAATATCGAGATACTCGCTACCGGCATGGACCCTACTACGATCGGGCTCAAGGACCTGCCCGAGGACGTGCGCGGCAGATTCGTGAGCACCACCACGGGCCGTTACTCGCTGATGATCTACCCAAAGGAAGATATCTGGGATCCCCCGGCCCTCAAGCGCTTTGTAGCGGAGATCCGCGGCGTGGATCCTGGCGTGGTCGGCACGCCGATCGAGGTGTACGAGTCGGGCCGGCTCATGCGGGATACCTTCGCGCGCTCCGCGGCGCTCGCGTTTTGCATAATATGCCTGCTGGTGTGGCTCGACTTCCGCTCCTGGCGGTCGCTCCTGCTCACGATCATGCCGCTCGTCCTGGGAATGATCTGGCTCTTCGGAGTCATGGGGATAGCGGAAATCAGGTTTAACATGGCCAACTTCTTCGGGATACCGATCCTCATCGGCACGGGCGTGAATTTTGGAGTCCAGACCGTGCATCGTCTGCGCCAGGAAAGATCATTTGCCGCTGTCAGTTCGTCAACGGGCAAGGGGCTTCTGATGACCGCCATCACGAACGGCATCGGCTTCGGCACCATGATGATAGCGCACCACAGGGGAGTGGCGAGCCTGGGAGAGATCCTGGCCTTGGGCTGCGTCATCTGCCTCCTCGCTGCGTTAACCGCGACGCCGCCGGTTGCAAGCTGGCTCAACTGGGGGCATAAAGGCCGTGACTAGTCACTAGTCACTGGTCACTGGTCACTGGTCACCAGTAACGAAACATTATGCGTAAATTTCTCGGTATCGAAAAGCTTTCGGCCGGGCTCGTCGTCCGCAATATCGCGCTCATCATCATCGGCTCGATGATCAGCTCGATAGGCATCAACGCGTTCCTGGTGCCCCACAAGTTTCTCTCCAGCGGAGTCTCCGGGCTCTCGCAGCTCTTCTCCTATATCACGCCGCTGTCGGTCGGCACCTACGTGCTGCTGCTCAACATCCCGATCTTCATAATGGGATGGTTCTGTGTGGGCCGCACCTTTGTGATCGGGAGCGCCGTGGGGCTTTTGACCTTCACGGGCTGCCTGTATGCTACCGCATGGATGGCGCACACGGGCTGGGCGCCGGAGCGGATGCTATCCGCGCTCATCGGCGGCGTTCTTGCCGGTGGGGGGACGGGGCTTGTCTTTCGCGCAAACAGCTCGCACGGAGGAATCGACATCATCGCGGCCGCGGTGAAAAAGCGCTGGTCTTTCAGCATAGGCACGGTGGCCTTCATCTTCAACGCGTTCATCGTGGCGTTGCTCGGCATGATCTTCGGCCTGCACGCGGCGCTCTATACGATCGTGGCACATTTCTGTTCTTCGATGACCCTCGATCGCGTGATGATCGGTTTCGACACGAGCCGAGCGGTCTTCATAATAAGCTCGGAGCCGCAGAAGATAGCCGACATGATCACAAAGAAGCTCAACCGCGGCGTCACCTTCCTGGAGGGCGAGGGCGCATATCTCGGCAGGAGGCAGAAAGTCATCTACAGCGTCGTGACGCTGTCGCAGCTCGCGCGCGTGAAGTATTATGTGCAGAGCGCTGACCCGCAAGCGTTCCTCACCGTGGCTGAGGTGAACGAGGTCTCAGGCGAAGGATTCCGAGCAGTGCCGATATAATTCCCTCCCCTTTGTAAGGGGAGGGAAGGGAGGGGTAGGCCACGATCTACCTCCCCCTTCCCCTCCTTACAAAGGAGGGGGAAAAATCAATTCTTTCAATCTAATAGCATTCTTCACAGCCCATCCCTGCGCGTCATTGTTGAAATATATAAACACGTCTTTTCCCGATTTTGCCCACCGCTTGATCTCCTCCGCATCCCTTCGCAGCTCATCATCTGAATAACACCCGCCGTAGAGCCGGGCCGATTGCGGACCGTGGCGCCGGATGTATTCGAACGGCTGCTCCAGAGGGAATTCCACATCGAACTTCGGTCGGTCCGCGCGGCAGACGGTCATGCCGGCGGAGCCGAGCAGTTCAAAGACCTCCTCGCAGAACCAGCTCTCGTCGCGGAACTCAAACGCATGCCGCACGCTGCGGCGTCGTTTGAGGAGCTTCACAAACAAAGTGAGCCGATCGAGGTCGCAGCGGAATCGCGGCGGAAGCTGCCAGAGGACTACCGATATCTTCGGCAGAAGCGGTCGCGCGTTTTCAAACAACATGCGGAGCGAATCGCCCGGCTCCTTGAGCCGCTTCACGTGCGTGATGTATCGGCTCCCTTTTATCGCGAAACAGAACTCCGAAGGTGTGCGTCGGCGCCAGCTTTGAAATGTCGCTTTCTGCGGCAATCTGTAGAAAGTGACGTTGAGTTCGACCGTGCTGAAGTGCTCGCAGTAGAACTCAAGCTGCCGAGCCCTGGGAAGATCGGGCGGATAGAACACCCCATCCTCCCAGTGCTCATAGCTGAATCCACTTGTACCGATGTAGATTTTACTCATGCGTATCGCTCGTCATGAAGCCACGCGGGTTTTCTCTTCGCAAGCTAACACCGTGCCGGAGTACGCGGTGACCTGCGGCAGGCTTCGAGCAATGGGGACCGCATAGGCTGGAAATCCACCGTTAGTCTTATGATCTGAGCTCAACTCCGTGTCGGCTTGCGAGATGACAGCCGCGGGTCTCCGCGTGCTTTATGACATTGTGCTGACTGACAGGACCCGAAGCCGCCACTTGTTGAGCGAGGCGACGACGGCGTACCTCGACAAGTACCTCCTCACCAAGGCGCTGAACATATGAATTCCGGATGTTACTCCGATTTCTGGGCCTTCTTGTGCTTTGCCTCGCGCTTGTGTCGGATCCAGGTCCGCAGGAGCTTGAGCCCTCCCCATCCGGTGAGGAAGAAGAGCACGAGCCACGGGAGCGCGGCGCTGACGGCCACGACGAGCCATGCGAGGGATGCGGTGAACGCGGAGAGCGCGCGCTGGATCGAGCCCGAGAGCGGGGCGAAGATGCCGCGGCCGAATCCTCGCGGCTGTACTAAGGTGACCTGCAGCGTAGATAGGGAGACGCGGTTGTCCCAGAACCTCTTGCGGCCCTCCATGGTCTCTATCGATTCGCGCACGCGCGCCAGCTCGCGCTCGACGTCGAGGACGTCCTTGAGCTTGTTAGTTTTCGTCTCCAGAAGCGAAATCAGCCTGGACTCGAGCCTGCGCGAATTCGCAAGCCTCGCCTCCAGGTCGAAATATTGCTCGGTGATGTCCTCGCCCGTCAGCGCTTCCGCGCGCACGTTTCCAAACGTCTTGATCGCGGCGATCGCCGAGTCCAGCCGATCGGACGGCACGCGCATCGTGAGCTGCATCGCCTTCTGTCCTGCGTTGTCCTCATAAGAGTCAGAGCCGGAGACAAAGCCGCCGATCTTCACGGCGATCGACTTGGCCCGCTCGGCGGCGTCGTCTATGTTCTTCACTTCGACCGTGAGATTCGCGGAGCGCATGATCTTGCGCTCGACGACGTCGGGTGATTGAGCTGGCGTCCCTGATGGCGCGGGCGGGGGTGCAGCCTCCGGCGCCTCCGCACCAACGCTTGCGGGCATCGCCCTGGCAAGCATGGCGTTGCCGCTGCCTTTGCTGACAAAGCCCTGCTCCTCCAATTGCCCCGGCCCCTTGCACCCGGCAACCGAGATCAACATGAGCATGGATAGGATGATGCGGAAGATCATGGCTCCCCCTTGGTTCTATCAATGGCAACTCTAACAAAACGTTCATTCAGCGCAAGCTCCGAATTCAAATGTTCGGCGCCCTGGTGATGAGGTGCTTGTCGAGATACGCCGTCGTCGCCTCGCTCAACAAGTGTCGGCTTCGGGTCCTGTGATTCAGCACAATGTCATAAAGCACGCGGAGACCCGCGGCTGTCATCTCGCAAGCCGACACGGAGTTGCGCTCAGGCAATAAGGCTAACGATGGATTTCCAGCCTTAGCGGTCCCCATTGCTCGAAGCCTGCCGCGGGTCACCGCTTGCTATGTGCTGCTATTGTTTATCCAGCACCACCCGAAGCCGACAAACTTGAGCGAGGCCACTTGTACATCCCGACAAACACCTTTCAACCAGAGCACTCAAGATGAATGATCGTCCATACAATGAAGCCCCGCAGCGCTGCGGGGCTACCGACTCACCTCCCCCTTGAGGGGGGAGGATGGGAGGGGGTGCCCCCTCTCCCCGTCCCTCTCCCACAGAGGGGAGAGGGGGCTTTGACGGGGTTCCGGGATCATCTGTTTCGGAACATCGCCGGGAGCGGCGGGGCAATTTACAGATACAGAGGAGACAATCTGAGCAGGATCGAAGATCCTGCATTTGGACCCGTCGCCATGAGCGGGCG
>Ga0265292_1001813_pt1 | contig 17092 bp, 10 predicted proteins | sample Munlanlewell296A_FD_189080 | JGI IMG/M metagenome (GOLD analysis project Ga0265292, IMG submission 189080) | Leachate microbial communities from a municipal landfill in Southern Ontario, Canada - Leachate well 296A | ecosystem: Engineered > Solid waste > Landfill > Unclassified | place: Canada... | reverse complement strand
TGATGAATGGATAAATAGGGAGAGCAATATAATTCTTCACTGCCTGGGACTTGACGATAACGGCGTCATTATGGTTAATGGCAAGGAAGCCGGGAAATTCAATAATACTTTCATTCCTTACAAATTTGACATTACCCCTTTTCTGAAAGACAAAAACAATACTCTTGCCATAGTCTTTGAGTGTCCTCCACCCTACCTGGGGCAAATAGGTTACACATCGAAGATAAAAGATTGGAAACCCCGTTTTTATTATGGATGGGATTGGATACCAAGGATTGTGCAGATTGGAGTCTGGGACGATATCATTCTGGAAGTTCTTGATAAAGAGAGTGCCAGGATAGAAGAGGTAAAGGTTGTTACTGAAGCTGACAAGAACAAAGATCTTGGGAATTTGAAGATTTCAGCGGAATTAACTTCATTGGCTTTACATGGAAAAGTCAGGATACAACTGACAAAAGATACAGGGGAACCAATTGTTGATGAAACTGTTCCTGCAGCACAACTACGTGAAGGTAAAGCATGGGATAATCTGAAAACAAAACGGTGGTGGCCAAACGGTTCCGGTGACCAGGTATTATATAAACTTATTTGTACATTGTACGATGTCGATGGCAACAATCGCCAGGTTATAGAACGTAATGTAGGATTTAAAAATATTGAATGGCTACCGTGCCAGGGTGCTCTGCCTGAAGCCGATCCATGGCTATGCAGCGTAAATAATAAGCCGGTATTCCTCCAGGGTGTGAACTGGTCTCCTATACGTCCAAATTTTGCCGATCTTACAGAATACAATTATCGCAAACTGATAAAAACCTATAAAGATATGGGCGTTAATGTCTTTCGAGTATGGGGAGGCGGATTCCCGGAAAAGGAGTGGTTTTATAACATCTGTGATGAAATGGGAATAATGCTCTGGCAGGAGTTTCCCCTCTCCTCATCAGGGTTGGATAATTATCCTCCTGATACACCTGATGAGATTTTTGTCATGTCAAAAATATCTGAGAGCTACATAAAGCGCCTGCGGCATCATGTTTCTCTATTATTGTGGTGCGGGGGTAATGAGTTATATGAATTTGGTGACATTGCTCCTGTAAATGATAAGCATCCAATGATAAGATGTATGAAGGAGATCGTTAAGGCAGAAGATCCCGGTAGACGATTTGTAACAGGATCTCCCTCCGGGCCAACTATTTATGGTGGATTGCATAACTTTGGAAAAGGTGTAAGCTGGGATGTTCATGGACCATGGACTCTGCCATTCACGGCTTCGGACCGCACAATGAATGCTGTCAGAAACTTCTGGAGCCTCGATGATGCCCTTATTCATTCAGAGGTTGGTGTTGCAGGAGCTATGTCGGCAGGTATGATAAATAAATACCGTGGAGAATTTTCTGCCCTTCCTGCAAACATGAATAATCCTCTCTGGAGACAGGTGAGATGGTGGATCGAATGGAATGATTTCTTGAATGATCATAACGGTAAAGAACCCTTTTCCCTGGAAGAATATGTTGCGTGGAGTCAGGAACGTCAGACAACTGGTCTTAGCATTGCATTACAGGCAAATAAATCACGATTCCCTGAATGTGGAGGATTCATTATCTGGATGGGACACGACAGTTACCCATGCCCGGTCAATACTTCAATAATTGATTTTGAGGGGAACCTTAAACCAGTGGCCAAAAAACTCAGCCAGATATGGAAAGGTGAAAAATAATCTGATAACAGTTTTATGATCAAAAAAGTAGGATTAATATATTTAAACATGAAATACTAATCAATATGCGTAAACTGAATAGATGGTTTTTATTTGTATCAGTCATTATCACAGCCTGTAATAATGCTGATGTTACCCGCTATGTTGATCCGAATATTGGTGGTGTTGCACCTCTCCTTACAACCAAGAACCCGACGGTTCACAGGCCTCACGGTATGATAAGGGTTTTCCCTGTGACGAAACCTGGTCTTGGTGATCGTTACCTTTCGGATAAGATTTATGGTTTTGCAGTCAACATGCCTGCATACCGCCAAGGACATGTCACAGAAATAATGCCGACCAGTGGAGATGTATTGTTTGGACAGGCCAGGAACGCTTCAACCTACGATCACGATATGGAAGAAGTTCATCCCTGGCACCATCGGGTTTTGCTTGAGGATTGCGATATTATTGCTGACTGGACAACCACCGAAAGGGCTGTAATATATCGTTTCCAGTTTCAGAACAAGGAATCCGGAAATATCATTTTCAGGTCTCGCGGACTCGCATCCTTTATTGTTTCAGGGAACAATTCTATTCAGGGATGGGAAGAGTCAAAAAATACAAAGCAATACTTCTATGCCGAATTTTCTAAACCCTTTGATAGTTTTGGAACAAACGCTAATGGAGATTTATCTGCCGGTAAAAAAGAGATTAGCGGGAGTAGTATAGTAAGCTATTTAACATTTAATGGTCCAGTCGCTACAGTTGAAGTAAGGATTGGGATTTCTTATATTGACGAAAACCAGGCAAAGGATAATCTTAACCATGAAATGAATGAAAAGTCGTTTGAGCAGGTTTCAGATGCAAGTTATAAGATATGGGAAAATGCTTTGGGAAAGATACAGGTTTATGGAGGAACTGATCGTCAGAAGAGGATCTTTTATACTTCGCTTTACAGGGGATTGGAGCGCATGGTAAATATCTCGGAATATGGACGTTATTATAGTGGTTACGATAAGAAAGTTCATGAAGATAATGATCGCGCATTCTATGTTGATGACTGGTTGTGGGATACTTTCCGCTGCCACCATCCTTTGCTCTATATACTCGATCCTGGACAGCAGGTCGATATGGTGCAATCATATGTTCAGATGTCTGAACAGAGCGGCTGGATGCCTACATTTCCACAGTTCTATGGAGACTTCCCTGCAATGATCGGATTTCATTCTGCTGCCCTTTTGTGGGATACCTACCAAAAAGGAGGTACAAACTTTGATGTGGAGAAGGGATACGAGGGATTGAAAAAAAATGCTATAAGTGCTACAATGTTACCATGGAGATCCGGTCCTATGTGTTCCCTCGATAGCTTTTATATTAAAAATGGGTGGTATCCTGCTCTTCCTGACGGTGCAGAAGAGACTGAACCAATGGTTGATGATTTTGAAAAACGCCAGGCTGTGGCAGTAACGCTTGAACATAGTTATGACGATTGGTGCCTTGCCCAACTGGCAAAAGCACTCGGGAAGGCAGAAGATTACAAATATTTCAGTAAACGGGCACAAAACTACCGTAATGTGTTTAATTCCAATACAGGTTTCATGTCGCCTAAGTTGGCTGACGGGAACTGGGTTGAACCTTTCGACCCACAGGTCTCAGGAGGCATTGGAAGCAGGATGTATTTCGCTGAAAATAATGCCTGGATATGGAACTTCAGCGTTATGCACGATATCCCATCTCTCATTGAGTTGATGGGAGGAGCAGAGACCTTTACAAACCGACTTGATGCTCTTTTTAATGAATCAACCCGGATGGATAAATGGCAGTTTATGGGGCAATTTCCCGACGCTTCAGGGCTAAATGGTATGTTCCCGGCAGGTAACGAACCATCCTTCCATGTTCCCTATCTTTACAATTATGCTGGTAAACCGTGGAAAACACAAAGAAGGATACGTGAGGTAATGGATATGTGGTTCGATGATGATCCGCTTGGTCTTCCTGGAGATGAGGATGGCGGAGCATTATGCTCATGGTATGTATTTTCTGCCATGGGTTTTTATCCTGTAACACCAGGGAATGGGTTATATGCTATCGGAAGCCCATTCTTTGAAAAGATACAAATAAAACTGCCTGATGGTAAGACATTTACGGTAAAAGCAAATGATTGTTCAAAACGTAATAAATATATCCGGTCGGCAAAACTGAATGGGAAAGAACTCAATAGGGCATGGATAAGCCATTCAGAGATTACATCAGGAGGAACACTTGAGTTCGTTATGGGAAATCGTCCTGATAAAAAGTGGGCATCAGATCCTTCAGTTTTTATGCAAATGACAGTAAGTAAACAGGTTGATAAATGATTTCAGATAAAGTTAATTACGATTATCGGTTATTAAATTATTGAATATGAAGATTATATGCAGTTTGATAATGTTTTTTTCCTTTGTTGGGGTGAATCTTCCGGCACAACAAAGTGAAAAGCCAAATCCAAATGTTAAGGAGATAATATTTGTCTTCAAGACTCATTTTGATAACGGATATACTGATATGGCCGAATCGGTCATAAATAAATATTCTACTACTATGATGGAACAGGCATTAGCAACATTGGAAGAAAGTCGTAGGCTGCCCCGTGAGAAACAATTTGTTTGGACAATGCCTGCATGGCCATTGACCAGGATATTGGAGAGATGTACTCCTGAGATGAAACCAAAGATCGAAGCAGCTATCCGCGATGGGTGGTTCGTTTTCCATGGGCTTCCATTTACCCTTGAGACAGAGGCCGGTGATCCGGAAGCTCTTGTAAGGTCCCTTACATTTGCTTCAGATCTTTCAAGGAAATTCAACCTGCCGTTACCCCGTGATGCAAAACTAACTGATGTCCCAAGCCATTCATGGTTTTTACCGACACTTCTCAATAATGCCGGGATACAGATACTTCATATTGGCTGCAATCCGGTATCAAGCTCTCCTGACGTGCCTCTTATATTCTGGTGGCAAGGGCCCGACGGTTCAAAGCTGATGACAATTTACTGGGGTAAAAGCTATGGTACAAGCCTGGTTCCTGATGAAAGTTGGAAATTCAAGACATGGCTTGCCATAATTCATACAGGGGACAACCAGGGACCGCCTTCGCCGGAAGATGTGGAAAAAGTACTGAAGAGAGCCCAGGAACTTGCTCCCAATGCAAAGCTCAGGATCGGAAGGATCTCTGATTTTTATGACGCAATTATGAAAGAAAACCCTGATCTTCCAGTTGTAAGAGGGGATATGCCCGATACCTGGATTCATGGATATATGTCGATGCCACGTGAAATGAAAAGCGTAAGAACAATACAAAAGGATATATATTCTCTGGAATTGCTGAATACTCTGTCAAATCTGTGGTTGGACAAAAAGGAAGACATCACACAATTCACTGCTAAGGGTGCTGAAGGCGCCTTGCTGTGGGATGAACATACTTTTGGGATGGCACTGAGTCACGGACATTCGGGTGACTGGCATTATGGTGATGAATTCCGGGCTCAGCGTGCAGCAGGTACCTACAAGGAACTTGAAGCTTCATGGAGAGAAAAGGGAGATCGTGTTTACCAGGCTGAAAAAATAATTGAACCGGCTTATGACAGGGAGATGAAAAGGATATCGGCCATGGTAAATGTTGACGGACAGAGGATTGTTGTTTTCAACCCGTTGCCATGGGTGCGTTCAGGAATGGTCACTATCCTGGCAGAGAATAATATTGAGGCACTGAAAGATCTCAGAACTGGTGAAATTATCCCGGTTGATAATAAAGGAAACATTCTCAGATTTATTGCAAAAGATATCCCCTCAACCGGATATGCGACATTTGTTCCTGCTAAAGGACAAAAACCCGAAAATGTCATTACAACATTTGCCGATGAAAGAAGTAATATAATCGAGAACGAATTTTTTAAAGTAAAGATCGATCCTTCAAAAGGAGCAGTGGTATCAATTATTAATAAAAAATCGGGACGGGAAATGGTTGACAAGAGCTCTGAATATGGTTTTGGTCAATATATGTATGAACGTTTTAGCAAGAAGAATGCCTCGGATTATATTGATCAATATCTTAAGGTCAGACTGTCCTGGGGATTAACAGAATTTGGCCGTCCGAACCTCGATGATACTCCTTACAAAAGAGTTGACGGGGGTAAAGCAAAAGTCACTTATTCTTCTGACGCTATTTCAGCAAAAGCTGTTATGCAGTTCACTAAAGAGACGGGGAATCCTCATAATTACACTCTCTCATTTGCCCTGTATAAAAATCTGCCATTTATAGAACTTATCTGGTTTATCGATGGCAAAGCTGCCGAACCATGGCCGGAAGCAGGCTGGATAAGTTTCCCGTTCAAGGTTGAAAACCCTGAGTTTAAAGTGGGAAGGTTGGGTGCAGTTATTGATCCGGCTAAAGATATTATTAAAGGTTCAGATTTTGATTTTTATCTTATCAACAATGGTGTTGCATTACATGATAAACAGCTGAATGGATTTGGTCTCTCAACACCTGATGCTCCGGGAATAAGCCTCGACAGACCCGGTCTCTGGAAGTATTCCGGAAGTTTTATCCCGAAACGTTCAAATGTCTTTGTCAACCTCTATAATAATCAATGGAGTACCAATTTCACTGAATGGATAGAAGGCTCCTGGTCGGCAAAAATGTACCTCTGGAGTTTCCAGGGTTATAAAAATGAACAATCCCTGATATCACCGAACGAAGAGTTCAGATCACCCCTGAAAGCTACACTTCTTTCCGGGAAACCGGGTACCCTTCCTGTTTCAAAAACAGGTGTTGAATTATCCCGTAAAGGAGTCCTTGTAACATCTTTTGGCCCAAATCCATTTGGAACCGGAACAATGATAAGACTTTGGGAACAGTCTGGCGATGCAGGGAAATGTAAAATTACATTACCTGAGGGGACAACCTTTGCAAAAGCTGTACCTGTTAACTTAAGAGGCGAAAAAACAGGTAATGCCATTCCTGTTAAAGATAATTCTTTTGAGATTGAGATAGGAGCTTATAAACCTGCTTCGTTCTTATTTGAAATGTAGCGTTTGAATATTAAAATGGAAAGCCGGTAATTGAAGTTATTAATAAGTATATTTGGTTTGTTATTGAAAAACTGGCAATTAATAATTATTAAAGATCAGATAAATTATGAAAAGGAGTGAAGTAAATTCAATCATTACGGGAGTGAAAAACTTTTTTGCAGAACATCAGTTCATGTTACCCGAATGGGCTGACTGGTCACCCGAAAAATGGAAAGGCACTTATGATAAGTGTTCTGAGATCATTGATAATAAACTTGGCTGGGATATTACCGATTTCGGAAGCGGTGATTTTAAAAAAAAGGGCTTGTCACTTTTTACTATACGGAACGGTAACTGGGACAAAAAAGATAAGATGTACTGTGAGAAGATCATGGTAGCTGATGAGGAACAGGAGACACCGATGCATTTTCACTGGAATAAAACCGAAGATATCATTAACAGGGGTGGTGGAAACCTGGTTATGGAGCTTTATTTAGCTACTGCTGATGATAAACTATCTGAAGAGCCGGTGACAGTCAGTATCGATGGTGTGCTGACAACAGTTAAAGCCGGGGTATCCCTTATCTTAAAGCCTGGTCAAAGCATATGCCTGAAATCCAGAGTTTATCACAGGTTTTACGGTCAGAAAGGAAAAGGCAGGGTGTTGATAGGTGAAGTAAGTATGGTAAATGATGACGCCAACGACAACCGTTTTTATGATAAGATTGGCAGGTTCCCTGAAATCGTTGAGGATGTAAAACCGGTCCATCTGCTCGTAAACGATTATGCAAGATATCTTTAATCATCATCTATCAAATAAGTTTTTTATTATGCCGGGAAAGATCATAGTTTCAGGGGTTGGTTGCTGTCTTGTTGACCTGTTGTTTAATGACATCAATTTTAGCAGTGATACCTTCAGCCCATATCTCTCAAAAAAACGTGGCGACGGAGGCTTAACCCCGGGTCACCTTGTTTTTCAGGAGGAATTTGAAAAATTTTGCGGAACTGATTTCGATGAGGTTCTGAACTGTATTACCGGAGGAAGACCGCATAATAAGGTCAATATTGGCGGGCCATCCATTGTATCGTTGATAAATGTGGCACAACTAATTGATAAAGAACATTGTGAAGTGCGTTTTTACGGACGGGGAGGGAAAGATGAGATAGGTCAATACCTCCTTTCATCACTTAAGAAAACGCCGGTCGTGCTGAAGGATTATAAACTTATTGATAACCGTACCCCTTCTACCGTTGTACTATCTGATCCTTTATACGATAACGGTCATGGAGAGCGGATGTTTCTTAACTCAATTGGTGCTGCCAGGGATTACAGGCCTGATGAACTTGATGACGACTTTTTTAATTCTGACATTGTTGTTTTTGGGGGAACAGCTCTGGTCCCGCAGATACATGATAATATGACCTCCCTTCTGAAGAAAGCCAAATCAAAAGGATGTGTCACAATCGTCAATACAGTGTTTGATTTCAGGAACGAAAGGGCAGATCCTTCAAATAAATGGCCACTGGGCGAGAGTGATGAAAGTTACAGATACATTGATCTTCTCATTGCTGACAGGGAAGAGGCTCTCCGTCTGAGCGGCGAACACGATCCCCAGGCTGCCATAAGGTTTTTCCAGGATAAGAAGGTCTCATCACTGATCATTACCAACGGATCGAAGAATATTTCAACTTATTCTGACGGTCGTTTTTTCAATACATCCGGATTAAAAGAGATGCCTGTATCACGAAAAGTCATCGACGAGTTAAAGAATGTCGAGGGTGGAGATACAACCGGTTGCGGCGATAATTTTGTAGGCGGAGTTATTGCATCTGTTGTGACCCAGTTGCAGAATGGCGCCAAACATCCGGACCTTGATGAAGCTTGTTGCTGGGGAATAGTGTCGGGCGGCTTTACCTGTTTTTATATGGGAGGAACCTATTTTGAAGAAAATATTGGTGAAAAACGGGCCAGAATTAAACCTTATTATGAATCTTATAAAAAGCAGATATCAGGTTGATGTCCGTAAAATAGTGATTTTCGGGGCAGGTAAGATTGGCCGGTCTTTTATTGGGCAGCTTTTCGGAAGTGGTGGTTATGAAGTAGTTTTCGTCGATGTTGACCCGGTAATAGTTGCCAGACTTAACAGCCAGGGAAGTTATCGGGTTATAATAAAGGGAGAAAAAGACGAGGAAATTATTATTAAAAATGTGCAGGCAATTTCCGCTTTTAATATACAAAAGGTAATAGAAGCTGTATCGACAGCCGGAATCCTGGCAGTATCAGTCGGCAAGAATGCACTTGAAAAAGTAATCCCTGTCATTGCAGCCGGCTTAGAAATAAGGTACAGTCAGAATCCCACTTGTCCGCTCGATATCATAATCGCTGAAAACATGAGAGATGCGGGAGATTTTATGAAAGAGCAACTGATAAAGAACCTGCCTTTGGATTATCCTATCGAAAAACTGGTTGGTTTGGTTGAAACCAGTATAGGTAAAATGGTCCCGATTATGACTCTGGCTGACTTGGAGAAAGATCCCCTGATGGTTTATGCAGAACCTTATAATACTTTGATACTGGATGGGAAAGGATTTAAATCGCCGATCCCGGATATTAAAGGATTGGCTCCTAAAGACAATATAAAAGCCTGGGTTGACCGTAAAGCATTTATTCATAACCTTGGACATGCAACAGCTGCTTATTATGGGTTTTATAAGTATCCTGACGCTGTATATATTTACGAGGTACTTGAAGATGGCGAAGTATTTCGATATACAAGAGATGTAATGCTTCAATCAGCAGATATTCTAAAAGCTGCTTATCCTTTTGATTTTACAGCTGCTGACCTTGAAGATCATATTGATGATCTGATCTTTCGTTTCAGGAATAAAGCTCTTCAGGATACTATATTCCGGGTAGGTCAGGACCTGATCCGGAAGCTTGGTGCCGACGATCGCTTTATGGGCTCAATACACCTTGCAATACAATACCGGAAGCCCTATGATATGATTCTGGAAGCAATGTCGTTTGGATTATTTTTCAGAGCAAAAGATGAGGCAGGAAATAGTTTTCCATCGGATATCACATTTTTGGGCTCCCTTGAAAAAGACTTTGAATTAACATTGGTAGAATTATTGGGTTACGATCCGGTTCTTGACCTTCCTGTAATAGAAAAACTTAAAGCATTGTATAAAGTGCAGTTTAAGAAGTTTAATAATTTGCCTGATCATTCACCTGGATGTGTGTGATTCAAAAGTAAAAATTCTTTTATAGCTTTATAAAATAACAACAATAAGAATACAGTAATTCAAGTTCAAACACCTTAAAATTCAATGATTTGTAGCGCAGATGATTAAATGATAACCCATTAACAACACTAAACTTATGGCTAAAAAAAATTCTTTAAGCAGAAGAAAGTTCATTTCGAATGCAGCTATTATTGGTGCTGCAGGAACATTTGGGGCAAAAGATTTTTTGACCTTCTTTTCTGGCAATGTGGATAAGTCTGGAAATAAAATTGACCCTGACTCATCCCTGATCCCGGATTTAGCACCTAAAGATACTTTTTTGTTTATACCGGCGACACATTGGGAGGGGGCTGTTTTTAAAACTCGTGAGCAATACCTTGATATAGGTTTACCAAATATTCTGATAGCTCTTAAGCTTTTAAATGACTATCCCGATTATCGTTTTACACTAGACCAGGTCTGTTATGTTAAGCCTTTCATTGAGAGATATCCTGAAGAGGCAGTAGCATTTCGTCAATTTGTTAAGGAAGGTAGACTTCAAATTGTAGGAGGTACAGATACTATGTTAGATGCCAATATCCCTGCTGGGGAATCAATGGTACGGCAAATGCTTTATGGGAAAAGTTATTTCAGGGAAAAACTAGGAGTGGATGTGACTGTTGGGTGGGCACTTGACACTTTTGGTCATAATGCCCAGATGCCACAGATACTCAAACTGGCCGGTTATAAATCTTATTGGTTTCAACGTGGTGTACCAAACATGGAAGTACCTTCAGAATGGCTATGGGAAGGTATTGATGGCACCCGAATACCTGCATTCTATCTTCCCAAAGGGTACGGATTGCTTGGTCATACTCCGGATAATATTGATGAATTCACAGATTTGCTAAAAAGACGTTTTGATTCACTTACTCCCTGGTCCAATGGTACTGATCGGGTTGGACTTGCCAGCCCTGATGTTGCTGACCCTGTAGAAAGTGTACCTGTTATGGTCAAAGAATTTGACCAACGAAATGATAAACCCTTTAATCTCAGGCTTGGTGTACCCACAGATTTTGAAGAGTTAATAAATAAACGGACAGATAGAACGGTCCTCAAAGGGGAACTAAATCCCATTTTCCAGGGAGCTTATAGCAGCCGTATTGAACTTAAGCAAAAACTGAGGAATGTTGAGAGGTTGCTTACCACAGCAGAAAAACTGGGAGCACTTGGCAACTGGCTTGGCAAACCCAACACTGAAGAAAAGGTAATGAGTGCATGGGAGCCATCAATGTTCAACCAGGCTCACGATCTGATGGCAGGCGTTATGACTGATCATGTTTATGAAGATACAATACGTGGCTATGATTTTTCAACGCGTCTGGGCAAGGAGTTAGTCGAGGACCGACTTGATTATCTGGCATCACAGGTCGACACCAGTGGGGAAGGGATACCTCTTGTTGTATTCAATTCACTTGGCTGGAAGCGCGACGATGTAGTTGAAACAGAAATTGGATTTAAAAAAGGAGGTATCATTGATATCCAGGTAGTTGACCAGGCGAATCGGGTTATTCCGGTTGAGATTCTGGAAGCTGAACGGTTCCGCGACGGAGGGCTTAAGAATGCGAAGATCATCTTCATTGCCAGGGAAGTCCCTGCTCTGGGCCAGGCTGTATACCGGGTTATCCCTCTGACATCAGCATCAGGTATCAACGCGAGCCAGGAGACCAGCGATGGGATACTGGAGAACGAATACTATCGGGCAAAATTAGACCTGTCAACCGGTGCAATGACCAATCTTGAGGTAAAATCGAATAATTGGGAAGTACTGGATAAAGCAGGTAACGTGGTAGTTCATCAATATGATGGGGGTGACCTGTGGGAACTTTACGAAAACCTCAAAGGTGGCAGCAATATAAATATGACACGGAAGCAACCGGTTCCTTTAGAGAATATAGATCAGTTCAGTACTGAATACCGTGGGGAGCGCGGGAAAGTTCACCAGGGACCTGTGTATTCGGAATACAAGCTGGCACCACACAGGTTCTGTGCCGATGGTGCTTTATCCACCACTGTGCGGATATTTAACGGGTTACGCCGCATTGAAATACGTACACAAATCCAGAATAATGAAAAATTTGTTCGTTACCAGGTACTGTTCCCGACAACGATCAGGAACGGACAGATAGTCCATGAGATTCCTTTTGGTTCCATTGAACGACCAATGGGAATTGAATTTCCTGCTCAAAACTGGGCTGATTACAGTGATGGAGAAAAGGGACTAGCGCTTCTCAACAGGGGTCTGCCTGGCAATCTGACAAGCGATTCAACAATGATGCTTTCATTGATGCGTTCAGCACGCATTGCTTCTTATGGTTATGGTGGTGGTTATGAGCGTGGGATGTCATCTGACACAGGCCTTATGTTAGACAGAGAGATAGAGTTTGATTATGCGCTGATACCACATACGGGCGACTGGCGTCAGGGAGAGGTTTATCGTCATGGTCTGGAGTATAACAATCCGTTGCTTTGCCGTAAAGCAGGGACTCATGCTGGCAAGTTACCAAAAGCATGGGGATTGCTGGAAGTGTCGAAACCCAACGTAGTGATTACCGCATTGAAACAAGGAAAGGATGGATCCACGATACTAAGACTTTACGAAGCATCAGGAAAGGCCACACCGGGGGTGACTATCAGGAGCAAGGCAAAAATAAGTTCAGCGAATGAAGCCAACTTGATAGAGGACACAGGACGTGAGATGAAATTTGGGATGGACACTGTGCAGTTTGATCTTGGACCATATGAGATTAAGACATTTAAGTTTCGTTTTAAGGCATAATAAAATAACTGGTCATAATATATTTCGATCGAATAACTGTTTTATTCATAATCTCTTATGAATTCCAAAGTCTCTTCGATTGATTTAATCCCTGTGGTTGTTCCTATCTGCATGATGCAATGAGCTCCAACTGCATTGGCAAACTTTGCACAAGCAGGGATATCCCAACCTTTATATAAACCAGCAATAAATCCGGCACAGAATGAATCTCCGGCACCTGAAGTATCTATTGCTTTTACTTTATTAAATGCAGGAACCAGGTACCCTTTTTCATTCCCGGGTTTTACGAAACAACCCTCATTACCCAGTTTTACAATAACATTTTTAACACCTTTAGAATTGAAAAATTGAGCTATCTCTTCAGGTTTTGTTTTGCCGCTCATTTCACATGCTTCATCATAACTGGGCATAAACCAATCGAGGTATTTCAGAGATGATTCAATTTTTTTTATCCATTGTCCTTTTGAATCCCATGCTGTATCCATGCAGCACAGAACCCCGTTTTCTTTTGCAAATGTTAATAGTTTTTCGGTGCCTTCACCATCAAAATCCGGCATAAGGAATGTTCCTGCAATCAGTAGGATTTTAGATTTTTTTACGACATCAGGATTAATATCATCAAAACCAAATTTTGCATTGGCACCGAAAGAATGGAGTATTGACCTCTCACCATCTCCGGATATCATGACCATTGATGCAGAGGTCGAAACATTTTTATCGACTTTCAGCCCTGATACATCCACTTTCTCTGAATTAAGGGTATCGAGTAAGAATTTACCGAAGTTGTCATCTCCTATCTTACCGATAACAGTGGTTTTCAACCCTAATTTGGCAAGGTCTATCACAACATTTGCTGCACATCCGCCAATCTGAAGTGACATTTTATCAACAAGACCCAATTTACCCTTTTCAGGTATACTGTCAACTGGTTTTCCCAAAACATCGGCAACTAATATTCCGACACATACGATATCTGACATATTATTCTCATTGTTTTTGAATGTTATTCTTTAATTTTAGTGAACCTGTTGATCCTGGGATCAGTAAAAATATCATCTCCATCTGTACTTGTTGTGGAAAACTCAGAAACTACAGCTCCTTCATTACCTGCTCTGAACCAATGCAAAGTATCCGGCATAAGAGTATATTGGTCTCCCGGGTTCAGGACTATCTCATGAGCCACTTTGAGATATTCCTTATGATTATCCAAACCCTCAAGTTTTGGATTACAATTCTTATCACCTGATACATATAAATATACCTTACCCCATCTGCACCTGAAAGTCTCCTCTTTTCCTGATTTTCCGTTTTTTGTCGGATGAATATGTTCAGGACATGTTTGTCCCGGAAACATAACAAGTTCTTTCGCACAAACTTTTGTTGTGTTCACATAAACAAGCACTTCGAGTCCGATCTTGTAAAGGTCACTTAATCCGAAATCTGCAATTTCAATTGATTTTTTTTCCTCTTCAGTCAGAATGATACCAGCCTTATCGAAATACGATTTTGCTTTAAGACGGGCTGCTTCAAATTGTTTTTTATCGAGCATAATTTACCTCCTCTTTTAGTATTGGTTAATATTATATATGCTTTTGGCAATTGTATTGCTTTTTTTTGTCAAAGTGGATATACCGCGAACCTTTTTCACTGATAGCATTATTAAATTTATTTTTCAAATAAATACCTCTCAGGATTGAAGAATAAAAGTTGAGGGTTCTCAAGGATTTCTTTAACCCTGTTCAGAAACGCAGCTCCTAAAGTACCGTCAATTACGCGGTGGTCAAAAGAACCGGTAATATTCATCATTTCTTTTAATACTATTTGGTGATCGTGCACCACAGGTTTTTCAATTATACCTCCTACAGCAAGAATACAGCTTTCGGGCTGGTTAATAACTGCTGTAAAATTATTAATGCCAAACATCCCGAGATTTGATAAAGTGATTGTTCCGCCGGTTATATCTGATTCCTGAAGTTTATTATTCTTTGCTGCTGTAACGTTTTTGATATTAGCCAATGCAATCTCTGAAATTGATTTATTATTGACCTGTTTTACCACAGGGACTATAAGCCCATTTTCGAGGCCAACAGCCAAACCGAAATTAATGTCTTTAAATACTTTAATTTTTTCTTCCAGATAACTTGAATTAATCAATGGGAATGATTCGATTGCTTTTGCTGCAATCTTCATAAAGATATCATTGTACGATATCTTATATCCTTTGTCAGATAGATATTCATTGAGCTTTTTGCGCAAACTGACAACCTCAGTCATATCGACATCGACAGAGACAGTATAATGAGGAGATATCGAAACGCTTTCTTTCATTCTCTTTGCAATAGTCCTCCTCATTGAAGTTGTATCAAGTAAATAATAATCTCCTTCAACCACAGACGATTGTTTATCTATGATATAGTTATCAATATCAGCTTTTTTAATGAGGTTTTTCGAGAAATGATTTGCGATATCTTCTATTTTAATATTTTTATTTCTTGCCTTATTTTTTGCAAGAGGGGAGGCATAAACTATTTTCAGATTTTTTTTCTGCTGAGAATTCTCTTGAATTTTATCTTTAATATCTGTCTCATTATTCAGAAATACAGCCGGTACAATTTTCTTATCTTCCTGTTTGTGAATTTGTTTTTCCGGTTCTTCCGGGATCTCCTCCCCGGTATCTCCAATATATGCAACTATTTCACCTGTCTTTACCAGTTCGCCTTCCTTGTATTTTATTGCAAGAAGAGTTCCTTCGGCGAAGCTTTCAACAGACATGGAAGCTTTGTCAGTTTCAATTTCAAAAAGGACATCACCTCTCTTTACAAGATCACCAAGATTTTTATTCCACCTCAGGATAAGCATTTCATCAGTTGTCTGCCCGCCTGAAGGCATGATTATTTTTTGTAACATTTTGACCTCCTCAGATTAATTGAGCTTTATTTTCACAACCGAATATTTTGATGAACTTAACAACTTCGTCAGCAATAGCTTCTCTTGCGCCGGACAGCATATCTAACTCACCACCTCTTCCAATTACATCGTGAGGGTCCATTTTATCAACTTCATGATCATTAAGGTATGACTGAATAGATTTCAGATAACCACGTTTCATTACTGTGCCTATATTAACTTTGCACATCCCAAGTTTAATTGCTTCTTTAAGATTTTCAGGTGAAATACCAGTTCCTCCATGAAGAACAAGTGGAACTTTGATCTTTTTCCTGAGGGCTTTTATTAATTCAAAATCCAAATCTGACTTTTTATTTTCAAGAAGATGAACATTTCCAACAGCAACAGCTAAAGCATCAATGCCTGTCTCTTCAACAAAATATACCGCTTCATCGGGATCTGTCTTTTTTCCCTGGCTCAATGTATCTGTTGAGATATCTGCATTTGGCAATTCTCCTATTTCGGCTTCAACATCAGCACCGCAATAATGAGCAGTTTTTACGAGATATTTATTAATTTCAATGAATTCCTTCAACGGGATATTATGATCCTCATACATAATGGCATTGAAACCTGCTTTCAATCCGTTGATCAACATAGGGATCTCATGAGCCTCGTTTAAAAGTAATGCAACCGGAACTTTTGTGTTTTCTGCAATTGATTTACCAAGAGATCCATAATGGTAAATATTCTCTTTAATAGTTCTTCTACTGCTTCCTATGAATTGACCTCCGAAACCGATTATTATCGGTGAGTTAGTTCTTTCAGCAGCATCAATAACTGCCAAGATAGAGTCCATATTCCAGGCTTCAAAATAACCCACCGCATACTTATTAGCGAGTGCATGATTCATAAGCCTTTTCATTGAAACTAATGCCATGATAGTTTATTTTATTATTACGAATTCATTAACTTTCTTGCTTCTTCAACAATTCTCTGAGCCGAGGGGACAACAAAATTTTCCATCACCGGAGCGAAAGGGATTGGAACATCATATGTGGCTACTCTCTTTATCGGTGCGTCAAGATAATAAAGAGCATCTTCAGCTATCTGCGCAGCAACTTCCGCACCCCATCCATTTCTTCTTGTATCCTCCTCAACTATCATGAGCCGTGAAGTTTTCTTTATTGATGTTATAACTGTCTCATAATCAAAAGGTACTAAAGTGCGAGGATCAATTATCTCAACACTTATTCCCTCTTTCTCAAGGATAACAGCAGCTTCCATAGCCCTGTAAATCATCAGAAGAGTTGCTACAATAGTAACATCCTTGCCTTCCCTTCTTATAGCTGCTACACCGAACGGAATGAGGTATTCTTCATCAGGAACCTCTCCAACAG
>Ga0265292_1001812_pt1 | contig 17097 bp, 15 predicted proteins | sample Munlanlewell296A_FD_189080 | JGI IMG/M metagenome (GOLD analysis project Ga0265292, IMG submission 189080) | Leachate microbial communities from a municipal landfill in Southern Ontario, Canada - Leachate well 296A | ecosystem: Engineered > Solid waste > Landfill > Unclassified | place: Canada... | reverse complement strand
CGCGGCTCGTGGCGCCCTCCTAGGCGGACGGACGCGCCTCATGAGTCGCACCATTGCCGTCACTGCCGCGCGAGACGCTCTAGGTGTCTCGTCCCCGACCCCCTTCAGCCGGCAATGTGCTTCTCGGATTCGACAATGAGTTCGTTTCCCTCCTGGAGGACTCCCGGTTCGATGGGCGGGACCTCATGCTCTCGGAGGAGGCTCTTCGCGATTGAATTCGGACCGATGCGATTCCCTAAGAGGAAACCTTCGGGATGAGGGCCCGGATGTCCCTGCGAATGTCCGCATCGAGGGGGGCCGGTTCATGCTGCCTCAGGAGCTCTCGGGCTTTCGCTCGGGCTCGCGACCGCGCGCGCGCCTCCGCAGGGTCGCCCTCCACGTAGCCGTCTCGCAACAGGATCTTCGGGGACCACAGCGCTTCTCGGAAGTGCAGGAGGGTGTGCTTCTCCTTGAGGAAGTTCCCGCCTGGGCCGAGGCGGCTCAGCATTTCCAAGTGGATCGTCTCTGGACCCACCCGCACGGGTTCGATGACCCTGCGGGCGTACTCCACCAGGTCGTCGTCCAGGATCAGCTGTTCCAGGCTCATGGTGCTGTTCGTGTCCACGGACCCGGTCCCCGTGATCAGATCCGCCCCCGCGAGCATCGGCAGGAGGCCGGTGCCCATCTTCTCCATTCCTGCTTGGAATCCGGGGGAATCCGCATCCGCGGCCAACCCGCCCACCGAGCACGGCAGACGGTAGTACCGGGCCATCTCCACTCCCGCTACGTTGATGATCCCCGTCTCGGGCGAGCCCGTCCCGAAGGAGCCCGAGCGCATGTCGATGGGGCCGGAGCTCACGCCGTAGATCACGGGCGCTCCGGGCGCGGCGGCTTGGGCCACACACAGGGACGCGAGGTTCTCCGCGTTCGCGATCACGAGGGCGCTGGCCAGATCCACGGGGCTGCTCCCGCCCATGAGGACCATGGACAGGGGCACGACGGGCACGCCGGCCCGGGCGAGGACGAGGAGACCCTCGGTCGACCCCTGCTCCAGGGTTAGGGGGCTCACCGGACACTGGATGGAGGAGATGATCGGGCGCTTCCGCAAGGCCTTGGGCCCGCCCGCGATTGTGGCTGCCATCCGCACGAACACTTCCGCGTCGGATGCGGAGAGGGCCTCGTGCTGGACGTGCTTCGACGTGTTCTCCAGCGCGGTCGCCGCTTCGACGAGCCCGTGGATTTCATTCGGCGCATCCCCCGCGACCACCATGGGCCACTGGAGGTCGACCGTGTCAAGGGCGTCCGCGACCCGCGCGAGGTCCGCCAGATCCTTCGTCGTGCTCGGGCGGCGCCGGCCCGTCTCCAGGTCCCAGACGTTCACTCCCGTGCCGTCCGTGGTCACGTGCGGCTGTCCGTCGGGGATCGTGAGGTCATGCTTCCCGTCTCGAGACGCGAGGACGACTTCTCGCGGAGCGGCCGCGAGGGCCTTGTCGATGACCGTTCGGGAGAAGAGGACGCGCGGGCTCCCTCGGACGACGCGGGCTCCCATGTGCGCGAGGGCTTCGCGGGCCGACTCGCTGTGCACGTCCACGCCGGTGTGGAAGAGGAGGACCCGCGCCGCCTCGTCGATGGCCTGGACGTCGGCCTCCTCTAGGATTCTCAGCCGGGGAACGCCCATGATCTCCCTCGAATCGGGAGGGCCGAGGAGGGGTTTTTCCTTTCCGGCTCACTCGGGCCGTTCGATGATCGTCGCGAGGCCCATCCCGAAGCCGATGCAGAGCGTCGCGAGCCCGTAATGCAGGTCTTGCCGCTCCATCTCGTGGAGCATCGTGGTGATGAGGCGCGCCCCGCTCATCCCCAGCGGATGCCCGAGGGCGATGGCCCCGCCGTTCACGTTGAGCTTGGCGTCGTCGATCCCGATCTCGTTCCGCGTGGCAAGGGGCACAGAGGCGAAGGCCTCGTTGACTTCCCAGATGTCGATGTCGTCCGCCTTGAGGTCCGCCCTCGCGAGGGCCTTGCGGACCGCGGGGATGGTGCCATCGAGCATGATCGTGGGGCTCGTGCCCGCCACGCCCGTGGCCACAAACTTCGCACGGGGCTCCAGCTTCAATCCTTTCGCCTTCTCCGGCGTGGTCAGGAGGATCGCGCACGCGCCGTCGTTGATGCCGCTTGAGTTCCCGGCGGTGATTCGCCCGTCGGCCTTGAAGGCAGGCGACAGGGACGCGAGCTTCTCCAGGGAGGTGTTGCGGCGCGGATGCTCGTCCGTATCGAACATCCGTTTGTTGCCTTGCTCGTCCAAGACAGGCACGGGGACGATCTCCCGCTTGAAGCGCCCTTCGTCGATCGCGCGGATCGCCTTCATGTGGGAGTGGTAGGAGAACTCGTCCATCTGTTCGCGGGTGACGTGATACTTGTCCGCCACAAGATCCGCGGAGATGCCCTGCTGGACGATGTCGTACTTCTCGAGGAGCTTCGCGCTCAGCTCGCCCATGTCGGAGCCGATGGGCACGCGCGTCATGGACTCCACGCCGCCCGCGATGACCAGATCGTTCTGCCCCGTCGCAACCTCCATGCAAGCGAAGTTGAAGGCCTGCAGCCCGGAGGCGCACATGCGGTTCACGCTCGTGCCGGGGACGGTCTCCGGGAACCCCGCGATCAAGGGCGCGATTCGTCCGATGTTCGCACCCTGTTCCCCGATTTGGGAGACACAACCCATCACGACATCCTCGACGATCTTCGGCTCGATCCCTGCGCGCTCCACGACTTCCCGCAGGACGAAAGCCGCGAGGTCGTCTGGCCGCCAGTCCTTCAGCGCTCCCCCACGCTTTCCGACGGGCGTGCGCACGGCCCCGACGATGACGGCTTCGGGCATGGCTTCCCTGACATCACGATGGGAGGGGCCGAATAAGAAGGTTCGCAAACGTCCCATGCTGGTGGTTCCCGTGCACACGGTTCGACACAACGTTTTTCGAGCTAGGACGCCATCCGGGTGCGAGGCCCCCGGTGGGCAGCGGGGGTTGGGAGGGAGTCACGTGAGATCAATTCTGGCAGTTGGATTGGCGGCACTCGTTCTCGCATCGGTGGTCTTTCTCCCGCAGGCCGCGGTCGCTCCGCGCGGAGACGTGGGGGACGCGGTCGCGGCGAAGCTCGACGTCGACTACATGCGAGGGATCATCGAACACATCACGTCGATCGGGTCGTCGCCCTTGGGCTTCCGGACCGCCGGGACGCCGGAGGACTTCAAGACCGCGTCATACATCGTGGCGGAGATGAAACGGATAGGCCTGAAGGACGCGGGCCTTGAGACGGTCACCGTGGACATGTGGCGGTTCCTGGGGGCGTCCCTGACCGTGACGGCCGGAGGGACGACTTGGACCTTCCAGGCCGCGAGCCAAGGGGGCGTGCCCCCGACGCCGAAGAAGGGCCTGACGGGTGACATCCTCTTCGTCGGCAAAGGCCGCGCGATGGACTACGAGGTCCTCGAATCGAAGGGGATCAGCGCGAAGGGGAAGCTCGTCCTGGCAGACTGGGACGCCGACGAGGTGTGGACGAACCACATCGCGATGGAAGCAATCGCCCGGGGCGCCTTGGGGACGGTCATCACGGTCCTGCCCGGGGGCGACTACTACCAGGCCCCGAACGCGATCGGCAGCTTTGACTCCGTCTGCGATCCTGTGCTCTGCGGGTCCTTCATCACGATAAGCAAGGAGGACGCCCTCACGATCTTGGACCTCCTCGCGAAGGGTCCCGTGACGGGCACGATGCGTCTCGACGTGGAGATGGCCGAGAACGTGAACGGCTACAACACGATCGGGTACATCCCAGGGAGCAAGTGGCCGGACGAGTACATCCTGTTCAACGCCCACCACGACGCGTGGTTCCAGAGCGCGATCGACTGCACGTCCTGCGTCGCGAGCATCCTGGCGATCGCGAAGGCGATCAAGGAGAGCGGCTACCAGCCCGAGCGGACCCTCGTGTTCATGACGTCGACAGGAGAGGAATGGGGCGTGGAGGACACGTACTACGACTGGCTCATCGGATCCTACTACCGCATCACGCAGACCCACCCGGCGTGGCAAGGGAAGGCCGTGGCCCTGCTCAACGTGGAGGGATCTGGCTTCGCGGGCGACCCCTTGGAGGTGAACGTGAACCAGGAGTTCCGGTCCTTCTTGATGCAGATGCTCGGCCGCAACAGCCGCCTCAACCCCTACGGATTCCAGGTCTTCGAGACCTACAGCTGGAACGAGCTGTGGACCTACGCGGCAGCGGGGGTGCCCGGCTTCACCTTCTCCTCCGCGAGCGCTCGATACGGGAACACGATCTACCACACGAACAAGGATACGATCGACGAGATCGACTTCGGCTACCTCCGACAAACCACGGAGTTCGTCGCGAGGGTCTTCTTGGAGTTGGACCGCAGCGCCCTCCTGCCGTACGACTTCGGGCGCCGTGTCGGCAACCTGGAGGACAACATCGATTACACGACCGCGACCCAGCTCCTCGGTTCGAAGGACCCGACGATCCAGACGGTGAAGGACGCCATGGCGGAGTTCAAGGACGCCGCGAGGGACTACGACGCGGTCAAGGGCTCCGTCTCGGCGGACAAGGTGGCGGCGGTGCACAGCCACGTGCGGGAGGCTTTGCGGGAATCCCTCACGGCCTTCACGGCCCTGAGCGTGTGGGACTATACGGTCTACCCGCATCAGCAGCTCGAGATGGACGCCGTCCACTTGGGCATGGCGATCGACGATCTCACCGCCGGCCGGGTGCAGGGTGGGCTGCGGCACCTCGAGTGGTGGGTCGGGCAGAGCTGGTACATCCCGCGGCTCAGCTACGTGCCCTTCACCGAGGAGATGGACCACCACGATGCGGCGAAGGCAACGGGGGAGGTCCACCTCGGAGGCCCCAAGGCGATGGCCTGGGGCGCGCAGGGCCACCTGCCGCCGTACTGGAACCTCTGGAAGGCGTACATGGGCATTCGCGACAAGGCCGCCGCGGGAAACTTCGACTTCGGCCCGGAGCTGAAGGTCCTCGCGGACACCCGCACGATGGCCATCGAACTCTACCGCGGTCGGCTCTTGGACATCGCAGCAGCCCTCCATGGGATCGCCGCGGAACTCGAGAGCGCGGTCGCGGCCGCGAGCTAGGGTTGGAACCGGGGGCGTCGGCCCCCACCCTCTCCTTTCCTATCCACCTTCACCCCGTGGAGTCCGAAGGTTCAAGTCCGCGATTCCGTTGCCTTCCGCCATGGCCGCGCCGCTAGAGGGAATCACGGTCTTGGACTTCACGCGTCTCCTCCCGGGTCCCTTCGCGACGCAGCTCCTCTGCAACCTCGGGGCGGATGTGATCAAGATTGAAGACCCGGGGATCGGCGATTACATGCGGACGGTCCCGCCCACGCTCCAGGGCGTCTCCTACGCCTACCTCATGGTGAACCGCGGGAAGAAGTCCCTCGCGGTGGACCTGAAGCGGAAAGACGGCCGCGAGATCCTCTACAGACTCGTGCCCAAGGCGGACATCGTCATGGAGCAGTTCCGCCCGGGCGTGATGGAGAGACTCGGCGCGGACCACAAGACCCTTTCGAGGCTCAACCCGAAGCTCATCTACTGCTCCTTCTCCGGGTACGGCCAGACCGGACCGTTGAAGGACGTGCCCGGCCACGACCTCACCTTCGAGGCCCACGCGGGCATCCTGGGCGTGACGGGCGGCCGGGACGGAAGGCCCGTGATCCCGGGCGTCCCCATGGCCGACCTGGCCAGCGGCTACAACGCCGCCTTCTCCGTGCTCGTGGCCTTGCGGACCCGCGACCGGACAGGGCGCGGGGAATTCGTCGACGTGTCCATCTTCGACACCGCCGTGTCGCTGATGGTCCTGAACCTCGCGCGGTACCTCGCCACAGGGGAGGAGCCTGTGGCGGGAGAGACACTCCTGACGGGCACCTTCCCTTTCTACAATCTCTACGAGACCGCGGACGGCGGGTGGATGGCCGTCGCCGCCGTGGAGCCGAAGTTCTGGGCGCGGTTGTGTGAGGTCGTGGGGGTGCCGGAGCTCACGGAATCCCAGTTCGCGGACGAGCGGGAGAAGGCCGGTGTGGTCCGGACGCTCCGCGCGCGGTTCAAGACGAAGACGAAGGAGGATTGGGAGGCGATCTTCGCGAAGGAGAAATTGCCGGTCATCGGGGTGCGCCACGTCTCCGATTTGGTGAAGGATCCGCAGGTGAAGGCTCGAAACCTTCTCCCGGTCGTCGATGTGCCCGGTCTCTGGAAGATGCCGGTGATCGCCCACCCCGCGAAACACTCCGTCTCGAAGACCCAGGCCCCCGCCCGGGCGCCCGCGAAGGGAGAGGACACCGACGCGATCCTCCGGTCCCTGGGATATTCCGTGAAGCAGATCGAAGCCCTGGCGAAGAAGGGCGTCATCGCCCGCTGAACGGACTCCTGTGGGAGCCCAATCGCCGCCGCGCTCACTCACCTTTGAACTTGGGTTCCCGCTTCTCCATCATGGCCTGGATGCCCTCGTAGATGTCTTCCGAGGATGTGACCACGCCGAAGGCGAGGGCCTCCATCTCCAGGGCCGCGTCGAGCGGCATGTCCCCGCCGCGGTTCAGGAGGGCCTTCACGAGCTGCATCGCGATGGGCGGACCTCGGGCGAGCTTCTCCGCGAAGGATCGCACCTCGGTCTCGAAGGCATCGTTCTCGACGACCTTGGTGAGGAGTCCGATGCCCGCGGCCTCGTCCGCCGTGAGGCGGCTCCCGAGCATCGCGAGCTCCTTGGCCTTCGCCTGGCCGACGATCCTCAGGAGACGCTGCGTGCCGCCTGCTCCCGGGACCAGGCCTAGGTTGATCTCCGTCTGGCCGAGCTTCACCCGCTTCGCGGCAATACGGAAATCACACGCAAGGGCGAGCTCGAGGCCGCCGCCGTAGGCATATCCGTTGAGGGCGGCCACGGTCGGCTTGGGGAAGTTCGCGAGGCGCGCGAAGACTTCCTCGGATCTCCGGGAAAGGCGCCACACCTTGTAGGCCTTCGAGATGTCGCTGAAGGACGTGAGATCGGCACCGGCGCTGAACGCTCGGTCTCCCGAACCTGTGATCACGACGCAACGCACGCTGTCGTCCCGCTCAATGTCCCCGAGGGCCCGGTCCAGGTCCTCAAAGAACTGCGGGGGCAACGTGTTCAGGCGATCCGGGCGGTTCAGCGTGATCGTGGCCACGTGCGTGGCCGCGTCCTTCGCCGCAAGGATCGTCTCGTAAGCTTTCTCCTCGCCCTTCGCCGCATGCTCGTAGAACCCTTTGCCCGACGACACGCCGAGCTCGTTGCGGGCCGCCATCTCCTGGAGGAGCTTCGCCGGCCTAGTGCGCCTGTGGCCTTGGAGGGCCGCGAGGACCTTGTCGATCCCCAAGTCGTCCGCAAGGGCCAGGGGCCCTTTCGGGAAGGCGGTCCCCAGGCGCATCGCCTCGTCGATTTCCGCCGGGTCGGCGACGCCCATGGCGACGAGTTCCGCGGCCTCGTTGACAATCGGGGCGAGGATGCGGATCGGTTCGAATCTCGCGCCCATGTCCGGGGTGAGCTTCGGGCGACCTTCCCTGTACGAGTAGAAGCCCTCGCCGGTTTTCCTCCCGAACTTCCTCTGGGCGTACTTCTCCTGGAAGGGCGGTGGCACGGGGACGCCTGCCTTCTCCTGGGCCGTGAAGAGCAGGTCGATGCCCACCTGGTCCGCGAGCTCGAAGGGCCCCATGGGGAAGCCCGCGCGGAAGCGCATTGCGGCGTCGATCGTCTCAATGGGAATCTTCTCCTCGTAGTGGATCCACGCGGCTTCGTTCATGTACGGCGCGAGGACGCGGGTCGTGATGAACCCCGGGACGTCCTTGCGCACGACGATCGCGGTCTTGCCGAGGGCCTTGGCGAGGTCCACGGCGGCCTGAAGGGTGGCGTCGCTCGTCTTCTCCGCGCGGATGACCTCGATCAGAGGCATGAGGATCGGCGGGTTGAAGAAGTGCATTCCGACGACCTTCGTCGGCCGCTTCGTGGCGAAGGCCATGTTCGTGATCGGGATGGCCGACGTGTTCGAGGCCAGGATCGCCTTGTCGGGTGCGAGCTCGTCGAGCTCGTGGAAGATCTTCTTCTTCAGCTCCACGTCCTCGAAGACCGCCTCGATGACAAAGTCTGCCTCTCGAACGGCCTCGGCGAGATCCAGGGTGGGATGGATGCGGGACAGGGCCTCTTCGGCCTGCTCCCTCCGGATCTGGGCCTTCTCCACGAGCTTGTCCAGGGACCATTTCAGCCGCTCCATCCCGCGGTCCAGATACTCCTGTTTGATGTCCCGCATTGAGACCTGATAGCCGCGCAGGGCCGCGAGCTCCGCGATGCCGTGGCCCATCTCCCCCGCTCCGATGACCGCAATCTTCGTGACCATGCCGCTCCCGCCCGAGGCACGCATCGGCGAGGCGGGATTAAACTTGTGCCCATGCCGTGCGATGCAGGGCTTCGCGAGGAATCTTCATCCGCTCACGCCGGATGGCCTGGGTGAGCATGGTGGACCTCTTGGTTGTCGCGTCGACCTTCGGAGCAATCCTATTCTCCTTCGTAGTGGTCCCCGAGATTCTCGGGCGTCGCGGCCACGACCCGCGCAGCACGTTCGCGCGAGCCGTCGTCTGGACCACATTCCTCGCGATCGTACTCATACCGGCCGCGGTCTCCGGGTTCCTCTTCAGTGTAACGAACCCGGTAGAGTGGCTCATCCTGTTCTTCGGCCTGTCCGTAGCGATTCTTTGGGAATACTACCGCCTCAACCCGAGGAAGTTCACGCGGACCCAGTAGTCTGGACGACCATGCGGCTCAGAGGAGCTTCCATTCCTTGAGGACATCCTCGAGGTTCGGGTGGCCAATCTCGTCGAGCTCGTAGCGCATGTGGACCACGGGTTTCTTCGTCTTGAGCACGCGGCTCAGGTCGATGGGCGTTCCGCTCACGACGAGGTCGCAGGGGACCGCGTCGATCGTCTCCTCGAGTTCCCTGATCTGCTTCGGGCCGTAGCCCATCGCGGGCAGGACTTTCCGCGAGTTGGGGTACTTCTCGTAGGTCTTCTTAATCGAGCCTACGGCGTACTCCGTCGCATCCACGATCTCCGCCGCCCCGAAGCGCTGGGCGGCGATGTAGCCCGCGCCGTACTCCATGCCGCCGTGGGTTAGGGTGGGTCCGTCCTCGATGACGAGCACACGCTTCCCGCGGATGGGCACGCTGTCATCCGGTGTGATCGGGCTGGCGGCCTCGATGATGACCGCGTCCGCGTTCACCGAGCGGACGTTCTGTTTCACGAGCTCCACGTTCTCCGGTTTGGCGGTGTCCACCTTGTTTACGATGACAACGTCGGCCATGCGGATGTTCGTCTCGCCCGGATAGTACAGGAGTTCATGGCCGGGGCGGTGCGGATCCGCCACGACGATGAGCAGGTCCGGTTTGTAGAAAGGCGTGTCGTTGTTCCCCCCGTCCCAGAGGACGATGTCCGCCTCCTTCTCTGCTTGGCGGAGGATCGCCTCGTAGTCCACGCCCGCGTAGACCACGGTTCCCTTTTCGATATGGGGTTCGTACTCCTCGCGTTCCTCGATCGTGCACTCATACCTGTCCAGGTCTGCGTAGGTGGCGAAGCGCTCGACGGCCTGGGACGCCAGGTCCCCATACGGCATTGGATGGCGGACCACGACGACCTTCTTGCCGTGACTTCGGAGGATCTCGGCCACGCGGCGGGTGGTCTGGCTCTTGCCGCTGCCCGTGCGGACCGCGCAGATCGCGACGACGGGCACCTTGGACTTGATCATAGTCGACTCGGCGTTGATCAACATGAAGTCCGCGCCGTTCGCGTTCGCGAGGGCCGCGCGGTGCCCGACATACGCGTAGTCCACGTCACTGTACGAGAAGACGACGAGGTTCGCGTTGAACTTCTTGATGAGCTGAGGGAGCTCGTCCTCGGCGTAGATCGGGATGCCGTCCGGGTAGAGCTTTCCAGCAAGGACAGCGGGATACTTGCGGTCCGCGATCCCCGGAATCTGGGTGGCCGTGAAGCAGACGACCGTGTACGCGGGGTCGTCACGGAAACACGTGTTGAAGTTATGGAAGTCTCGGCCCGCGGCCCCGAGGATAATCACGCGTTTCGGCTCGGCCATGGGTCCGGCCAAGCGGCCGCAGGTATAATCCCTTTTTGCCACGAAGTATAGTCGGCTCAGCGTTTCCTTTTTGTAGGGGCTCGGCTGCGGGGCCCCTGGACCGCTTCGCCCTCGAGGATGCCGCGCGCCGTCCGGAACACCGCGTTGAACCGTTCCTCTTTGAGGAGCCCGGTCTGCGTGTTCCTCTGGCTCGGATGGTAGGAGCCCATGAGGGCGATGGGCGGGAGAACGACTCGGGCCAGGTGGGCGAACCGCGGCTTCGGCTTCGGAATCTCATGACCGGTGTGAGCCCATGCTTTGAGGAACGCATCCCAGGCGATTTGGCCCAGCGCCACGACGACGCGGGTGTCCAAGAGAAGCTCGAGCTCCCGCTCGAGGTAGGGCGCACAGCGGGCGAACTCCGCGCGGGATGGGCGGTTCCCGGGCGGCGCGCACCGCACCGAGGCGGTCACGTAGCAGTCGTTCAGCCGGAGCCCATCGTCCCTCGACACCGAGGTGGGCTGATTCGCGAAGCCCGCGCGATAGAGGGCGCGATAGAGCCAATCCCCGCTGCGGTCCCCCGTGAACACGCGGCCCGTGCGGTTCCCTCCATGAGCCGCGGGTGCCAGACCCACGACGACTAGGCGCGCGTGGGGATCCCCGAAGCCGGGAAGGGAGCGTCCCCAATACACCAAATCGCGGAAGCGCGCGACTTTGTTCGCGGCCACGGCCTCGCGGTATCGGACGAGTCTCGGGCACCGGCGGCAGTCCACGATGACCTCGTGAAGCTGGGAGATCGTGCGGACGCCTTGCAGGCCCACGATCTTGCGAGTCCCTCGCCCGCCATAACCCTTGCGCCCCCAGAAACGCGTAAGTGCCGCCACGCCCTTCGCGGCTAGCCATGCCCCGTGAGGTTACGCGGGTCACCTTCTCCCGCATCGTGGACCTCTCCCAGGAAATCGGCCCGGACACGCAGGTGTTCCCCGCCTATCCGAAGCCCGCCTTCACCCAGTGGACGACGCGGGAGGCCCACGGTTTCCTCGCGGAGTCTCTCTTCCTCCTGAGCCACACGGGGACCCACGTGGACGCCCCCTGGCACTTTGAGCCGAAGGGGAAGAAGCTCGACCAGCTACCCCTCGAGACGTTCCTCGTCCGCGGACACGTGCTCGACGTGCGCGGGCTGGGGCCGAAGGCCCTCATCGCGAAGGCGCAGATCGCGAAGGCGCGGGCACAGCTCCACGTGCGTGTCGCGAAGGGAGATGCGATGCTCCTGCGTACGGGCTGGGAGCGGAGGCGGGGGACCTCGGCCTACCTGTTCGAGAATCCGGGGTTATCCGAGGAGGCGGCGAAGGAGCTCGTCCGCTGGAAGTTGGGCCTCGTGGGCATTGACACCGCGAACATCGACCACCCCGAGGACGGACGCTACCCCGCGCACCACACGCTTCTCGCGGCAGGCATCCCGATCCTGGAGAACGTTGCCAACCTGGCGGCCTTGGGCGCCTCCCGCTTCTTCCTCATCGCGCTCCCTTTGCGCCTGAAAGGGGCTACCGGTTCCCCGATCCGCCTCGTCGCCCTCGTCGAGTAGGCCCGCGGTGGCTCATGGGGAAAGGTACGAGTACCCTCAGGCGCGTCCATGGACTGTGCGGCAATCCCGCCTCGCCCTGCTCGTCTTCGTCCTCGTGCTGGCGGTCCTTGCGGCCGCCATGGCCTATGTTCTCCTCTCCTCGTCTCCGAGCCCACCGCGGATCGGGAGCTACACGTTCGAGGTGCGCTACTCGAATCTGAACTGGGTGGACGCCCTGGCCTTCGCCCCGGACGGCCGCATCTTCTTCGCGGAGCGACTGAGCGGGAGCATCCGCATCATCCGAGGCGGGTCACTCCTGCCCACGCCCTTCTTCTCCTTCGCGAACGTAGACTTCACGGGTGAACGTGGTCTCCTGGGGCTCGCCCTCGCGCCTGGGTTCCCCCAGGATCCCTGGATGTATGCCTACTATACCCATCACGACACCGCCAACGACACATTCGAGAACCGCATCGTGAAGGTCCAGGGCTCGGGGGACAACGGGACCGCGATGCAAATCCTCTTGGACGGCATCCCCTCCGCGACGATCCACAACGGCGGTGTGATCGTTTTCGGGCCGGATGGGAAGCTGTGGGTCGTCGTGGGGGACGGTGCGGTACCCAGCTCCGCGCAAGATCTCTCTGCCCTCACGGGAAAAGTCCTCCGCTTGAATCCGAATGGCAGCGTGCCCTCCGACAACCCATTTGCGGGGAACGCGAGCGCCAACCCCTACGTCTACAGCTACGGCCACCGGAACATGTTCGGCATCGCGTTCCATCCGGTGACTCACTCGGCCTACGTGACAGAGAACGGGCCTTCGGACAGCGACGAGATCAACCTCCTCGTGGCGGGCGGCAATTACGGCTGGCCGATTGTGCGGGGCATCGCCCACACGCCGCCCTACCTCGATCCGGTTCTCGCCTACACGCCCGTCATCGTCCCGACGAATGCGGTGTTCTATACGGGTTCCGTCTACGGTCTCCTGGAAGGCGACTTGCTCTTCGGGGACTATGCGAACCACCGCCTCCACGACCTGGAGCTCGCCCCGCCGGACTACGACGTGGTCACGATCGACTCCACCGTCGCCACGGTACCGAGCGGCATCGTCGGCGTGGCCCAGTCGCCCGACGGCTACGTCTGGGTCACGACGGCCTCCGCGATGTACCGCCTCGTCCCAGTGACGGGACCTGCTGCAGCCCAGGCTGCCCTTCCGATCGCATTCTGCGGGTTGGCCGTCCCCGCATCCCCTCGAAACCTTAGTAAGGGGCACGCCGTTCCCACACGCAATGCCGGAGTACCACATCGCGAGCGAGGCCCGCCTCAAGGAGTCCCTCGCGCGGTTGTTCGCAACCCGGCATGAGGTCCCTTCTCAGCGGAAGCTGAAGGCCCTGGTCGAGAAGGACCTCAAGGGCGAGGAGGTCTTCCGCGTGGGCGAGGTGCGCCTGCGCAAGATCGCGATCGACTCCGGCCTGGTGGACCTCGAGATCCACTGTCGGGACACGGAGGAGATGAGGAGCCTCATCCGGTGCCCCGTCTGCGGGGAGCGCCTGCGGCGGGTGCGGAACATGACCGTGTTCGGAGGCACGGTCACGCTGGGTTACCGATGCGAGCGGTGCAAGTACTGGACCGGCCTGAAGCGGCGCATCCCGACCCGGTATGTGTTCACGAGGCGGGCCTGATGCACGTCCGCCACCAGGGCGGGATCCTCGTCCAGGAAGGCCTCAAGGAGGTGATCCTGGACCCGGACCGCAAGACGCCCGGGTCCGTCGTGACGCACGGCCACATGGACCACCTGACCTCCGGCGGCGTGATGACGCCGGAGACCCTCGCGGTCCTTCGGGTCCGGCGCGGCTCCGGCACGGGCATCGAGCTGTCGTACAACAAGGAGATGGAACTGAACGGTTTTCACCTCACGCTCAAGGACGCGGGTCATGTGTTCGGCTCCGCGATGGTCCGGGTGGACGACCTGCTGTATACGGGCGACTTCAACCCGGAGGGCGGGGCCACCTGCGGGAAGGCCGTGCCGGAGAGCGTCCATGCCCTCATCGTCGACGCCACCTACGGCAAACCGGGGTACAGCTTCCCCGACAAGACCGCGGTCGAGGGTGACCTGCTCACCTGGCTCGAGATGGAACTGGCCGACGGACCCGTGGCCCTCGGCGGCTACGTCTTCGGGAAGAGCCAGGAGTTGATCGCCCTTGTGAACCGCCTCGGGGTCGAGGTGGCGGTGGCGGAGGGCATCGCGGACCTCGCGGACGTCTATGTGCGGCATGGGGTGAAGCTGGAGTACCGCCGCATCTCCTCCCTTTCGGAGGCGGAGCGGAAAGACCCGCGCGTCTACGTCCTCCCGCCGGGATGGCTCCGTCCTCCGTTGGACGAGAGCGTCTCGTGGCTGGGATCCCTACGCCTCAAGGCCGCCTACGTGTCCGGATGGGCGGCCTTCTTCGATTACACGCGGCGGTACGGGATCGACGCCCAGTTCCCGCTGAGCGACCACGGGGACTTCGAGGACGTCATGGCTTTCATCGAGGCCTGCGAACCCCGGGTGGTCTACCCGGTCTTCAGCCACGCCGCCGATCTCGCTCGCGCGGTCGAACGGAAGCTCAAGATCCGCGCGGAGCCGCTCAAAGGTTGGTGATCGAATGCAGAGCGCGGAAGAAGGAAAAACGGTCATGGTCAAGCTCTCGGACGGCGACGATGTGTTTCGGAGCCTGGAGGAGGTCGCCCGGAAACACGGGATCCAAAGCGGGGCGATCCACTGGGCCATCGGGATGCTGCAGGACTTCGAGATCGGGTTCTTCGCGCCGGCGGGGTACGAGAAGAAGGTGTTCGAGGGCCGCCATGAGCTCCTCGCCTTCCACGGGAGCATCGCGATGCGGGCGGAGCCCAAGTTCCACATCCACGTGGCCGTGGCCCAGCGGGACCACACGGTCATCGGCGGCCACCTGTTCCGTGCGACGGCCTGCATGATGAACGAGATCTGCCTCGAACGTTTCGCGAAGATCAAGTTCAACCGCAAGCGGAATCCGAAGACCACCCTGAACGAACTGGAAATCGAGTGAGGTCTGCGGTCAGGCCGAGGCCCGAGGGATCCGGGCCTCCCGTTCCCCCTGAAACCGTCGCAGCGCGACGAGGTAGACGGCGAGGGCCACCACCGCGCTCACCGCAGCCACGGTGAACGTCAGGTAGTAGCTCACCGACGCGAGGAAGCCGCCCGCGATCGGTCCGATGATGGACGACAGGCTGGTCACACTGTTGAACCAGCCACCCGCGGTCCCCGTCTCCGGATTCTCCTCCGTGATGAACTTCAGCGAGCCCACGTACAGGGTAGCCCAGGAGAACCCGAGGAGGATCTGGATTGCGAACATGGACCAGAAGTCCCACGCGAGGACGAAGAGGACGAAGGTCGCGATGGAGCCCAGGAGGCCCGCGCTGATGAGCGTGCGGCTCCCGTAACGGTCGATCCGCTGCATCACGAAGAACTGTACGAAGGGGTTGAAGGCGTTGATGATCCCGATCTCCAGGACGTTCAGGTGCAAGACATCCACGAGGAACAGCGGGAAGACGGCCCACACGATGTTCGCCCCCGTGTGGCGGATGAGCATCATCGCGAGGACCGGCACATTGCGGCGGAGGATCGTCCTCGGGAAGAGCGGGATGAAGAGCCCCGCCGCGGACGCCGCCGCGTTCGTCAGGAAGTTGATGTGGCGGGGACGGGGCCGAACGGAGTCACGACTCGAGGAGGTCCGTCACCATCCGAGCCGGTCGAGCTCCCGGTCCTTCTTCGTCGCCTTCCGGAACGTGCGGTAGTGTTCGTGACAGAGGTGGACCCGCCCGAAGTCCGCGTTCATCGACTTGCCCGGGAGGGCTTCCTTCGCCTTCTCCAAGGCCACGGACCGGACGGCGTCCTGTCCGCACCCGGAGACCCCGCACACTTCTTTTTTCGGGCGCACCGGGGCGGGCGATGCTCGGTCCGATATAAGTAGGTGGTGCGTCACGTCTCGCGGCGACGGAACATCACGGCCGCGGCGACCGAGACGACGCCGAGGGCCGCGACCATCGCGGCTTCTGTGATCCAGTCCGCCGTGGGCTGGGCCAAAGCGATGCTCGAGACCTCGATTGTGGAGGCGCGGAACGTCGGAAGGTAGATCGCGAGGACCGTCGCGTTCACGGAGAGGCGCGCGTAGAAGGGTCCCGCGATGCCGTCCGGGGAGCCGTAGAAGGTACCCATGACGTCCGTGGCCTGAGGGATCTCCGTGCCGTTCACCGTCACGCCGAGCCGGTGCGCTTGATCCACCGGCATCGTGAGCGGGTCGAAGGCCAGAAGCAGCAGCCCTCCGCGGTCCTTCGACGACCCGAACGAGAGGGTCGCATGGCCCGCCTGAACCGTGGTCGGGCCGGCCATGAGGTCCACGCGGTACCGGGCGGCGTTCTGGATCCAGCCGCCGTCCGACTTGGCGACGAGGGCGTACTCCGCCTCCAGACGGCCCGAGGCGAAGGCGTCGAGGACGGCCGAGCGCTGAGGGCGGTCGCTCGAGAAACCCGGAACCACGCGCATCACCAGAAAATCGTTCGCGGTCATCGTGGCGACCACGGTCGTCCCCGACACGTTGAAGTTGCCCGCGCCCAGGAGCAAGCTCCCGCGGCTCTCGCCCACGGAGAAGGAGAGGGCGGCCCGAGGCCAGCTCGCGGACGTGAAGCGGTCCGTGACGTTCGTGAGGGAGGGGATGAAGTGGAAGACCACGGATCGGGGCGCGGAGCCCGTATGGAACTCCAGGAGGCCCGCGGGGTCGTCGTGGGCGATGATTGTCATCGAACTGCTCGTCGCGGTGAAGAGCGGGCCCGTGACCGTCGGCGAGGCGAAGTCCGCGGCTGAATCCAGGCCGATCGAACCGACGATGGCGAGGGTCTCGTTCTCCTGGCGTGCCAGGAAGGACGAGATCGTGCCGGTGGTCGGGCTGAAATCGAACTCGACGAAGGAGCCGCGGGCCGTGTTTCCATCCCAGCCGAAGGACGCGAAGAGACCGGCCTGCCATCCCCGCATCAGGGCATCCACGGTGGGCGCATCCAGACCGGAGGTGCCGTGGAGGGGTCCGCCGCCGGAGTCCCCCGGCGTGACCGTGATGGAATTCGGAGACGCATGTGCCGGCGCGGACAGGGAGAGGGCCGCGACCGGGAGGAGGGCGAGGACCGTCAGGGCCACAGCTGCCCGAACGAGCCCCGAACGCGCCTCCCATCCGTCCTCCATCATGGGACTTAGTGGCGGAGGAACCACAAATGCCTTTTGGTTCGGTCTGCAAAAGTGCTAGGACGACCCTCGAACCCCGACGCGTGCGCGAGGCTCCGACGCGGGCCGTTAGCCCTTCGACTACCGTACGAAAAGGGCTAATACTCAAGACCCGCATTGGCTCGGCCAAATG
>Ga0265292_1001810_pt1 | contig 17108 bp, 15 predicted proteins | sample Munlanlewell296A_FD_189080 | JGI IMG/M metagenome (GOLD analysis project Ga0265292, IMG submission 189080) | Leachate microbial communities from a municipal landfill in Southern Ontario, Canada - Leachate well 296A | ecosystem: Engineered > Solid waste > Landfill > Unclassified | place: Canada... | reverse complement strand
ATGCCTAATTCAATGATGTTAATGACAGGAACTTCCGGATCGTTGATCGTGGAAAGAAGAGTTCGGAGTGATTGAACGGTATGTCGGCTGGTTGCGCTCATTGTTTTAAAGGGGTCAGACGCAATGCCTGCGCTACCATACGATATCCGGATATGACCGCGCGACGATTTGCATTTCGGAAAGCAAATGGCCAAGATGTTCGGAGTGTTTTCCTTCCCGACCACCTTTACGAATAAATGATCCCTGCACCGGCACTGTCAAAGTCGCTGACGATATCAGGTCACGCATTATTGTGAACCATCGTTCTTTCAATGCTTCAGATTTGACGGCAATACCCTTCGCAGCAAGCTCAACTTCTACTGCATCAGAAATAAACATCTCATCCGTATATTTCCACAGTTTGTCCACAGCGTTCTGTGTACGAAGGTGGCTTTCCACCGTACCGTCTCCAAGCCGAAGAAGCCATTGGCTGCTGTGCCGGAAATGATACCGCAGTTCTTTTACCGCTTTCTGTGCGATTCCCGCCAGTGGTTTGAATGTGCTTTGCTGGAGCTGTTCATACAGTAATATGCCGTACGTATCATATAACAATTGCCGCACGATCGTACTGGCAAAATCGATGTTCGGCTGTTCCACAAGCAGAAGATTCCGATATTCCAATGCCTCCCGAAAATAAACAATTTCATCCGCCGTGCGGTTATTCCCTTCCGATTCCGCCGCCGTAGAGTACAAAAAATTTGCCTGACCGATACAATCCAGCGCAATGTTGGTTAGCGCAATATCTTCTTCCAGGATCGGCGCATGACCGCACCATTCAGACAGTCGGTGACCGAGAATTAAACGATCGTCTGCAAGACGGATGAGATACTCGCTCAGTGCGGGAGTTTTTATTTTTTCCACAGTTCGTCATCCAAAGTATGTTTATAAAAATGGGGATGGCGATATACTTTGTCCGATGTCGGATCGAAAAACGATGCTGAGTCCCCGGTTGTCGTTGCAACAATATGATCCGATTGTACGATCCATATACTTTTTGTTTTACCGCGACGAGCAAAAACATCACGGGCATTTTGCAATGCGTTTTCAGCATCGGCTCCTCGTATACTTCCGGCATGCCTGTGAGGTTCGTTATCGGACTCCTGGATGAACACTTCCCAGAGATTCCACTGATCGTTTGGTTCGGGCAAAGAATTTGTCTTCGACATAAAAGGTATTATTCCAAATGGCAAATTATCAGATTATTACTACCGTGATTATATGAAGCTGAAATATTTAAGCAGCAGTCGTAATCTTCGAACGATGTTTTTCTTCATACGCGTGCGCAGCATCTCTGACCCATTTCCCATTGTCGTGCGCTGACCGGCGTGTTTCCATACGTTCTTGATTGCATGGTCCGTTACCATTAATCACTGCAGTAAATTCATTCCAGTCGATCTCGCCGATCTCCCAGCTACGTGTCGCCTCGTTGAATGCTAATTGTTGGTCGGGAATGGATAAACCCCACTTCTGCGCCTGTTCCACCGTCATATCAATAAACCGTTGCCGTAGTTCGTCATTCCCCTTCAGTTTGATCTTCCATTTCATCATATCGGGACTGTTGGGAGAGTTGGTATCATGCGGTCCGAACATCATCAGTGTGGGCCACCAAAAACGGGTGAACGATTCCTGTACCATCGCTTTCCCTGTGTCGCCGGATGCGATTAAGGTTGCAATAATTTCCATTCCCTGTTTTTTATGAAAATTCTCTTCTTTACAGATGCGTAATAATGCGCGGGAATATGGACCATAAGAGCATTTTGCCATTGTCGTCTGATTGATGATGGCAGCGCCGTCCACTAGCCAGCCGATCATTCCCATATCGGCCCAGGATAATGTAGGATAATTAAAAATAGAGGAATATTTTGCTTTGCCGGAATGCAGTTGATCGAACATTTCCTCGCGGGAAATGCCGAGGGTTTCAGCAGAACTGTAGAGATAATGTCCGTGGCCGGCTTCATCCTGCACTTTGGCAAGCAGGGCAAGTTTACGGCGAAGTGATGGAGCGCGGGTGATCCAATTCCCTTCGGGAAGCATTCCGATGATTTCAGAATGGGCGTGCTGTGAAATGAGTCGCTTTAATTGACTCCGGTATTTTTCCGGCATCCAATCATTCGGTTCAATCGTTTCCCCCGCGGCAATACGACGGTTAAACTCTGCTTCCATGGCTGCGATGTTTTCACTCATGCTGCTCCTCTTAAGAATTGTGGCTCCGCTGAGTCTGTTGGCTTGAATATACGAAAGACAGGATGTTTTCCAAAATCAAATCTATCCAGCCGTACGACAGTGTTTAATACTCGTTCGGGCTCTATACCTCGTTCATTTCGTGTGTTTCCGTATTGTGTTCAATACTAAAGAGAAATTTAGCCTTCGGATTATTGTCGATGGCGCGCTGCAGAGCATATTTTGAATCCGAAATGTAGACGAGATTTTCGTGCTTATCTAAGAATAATGAACCCGGATGGATCGTCTTCAGCCATTCAATATCAGCATCATGTTGGTATTGTACCCAGGATGCTTTATATAGTCCGAGCGGTCGAAACAAACACGGTGCACCATATTCATTTTCCAGACGGTACTGAATAACATCGAATTGAAGATCGCCAACTGTGCCGACAACTTTTCTGTTTCCCTGATTCTGCAGGAACACCTGCGCGAGACCTTCATCGGTTAATTGGCGGATACCTTTTTCCAACTGCTTCGACTTAAACGGATCAGTCAATTGCAGCTCTTTAAATATTTCCGGTGAAAACGTCGGGATCCCTTTATACATCATCTGATCTCCCTCCGTTAACGTATCGCCGATTTTAAAATTGCCGGAATCATACAGACCAATCACGTCGCCGGGATATGCCACATCCACAACACTTTTATCCTGTGCCATAAATGAGGTCGGATTAGCGAATTTTAATTCCCTCTTTAAGCGGACGTGATAATAAAATTTATTCCGTTCAAATTTTCCCGAACAGATTCGCAGAAACGCGATTCGGTCACGATGACGGGGATCGAGATTAGCATGCAACTTAAAAACAAAACCGGAGAATTTATCGCTCATCGGTTGAATCAATCCTGAAGTCGTTTCGCGGGGTTGCGGTGCAGGGGCTATCGTCACAAACGTTTCGAGCAGTTCCTTCACACCAAAATTGTTCAAGGCACTACCGAAGAAGACAGCCGCCGCATCCCCGGCAAGATATTCCTTTACATCGAATTCCGGATACACGCCGCGGATCAATTCAATATCATGTTTCAACAGTATCGCCTGTTTTCCAAATTGATCGCCTAATTTCGGATCATCGACACCAGAGAACGTTTCCACAACCTCTTCCACTCGCTGTTTAGTAGGAGTAAAAAAATTGAACGTGTTCTTGTGAATGTTGAATACACCTCGGAAGTTTGATCCGATACCCATCGGCCAGGATAATGGCCGCACATGAATGTTCAGCTTCTGTTCAATCTCGTCTAACAGTTCGATCGGTTCCCTTCCTTCCCTGTCCAGTTTATTAATAAACACGATCACAGGAGTATTTCTCATTCTGCACACATTCATTAATTTTTCTGTCTGCTCTTCGACTCCTTTTACGCAATCGATGACCAGAATAACGCTATCCACTGCTGTGAGTGTCCGGTACGTATCTTCAGCAAAGTCTTTATGGCCAGGGGTATCCAACAAGTTGATGGTGTAATTATTATAAGAAAAGGTCATCACCGATGTCGAGACTGAGATACCGCGCTGCTTTTCAATCTCCATAAAATCGGATGTCGCTGATTTTTTAATCTTGTTCGATTTTACTGCCCCAGCTATCTGGATAGCGCCACCATACAACAGCAGTTTTTCGGTCAGCGTCGTCTTACCTGCATCAGGGTGGCTGATAATGGCAAACGTTTTCCTATTTTGAATCTGTTTCAAAATGCTCATAGTATTGTCGGAAAATAAATTGGTCAAAAAGAATGGAAATGAATAACGGCGAAAAAATTGCCAGGCGAAGAACAGAGATGAGGTCGTTACGTGTGTATTTGAACTTGCATAGTGTAATATACCAAAAAAGGAGGGGAAAATGAAGATCTAAAAATTCTCCCAGCGAATAATCCCGGCAAATTCTTCAATTTGGCGCTCATGGGTTACAGAAAGCCACGAAATACGCGGTTCTTTCCTGAACCAGGTCATCTGGCGTTTAGCAAACCGTCTGGTGTTCTGCTTCATCAATTCGATCATCCGATCTTTGGAAATCTCATTTCGGAGGAATGCAAACGCCTCTTTATATCCGACCGTTTGTAAGGATTGATACCGGTCATCAAATCCCATTCCTTGAATGACCGCCACTTCTTCGATAAAGCCTTCGTCGATCATTCGATCTACTCGCCGGTTGATCCGATCATAGAGCATCGAGCGTTCCCATAACAGTCCGTAAAATTTCGCGTCATATCGTTGCTGAACGTTGTGCTGCCGGTGAAACTGGGAAATCGGCGTTCCAGTCTCGTAAAACACTTCCAGCGCACGAATCACTCTCCGGAATTTCGTGGCATCCATTCCTTCCGCAGATTCGGGATCAACCGAACAAAGTTCTTCGAAAAGCACTTCCTTCCCCTCCGTCACAAATCGATCTTCAAGTTTTTTCCTGACACTGCCAGAAATTTCCGGTTGTTCAAAAAAACCGTCCACAACTGCACGAACATACAATCCTGTCCCACCAGCAACAATCGGGAGTTTGTGATGTCCGAATATTTTATCGATGACAATTCTTCCCTGCTGCTGAAAATCTCCGGCATTAAATGATTGATCAGGTTCCAGCCGGTCGATAAAATGATGTGGCACCTGTTGAAGTTCGTGCAGCGTTGGTTTTGCTGTTCCAATCGTCAAATATTTATAAATTTGACGGGAATCTGCCGAGACAATTTCGGAAGGAACGGCTTCAGCGATCTTAAGTGTGAGCGCAGTTTTACCCGATGCTGTCGGACCAACGATGACCAATATTTTTGGCAACATGTTCACAGGTCAGGGGAAATCACTCGGAATTCCGTATACTTTCACCTGTGTTGATATGGATCCGAAAATGCCGTATCCATTTTTCATATTCGTGAAATCCGGTTCGTCCAACCGGATAGTGGTCGCGCCGGGAAAATTGTTGGCAACACTGTAATAGGTAAAGATGTCGTTGTCAAACTGTGTTAGAATGAATCTGACATCCTTAAAACGTAAATTTTTTGTTTCATAATCCGTTAAGAATTCTTCCTTTATTCTGCGAATCGTCGCCGAATAGACTTCCGTGGAAAAATTTACCGGGATAAATCTGTCCGGTGCGCTCTTCGATCGATATAACACCGGTATTGGATAGTACGACTTGGAGACTTTTCCCGATTCATCAGTCACAATATCGAGTGGCACTTCCATTGAATATACTGTCCATTTACCGTTCCGCAACACTTCAAATTCCACACGCATCACCGCAAGATATGCACCTGTATTTCTTCCAAGATACACATCAAACGTAACATTCTTGCCAGGTTCAGGAACCGATAACGGTTTAGTATCGGTTATAATTATCTGTGCAAATTCAATGCCTGTTGCTGTTGAGGTTGTGGCTGGATATTCTCCTGATTGAACAGATAAATGATATAGCTTCCTTTCCTTCGGTTTAAACTTCGCGTGCATAAACACATGAATATTTTTTGCAACATTACCCACTGTAACAGTGACCAGCGTATCCGTAAATATGAACTCACTCGAATCGTCATATACCCGGACAACAGCATTGGTAATTTCCGTATTAGGAGACTGTGTGTCGGGAACATACTGTTCCGGACTGAACGAAGAATATACACGGACATATTGAGTATCACTCGCTGCGTCCAGTACCGAATACACTATCAGTTTCGGTATATATTTGCCATTCGGTGAAAAATCATCGTTACACGAGACAAACACCAGTGCAAAGATGAGTATGGAAAAACTCTTCATATTAAAAATCCACTTTCAACGACGCCGATGGAAGGAATGGAAGCATCGTAATCTTCTGCAGCGTTTTCCGATCGTAAAACAAAATGTTATCGTTGTTATATACGTTGGTGATGCTCAGCCCGAGACTGCCATTAACGTTTCCTGTTGAATATTTATATGTGGCAATAATATCCAGTCGATGGTATGAAGGAAGACGGGAAGAATTTTTTTCTCCCAGTACAGAATACGGCCTGCCTGATTCATTTTGAAACGAGGACCGACCGATATCACCGAGGGATAATCGATCATAGAACGACACCGTTTGTGTGTACGGATATCCGCTCCCAAATTCCCAACGAAATCCAAGATCAAACGATTCAGTGATTCGTGCAATATTCATAATATTTAAGTTATGTCTACGGTCATACCGGGGAGCAAATGTATATGCATTGATGTTCAATGATGTCCAACCAATTGTATATGCCAAATACAGGTCCAAAAACGAATATTTATAACGAAACAATGTCTCGACACCATAGGATGAACCAGAACCGTTGATGTAATCCGGATCTATCGCATATTTTTTCTCCCGATTATAGAGAACCAACGAGGAATAATCTTTATAATAGGTTTGCACATTCAGCGACAATTCCGAAAAAATATTCCCCTCGAGTCCAGCTACATAATGGGTTGCGATTTCCGGTTGAGTATTGTCCGGAATATAAATCCATGCTTCGAACAGAGAAATGATATCGTCTTCATTAGTAAGCGTAATCAGATTCTGAGAATACACCCCGTAGGATAATTTCACTCTCCAGTCAGATTCAAGCAGATAGCTCAGATTTAATCGCGGCTGAAACATGGCATTCACATGTTTCCCATCGAACAGAGAAATAACATCGGAATGGACGCCGAGATCGGCTTTCAGCCGGTCATAATTTAATTGATATCGAAACCAGGCCCAGGTCTCCACCGCAACATCCTGCACTTCAATATTTAGATTTGACGAAGTGGAAAATGTGTATCGATAACTCGGAATGTTGACATCAAATCCAATGAAGTACAAATCTTTCGACTCAGTATAGATCGTCAATTCACCCCTGATCCCCCCATCTTTGATTGATGATTCGGCGTCACGAACCGCTGTTGATTGTTTGGCATCTCGAACAATGCTGAAACTGCTTCCATACAATACCGCATCTACGTAAATTCGTTCATCAACCAAATCTGAAAATGTAAATGCATACGCACTCATCCTCCAGCGATGATCCGCCTCTGTTGCTTTGGGAGCAAGGATATCATCACCGCTCAAAAATGTCTGTATGCTCTGTCTTCCATAATCGGCTCCTCCAAAATTCACTTTTGCAAAAATATCATAAAAGGAGATCGGAGCCGGATCGCGGAGAAATTTTTTGAATGTATCATTAAAGAGCGATTTGCGGGCATTCACAATCCACGTATCGTTTTTTGACAACGGACCTTCCAACTGCAATTTGCCCGAAATAAAATTGATTCCTGCGCTCCCTTTCATTTCGGAATTGTTGCCGTTTCTTGAAACTATATTGACCACGGATGATAATCGACCGCCGTATCCAGCGGGAAACGCGCCGGTATACACTTCGGTTGTTTTGACAAAGTCCGGATCGAAGATGCTGAAAATACCGAAGGCATGATACGGATTGTAAATTTTCATCCCGTCCAAATAAATCAAATTCTGATCACCCGCACCACCGCGGACATAAAACTTGGAACTCACGTCAGCCGAAGAAACGATGCCGGGAATAATTTGCAAGGAACGAAGCAAGTCGTCCTGCGCCGTGACAGGAACCTTCTTTAATTCCTGTTGACTTAAAACGTGTACGCTCGTATTAATTTCTTCCACCTCAAGTTTTCGTCCCCCGGTAATTACCACTTCGTTGACTTCAACCGGATGTGACTGCAGTTTAAAATTGAGTGTTTGAGGTTGTGCAGCACGAACAGTTATAGTTTTCGGCGAAGCAACGTAACCGAGCGATGTTGCAACAATGGTATATGTTCCCGGTGGGAGATTTGCCAACAAGTAGAATCCGTTATTGTTTGTCACCGCTCCGCGCGCTGTCCCGGTGACAGAAATTGTTGCATACGGAATCTTTTCACCGGAGGTGGTGTCAGTAACAACACCGCGCACATCTGATTTTTGAGCGGCGGCGATCTGAGTCATACCGAGGGAAAAAAGTACCAGCAGCAGTAGAAATTTGTTCATTAATTCCACCCGTTTTTTCCAATAAGGGGAACAAATTTGAATCCGTCTGCAATTACTGTCGATATGGAATCACCCTTTTTTGTTCCGATCACCAACTGCTGTGATTCTCTATCCCCGACCGGTATTGCGATGCGTCCTCCGTCTTTCAACTGTGATACCAGTGCTTCCGGAATTTTTGGTGCTCCGGCAGTGACGATGATAGCATCGTACGGTGCATGCTCTTTCCAGCCGACAGTTCCATCTCCCCCTTTGGAAGCGATCCGCAGATTCAACTGGTCAAATATTTTTCTTGCACTGTTCAACAAACTTAAATGTCTTTCGATCGTAAATACACGGCATCCAATCATTGCAATCACCGCCGCCTGATAGCCAGATCCGGTGCCGATCTCCAGCACTTTCATCTCTTTGGATAATTGGAGCGATTGGGTCATAAACGCAACAGTATATGGTTGCGAAATGGTCTGCTGACTTCCAATGGGAAGTGCATTATCTTCGTACGCGCGATTAACATACATCGGATCAACAAAAAGATGCCGCTCAACACAGGACATGGCCATCAACACTGTCTCATCCGTTATGCCTTTATTCCTTAAAGTATCGATCAATTCTTTTCGTTCTAAATCAAATCTACCCATATTAATATCGTTTCAATAATACTCTAATGAATTGAATCGTGGTGTGGAGATGCGTCATATTGCTTTTTTCGCCGGAATAAATGGTTTTGATTGGAACAGAAGTGAACGAACAGCCGCTCACTGCCGCTTTAATCAACAGTTCAGTTTCTGCTTCAAATCCAGTAGATTCCAGCTCCACCAGTTCCAAAACTTTCCTGCTCAACAACCGAAATCCCGACTGACTGTCCGGTATTGACGCGCCAGTTCTGAGACGAACCAGTGCTGAAGTGATGGTATTGGAAAGGAAACGATGCACAGGCATTGTCGCCGTGTTAAACACTCTGCTGCCGATAACCACATCAAATTTCCCTTCGGCATACTTGTTGATAAACGATGGAATCATTTCCGGCTCGTGTTGCAAGTCCGCATCCATCGTCACACTAGCATCGAATTGATGTGCAAGAACATACTTGAATCCGGTCTTCAGTGCGGCACCTTTCCCATAGTTCTTGTCGTGAGATAGCACCGTCACTCCATACTGCAAAGCGATAGCCGCAGTTTCGTCCTTCGAACCATCATTGACAACAATGATCTGCTCTTTTGAAACAATCGGCACTGTGCGTTTAAGCAAAGCAGGAAGTGAAGCGGAAGCATTATATGACGGGATGATGACAGCGACATTCATTATTGCGGTCGAATTGCCTCCTTCACATTCTGCATGGTGCGCTGAACTGATAAGACAAGCCGTTCACGCAGTTCTTTCCTCAAATCCTTTACGGATATTTTATAAAACAATTCTCCGTTATCCGCAATCGAGATTGCACCGGTCTCTTCCGAGATAATAACGGCAACAGCATCAGTCTGTTCGGTCACTCCCAAGCCGGCACGGTGCCTTGTTCCCAGCGCAAGATCGCCGATGCGGGTGATAGAAGATAACGGCAACGTACATCGTGCCGCTTCAATAATCCTGTCGTTCACAATCACTGCACCGTCGTGCAGTGGTGAGCGCGGATTAAAAATAGACAATAGCAGCAACCGACTGATCTGCGCACCGAGAGGAATTCCGGTTTCAGTAAACGATTTCATACCCGTACCACGGGCAATAATAATCAGTGCACCTTGCTTTTTCTTCGACAGTTCCAATGCCGTTGCAGAGATTTCTTCGATGGATTCTGTCACATTCAGGCGGATAAAAAGACGAACCAATCGGTTTCGAGCAATAGTCGAAAGCAGCCGGCGAATTTCCGGTTGGAAAATAATGATAAAAGCAATCACCCAGATATCGGTCAGCGTGCGTAGTATCCATCCCATCGCCTTTAAGTTCACCGATTGTGCGAACACTGAAAGCACAACAATCACCACTAATCCGATAAGGATTTGCGCCGCAATTGTTCCGCGCATCCCACGGTATAACTGATAGAAAATGAACGACACCAAAAGGATATCGATCACATCAACCACGGTCACGGTAAGAAAACTAAATTTTATTAGTTCCATTATCCTACATTCAAAATTGCATCGACCATCACTGCGATGCGTTTCATTTCCTTCACATCGTGTACGCGGATGATCCGCGCACCGTTCATGATCGCTACCGCAACCGTCGCTGCCGTCCCTTCCATTCTGTCGGAAACAGGGGCATTCAATATCGTTCCGATGAATCCTTTTCGCGACGTACCAATCAGAATCGGCAGACCAAGATCACAAAAATCGTTCAATTTCTTTAAAAGTATAAGATTATGTTCGAGATTTTTCCCGAATCCTATGCCGGGATCGACGATAATATTCTTCACACCGACTGCACGAGCCATTTCAACCGACCGCTGCAATGCAATTTTTATTTCAGCAACAACATTATTATATACCGGATGCTCCTGCATCGTTTCCGGCGTCCCTTGTATATGCATAACTACCAATGCTGCATTGTATTTGGCTGCAACATCCGCAATTTTCGGATCGAATGTCAACCCACTGATATCATTAACGATGGATGCTCCTGCTATCAACGCTGCTTCGGCAACAACTGATTTTGTTGTATCAATTGATACAACCGCTTCCGACTCCTGAACAATCCGTTTTATGACCGGAATAACTCTATTCAACTCTTCGGTAACAGTCACTTTCACGATTTCGCCGTATACTTTCTTTGGCCTGGTCGATTCTCCACCCACATCAATAATGTCCGCACCTTGCTCCAGCATTTCAAGTGCGCGCGTAACTGCAGCATCTACGGATGAATATGCACCGCCGTCTGAAAATGAATCGGGAGTAACATTTAAAACACCCATGACGTACGTTCGACGGGAAAAATCAAAATGTTTCTTCCCTATGTGCATCAATTGTACGTTCTCAGAAGACGGCGTCATCATTTTCAAAATATCGAATCGTTCATGGAGATGCAAAAAGAAAAAGAGTAAACGATCGTAAAGAAAAACCCTCTGAGGTAATCAGAGGGTTTTCATCATCCTTACTTCTGGAACATCTTAGTCCATTCGTATTTTTTACGCTTTTTCCAGTTCGCATTGTGGTAGAGGTAACTGAAGATCATCGGAACCACTGTTGTTGCTTCGGCATACACCATCTGTTCGTAGGTCGTTTCAACCTTACCCCAAGAACTTGCTTCTTTTAATGTGGATGAAGAGCACGCACCGTCGCGAACATCGGCAACCGTAATCTGAACGGCATACTCATGCATCGGGACATCCACGCCCAAAACTTCCGCACACACAACGGTATCCTGGATGAAGTTCTTCGGAACGCCGCCGCCGATCATAAAGAGACCGGACGTTTTCGCTTTCATTTTGATCTGTGTCAATTCATAAAAATCTTTTACGGAATCGATTGTCATATACGGTTTCCCTGCTTTCAGACGTTCGTGCTGATGCTTCACCAATCCGAAACCAGCCGACGAATCGGAGAAAGCGGGGCAGAAAATCGGAACGTTATTTTCATACGCAAGCTGTACGAGTGAATTTTTCTTTTTCGCATTCTTTACACACCACTTTCCCATTTCATAAATAAATTCACGGGAAGAATACGGACGCGGTTCCAGGGATTCCGCTATTTTATAAATTGTGCTGTCGCATACCTGCAGCGATTGTTCATCGATATAGGTATCGTAAATTCTATCAACGTAGTTGTTTCGCAGCATATTATCGTCGATAAACGGTGTTCCTTTGTAATGTTTGAATCCGAGCGCTTCAAAAAAATCCATATCCACAATAGAAGCGCCGGTAGCGACAACCATATCCACCATGTTGTATTTTATCATATCGGAATACACATTCATACAGCCGCCGGCGCTGGTGCTTCCTGCGAGTACGAGTGCGTTTGTGCAGCCATTGTGTTCAATCATTTTTTTGAAGATATCCGTTGCACGTGCTGTATCGCGTGAGCTGAACGACATATCACGCATCGCGTTGATGATTGGTGTCGAATCGAATTTCGTCGCGTCGACTTGTTTTACGACCTCTTGTAAAAGAGTTTTCTTCTTCATAGTGCAGCTCCTTTTGGAATAGATAATGTATTATTACTGTATTGAGTCTTCTAAAAAAAAATAAGTTGTCCATTGTTATTCTGAACACATTGCTTCGCTCAGTATAAACTTCGCGAAGAATCTTGCCCTTCCATTTGGATGGAAAAACGAGATTCCTTGTCGCTCAGTTCCTTGGAATGACATTACTATGAGATTTTTCAGATGTCTCTATGTATTCACTTCAATTATGCCGAGACCCATTTTAGTCCGATAATCGATCCGATGAGTGTAGACAAAAAAAAGATCCGCCACACATCAGAGGGTTCTTTAAAAATAAAAATACCGACAACTACTGTCCCAATCGCTCCAACACCGGTCCATACCGCATACGCCGTTCCGATCGGAAGGGTTTGCGCTGCTTTATACAACAGCGTCATACTAACGGCAAGGCACAGTAGAAAACTGGCAAACCACCAACTTGCAGCGGCACCAGATGTTTCTTTTGCTTTGCCGAGGCATGAAGCAAATCCGACCTCAAAAAGTCCGGCAATAATAAGCATGATCCAATTCATAGAACATCGTTCCCTGAAATTGTACATAAAACGTATTGTGAAAAGTGAATGGAAAGTAAAAATATAATATGGTCAATCCTGCGAAGCAGAATTGCTGTCTGAAAGGATGAACGACGAAATATAAATCGTTTCAAGAAAATGCAGTATGATGCTGTTTGTGTTCACTAAGAATATATTTTTTCCATATAAAGATACGGTTTTTTTGAAGGATTTCACAATTATAGATAACGCAGTTCCGGATGGAGATAGTTCTGAACATACTCTTTCACCGAATCTTCCAATGAACGGAATTGTACCGGGCATTGAACAGATTGAAGTTTGGTGGTTTCCGCCTCGGTGTGATATTGATACGCAGTACGGATTTCTTCCGGCATATCGACATATTCAATATTCGGAGAAATTTCCAGCGCCGAAAAAATTGCTTTTGCCAGATCATTCCATGAACGCGCCCTCCCTGTTCCCAGGTTGTAAATACCGTTCACTTTCGGCGAATTTAGAAACCACCACAACACTTCAGTACAATCTTTTATATAGACAAAGTCCCGCACCTGCTCACCATGTTTATATTCCGGTTTATAGGACTTGAATAACCGAATTTTCCCCATTTCCTGAATCTGAGTATATGCTTTACAGATAAGGCTCTTCATCTCCCCTTTGTGGTATTCGTTCGGACCAAAGACATTGAAGAATTTAACTCCCACCACTTTCTGTTGAAGATCGTGTTGCAATACCCATTGATCGAGCAGCTGTTTTGAATATCCGTATGCATTTAACGGAATTAATCTGGGAGAGACGGAATCCGCATCCGAAAATCCCATTGATCCGTCGCCGTACGTTGCACCGCTGCTCGCATAAATAAACCGGACTTTTTTCCGTACCGACCACTCTGCAAGAATACGTGTATACCTGTAATTATTTTCCATCAAGTGATCAACATCTTTTTCTGTCGTGGAAGAGTTCGCTCCCATGTGGATGATCGCCGCAACCTTCGGCAATCGTTCGTTGAGAAGCATTTCAATGAAATGATCCTTATGGATAAAATCGGCAAACTGTTTCCCCACAAGATTTTTCCATTTCCCTGATGTCCCCAGTTCATCGACAACAAGGATGTTGGTCTCCCCTTGTGCATTGAGTTTGGCAACCATTGCGCTGCCAATAAAACCTGCGCCGCCGGTAACGATGATCATTTTATTCCTATTCCTGTGTCAACATCTTTAGATGATGTCAATAATGCAAAATTATCTCCGTCCGACGCTGTTGCCAGAAGCATGCCGTTCGATTCAACTCCCATCAGTTTTGCCGGAGCAAGATTTGCCACTACAATAATTGTTTTGCCGATTAATTGTTCCGGAGTTATTTTTTCTGCAATTCCGGCGACAATTTGGCGATGTTCAAAGCCAAGATCGATCTGTAGTTTTAGTAATTTCTTTGATTTTGGGACCGTTTCGGCTTGCAAGACTTTTGCAGTGCGGAAATCGATTTTGGCAAAATCATCATATGAAATCTGTTGTTTTAAAGGAGCAAACGTGTTTGCTGCCGTAACCGGCGCTACGGCCGGAGTTCCAAGTGTTCCCAATTCCTGTTCGATGGTACTATCCTCAATTTTTGTGAATAAAATTTCCGATTGGCCAAGTTGATGGCCCTCAGAGAGTTGTGCTTCGCCTGCGTTCATCCAATGTTCGTCACTGATTGATCCCTGCAGGTTCATCATCTTCCAAACTTTGTCTGATGAAAACGGTACAATAGGCGAAAATAGCACCGCCAGTGAGCGAACAATGTTCAAGCAGATGTTTAAAGTTGTGCCGCATTGCTCCGGCTGTGTTTTGGAAGTCTTCCACGGTTCACTGTCATTGAAATATTTGTTCGCTGCACGCGCACCGTTCATCATTTCCATCGTCGCATCGCGGAATTTGAACTGCTCAATCAAATCCGAGATTCTTTGCGGGGCATCTTTCACATAGGTAAGTATCGCTGTATCACGATCGTTCAACGGGCCACGTTTTGGGACGGTATTCGCAAAAGTTTTTGCGGCAAATGTTATCGTTCGATTGATGAAATTTCCATAGATATCGGCAAGTTCGTTATTATTTTTTGCCTGGAAATCTTTCCAATAAAAATCCGAATCTTTTGTTTCCGGTAAATTTGTTGCGATCGTATAGCGGAAAAGATCTGCCGGATACCGGTCAAGTATATCCTTCACATAAATGGCATTGTTTCGACTTTTGGAGAATTTTCCCCCTTCCAGATTCAGAAATTCATTCGCCGGAACATTATCCGGAAGGATATATCCCGTCCGTGCCATCAATTCAGCAGGAAAAACAACAGTGTGAAACACAATATTGTCTTTGCCGAGAAACGCGATATATCTGGTCGTTTCATCGCACCAATATTCTTTCCATCGTTCCGGAGTTCCTTGCTGTATCGCCCATTCTTTGGTAGACGAAATATATCCCAACACGGCATCGAACCACACGTAGATCACTTTCCCTTCCGCACCATCGATCGGAACCGGAATTCCCCAACTGAGATCGCGGGTAACGGCACGTTCCTGTAGTCCTTCTTTCAGCCAGCTGCGCGTCTGCTGCAACACATTATCCTTCCAGTCAGCAGAATGCCCTTCCACAAACGCTTCCAGTTTTTTCTGAAAACGTCCCAATGTGAAATACCAGTGTTTCGTCTTTTTCACTACCGGCGTTTTCCCGGTGATCAAACTTTTCGGGTTTTTCAGATCGAGTTGATCATAATATTTTCCGCAGTTATCGCATTGATCTCCACGCGCTTTATCGTAAGCACAATTAGGGCACGTGCCTTCAACATACCGGTCAGGCAGAAACATCTTCGCTTCTGCATCATAAAATTGCTCCTGCTCTTTCGGGAGAAGATATCCTTTCTGGAGCAGATCGAGGAAAAACTCTTTGGCAGTTTCGTGATGGATGGGAAGCGACGTGCGGGAAAAATTATCAAAGTTGATTCCAAATCGCCGGAATGCATCCTTGTTCGCTTCGTGATACTTATCAACAATAGCCTTCGGAGTCGTTTTTTCTTTTTCGGCGGATATTGTTATGGCCACACCGTGTTCGTCTGATCCGCAAATGTGCAGCACGTCGCGATGCTGAAGCCGCTGATATCTTACATAGATATCGGAAGGGACATAACAACCTGCAAGATGGCCGAGATGGATGTGCCCGTTTGCATACGGAAGCGCTGAGGTAACTAATATACGTTTAAACTTATTTTGCATGAAGAATTCTTCGTAATTGCATCGTGAGTGAGAGCATAACCAACGGAAGATACACATTTCTTCGGAGAAGTTCGAGTGACCGTTCGACTGTTGCCATGCAGGCTTCAAGATCCTTTCCGCCGAATCTGCCGACGAATTTTTCTAGATCAGTCTCCTGATCAAGATTCATGATGTTGTGCGAAGAACCCTCCCGTACAACGATTGTATCGCGGAACCACACAAGCATCATCGACAACAACTGCTCCACATTGTCGCGCTTATTTCCCGTAAGATACTCCTCCTGTTCTTCCATCAATTTTAATGGAGATGATCCGAGTATACTTCTGAGAAATCCGATTGCGTCAGTCCGAAATCGTGAAATATCGTCTTCTTGCAGTTCCATCGCACGGGTAAAACTGCCATTCGCCAGGCGCGCAATCACCCGGGCTTCCTGTTCCGAAAGTTGTTGTCGCTGTATCAACGCAGAGACAATCTCCTCATCGGTAAGTATGGCGCACTGAACCGACTGACACCGGGAGATAATCGTCTGTTTCATCGTATCCTTGCGCGACGTTACCAGCAAAAAATAGAAACCGTCCAGCGGTTCTTCCAGTACTTTCAGCAGTGAATTGGCTGACTCGTCATTCATGGCATCAGCATCAAAGATGATGAACACTTTGTTCCCAACTTCCGCACCGCTCATTGAGGATTGTTTTTTTATTTCACGAATTGACGGTACCCGGATAAATTTCGCTTTGGGAATATCGATGTGAAAGTACGGGTTGGCAGCCTTTTCCGACATCTGTTTCCTGATTTCGTCAAAGACTTCGTTATCAACGGTTTCGTCATCATCCTTGTCGTTCTTTTTAGGATTATCCACTCCCGGAAGAGGAAAGATCAATTTGAGGTTTGGGTGGTGCAGTGTTTCCATCTTTCGGCAGCTGGAACACGTTCCGCATGAAACCGTCTGCTGAGTTTTGCATAGCAATGTTCTTGCAAACTCAATCGCCAGAG
>Ga0265292_1001809_pt1 | contig 17125 bp, 21 predicted proteins | sample Munlanlewell296A_FD_189080 | JGI IMG/M metagenome (GOLD analysis project Ga0265292, IMG submission 189080) | Leachate microbial communities from a municipal landfill in Southern Ontario, Canada - Leachate well 296A | ecosystem: Engineered > Solid waste > Landfill > Unclassified | place: Canada... | reverse complement strand
AGTTGACAGTTGACAGTTGACAGTTGACAGTTGACAGTTGACAGTTGACAGTTGACAGTTGACAGTTGACAGTTGACAGTTGACAGTTGACAGTTGACAGTTGACAGTTGACAGTTGACAGTTGACAGTTGACAAAAGACGGCTAAGAGGCCGTTTTTTTTATACAAACACTGGCATTGACTTTTATTTTATAGTATGATTGACTTATAAGCTGTCACGGTGATTTCGTGGCGGGAAAGAAAACCGCACCCATCATTGGTGGGCCGAGTACAGGAGAAGGAGAACATGATGTTTCCAAGGAATTCGTACTTGCTTGCAGCCATCCGCTTGGCCGTTTTGGCGGACATAGTCGCGGTCGTCGCCGCAGACATCTTTGGCCCTTTTACAGCGGGCCATCCCTCTGTTGTCTGGGCGGCGCTGGCTGGCATAGCAATGCCGGCCGGCATCTGGCTGATCATTGAGTTCATGATGTGTACGCGATACATGCGCCAGCTCGGGGAGGAGCCTTTCCTCAAAAAGGCCTTGCGCGTTTATTTCGTAAGTGGCCTGTCAGTACGGTTTCTAGCTGAATCTTTGAGAAAGAAGAAGGAAGGGGCTGTTCGCAGAGAGCAAGAGCACCTTGAAGCGGAACAAAGAGAGACAGCTCGTCGTTATCGGGAGTTGGTTCAACGCGCGGAGAAGCTCGGCGCAGAGGTGGTCCAGTGTGTGCGGGCAAGTTTCCAAAGCGGCAATCTCAAAGAGGCCGAGCGAAGAATCACACTGGCCGAACGCGACAAACCGTTGCTTGAACGAGCAGACCGTTTGGGTGTTCGCGATGCGGTTGCTTCGCTGCTTGGTTCTGACGCGCTTGATACAGCCGTTGAGTTCATGAATCGGACTGAACGGCGCAGGCACCTCATTGAGGAGGCGATGAAGCTGGATGCTGAAGACCTTGTCCGCGACTCTCTTGGAAATGATGATGAAGCGAGGGCATTAGAGCTCATCAAGAGTCAGAAGGAACGGTTGCGTCGAGCTGCCCAGCTGCGAGCGCTCGCAGATCGCCTCGCTGGTTTGTCTGATCACGTGAGTGATCTTTCCAAGGCGCGGCAGCTTCTGGCTTCTGTTGCGGCCAGCCTTAATGGCCACCGGCGAGAGTTTGATCAAGCTCTTTATGCCGCTGAAAAGGAAGTCCAGGCGGCTGAAGCCAAGTTTCAAAGGGCCAGGAAACGCAGCAGCCGGCCCAAGACGAACAGCCGGGAAACGCCGACTGTCGATTAGTGGTGATGGCGGTTTTAGAAGGGGGAAATATTGGGAAGGAACTGGAGGTCCTTCCCATCCCAATTATCATCTTTAGCTTGTAGAGATGATTGAGGATCAAAGAACTTCTTAAAAGGGAGTTTTTTGATTTTACTAAATTACAATTACTAAATTACTATTGACAATATCGCTTATTTTTAGTATTATATTGTCATTATAATTTTACTGTAATTTATAGATTATATGGGCAAAAGAAAGCATAATTTTGAAATGGAGCAAGTAAGAAGGAAAAAAGCAAAAATTCACCGAGACAAAAAAAAACTTAAACGTCTGCAAAAGGTTGCTGCGCAGCAGGCTAAATCAAGTGTTGACAAGGATGTTGATAATTAAAATTTATTTTTGGACCGGTAGTTCAACTGGTTAGAGCACCGCCCTGTCACGGCGGAAGTTGCGGGTTCGAGTCCCGTCCGGTCCGCACGGTTTCATTGTCATTGTATAATAAATATAGGAGCTTTTATCATAAAATGATAGGGCTTTTTTAGTTTATACACAGGTTAAGTTTGACACCGTATTACAATAGTATTACACTTAGAGTGTAATTTTTTTAACATAAATTATATGCGTCAAGTTCTTAGTCTTTCTCTCCCTGTCGCCGATGTGCGACAGATAAAACTTCTTACTAGAAAACGCGGCTATAATTCAGTGAGTTCGTATATTAGATATCTTTTTAAGGAAGATTCCGATTTAATCTCCGAAGCTGAATTGTTAAAAACAATCGGATCAGCCCGCAAAGAATATTGCGCTGGCAAATCGATTAAAGCGGAGTCGTTGGTCGATTTGGTATGATTATAACAAAAATTTTATATTCCTCTAAGTTCGCGGTTGAATTTAAAAAACTCCCCAAAGAATTAGTAATTCTAGCCGCCAAAAAAGAGAAAATTTTTAAGGCCAATCCTTTGCATCCTTCTCTTCGACTCCATGCCCTGCTAGGCAAGCTTAAAGGGTTGTGGTCAATTTCCATAACTGGAGGCTATCGAATAATTTTTGAACGCCAATCAAACGGCGACATTCTGTTTATCTCGGTTGGCAAACATGACATTTATCGGAATTTATAAATTTTGGCATGCCCTTGTGTTTTAGTTATAAAAATAACCTAATTTTACTTTCAAATTCTTCAACCGCGCGTAAAATCCAGACGTGTGTATTGAATTAAGCTTGAGTTTTTTGCAGTCGTAATGGTGCATCCATTCATGCATTAAAGTATCAACAAAGGTCTTGGGAGCAAGAATCTGACCGCGCACTGCTGTGCGGTTATTGATGTAGATATAATTTGATTGCGGGCGGTAATAGCCATATTGTTTAGAAACCACTCTGCCTTTATATTTTTTATGATATTGCCTTGCGTCAGAAATTTTGAGTTTTACGATATCTACCCGCGCCAAGTCGGCAAGTTGATCGAGTAGCTCGTCGCTTAGCCATTGCCGCTTTTGGGTATTTTTTGATTTCAACAATTCATGAAATAGCTTTCGCGTGTTTTCGAAAACTGGAAAATCTACGGCAGTGATTGAATTGCTGCGTTCATAGTTTGTTTGTCTTTTTTTGAAGGGAAACATAAAGGCATTATACCATGATTCATAGTAAACAAACTGTGAATATTTTTTTAAATTTTATTGTCAGCGCCTTTTGAATTTCATACATAAAAAAGACCCTCAAAGTGTTCGTCGCTGACAAATGGAGTGAAGGAGGGGGCACTCCCGCCAGCGTCGAACACCCTAAGGGCCTTTCAAATTGTTCAGCCATCTTAACACAACAGCTCTTGTTTGTCAAGAGCTAGTATGTGGAAAAAATTGGAAAAAATACTTTATTTCTGTGAATGACAAAAAGAGATAGTTTCGTAATTCACAGTTATTTGCAATTTTTAGAATCGGCCTATTTGACAAAATCAACAATTTTTTTGAATGTCTCTGGGTGCTTGGCAGCTATTTCAGACAAAACTTTTCGATCAAGGCCTACTTGCTTATTTATAAGATTCCCCATAAAGACGCTGTAGCTTACACCCAATGCTCTGGTTGCCGCGTTTATCCTGATCTGCCACAGAAGCCTCATGTCTCGTTTTTTAACCCGACGGTCCCTGTACGCGTGCATTCCCGCTTTGGTATCTGCGGTCTTCGCGGCCTTGTTAAGCTTTTTTAATCCGCCATGAAACCCTTTTACCCGTTTCATTAGATTTTTTCGTCTTTTTAAGTGTGATTTTCCTCTTTTTATTCTGGACATATTTGCTTTGCTAAATCTATAATCCTATATAATCATTGTTGCGTGTGATTTTCGGATTTATGATTTGTAAGGCATGGCTTGCCTGATAGTTTTTTTATACATTTTTTTTAGATCTTTATCACTGCGCTTGTTTCGCTTCACCTTGCCTGTTTCCCGTGAATTAAAATGATCCTGGCCATCAGTCCGTTTTAAGATCTTGCCGGATTTTTTTACTTTGAATCTTTTTGCGATTGCTTGGTGGGTCTTCATTTTAGGCATAGGCATTTTGCTAAATTTTCCCCAATGTTTTTCCGGCGCTTTATTTATTGCTGTGAATTACGAAACTATCCCTTTCGGTTATTTGACAGTGGCAATAGTATAGAGAGATTCCGTTTGTCTGTCAAGGATTTTTTCCCAGCATTTTTTCCCGGCGACTATTTTTTGGTTATAATGGCGGTTATTTTACTGACTTGCCTGGTTATTTCTTGTTCGTACTTCAAAGACAGGTTTTTTTCTATCTCAGAAACGAATTTGGTTATTGTGTCTTTGGCCAGATGAGCTTTTCCTTTTTCTCGTCCGCGGAGGATTATTTCAATTTTTACTTTGTCTCCTCGATTGAGGAATTTTTCTGCCTGCGCTTTGCGCACATCCATATCATGTTCGCTGATTCTGATTGATAATCTGATTCCTTTGAGTTCAGCCACGTGCGCTTTGGCTCTCTGCTTGCGGGCTTCTTTTTCTTTTTGATATTTAAATTGGGTAAAGTTCACCATTTTTGCTACCGGCGGCTCGGCTTTTGGATTTATTTCCACGAGATCCATTTCTTGTTCAGCGGCCATTCTTAGGGCTTCTGGTGTTGAAAGCACCCCGAGATTTTCTCCAGTGCTGCTAAGCACGCGCAGTTCAGGCGCTTTTATAAAATTGTTTTTTCTGAAGTGCGGTATCAGCAATTTTTTTGGTCTTTTTTTGCGTGATATTCTCATAACTTAACTTACGGATAACTGATCCACCTTTGCTCCCGCTGCGGCGGACAAGTAATCCTGATTTACGGATAGTGTTTGATTTACCATCCGTAAATCAGCCTGCCCGCCTTTTGCGGGGATTATCTCCGATGTTTCAATACGAAGTCTGTACTTTACGTCGGATTATAATCAGTAAATGTGGAGATGCCCGGAATTGAACCGGGGTCTAGACGGGCTGCCTTTATACTCTACATGCTTAGCCGTTTTATTTGTGTCACTGCGTATCTAGAAAATGGCAAAATGATACGCAGACAAGCTTGATATTATTTCAAATCAAATCCTCAAACGGAGACTTGATTCTACGCTCGCTAGGTTGACACCACAGATTGGATAGCGAGTATCGCCAGTGTGATGGCTGTTGCTTATTAAGCGACAGCAGTTGCGAGTACTGGAACGCGGAAAGCGTTAGCTACCGCATTTTTTACTCGGCTGACTAAGTTTGCACTTATCAGGTGTTCATTGGTATTTGCGAGGAAAATGAACAACCTCGGCATGCATATAAGAAACAACGGATTCCATCTATCGAAGCCTGACATCCCCGTGTTGTAAAGAAACAAGATACAATCTGCCAGCTCACGAAGGAGTCCTTCGGACTGGCGGACAAAAAACAATTTGTGTTTGTTTCCAATTTCCAATTTCCAATTTCCTATATTTTTTAATATTGCTTAATCGCTCTTCTAACCTCTCTATCAAGTTCTCGTTTTTTTATGATCCTTCTCTTGTCATGTTTTTTCTTGCCTCTGCCTACCCCAATTTTTAGCTTTAGACGGCGTCCAGCAGTATATAGTAAAAGCGGTATGATTGTCAAGCCTTTTTCCTGTGATTTCCCTTTTAAATAATCAATTTCTTTTTTTTTCAACAGCAGGTTTTTGCTTCGTTCAGGATCAAAATTCGTCGTAAAATTGCTGTATTTGTATTTTGGAATATGCACATTTGTGAGCATGGCATTCTTGCCATGAAAAGTGATGTAGCCGCCAGTCAGCTTTATATTGCCAGTTCTGATTGATTTTACTTCGTTGCCAGTCAATACCAAACCAGCCTCAAACGTATCAAGGATTTCGTAGTCAAAATTGGCTTTTTTGTTGGTTGCGTAGACGGGCATAATATTTTAACCTTTATCTAGAATTGTTTATGGTATTATATCCCGTTTCTTTCTATTTTACTAATTCAGGCGCGTATTGTATACTAAAAGCTACTTTTTTTCAAGGCAGTTTATATATTTATGCTCGGTCGCATTCTTGTATACCGTTACGCCATTGCTGCTGGACTAATAAGCTGGACCAGCTTGTTTTTGATGCAACGTTTTACATTAGTTTGGGTATTTATATTGACTTTGTCGCTTTTTACAGCTTCCATTTTAGGGTTGTATTATTTGACAACAAAGCAGTCCAGCGCAGAGCGCAGGTATTTGCCGATATTGTTTACAACCATGATTGCGTTTGTCGGCCTTACTAGTTTGATAGAATGGACGATTCTCCGTTCTTTTTTGGATGTGTTATCTGGCGCAGCCGTAATGCTGTTGTTTGTTTTGCGCTTGCATTCTTCGTCCGCACTCCGTTATGAACAAAAACCATGGCGCCGCATGTTGATGATTCTGTGGATTTTTGACGGTTATGCCATTGTAACAACCATTTTTGCGTTTGGTTTGCTTTTTTTGAATATCCCTTTTTGGATTTTCAGTCTATTGGGCGGAATGTTGTTTGGATATTGTTCCTTGATGATTTGGAAAATGTATTTTGTCAATAAGCCAAACCAGTTTATTTTGTGGGTTTTGATTATTTCTATGGTGATGTTGGAAGTGATATGGGTCGCTCATTTTCTGCCTTTAGGGCATCTGGCGCTCGGGTTGATTGTTACTTGGCTTTGGTATATAATACAGCTCCTGGTCAGGTTTCATTTGAGTTCAATGCATATTATTTGGAAAAAACAATGTTGGTTTTTGATATCAAACGCAATTTTGTATGCATTTTTTTTATTCTTTGTGGTGCGGTGGATTTGACCTGTTTACGGATAACGGATAATCCTGATTTACGGACTTACGGACTTACGGATAACGGATAATCCTGATTTACGGACTTACGGATAACGGATAATCCTGATTTACGGACTTACGGATAACGGATAATCCTGATTTACGGACTTACGGACTTACGGATAACGGATAATCCTGATTTACGGATGCAAAAATGTATTTTTTATTTTTATAATAAGATGGGGGTGGTGAAACTATTACATGAAGAATTAAGTTACAAAATCCGTGGAATATTATTTACTGTTCATAATTATTTGGGGAGTTATCGGAATGAAAAACAGTATTGTGATGGAATAGCCAGGGGGTTTGACATTAAAATTGTTCCGTATGAGAGAGAGGTGATATTACCGTCCAGTTTTCCTGGCGAAAAACCGGGCAGAAATAAATTAGATTTTTTGGTGGCCAATTTGGTAATCATTGAAGTGAAAGCCGTGCCGCGTCTTTCCAGAAACGATTATCAGCAATGCATGAGATATTTGGTAAGCAGTGGAAAGGATTTGTGTCTGTTGGTAAATTTTTATCCCGATAATTTATATATCAAACGGATTCTAAATCCAAATCTACTTTGAACTTGCCGACCACTGATTATCCGTTATCCGTAAGTCCGTAAATCAGGATTATCCGTTATCCGTAAGTATGTATTTTCCGCATCTCCCTCCACAATCTTGTTCAATAAAAGCGCACCAGAAGTTGAAGGCGCTTCCTTGGGTTATTTTTCTTATTGTTATTTCTGCTTTGACTAGTGTGGCAGCCGCTTTATCGGTGGTAACGTGGTTTTTGCCAAATATGATACCGCAGGCCCAAATATCAATTGACGGGAGGATCAGAGTTCCAAAAGAAATCAACGTTGATCCGATGCTTGATCGGCAGATCAAGCAGAGTATTTTAAAAATTTATGATAAGCGGCAAAAAATTGATAGTTCATTTTATAAAGACAGCGCTTTTATCGCCCACGCCGCGATATTGAGTTCAGACGGGTGGGCGGTTATTGCCGATACCGGCAAAATTCCGGCAAAAGCATTTTTGGAAGCAATTGATTACCGGGGTTTGATTTATGAAATTACCCAGGTAATATCTGATGAGTTTGGCAAGCTAAAGTATCTCAAAATAGACAACAGCGGTTTTCGGGTGATGGCTTTGCCGCAGTGGAATAGCAGCGCGCCGGATCAGCCCTTGTGGGCAGTAGCGGCAGATGGGTATCGTGAGATTTTTTTGGATCAACTTGAAAAAAATGAACCAGAAAAACAGGTATTCCCAATTTGGGAACCGCAATATTATTACAAGCTTTCACCTGATACAGGCAAAGCAAGCATGATTTTGAATACCAGCGGCGGACTAGCGGGTTTTTTTGGCAGTGGAGGCAGACTGATCCCCAGCTGGCCTATCGCCAACCAGCTTTCTAAAATATTATCGGCCAGCAACCCCTCATATTTTGGCTTGCCATATCAAGGCTATTTTGTGCGCGGAGCGCAAATTGAAAGCGTTTTTGAGCCGCTTTATGGTTTTTATGTAGATAGATCGCCAACCAAAAGCGCTTCAAGCACAATTGGAAAAGGAGATATAATCACGGCAATAGACGGCGAGAAGATTGTTGAGTACGATCTGGCCCGCCGCGTTATCACTGCTCAAAATACTATAAATTTGGAGGTTTTTCGCAAGGGAGAAAAAATTGATATTTTGGTTGAGAAAAGCTTGGTTGGAAATGCCGGTTAAGCTTGATAAAACGCAGATTAAGCCGACTAAACTTGAAAAACGGTAGAGATTGTGTTATATTATAATTGTTTAATTGCCGCATTGCTATGATATAAGATATAACTTATAGCGAGTTATTTTAAATATTGAGTTTTACGTGGCCAAAAAATTTGTACATATTTTGGGCTGTCATTCCCGCGGAGGCGGGAATCCAGAATTTGGCTAAAAATAAGAGAGCGACTGGATTCCCGCCTCCGCGGGAATGACAGTAAACCTTATTTGGCGACAGTCCCATGCAGCATAACAATGTAACAATGTAACAATGATATTCATTTTATGTTTCAAATTTCACCAGTACAACTTTTTGTCCAGCGCTGGAAATTAATTTTTCTTGCCGGCGTTGTTTTGGCAGCGGCTTCAGTAATAATCAGCGCGCTTTTCCCTTTGGAATACCGGGCAGACGCGCAAGTATTGATTATTTCCAGTTCACGTTACGGCGTTGATCCTTATACGACTGTCAAATCAGCCGAACGGATTGGAGAGAATATCGCGCAGATTGTCAAAACCAATGATTTTTATAATAAAGTTGTCAATCAGCCCCAATACACGCTTGATTTGAGCCGCTTTACCAATGTGCCCGAAAGAACCAAGAGAAAAAGATGGCAAAAAACAGTTAACGCGTCAGTCGTTTTTGGCACGGGGGTGCTAAATATAAGTACCTATCATACGGATGCTGACGAGGCAAAGAATTTCGCCGGCGCTGTCGCGGACGCTTTGGTTTCTTACGGGGCTGATTATGTTGGCGGGAATGTGGCGATAAAAATTGTTAACCAGCCGATTGTTACTAGAGCGCCGGTAAGGCCGAATGTTTTGGTTAATGCCATGTTTGGTTTTGTGGCGGGTGTTTTGATGATGTGCTTTATCATTGTACGGCGCGTCAAGAAGGTTTTTTGATAATATATTTAGTGAGAAGAGCCCCGCAGATTGGGGCTTTTTTTATATACATCTTGACATCTTTCAAAAAATTAGGTAAAGAAGAGTGATGGGATTCCATAACGTCATTATCATCCTGCTTTAAGCGCAGGAAAGGGAGGAACGCCATGAAAAGGGCGATGGTAATAGCGGCGTTGTTTTCCCTGAGTTGCGCCTTTGACCGGAGCGGCTTGGGCGAGAAGGGAGACCGCTCGGAAGAAGCAATCTTCCTTGATCAAGATGCGGATCAAGAGAGCGGTCCCGATTTGGATTTCGGGATAGAGGAGCCTGACAGGGCGGCTGATTATGCCGTTGACGCGTTTGATTCGGCGAGCGAAGAATCAATCGCCGATGTTGGCGCGGATGGCGGTGATGATTTCGTTGAAGATCATGGCGGCGATATTGACGGCGACGCTGTTAACGATGTTCTGGATCTTCACGACACTGTTGACATTTTCCAGCCCGATGCTTCGGAAGGAGTAGGCGATCTGCTGGCGGATCTGGATGCTGATTTTGAAACCAGCCATGATCTTGCTCCTGATCTTGATGCGGGAGAAGAAGAGATCGCTCCAGTCTGCATTCCGGTGGAAGAGGAGTGCAATGGCGCGGACGACGACTGCGATGGCATGGTTGACGAAGTCCTGGTATGGGAGTTGGAGGGCGAGCCTCGCTGGTACGAACCGTGCGGGCGCGAATTTCCTACTCGGGTTGACATTGAGACTGGGCTCGAGTGGCCAATGGGCAGTTCGCGGCGAAGTTGGGACCTGGCGCCGGGGTTCTGCTCAGGTTTGAGTCCTCTCGGCAGTTGGCGCATGCCGACCTTGGCAGAGCTTGAGACGCTCTATATCCCGGGCGCGCCCGAGGGCGAGTGCGACGCGCTTTACCTTGAGATCTGGCCCGCGGCTACTTGCGACGCACTTTGGTCTGCCGATGAGTTCAATGCGGATCAAGGCAGAGCGTTTGACTTCCGTTCCGGCGAGAGCGCGGATATTTCCAAAAGCACTCTGCTCTTCGTGCGTTGTGTCCGTGATTACTAATTCTTGGTTCGGCCTCCTGCCGGCCAGACCAAGCAACACTGCTCGTTCTTTATCTAGGAGGTTGCGCTTGTCCGAGGCAGGAGAAAGCAAGCGCAACAACAAACCCCGCCTCGAGTACTCGGGGCGGGGTTTGTTGTTTATTTTTTTAGTGTTTCAAGAATTTTTTCAATTTGGCGTTTGAGTTTAGGTAGGTGAATTATGGCGACGATCCACGTTGTTTTTGCGTCAACATTGAAATATTCATGGATCAGAATATCGCGCATACCAGCGATTTTTTGCCATGGTATTTCAGAATGCGAGAAACGCAATTCCGATGGAATGTGTTTTACCGCCTCCCCGATGATTTCAATGCGCCGCACGATTTGATCCTGGAGTGCTTGCGATTTTAGGAATGATTCTCTGGTTTGACCGTGAAGATATTTTTCAATTAGGGTGATACTTTCTTTAATATGAACGAGGTAAATAGAGGGGTCTTTTATTAATTTTTTGCTGCGCCTCTTCATAAAATTTTGATTTTTTCCTTGATGTATGGTTTCAAAAGAGGATGGAGCGATCGCCGGATGACGACGTCTACTTCAAGATTGAGCGCGCCCTCCAGATCCAATTTCAAACCCGACAGGTCAATAAGCGACATCCGCGGCGGCGGATCAATTAAAATATCCACGTCGCTTTTTAAGCGGTGGTCATTTCGCGCGCGTGATCCAAATAATGACGCTTTACGTACGCGGTAGCGCCTCAAAATTGGCCGTGCTGTTTTGATGATTAGTTCGTTTTGTTTTGTCATGGTTTTTTAGTGTAGAACTTTTTTAGATGTTGTGATTATTTTTTTAACCGCGAGTTCGTTGGAATACTTACATCACGCGGATGCCGTGTTCAAGAATTTCCGCCACGATCGGATTGTCTTCTGGAGTGAAGTCTTTGGGGTGAATTCCATGCGCCTCAATTGCGGAAAAATCAGTAAACATCGCTTTTGAAAGCAAGCGACGTTGACGCTGCCAAGAATAAAAAGCGGGAGAAACAATCGCCAGATCAATATCGCTCCATTTGTGGGGGTTTCCCTTTGCCCACGAACCAAATAAGTAAACTTGTTCTAAGGGAACTTTATTTTTTTTAAGCGTCGTAATATATCCCCACACAAAAGGGCTTATTGATTTTGGGACATTATTTTTTTGGCTTCTTTTTTTAGCCATAAAAGAAATTTTTTAGTTATATTCAGATATTTTGCGGTTATTGATAAAGTGGTTTGTTTACGAAAATCAATTTTTGTCATCTCATATCTGCCGGCCAAATGAAAATTGTTCATGTCAGATAGTATCTCGTATTGTTTTTTGGTATAAGGTATTTTTGACAGCTTAAGCAAACGGGACAAATTGTGAATGTACGGAGCATGTTTGTTGGTTTTTGCCACTACTACCCCTTTAAGTATTTTTTCCAGCGCCAAATGGCAAAAGAAAAGGCATTCGGGGTACTTTTTGTTTTGATACAAAGATTTTGCGACGTCCCAGCTGTAGCCGGATTCTCTGCGCCAGTAGTCAAAAAGTTTTTTTGTATCTATTGTCATAATATTTTTAGTATATCACGAGATAAGGCCTGTTGTCAAAGATGAAGAGTAGTAAACGATCGGAGTGTATAAAAAAATCACCTCATTGGGTGTTAATTATTTTTTATTATATTTTTTTAGAAGAACTCGGTGGGCGCGGGCAGACAGGATCTGGCAGACGATTAGGTCTTTCAGATCACATCGTCTGCCCGCGCTTGAGTATTTGGGATTTCTTCGCAGCCAAGGTGGGATTAGGCGGCTGCGAAATTGGAGTGGGGGGCTACTTGGCCTCGGTCGCCGCGGTCATGGCCTTGCGACCTTTCTTGCCGCCATTCTTCGGCGGCTGGTTCTTCCGCTCGGCCTCACGCTCGGCCTTGGCCTCGCGGCACTCTTTGGCGTCGTTGGCCCCGTCACCATCTGCGGCCTTGACCTGCGCCGCGGTGTCCGTGGAGGGAACCTCCTCGGCCTTGGGTGGCTGAGGCGCCGCTTTGGCCGCGGTGCGCTCGCCGATCGTGGCCTTGCTGCCGTCGGACGGCGCACCCTGTTTGCCATCCTTGGCTCGCTTGTACTCTCCGCTGGCCCAGGCGACGAGCCCCTGCCACTCCTCATTGGTGAGACAGCCCGCCTCGAGAAGCGGGGACTGGACCTGCGGGACGATGACTTCCACCAGGTACTTCCGCAGGGCCTCGGGTCCTTGCTCGGACCGCATGGCCTCGAGAAGCCGGGTTTTGACCACGCGGGTCGTGGCTTCGCGGACCGTTTCAAACCGCGGCAGTGCGTTCCGGACAGAAACCGGCAGGAGGGGCGTGGACTTGCCGCGCAGGCTGACTTGAGCCAGAACCGCGAGCTTGCCAGCGTAGTCCTTGAGCTCGGCGAGCTGGGTCTCGAGGCCATTCCGCCGCTGTTTCCCCATTTCCTTCTGAAGCTCGATCTCCAGATTGCGGGTTCGCTTTTGGGCGAACGCCGGCAGGACACCAGCGATCTGCTCCGAGAACCCCCGGATTTTTTCAGACGGCGGAGTTTCCGGGTTGAGAACGGTCTCCGGATTCAGTCCGGCGCACTCAATCAGGCCACGGAACTCGTGCGCCAGAACGCGCACGTCGTCCGAGCGTATGGCGATCTCTCTCTGGACATCCTGCCGGGCATTCCAGACTGCCTGAACTTCTGCCGGCACTCCATTCCTCTTACCTGTGTTCGCCATGGCAAACCTCCTTGTTAGCAGACCGCGATGGCGGCGCGGTCCGCAGGATTGTAGTAAACTACGAGGAAAACCTCGTACCAAGACCGAACAAATATGTATGGCCATGGTATGGGGTTTTCAGATAATTATTTTGAACCAAAAACTATAACATGTTTTTTTATTTCTGTCAATATCCCATATCCCGTGTAACTTGTCCCGCCCCGCATTGTGCGGGGAGGCGGGATAACTTGTAACTTGTAACTACGCGATCAATTACCAATTTCCAGTTTCTCCCGCAGTGAGCGGGATCCCGCTCACTGCGGGACAATTTCAAGTTTCTACGTGAAGTAATTTGACATCCATCCCTTTCTATGCTATAATTTACTGTTTTTATTAGGTGTGGTATAATCTAGTCAGCCGTTGCCCTTAGGCCGGTATTAAGCTAAAAAATTATATGTTAGACAAAAAAATGCTTCATCAGAATATCATTTCAATGTTAGGACTTCAGTCCTTGCCGGATGAACAAAAAACCGCGCTGCTTGAGCGGGCGACCGATATTATCCAAAAAAGCGTTACTTTGCGGATTTTGCAGTTGATTCCTGAAAACAAAAAAGAAGAATTTGTCAATGCCACGGCCCAAGGCAATAATGATTTGGTTTCCCAACATATTGCCCAGTACGCGCCGAATTTTCAAGATATTTTAGCGGAAGAAATTGTGCGCGTTAAGCAAGAGATGCAAAAAGCAGTTCAAAAATAATTTTAGAAAAATATGGCAGGAAATAAAAAAATTGAAGCAAATTCTCAAGAACCAAAAGAACCAAGGAAAAAAAGAGGAAAAAAAGCTACCGCAGAAGCGCCGCAACCAAATGGTGGAGCAGACGCGGAGCCAGCAGTGGATGACACCAGCGATCCTTTTGCTGTTTTAGAGACAAGGGCCGCCAACACTGCAGAGACGAATGAGGGTGAGACAGAATTGAATGTTGAACATCTGAAAGATAAAATTAAGGCCAATGACTTTACTTCAGAAGGCAATGATCCGCCTTTACTTTTGGAATGGGCAGAAAAACTGAAGAAGCAGAATTTACTAATAGATGATACAAAAATTTTGGAATTTATATTTTATTATCAAGGAATAATGGATAAAACCGGAGACGAGCTGGCGGCCGCCGTAAAAGAAATCGCGGTTCAACAAATGGGTTGGAAGGAAAATCCTCCAGCTCAAGCAGAGCCACCCGCGCCAGCAGCGGATACTGCGGCGGCTTCGGCCGTTTCGGCTCCAGACGCTTCGGCTGGCGCTCCTGCAACCACTGTCGCGCCAGGCGCTGTTTCTTCTGTTCGTCCTGCTGCCGCTACTACTTCAAATGCTGGAGCTACTGCGTCAGTGTTAGGCGCGTCCGCGTCAACAGGTGGCGCGACATCCGGAGCCACAGTTCGCCAGCCTGGTACTACTATTCAGCACAGTCCGGAACCGGCGCGCGGGACAGCGTCAGCGATAGAGGTGAGTCCAGCCGAACCAGCGCCAGCGCCCGCGACTACCGCAACAGCTCCAGCCGAGACAGGGCATGCGCAGACGGCACAGTCAGCGACTGTTTATGAGCCAGCCGGGCCAGAAATTCATCAGGCGCAAATTGATTTTGCCAAAAGATTGCATGCCGAAATACAGCGCCAATTGGCCAGAGTTACGCACGGTGGGATTGACGCGCTTAAGGCCGCGTTTAATAATGCAACTGGTGTTGATTGGACGCCAGATTTTGATATTAAAAAATACGTGCGAGAGGAAAAATTAAAATTGGCTGAAAGAGCGATACTGCCAGAGAATTTAAAAACATTTAGAGATAGTGGAATAACAGAAATACTAAAGAGATTAAAATCGCTGGATTGGTCTTCAATTCCTAGAGATATTCACGCTACAGGCAATACCCATTTGAATATACTGCTTGCGTCTATTCGCGGTGTTCAAAATCCAGCAGAAGTTTTAAACAAAGTGGAAAATTTTGTTAGAGAGCATGCTATGCAGTTGACAAAAGGTGAGGGTGAAGGTAGCGCCTTACGTTCTTTTTATTTAACTTTGGCAGAAATTGAAGATCAAGCCCAAACATTAATCAGCGAAGCAAAAAATGCAGAAGAAAAAGGCAAGGCCAAACAAGCTTTGGAAGACGCCAGAAAGAAATTGGCGGAAGCGGAAGAAAAATATCGCCAGGCCGGCGGACTTTTGAAAGGAAGGTTGTGGGGCAAGGATAAAAAGGATGCAGCCGAAACAGGATTAAAAAGCGCGAGGGAGCAGTATGATGCCGCCGTTGCCAGAGTGCGCGCAACCAGTGTAATGGACAGATTGGGCGAGGTCAATAAATTGTTGGATGCTTCTATTGACCAAGAGAGGGTTGGTTGGAATTTAAAAGAAACAAAGTTCGGGCAAGCCGCCGCTTGGGCGGGGAGCAAACTTTATGGATTGTATAAGGGATTGGGTGGTTTGAATATTATCGCGGTTGATGATTTTCTTTCTAGAGGATCTAGAGGAAAAGTTGATTTTTTTTATAGAAAAAAAGTGGAGAATGTTGGAGAAGCAGAAACACCGCCGGCGCAACCAGCGACAGCGTCGACGGCTCAGCCGGGGACAACAGAAGCGAGAATACCGTTAACGCCAGCGGCGACAGGTCAGCGGCCAGCGGCCGAGACGGAGATCATGTCGGATGAATTAGTAAAGAAAAGAGGCTTGGCTGACCGAGCGGTGTCATGGTTGGGCAGATCAATTGGCAAGGCATTGAGCGTAAGAACCGCGATCGGCATTGGTTTGGTAGGTCTAACCGGCGGAGCGGCGATTGGCTGGTGGAGAGGGGCGATGGGAGTGGGCGGCGGCGTGGCAATGTACGAGGGATTGGAGACAAGTCAAGAAAACGCGGCGGCAAAAGAAGCCGGGGAACTTTTGAAAAACTTTAAAGAAAATTCGGAAAATGTAAACTTGGCCCAACTGTCGGATGCCATGGGACATATTCAAGCGATGGCGCGTTATCAGGGCATTAGCCCCGCGGATGAGAAGTTTAGATTAAAGAATTATTATGAGGCTTTGTCCAAAGTACTTAAATTGAAATGGGAAGAAGAAACTGCCGCTATTGAATCTGCCAATGAAGCAGAAGCGATTACGAGGCTTGCGCGATTAAATAAATTTTTTAATCAGGCAGATGGACAAATGGCAAAAACGGCGGAAGAGCAGTTGAAAAAAATGAAGAACAAAAAATTAAGAAATATCGGCATTGGCGTGTTGACTGGCGGCTTGGTCGCGAGCGGCATATTTGGCAAGCGCGGATTGGATTGGTTGATGGATAAATTCGGCTATTATGACCCCACTCTCTATGGACCGGTGGTAAATTGGGAAGATTCGCCTTTTGCCGCTGATAATGCCGAAGCAGCAGTCCGGGAAGCGGACTTGAGAGTGGATCACGGTGTCGGCGCGGCTGCGGTAGCCATGGCGGCGGCGCAAGAACAAGCGAGTCCGGAGCAAGTGGTGATCGGTCCGGAAATGCACGAGATAAACGACATGAACTATACTTTTGGTTCTACGGGTACCATTGAAGATGGCGAAGGCGTTTTGCACGCGGTTAATGATATTCAACGAAATATCGGCGACAACAATCTCGTGAATCGCATTTTAAGCGCTCATGAGGATTGGCAGGGAAGAAGTCCGGAAAGCGTTTTGCGGCTGTGGCGCGTGGAGCAGTTGGAGCGGATGGGTTTTGTGATCAATCGCGATGGCTGGGGGTACCCCTTTACTGTACATCAAGGCGCGCAAGTGGAAATGTATTATGATAATAATGGTTATCCGCAATTGTTTCTGATTGGCGAAGAAGGCGAGGACTTTACCATGCATGACAATTACGATTGGCACGGACACCAAGCGGGCCGTCCGACTTTGGGCGAGACCCCCGAGATTCGGCCGATTGAAAAAATGGTTGCCGCGGATCAGGCCGAGGATTGGCTAAAGCTGTCGCGCTTGGAAATGGATGGAGAAGAAATGGCCAATCTTTTGGCCGAACTGCGCGGCTTGTCGCTTGAGGAGTATGTTAACTTTGCCAATGAAGTGGTCAGGCAGGCCGCGGAGCAGGGGGTTACTCTTCCGGTCGAGGCCGCGGTACCTAATATGCAGGTTGACGCTCAATTGGTTGG
>Ga0265292_1001808_pt1 | contig 17135 bp, 13 predicted proteins | sample Munlanlewell296A_FD_189080 | JGI IMG/M metagenome (GOLD analysis project Ga0265292, IMG submission 189080) | Leachate microbial communities from a municipal landfill in Southern Ontario, Canada - Leachate well 296A | ecosystem: Engineered > Solid waste > Landfill > Unclassified | place: Canada... | reverse complement strand
AATTCTAACCAACATAAAAGCGCAGCTTATCAAGCCGCACTTTTTTAACTTAAATCCTAAATCTTAAATCATAAATCGTAAATCATAAATCTATTCATCTCTTCGCCCCGGAATAAGCGATCGCCCTGACAACCCCGTAAATCCGCCCAAGGCGGAAACGGGGCAAGCATCCCTTAACGTTTCGCTCCCGAATAAGCAATTGCCCTCACGATATCCCAGTCATTTGATTTGCTCGGTGTTCGCTTAAATATGAATTTAAAGCTCTTGATAGCCACGGCTTCGCTGTTCATATTCCGTTTAGCGGGACGCAAGCCGTAGGCGATAATCCGAATCGCATTGTCCTCGTATTTATTGGTTGTTCGCTTGGGTGCGTGCAAGTAGATTTTTTTGAAAACGATTTCTGCCGCCGCTTCGGCTTTTTGATTGGTTTGTTTCGGCCAGCGGCCGTTACCGATTTTCACCACATCCTGCCAGTCGGCAACTGACCGTGGTAATCTGCCGAAAGCGGCAATGAAAGAACCGACCGAGCCGCCGCGTTCGCCCGCGCCGAGGATTCTAGTATTAGGCGTGCCATTTTGAATAAAATTAGCCAAGGCTCTTTTTTCTTGGTTGTTATATTCTGCACCTGCTTGTGACATGATCTTATTATAGATTCCTATGGTGACTGCGGTCATATCCACGAATTGATTGCGATCAAAAATTTGATGCGCTTCGGCCAAACTGACAACATCAACAACCGCTCCCGGCGCGTTCGCCAAACCGGCGCCTCCTCCTGTCGTTCCGGTCTGGCTACTACCGTCAATGGTTGTGGTTTGGCTAGTACTAGTCGCAACGGTTGTTGACTGCCCCGCACCGGGTTGTGCGGTTAATGACACGGGGGTAGTATAATTCGGAATATTATCAAACGAATAAACAGCATAGCAATATTTCAGGCCGTTATTTAAACCAATATCAATCTTCTCAATCGCTTTGCCGCGATAAACCTCCTTCGCCTTAAAATCGTTATAAGTAGTCGGACAGACAGGGGTAGTTGATGCCTCGGTGCGCAAAATCAGCACCCCGCTGAAATCACTATCGGTTGGATTGATCCAGGTAAGAGTGATTCTTCCATCAGCCGGTGACGCCTTAAAATTTGACGGGCGCGCCGGGGGTGTCGTGTCGGGCGGTGTTATCGTGCCACCGCCTCCGCCTCCGCCAGAAGAGGGTGTCACCGGTGCGGCCGAGGTTGTCGCTGAAGAGGTAGCGTAACTCGTTGACTGGTTACCGGCGTTGTCATAAGCAAAAATATAATATGTATAGGCGGTTGAGGCGGAAAGTCCGGTGTCGTTATAACTCGTGGTAGTGGAGGCGACTGTGGCAATCGGCGCGGTGGAGGTGCTGTTACGATAGATTCTGTAGCCAGCCAGCCCGGAGCCGCCAGTATCGCTCGCCGCCGGCCAACTCAAATTTATCTGCGAAGCCGATACCGCGCTGGCACTAGCGGACGTAGAGGTAGAAATGGTCGGCAAAACATCATCAAGATAAATACTGATTGAAGCGGTGGCGATATTTCCAGCCAAATCCGCGGCGGTAACAATGATGGTATTATTGCCGTTTGACAACGGCACGAAATCAGACCAGACGCCGACAGTGGTACCGGTTGCTCCATTCAGTTGATTCAACCAGGTTACCGTATGTAATACATAATTATCGCTTGCCGTACCAGCAATCAGATACGGAGATGAAGAAGCATAAACGTTAGCAGCGCCGCTCGGTGTCGTAATAGATAAAAGTGGCGGAACGTTGTCCGGCAGGGTGGTGCCGCTGGTCGTGGCAAACCCTGAAAAATTGCCGGCTGTGTCAACCGCTTTGATAAAATAATTATAAGTTGTGCTTGCTGATAAACCGCTGTCGCCGTATGTCAAGCCGGTAGTAGAAGCGATTGGGGTGGACGTACTGGTAGTACGATAAATTAAATATTTGGAAATTCCATTAGCATCAGTGGAGGAAGCCCAACTTAAATTCATCGATCTCTGGTCGGTGGATGACGCACTAAAACTGCCGGGAGTCGTCGGAGGCGTCAAGTCCTGTACTGTTACGCTGCCATTCTGCCATGTGCCGTTTTGATAAGTACAGGGCTGGCCGCTGGTTGCCACAAAACAAAGTAAGGTAAAGCTGTTTGGAAAAGTTAATGCGGTTGAACTGGAAGTTGTACCGATACCAGCCAATGCCTGAAAATTAAAAATTGCTATTGTTGAGGTGCTGGTCGTTGAAACGCCGATGTCAGGATTAAAACGGCTAAAGCTAACAATTAAATCACCGGGAGGATTTACCGCAGTCAACAATGACGGATTGACGGTCGCGCCGCCAAGCATTATACTTCCAGTCGAGCTTGCGCCGGTGAACTGAATCAGGCCCGGATCAAAAAGCAAATCAAAACCAAAGCCAAAAAGATTAGTGGTGGAATCAATCAGCAAATTCAGGCTGAAACTTTGTCCTGGTGATATGGTTGATGAGAAGGGGTTTAAGCTAATAGTATTGGTGGCAGCTGCTAATTTTGGCAACGAAAAAATAGCTATAACTAGCAAAATTTTTTTAATATATTTCCTATCTGGCACCTTTATTTTATGTATTGACATTATGTTACAAATATGATATTATAGAATATTATCAATGTATTATAGTGTATTTTTAAATTATTGTCAATATTAGCAAAAATATATATTTTATATTACATTCTATTGATAGTTCTGTTGCAGTGTATTTTCGTTAATAGATAATATATTAAGAGATTAAATTGTTCCTTACAAGATATTAGTTATCAATATAACCTCAAAAAATCCCGAGGAGGATAAGCCGATGAAGGTAAATGTGAGGTTTGCGATTCTCTGTGTCGTTGCGTCTCTTGTCCTTACTGCCTGCGGTGGCGGTGGGGGCAGTAGCAGCTCGGCAAATCAACCGACCGGCGGTGGAGGCACGATTCCCCCGCCAGGCACCGACCCGGCAACCGTTTTCCCCTTCCCCATCGACCTACAAAAACTGGTGACGGATAGGTCGGCGACGCGACCGTTGTGGCCGAAAGGCGACCATTATCCGGCCAAATATTCGATTAACAAAGTCACAGTCAAAGTAAACTCGAATTACGGGGATGTCTATGAATGCGGGGTGTACAGCAGCATTCCGGTGGTAGGAGGCAACTCCTTCTATTATTTATCCGCCGGAAATATGACGGTAGACACTTCGCCACAAGTGGTGGTGCGTCCATGGTCACCAGGGAATGAATCGGTGGCCGGGGCGGAAAGATTCAGCTATTCAAGGAATTCGCCTTACGGTCAGGTCGAATTCCAATTCGTAAGAAACGACGGCAACACTCAACCCCAAGGCGCAGACAGATTATGTTACACCTTCCGTCTGACGATTTCAGCCACAGAGTTGTCTGGAGCCACCCTAGTACTAATAAGCCAGGGCGGCTAATAAACAAACCAAAAAGAAAACCCCCGGGATCCTTACGGATCCCGGGGTCTTTATTTATCTTACGGTTCGATTGCCGAGAAGTGGGTTTGTATCGAGCACCTCACGATAATCGATACGCCCATCGCCATTGCGATCGGTTAGCTGCTCCACAGTGAGGGTTGGTACGATAAACTCGGAGCCGGTTCCGCACTGCGGGATATCCGGCCTTGGAGACTGACCCAAATCAGACAAGTACTGACCATATTTTGTGTCCAAAATGCTGTATGTATGGGCAAAATCCACCCTGCAAGTGACGATGTCTTCACAGTCGAATGCCCCAGGGAGGAAAAATGCCTTCTCGCTCCACCCGAGGACGCCGCCGCTGGCGTTGTAGGCAACAACTTGAACAGCAACGCCGTTGTCGATGTTGCCTCCGATCGTGGCGCAGGCCGACCGATTGGTTCCCTGATACAGTAGCATGCCAGCCTGCACATTACCAAAACTATTTGCGCTTCCATACAAACGATAAAATGCAGGATTGACATTGTTGTCGCGCGGTGCTGACCATGACACCGCAAAATTCCCCCGGCCCGTACTCCAGGGTAATTCCATCAACCGGACATCCCAAGGACCGCTCCACCCACTGGCACCAACGTACCATTTAAAACTGTTGGATTTTGCGGATGACAACCCGCTCACGGTCGCAGTGACCGTAAAATAGACCGGGGAATCCTCGTTCATCCCCAGCGCTGTCGGATCAAAAACCACAAACGTGGCGGTGTTATCTGTCATCGGAATTAAATTCAGATTTTCCGTGGCCAGATTCTTGTCATAGGTCCAGTATGGACGAAACTCTATGACAGCCGACCCGATCAAAGTATTGTCGGTATAGTGAGTTGGTGCAGTCCATGACAATGTTTGAGCTATTGCTTCCTCCGTAAAGGCAGGAAACATACTGACAACAGCAAGCAATGCAAATAGCATTTTCTTCATGGCAGTCGCTCCCTCCTTCGTGGGTTTAAATTTCAATGTGCACTTCGGGAGTGCTGCCTTCATCTACTTGCCTTGGTTAAGGGTTTCAACGCTCACAGCACTCACTTTTTTCTTTATATTAATTCATTACACACAAACTGCCGGATTATTCTACCAATTTACCAAACAATTGTTACGGACGTTGTCCTCGCCGATTCATTGCCGGCCACATCTACTGCCGCAACCTGATACTGATAATTTCCCCTAACAGTCAGTTTTTCATAAAAACTTGCCCAGATGGTAGTGGTAATCTTCTCGCCATTGCGATATATATTATATTTTACCTGTCCCGGCCGTTCATCGCGCACCCCGTACCAATAACCTCTAACCAGCGATTTATCGCGATAATCTTGATAAACTCTGAAATTTGACGGTGTTTTTGGCGCGGTTTCGTCCGGCGCATAGTTAATGCTAACAATATTTGATCCGGCAGATTCATTGCCGGCGATATCAACTGCTTTGATCTGATATTGATAAACTCCGTAATCTGATAACTTTTGGTAATAGCTGGTCCAGGTGGTGGAGGCGACAAACTCACCGTTGCGGTAAATATTATAGGCTACTCGTCCCGGTCTTTCATCGCGCGAGCCGTACCAATAGAGCCTGACATCTTTTGGATAATAAAACAAATTATATGAGACTCTCAAGTTTGTCGGCGTACTCGGTGCGGTCGTATCCGGAACATAATTAATGGAAACCATATTTGAGCCGGCAGATTCATTGCCGGCGATATCAACGGCTTTAATTTGATATTGATAAACTCCGTAATCTGATAACTTTTGGTAATAGCTGGTCCAGGTAGTCAAAGCTATTAGCTGGCCGTTGCGATAAATATTGTATCTAACCTGACCCGGACGATTGTCGCGTGAACCGTACCAATAAAGCCTGACGTCCTTGGGATAATAGTATAAATTATAAGAATAGCGCAGGTTGGTTGGGGTGGTGGGCGCAATCGTATCTGGCGGAAGATCGGTTGTTGCGGTTAATATGCCTGACAACGCTGACTCATTCCCCGCACCGTCCAGTGAGGATACCTGATAGCGATAACTTGTTTGGGGTATTAAATTTTTATCATCATAACTTAAAGTGCTAACCGTGGCAAGGTAAGCGCCGTTGCGATAAATTTTATAACCAACCACCCCGCTGGCCGGTGCTAAATAGCCGCTCGGGTCCGTGGCCGCGTTCCAGGCAATTTCAATTAAATAAGAGGTGCTGCCCTTCTTTCTTAAACCACCCGGAACATTGGGCCTGGTTATATCCGTCCCGCTGGTCGCGATTTGCACCGAATTTGATTTTGTCGAATCATTGCCTGCCTTATCATAACTCACAACCTGATAAATATAGCTGGTTGATTTAGCCAGACCGCTATCGCCATAATTAGTTGAACTGATATTAGCTACCCAATTATTGTTCCGATAAATCCGATAGCCCGCCACTCCGCTCGGTGCTACGCCGCCGAAGGCATAATCATTAGAAGCGTACCAGTTTAAATTGACGGTGGTAGCAGCACCTAACGAGGCGCGCAAGTAAGCCGGGATCGTCGGCGCTGTTTTGTCAGTCTGTGCGATCGTTAAAGTAGCCGCGCTCAAGGCGGCCGTCCACGCCGATTCATTGCCGGCGGCATCTACCGCTGAAATCTGATAATTATAGGTTGTGCCAGTCGGTAGGCCGGCGTTGTAATATGCCGGCGTTGTTACGGTCATCATATAAACATTATTCCGATAAACTTTGTAGCCGGTGACCGCGACATCATCCGTGGAACTGTTCCAGGCGATATTTATTTGGTTGGTGGTGGCAGACACCAACCCCAAGCCAGTCGGAACAGTTGGTGTGGTGGTGTCTGGCGCGTTATAGGTTACGGTTATAATGTCGGTACCGACATTACCGGCTGCATCTGATGCACTGATGGTAATAACATTTATGCCGAACATTAAATTAATAAAATTAAAACTCCAATCAGTGGAGGCTGACGGCGCTATAATTACCGCATCGCTCCAGCCACCTGAAGTTGAGATGCCGTAATTTATCACGGCGATATTATCAGTAGCGGTACCAGCTAATGTCAAGACGCTGTCTGACGTTATATAGGCGGCATTGCTGGTCGGCGAGGTAATCGTTACCACCGGCGCAGTAGTATCCGGGGGCGTCAAGGTGGTGGCGCTGACAACATTAGAGTCTAACGACTGCTGGTTAACGGTATCAACGGCAACCACTCTGAAGGTATAAACAGTGCCGGCAAGCAAACCAGTATTTTGGTAGGTCGTGCCGGTTACTGTAGTAACCAAAGAATTGTTGCGGTAAACCCGGTAGCCGCTGATGCCATGATCATCGGTTGAGGCGTTCCAACTTAAATTAATCTGACTGGTGGAAACCGCTTGAGCGGTAAGGCCGGTCGGCGCGCTAGGCGGATTGTCAACCGGCGCCAGGGTGGTAGCAACCGCGATATTAGAGCTCATTGAATGGTTACCGGCAGCATCATAGGCGATAACGCTGTAATTATAGCTGGTCGCCGGATTAAGTCCGGTGTCTTGGTAAGCGGTGCCGGCAATATTTTGATTGAGATTAGCGGTATTACGAAAAATCTGATAGCCAACAACGCCTTTATTATCAGTTGAAGGATCCCAGGTTAAATTAATTTGACTTGTTGAAACCGCTACGGCGGACAAGCTGGTCGGCGCTGATGGCGACGTGGTGTCGGGAGTGTTTATTACAACCGTTGCGTTGTTCCAACTGGCAGTTGGATAACTGCAAGAGCCGCTGACCAATTTACAGATCGCGCCTTGAAAAAAACTCAAATTAGAAGTTCCGTCTTTAGAAAGCGTTTGAAAATTCAAGTGTGCAATTAAACCGGAACCGCTGACAGCACCGGAATAGGCGCCCATGCGAGCCTGACTGAAAATCAGATCGCCCGGAGGATTAACGGCAGTTAAAATAGGCGCGCTGGCACCTTGAGAAAGAAAACCGCCATCGGTCGCGCTAATGAATTGAACTAGGCTTGGATCAAACAACAGGTCAAAGCCAAGACCGAATAAATCGGTCATGTTGTCCACAGCAACATCAACCGTAAACTGTTGGTTTTGTCCAATGGTAAGCGAATTGGGCGATAAATTTACCGTTTGCGCGAAAGCGACAGCAGGCAAAATTGAGCCCAACACTAATATACTTAAAACAAAGATTAATTTGCCAAAATTTGATAAATTAATTCTATTCATATATTTTTTGAATCATCAATTTTTTAGCTAATTTTAAAGTAAAAAAATATAACTAAACTAATTCCGGTTAACATAGAAGTTAACATAGAAATCGGTTATTTTATCTGTAAAGGATTTATAATACCACACAATTAAATTAATGTCAACACTAAAAATGACCCCGCCCTGGGCGGGGTCATTTTTTTAAAAAAATTATTGTTTTATTTCAACTGCTCCTGCTTCTTATTGAGTTCATCCCGATCGACCTTGCTGATCAGATAAATGATATCGCTATCGCCGCTCTTGGCGTAAAACATGCCCTTGCCGTTATCGTTGCCGACCATCAAGGTGTTTTTTACTCCCTCCCCGGTGGCCTCAACTATCAACTGATTCTTTTCCAAACCGGCGACTTTAAAGTCTTGAGCCGGAATCTCTACTGCCGTCAGATTGGCCATCAGGGCGGTAATTTTTTCAACTTTTTCTTTGTTCAGAGGAGTTTTCTTGGCATCTTCAACCGCCCATTTCTCCCCTGCCAGGCTGGACGTAAATTGGATTTTTCCCTGCTGAATTCTCAACTTTGTCAGTTTAGCCGCCTCGCCGGCAAATATTGTCCGTTCACGCCAATCAGTTTTGTCCAGTGCGTAACTCAAATTAACGCCTTTCAACAGATAAGTGCTGTCGGCCTCCGGTTGCGCGATGTAGCTTGATTGATAATCGCCGGCCACCTTGCCAATCACCAGTTTGGCTATTTCTTTACCAGCCTGATAAAGCTTAACGGTCACGCCGCTTGAATCGGTTTTAAAACCCGCTTTCTTTTCCTTATTGGTACTGACGAGCTCCAGTTCAGCGGCGGCCGCCTTGCTTAGTTTGTCCAGCACCTCTTCCATCGCTAATTTATTTGCCTTGAATTTCGAGCCGCCAACCAGCCAGCCGGCACTGCCCTTTTCCAAGACCGTCTCGCCATTTTTTGCCACCACAATCTTATCAATTTTTTCCGTATCAATGCCGGCCAGAAAATTTTTCTGCTTGCTCATATTTTCCTGCCATTTTTTAATCGGCCCCTGGTAGGCGAAAGCCATGCCAATCAAGACTACTAATGCTCCTGCCAAATATAATGTTTTCTTGTTACTCATAAAGATGTTTGTAATTTGTAACTCGTCAATTGTCAATTGTCAATTGTCCTCTCTCCAGATTCTCTTCTATCAGTTTTATTAAATCAGCTTTATTATGCATGCCCTGATGGCGGGTAATCTCTTTATCGTCTGAATCAAGAAAAATTGTCAGCGGGACTTTGGTTACGGCAAATTTTTTTGCCTCCGCTTCATTATCGTCAAAATCAATATCAACTATTTCCAGTTGGGGAAATTTTTCCGATATTTCCCGCCAAAGCGGCCGCATGACGATGCAATCAGCACACCACAGGGCGATAAACTTTATTATCTTCATAATTATAATGCGAATCTACGAATTCTATGCGTATGCTGCGAATAGACATAATGCGAACCTACAAATTCTATGCGTATGCCACGAATGAAATCAATTCTATTTGCGATATTCGCATGTTAATTTGTAGGTTAGCATTACATTTAAATTCGCGGTATTCGCATGCTAATTCGTAGGTTCGCATTCCATTTTTAGAACTCATCCGCCATTCTACTGCGACGTCTGGAGTAATAACGCCAGAGGCCGAAAACCAACGCGAGCACGGTCAGGCCAAAGACATTCAGGTATCTGATTGAGGCCTTGCTGGCGTCCGAAAGCTCCATTAACGGCCGCGAGGCAATGCCTTTGGAACGGATGTTGATCAGGCCCTCATCCAAAGTCAAACTGTCAACCAGGTTTTGAAAAAAAATCAAATTATCACTGCCGCCGCTCAAACTATCGCGCAAGAAATCGCTATCGCCAACCAAAATTACCCGGCTATTATCAGAGGTGTTGCCGCCAAAAGCGCTTTTTAATTTACCGGTGACGGAGATTGCCAAATCATATTGGCTGGCCTTATTTTTCGGCAACTCCTGCTGCGGACTCAAGTTAAACGGCTCTTTTTGCGTCCAGGCCTGATTGGTGGTTTTAGCCAGGTATGAAACTTTTGCGCCCTCCGCGAGTTTGTCCTTTATCACCTCAACGCTGGATGCCCAGGGCAGAACCACGCTCTCCAGTTTGGCCACCGCCGTGCTGTTCTGATCAAATCCAAGTTTCAAAACTTTCGGCCAGAAAGGATAATTGATATTAAAAGTCATAAAACCCTGATTGAACGAGGCGATGCCGGCGGAAGAATCCAAAATCAAATTTTCGTTCAGCCGCAAACCATAAGCGATAAGCAGTGGTTCAAGTCCCAGCTTATTCGCGCTGGCCTGCAAGCCATTATCAACTTTTACTCCATCCACCAATAAGAGCAAAGAGCCGCCGCGCATGACAAATTTATCAATCACCGCGAGCTCTTCTTTTTTGAATTCGGTTTTTGGACCGGCAACGATCAACGTTTTCACTTCTGCCGGTATTTCTTCATCCGTCGCCAGATCCGCCGTGCGGACATCATAAATCTCGCCGACGCTTTTATACGCGGCCTTGATATCCGTGTCGGCGCTCAAAGTTTCGTGTCCGGTCAAAAAAGCAATCGCTGGCGTTTCTTTGGAAGTAATCTTCTTGATTTTTGAGGTAAGCAAATACTCCAAATTGGCGGTATCCTGAATCACCGGAATCGTTTCTGATTTATCGCCATACTGGATTGACATGCCGAGATAGCCATTGACCACCTCATACTTGTCCTTGGCCAGCACGTTGAATTGCAGCTGCGGAATGCCCTTGATCTGCAATTCGCTCGTTAAATCCTGATTATCTTTCGGGTCAATGAATTCATATTTAACCTTGCCGCCGGAGTAGGCCTGATAGCCGGCCAAAATATCGCCCACTTCCTGCGGCAGATTGATGTACTGGCTGGGCAGCGAGGCGGAAAAATAAGCCTTGATGTTTACAAGGTCATCCAATTTTTTCACTGTGTCCTTGGTAGTTTTGGAAATGGAGTAATCCTTATTTTGCGTTAAATCAAGCGCAAAAAATATCTGATAGGCAAAAAAGTTTAGCACAATCAAAATCCCGGCTAAAATAATGGCGTTCATCCCGAGGCTGGCTTTATTTTTAATAATTTTATTAAACTTTGTTTTCATATTATAATTGATGTTCTGTTTGTTGATGCTCTGTTGATTTATTGTTTATTGATTTATTGTTCGTTGACCTATTTCCAATCCCTAGCTTCAATTACGCGGGCGTTAAGCCAGAGAAAAAAGAAAATGAATGACAAATAATAGATAAGATCTTTGGTATCAAGCACGCCGCGCGCGACGTTATAAAAATGGCTGCCGAGTCCCAGGAATTTCATTACCGGCGCGGCAAAGGCCGGCGCTCCCTGTAAGACAAAGTCCATGCCGATCATAAAGAAGACAAAGCAGGCGACCAGCCCCAGCACGAAAGCAATAATCTGATTCTTGGTCAGGCTGGAAACGAACAAGCCAAGCGAAAGGTAGGCGCCGGCCAAAAAGATCGCGCCCAGATAGCCGCCAATCACCGGCCCATAATCCAAGTTCCCAAGCCGCCCAATAGTCAGCGGCAGACTGATCGTTAAGGCGAGGGTAAAAGCCACAAAAAAAAGCGCACTGAAAAACTTGGACAAAACCGCCTGCCAATCGGTAATCGGCAAAGTTAGTAAAAATTCAATAGTCCCGCTCTTCTTTTCTTCCGCCCAGCCACGCATGGTAATCGCCGGCGCCAGGAACAGGAACAGCCAGGGCAAAAGTGTAAAAAAATTCCTCATACTCGCCTGACCGACCAGAAAAAAAGAATTGAAAAACAGCCAATTGCCGACAACCAGAAAAACCGCGATAAAAACATAAGCAATGGGGGAATTAAAATAAGACATTAATTCCTTTTTGAATAAGATATAGATTGTTTTGAAATACTGTTTTGTCATGGATAATTATAATTTTAAATTTTAAATTTTAAATAAATGATAAATTTCTAAATTTTAATTTAAAATTAATTCATTTAAAATTCAATTGAAATTTATAATTTAAAATTTATTTCGTAAGTTCCCTAAACACCTCCTCAAGTGAAACACTTTTCTTGCTGAATTCCAAAATACTCCAACCGGCTTCCATCATCGTTCGCGCCAAAGTTTCGCGCAAATCAACGCCGTCTGCCGATTCAATCTCGTAGCCGTAAAGATCATCGCTCTCCCGATCCTTTTCCGTTACCTTCGCGGCTTGCGGCAAACTCTTAATTTTTTCCAAAACCGCCTCGCGCGGACCCTTCACCTTAACATAGATAATATCCTGACTCTTAGCCTTCGCCGCCAATTCCTTAGGACTCCCTTCGGCCGCAATCTTGCCGTTATTAATAATAATCACGCGGTCGCAGATGGCGCTCACTTCCGACAAGATATGGGTGGAAAAGATAATGGTTTTTTCTTTGCCGATTTTTTTGATCAACTCTCTGATTTCGGCAATTTGGTTCGGATCCAGGCCGGTGGTCGGTTCGTCCAAAATCAAAATTTCCGGTTCGTGCATAATCGCCTGCGCGAGCCCCAGCCGCTGGCGATAGCCTTTGGAAAGTTCCTCAATCGGCTTGCGTATCACTGCCTTAAGGCCGCAAGACTCAATAACCTCTTTAATCCGCTCTTTAATTTTTTCCGGTGGAATCTGCCGGATTTCCGCGATGAATTTCAGGTATTCAAAAACCCGCATCTCTTCATAGAGCGGGACCGTTTCCGGCAGATAGCCGATTTTTTTTCTTACTGATAGTGAGTCGTCATTGACATTAATCCCGTCAATCACCACCTCGCCGCCGGTCGGCGACCAGAAGGAGGTGATTATTTTCATCGTAGTGGTTTTGCCCGCGCCGTTCGGGCCCAAAAAGCCCAAAATTTCGCCCTTTTTGACCGAAAAGCTGATTTGGTCCAGCACGGTCTGCGAGCCGAATTTCTTGACAAGATTCTTAATTTCTATCATAACATCGCGAATTAATACAAATTTGTTTCGAATAAGAACGAATACTTTTCAATAAAAAATCCGCAAATTGATGTGGATTTATTTGATGATATTATACTCCTATCTAAATATCAATGCAAATTCAAGTTAAAATTTATTTCGCGGGCATTCGCGTGACATTCGTTCCGCCACTTTATTTACTTATTGAGGGTGGAATCCTCACCGCCTTTGGCGGGACCCCGCTTAAAGCGGTGGCGCAATCAAGGCGGTAATAGCCATTCGTGATTATTTGAACTCATCCAGTACGGCAATTTTTACGATGGTGGTCGCGCCGCGGCTGATTTTCAAGCCGATTTTTTGGCCCGGCTTATAACGTTGCACGACTGAAAGCAAAGTATTTTTTTCGTTCAGTTTAACGCCGTCAATTTCCGTGATGATGTCACCAGCCTTAATGCCTGCCTTATCCGCGGGCGAACCAGCCACCACCGCCGGCTGGCCGTCGTCGCCGGCAGAGACCCAGGCGCCGTTATTAACCGGCAGCTTATTATCAAGCGCCAACTCCGGCGTGATGGTCAAATAGCGGATGCCCAGGCGCGGCCGCACAATCCGGCCGATCTCGCGCACAGATTTGATTACCGGCTTGGCATCGTTAATCGGGATGGCGAAGCCGATGGATTTGCCACTCGCGTCCGTCGCCACATTAATACCGACTACTTTTCCATTAAGATCAACCAACGGTCCGCCGGAATTGCCCAGATTAATTTCCGCGTCGGTTTGGATCACGTTGCCGAGCGATTCTGCTTTGCCGGCAGTATCGCTTGCCACGATATCGCGGCCGAGCGCCGAAACTATGCCTTTGGTTACGCTGTTCTGATACTGGCCGAGCGCGTTGCCGATTGCCACCACTGTCAGCCCCTGCGTCAGCTGATCTGAATCGCCAAGTTCTACATAAGGCAGATTCTTGTCAAAAATTTTTAAAATTGCCAGATCATTGATCGGGTCGCGGCCGATTAATTGCGCAAAGTAACGTTTACCGCTTGCGAGCTTTATTTTATATTCCGCCTGTTTATCGTCCGCCGCTGAATTAATCACGTGTTTGTTAGTAATAATCAAACCGTCCGGCGAGATGATGAAGCCGGTGCCCGAGCCGCGCTCCACTTTATCCTTGGAGCTGATAGACATGCCGGAATCTAAATTAACCGTCATGCTCTCAACGTTTTCCAGCACCACAATACTCACCACCGCCGGCGAGACTTTTTTTATCGCCCGCACCGTCGCCTCCTGGTCGTCCAAACGCAAGTTGTCGGCGATAACCGGTTGATTGTTGTTCGGATTAAAAATAACAAAAAACGAAAACGCACTCACCGCGGATATGGCTGCTAAAATGATAAATAATGTTTTTTTATTTGTTGGCATTGATTCCCGGGAATAATTCACCTTGTATTTCAGTTTCTCTTAAAGCGCCATTAGTTCCCTGAACTTCAGGTGCTTTTTTAGTATCAATATGATTTTCGCTTCTTTTTACGCTTGGCTGATTCATCAGCTTTCGTTTGGGTGAATCACCTTTTATCTCATGAACAATTTCATTGATTATTCCGGCATATCGCCTAAAAGGGTCAACGACGCGGCTGTCTTTGTTGTTTCGGCCCTTGCTGTCTTTATGGGCTTGAATAATGCGGCTAGTTTCAGTATTGCCCAAATATGGGGTAAGCACTTGCGCGATAAAATGAATAGAGCCCGTCCTAAAATCACTTGGTCTTGGATTGGCCAGCATGGCTTCTATGGTTGGCCTCAGTTTTTCCTCAATAATTTCCGATTCGCTTTTTTTCCTATTCAGGCCTACATTGTTTTGAGGAATATTTATTTCCTTCATGATTATTATATATCTAAATCTTCTAATATTTTTCTCTGCTGACGAGATAACCGGGCCGGTGTTTTGACTATTACCGTAACCAAGTGGTCGCCGCGGCCGCGGGCGTTCAGTTTCGGCACGCCCCGATCGCGCAAAATAAACACTTTGCCGGACTGGGTGCCCTCGGGTATTTTTAAGGTTACCGGACCGTCAACTGTGGCTACCTCTATTTTATCACCTAATGCCGCTTGTTTAAAGCCTATTTCCAGCGTACTTACAATATTATCTCCCTCGCGGCTGAAATCGCGGCTTGGTGTAACTTTGATTTTCAAATATAAATCGCCGGTAGCCGCGCCTCTTTCCCCCGCCTCTCCCTGGCCCGAAAGTCTGATCGCTTGGCCGTTATCTATGCCGGCCGGAATTTTAACCGACAGGGCCACCACCTCGCGCGTCACGCCCGAGCCGTAACACCTGGAACATTTCTGGCTGTGGATTTTTCCCTCGCCGCCGCAAGTATCGCAGGTAGCGCGAGTCTGGATATTGCCGAGTATCGTCCGTTGAACCCTGTTGACAGCGCCGGCGCCATTACAGCCGCGGCAGGTTTCAACTTTGCTGCCCGGCTCCGCTCCCTGACCGCGGCACTTGGAGCAGACAACTGACTTGTTCAATTTTAATTCTTTTTCCGCGCCAAAAACGGCTTCCATAAAATCAATAAAAAGGCTGACCTCTATATCGCGGCCGCGGCTCCGGCGGCCGGATCGCTTTGAACTCCCGCCAAAACCGAAGGCCTCGCCGAACAAATCGCCCAAATCGCCAAAATCAAATTGAAAGCCGCCGCCCTGGCCTTGGCTGAAGCCGTTGGCAAAACCGGAAAAATCACGGAAGCCTTCAAAACCTTGAAAGCCGCCACCGGCTTGAGCGTGCTCAAAGGTACTCCCGAACTGGTCGTATTGCGAGCGCTTCTTCGCATCGCCTAAAACCTGATAAGCCTCATTCAATTCCTTGAACTTCGCCTCATCCCCCCCGGGTTTATCCGGATGAAATTGATGCGCCTTGGTCCGAAACGCCTTCTTAATCTCTTCGGCCGAAGCACTTTTGCCGACGCCTAATATTTTATAATAATCTTTACCCATAATTAGGTTTTAGCTTTTAGGTATTAGGTGTTAGGTTTGAAGACAGCATTTTATCCGCCTAAAACCTAGAACCTAAAACCTTAAATCTAGCTTTTAAATCCTATCTCCTTCTCCGAACCAGCCGCTTCTTTGATTTCACCGAACTGCTCTTCATATTTTTTTAGATTCTCGGCCAAGGCCGCTACCATCCGCTTGAAATGGCCGGGACTGGTTATTACTTTAGATACTACCCGTCCGCTGCCGCCGGCCAGCGTGAAAAAAACCAGCTGGAACTCGTCTTTATTATGATTTGCCTGCATGGCATTGGCGTATTCCGCTCCCGGAATACTGTCTGCAATTTTAATTTCTTGAGGTTGATTAGGTTGATTAGCCATAAATTTTTATTATAAATGTAAAATTCTTCCCCAAAAAATCTCTATACATTTCTTGCCTAGGCATAAAATGTAATGACATTTTATTTGGATATTTTAACGGAATAATTATTAAAATTAGGGGCGTCAAAATTACCGACGCCCCGGGTTGCGAGTTCACTACTCCGATTCGTGTATACCGAAAAAGCGTTTGCCCGGCTTCCGGATCGCGGCCATCAATGCGATGTATCCGACGCCGGCAAAAATCCAAATCCAATTCTTGGTGCACCAGGAGAAAACCTGTTCCATGGCTCTACCTCCTTTGGTTTGATGAACTCATATATCCCGCCCTTGAATTCCAAGAGCAGGACTATGAATACACTAATATTTTGAATCAACCTAATACCTAAAACCTAACACCTAAAACCTGATTTACTTCTTCTCCTCAAACTCTCCTTCAACCGGCTCTCCATCTTTTTTATCTTCAGGTTTACTTTCTCCGCCCGTCTGTTGACTGTCAGAAGCCGCCTTGTCCTCCGTAGCTTTAGCGGATGCGGCATACATCGCCGCGCCGATCTTCTGCGCGACTTGCGACAACGCCTCCATCTCTTTTGTCAGCTCCTCAACCGAACCGGTATCTTTTACTTTTCTTAAGGCGGCTAGTTTGTCTTCCAACTCCTGCTTGTCTTCCGCCTTCATCTTATCGCCCGATTCTTTCAGTAATTTTTCGGTTTGGAAAATTACCGCTTCGGCGTGATTCTTGGCTTCCACCTGCTCTTTCTTTATTTTATCCTCTTCCGCGTGGATCTCGGCTTCCTTCTTCATTTTTTCCACCTCTTCCTTGGAAAGACCCGAGGAGGCGGTAATGGTGATTTTCTGCTCTTTGCCGGTGGCCTTGTCGCGCGCCTTCACGTTCAGTATACCATTCGCGTCCAAATCAAACGAAACCTCAACTTGCGGCACGCCTCTTGGCGCTAGCGGAATGCCGTCCAGAATAAACCGTCCAAGCGACTTGTTGTCAGCCGCCATCGGCCGCTCGCCCTGAAGCACATGAATATCTACGCTCGTCTGGCCATCTGACGCGGTCGAAAAAACCTGCGATTTGGAAGTCGGAATGGTGGTATTGCGTTCAATCAAAGGCGTGGTTACGCTGCCTAAAGTTT
>Ga0265292_1001807_pt1 | contig 17137 bp, 14 predicted proteins | sample Munlanlewell296A_FD_189080 | JGI IMG/M metagenome (GOLD analysis project Ga0265292, IMG submission 189080) | Leachate microbial communities from a municipal landfill in Southern Ontario, Canada - Leachate well 296A | ecosystem: Engineered > Solid waste > Landfill > Unclassified | place: Canada... | reverse complement strand
GTTCATCTTCAACACTTCTTGTACACCAATACCGGCACGATCATCGAGGGGAATCACCGTCATTCCCATTTTGGTGCGCATCTCGACGAACCATTCGTATAGTTCTGGCGGCTCTAGTTTTTCAACAACAGCGGCCATTTGAAATCCCTGATCACAAAGCCAACGCCCGGCCCATTCCCAGCCACCGACATGAGGCAGGGCCACTACCGCACCTTTGCCACCTTTTAATCCATTTTCAATATGTTCAAACCCTTCGATGCTGAATCCGTCACTGACTGTTTGTCGACTGAGGGTCGGAATCCGAAATGTTTCGAGGTAGTAACGGGCGTAGCTCTGAAATGCGCGTTGAACGGCCTGTCGGAGTGCCACATCTTTGAGCGTCGGGTCGACGCGTCGCAAGTGACGTTCGACCATCTTGCGCTCATCTCGCATTCCAATTGAAAATGGCGGTGCGAGCGCCATCGCCGCGCCGAATGCAAGTGGCGCAGGCGTGTACCTGGCCAGCATCGAGGCCAACTTATAGCCACTTAAGGTGAAAGAGTCGGTTACGAAGTCAGACCGACGTGCCATCAAAAGTCTCTACGTCGAGAGCGAAGTGCTATGGATTGCGGCGACGGGATTGCAGTCGGGCCCGATACGCATCCCGAACGGACCGACGCGATGCGCGACGCGATCGACGCACCGCCTGCTTTTCGGCCGTCGTAGGCGCAACGGCTGCCTGGCGCCACACCTTGACGAAACGCTGAATTGCTGTCGCCGATGTCAATATGAGCATGAGCCACATTGCCCAGTACAACATCGTACCGAACAGAAGTCCGACGCACAGGACGATGATTCGCTCGGCGCGCTCCATCAGACCGCCCTTTGCTTGCAACCCAAGCGATTCGGCCTTGGCCCTCTCATATGAGATGAGCATGGAAACGCCCATGACCGCAAACGGAACTAGTGCGGCGTGGCCGCCACGCTCGTTGACCAAATACCACGCGACCCCACCGAGCAATACAGAGTCTGTAATCCTGTCGACCACCGAATCAAAGAACGCACCACGTTGGCTCGCCGAATTCGAGGCCTTGGCCAACGCCCCATCCAATAAGTCGGGCAACGCCGCAAGCACGACGAGGAACAGTCCGAGGGGCAGCGCACCCATGCCGATTGCAAATGCCGCGCCGACCGCGATCAGTAATCCGAGCACCGTGAAGTGATCGGGAGACATCTTGGTACGGCGCAACAACTCGCCAATCGGGCGAATCGCTCGTTCTACTTCAGCGCGAAAGCGGCCGTCAAACATTGATCAAAGTCTAGTTGGCTCGAAGTACGACTAAATGTCTGGGTTTGTTTCGGTGAAGCATTCCATGATTTCGCCGTCGATTGCGTCGACCAAGACAAGGCCTCGCTGGAGAGGTGGGTCTTCGGAGCTGTAGCAAAAAACGCGCCAAGTTGGACGACTTCTTAGACCGAGCCAGACCTGTTGTGCAGATGCATGGCCAACCGCAAAGTCGGCGGCGCGCGTGGCCAACACCAGCGCCTGCTTTTCGTCAATCTCTATGGACCAAGAACTCGTCAGTCCATAAATTCCAAACACGCCCAAAATGACGGCCGCCACGATCATGCCATTGTTGACTAGACCGCTCGTTGAATCCGAATAAACAATTCGCAGTATCACGCAGACGAGTGCGACGAGCAGATACAACATTGCCGGAATACGCCGACGGCTGTTGTCGGGAAATTGATTTGGACCGACGAATGCCGAAATGTCGAGTTCGCGTGGTAGCTCGTCGCGAATTTCGTTGCTACTCATGAATAGCTACTCATGAATTCTGGCGAATCCATGCCGCCCTAATTCGCTGCGCCGTTACATCGAGTGCTTCGGGGAGAATTTTGGTGCTCGCCACGGAGACCATGAAATTTGTATCGCCACCCCACCGTGGTACGACATGAATGTGCAGGTGTTGGGCGATGCTTCCGCCGGCGACCTGACCAAGATTGATACCTACGTTGAGTCCTTGCGGGTGGTATTCGTCCTTGAGCACACGAACACCCATTGTTACGGTGGCCCAGATCTCCGCCGCCTCTGCTTCTGTGAGCAGTTCGAGATCACTCACCTCTCGATACGGAAGGACGAGCAGGTGACCAGGCGAATACGGAAACGCGTTGAGGATGACGAAACATGTTTTTCCTCGATGAACGATGTGAGATTCGTCATCGGATAGCCCGCTGTTCAGTATTCCTGTGAACACAGACTCAGGAGTTGGAAGTGGATCCATGTCTCGCTGGACATATTGGGCGCGCCAACCATTCCATAGACGCTCGAGCACTAGTTCACCGCCGTTTCGGCTCGCATCTTCTCAATGAACTCGAGTACGGGAACGTCGCGTGCCACTACTCCGCCGCGAGGATTGAGTCCAACGGTGTCGTGGGCGACATCGTCGTCTCCGACGACTAGCACGTATGGAAGGCGCTCCAATTTTGCCGTGCGTATTCTCTTGCCAAGTTGCTCGGTTGCCGGGTCGCTGTCGACGCGAAATCCGGCGTCAACCAATCGCTCGACCAAGTCATTTGCATATTGTTCGTGGGCGGTTGCCACCGGCAACACCCTCACTTGCACGGGCGCAAGCCAAATGGGGAATGCTCCCCCGTAATGCTCGAGCAACACTCCAAAGAATCGTTCGATCGAACCGAACAAGGCTCTGTGAATCATGATCGGCTGACGGCGAACGTTGCCTTTGTCGATGTATTCAAGTTTGAAGCGCGCCGGCTCGTTGAAATCCAATTGAATCGTGCTCAGCTGCCATTTGCGACCGATCGCATCACGCACATCGATGTCGATCTTTGGACCATAGAACGCGGCGTCACCTTCATTTGTGGTGTATTCGACGCCGTGACGTTGCAGTGCCTCATGCAAAGCCGATGTCGCCTTCGCCCAAATTTCATCTGACCCGACCGACTTTTGTGGATCGCGTGTGGACAAACGGAATTCGAAGTCGTTGAATCCGAAACGACGCAGAACGGAGATGACGAAGTCCATTAGCGAAGTGATTTCGTCAGATAACTGCTCTTCCGTGCAAAAAATGTGACTGTCGTCCTGGGTAAAACCACGAATTCGCATCAGGCCATGCAGCGTGCCGGCCCGCTCGTAGCGGTAGACGGTGCCGAGTTCATAAAACCGAAGTGGCAACTCTCGGTAACTGCGCTGCCGATCGCGAAAAATTAGACAATGCATCGGACAGTTCATCGGCTTTGGGTAATACGTGCCGTTGTCCATCTCCATCGGCGGATACATGCTGTCCTTGTAGAAATCCAAATGACCGGAAGTTTCAAATAACTCCGCCTTGGCCAGGTGCGGTGTGTACACAAACTTGTATCCGCCACCAAGATGTCGATCGCGGCTGTAGTCCTCCATTATTTTTCGGACTATCGCGCCTTTCGGATGCCACACCGCCAACCCGCCACCGATTTCGGTGGGGAACGAGAGTAGATCCATCTCCGCGGCTAGCCGACGATGATCACGCTTTTCCGCCTCGATCAATCGAGCGAGATACTCTTCCAACGCGGCCTTGGATTCCCACGCGGTCCCATAAATGCGCTGCAACATCGGTCCTTTTTCGCTGCCCCGCCAATAAGCGCCAGCGACTTTGGTTAATGCGAAGTGTCCGAGTTTGCCGGTGGACGGAACATGAGGTCCTCGACATAAATCGACAAATGCATCACCGTTGCGATACACGCTCACTTCGTCGCCACTTCCCAACTCTCCCGAGTCTTCCGAATCCGCGGCGCCAGTAGTGACACGCTCGATGATTTCGCATTTATATGGTTGGTCTGCGAAAAGTTTCAGCGCTTGTGCAGCGCTCATCTTTTCGCGAGTGAATGGCTGATCCGCCTTGATGATTTCGCGCATGCGCGCGTCGATGGCGGCCAGATCATCCTGGCTGAACGTTCGTCCATTTGGAAGTTCAAAGTCGTAATAGAAACCGTCTTCGATTGCCGGGCCGATTGTGAACTTTGTTCCAGGAAACAACTGGACAACGGCCTGAGCCATCAGGTGAGCGGTGGAATGGCGCAAAATGTGACGCCCGGCTTCGGATTCCGCGGTGATGATCGCCACCGTTGAGCCATGCGGAAGTTCGCGATCCAGATCTGCTTCCGAGCCGTTGACCGTGGCACCCACGGCCGCTTTGGCCAATCGCGAACCGATTTTGGCAGCCAAATCCGCACCCGATGAACCTTTAGGAATCGAGCGCGCGGAACCATCGGGCAGCGTGATTTCAATTTCACCGTCTAGATGCGCCATAACACGACAAGTCTAGGTTGCAGGCAACCTCAATGGCTTACCAATTTCGCTCCGTCGTCACTGTCACGTTTGGTCACCACTCGCACCCTGAGTCATCATGTGCGCCGTCGTGCTTGGCAAAGTTTCTGAACGTTTGGTTGCATACACGTTGCGATATTCCTGACCGGTTAGCGACCGAATTTCAAACATCACCTCATCGATCAGTTCTCGCAAAATGAGGTGATCGTCGTGTCGATCCAGATAGTGCTCGACTGCAATCGGCGCTCCAATACGAATCGTCACACTTCCACCGAGTCTCGGAAATTTTGCTTCGGGCGGTTGTATTTCCCTTGTTCCGACAACTCCCACCGGAAAAATTGGACAACCAATTTTCAATGCCAACCGCGCGGCACCCGTGTGGCCCTTGTACAACATTCCATCGCGACTGCGCGTTCCTTCGGGGAAGATGCCGAACAACTCACCACGACGGAGCACATTTTCTGCAGCGTCGAGTGCCGCGCTCGATTTCTCTCCCCCGCTTCGATCGATCGGAATCATTCCCATCGCCGGAAACAGGTGCTTGGTTTTCCACGATTCCATGTATTCGCTCTTGCCGACAAATGAAATATTGCGCGGAGCATGGAGAATCAGGAATGCCGAGTCAAGAAAACTGATGTGATTCGAACACAGAATGGCCGGACCAGATTCTGGAATTTGTTCGAACCCCTCCAATTTGAATTTCCACAATTGCTTCGACGGCCATTGAACAACTCGCCGCACGCGAGACTGCAACTGTGTCGCACCTTGATGCAGTCTGGAAACGGTCACGGTTCCAAACTACGCCGTCGCTTGCTTACTAGCCGAGAACAATTCCGAGCAGTTCGGCCGCCTTCGTCACTCGGTGACCAGACTTTGCCGCCGCGTCCAATACCGCGACTGCGCTTGGGGAATCCAGGTCGTCATCTAGCGCGGCGCGAACTTCTGCAAGCGCGGCCGAGCCGTCTCCGTTTGCCGCTTGGTTCCAATTCGATAACCGATCCTCGGAGCGTTCGATGAGACCGCTATCCCACTCCCAATCCTTTCGGTAGTGATGCTCGATCAACCCAAGTCGAATGGCCCGAGGGTCGTGGTCGGCTCGCAGCTTGTCGACAAAGACAAGATTCCCCCGACTCTTGGACATCTTGTGTCCATCCATGTACACCATCGCCACGTGCATCCAATGGCGGACAAACGGTTCGCCGGTTGCGGCCTCTGATTGCGCTCGCTCACATTCGTGATGCGGAAAAATCAAATCGGTTCCCCCGCCGTGAAGATCGATCGTTGTTCCCAATTCACGCAAAGCCAACGCCGAACATTCAATGTGCCAACCCGGACGACCGGCGCCCCACATCGTGTCCCACGACGGTTCATCGACTGCAGATGGATGCCACAAAACAAAATCGAGTTGATCTCGTTTGTTTGGGTCATCGACGTTTCCTCCGCGCTCGCGGGCAAGTTCGAGCATTGTCGCGCGGTCCAGATTGGACAGGTCGCCGAATCGCGCGGACTTGCTCACGTCGAAATAGACCGACCCACCAGATTGATACGCAAAACCGCGTTCGATAACCATCCCAATGAATCCGCGAATGTCGGAGATAGCCGACGAAGCTCTTGGCGTGCTGAACAACGGCAAGGCGTTAAGTGCGACCATGTCGGCGTTGAATCTTGCCTCTTCGCCCGCCGCGAGATCCAAATAGTGAACGCCTAGTTCGCGTGCTCTGGCGAACAACGGGTCATCGACATCGGTGACATTTCGAACGCAACGAACCTGATGACCTAAATCAATGAGCCGTCGCTGAACAAGATCGTAGGCAATGAATGTGAACGCGTGTCCAAGGTGTGTCGCGTCATAAGGCGTGATGCCGCATGTGTACATCAACACTTGATTCGGCGGTTCAAATGGCACGACTTGTTGTCGCGGCGTATCAAATAATTTCATTGTCAAAGTGATGGAATCTTTCGTCCACTTACTGGGTCATGATCTGGGATTCCCGTAAGACGAGGTGCAACGCGGGTCTTGTAGCGCACATTCAGTTGCAGCAAGACCGCGGTAAATGCCTCGAGAGCCAGCGCATTTGAAAGTCCACCGGTATTGAGAGGTCGGCATCCCGGAATCGACATGACCAAGTCACTGACAACCTCGATTGCATCCGGATAATCGGAGCAGATGAGAACATCGCTGTCCACCTTGTGCTCGAGATTGCCTAATTCCTTGGCCGGCAAGTGTTGAAATGCAGCAACCACCTTGCTCTGTGGGATCGCGGCTTGCACATGCCCGGCAATACTTCCACGAGGCGGAATCAGGGGTTCAAATTCATTGCCCACCCGCACCAGCGCGTTGGCCATGGTGATGACGATCTTTCCGCGCAGAGCTTCACTATGTTCACCGGCCGTCGTGGCCGCCGAATCCCACGGTGTGGCAATAACAATGAGGTCACACGCTGCGGCTTGCGCGTTACTTCCACCACTTACCGAACACTTATACCCAGACCACTGGGCGATCAATTGGCCAACCACCTCTTGCGCGCGATCTTTGGAGCGCGACCCAATGACAATGTCGTGGCCACCAACTCCGAGCCGCAATCCAAGACCACTTCCTGCCGGTCCGGTACCGCCAATAATGCCAACGCGCATACCGTGAGCCTTACACAAACTTGATCAGGCAGATACGGTTGAGGATATGGGAATTCTTGACAACAAAAACATAGTTATTACTGGTGTCCTTACGGAAGCTTCCCTTGCCTTTGGAGTGGCCCAACTCGCTCAGCGTGAAGGAGCAAAGGTGGTTCTTACCGGCGCCGGACGTGGGCTTTCAATCACTCAACGGACCGCGCGCAAACTGGATACCGCGGCAGAGGTTTTTGAGTTTGATGTCACCGTGCCCGAACATGTCGCTCAGGTTCGCGACGCGGTCGCCAAATCGCTCGGCACGGTTGATGGCGTGTTGCATGCGATCGGATTTGCCCCGGCATCGGCACTCGGAGATGACTTCATGGCCGCGCCATGGGACGACGTTGCTATCGCCCTACATATCTCAACGTATTCATTGAAAGTCTTGGCCGATGCTTTTGTGCCGCTGATGCCAAATGGCGGATCGATCGTTGGATTGGATTTTGACAACACGGTTGCCTGGCCTGCATACAACTGGATGGGTGTGGCAAAATCGGCTCTTGAGTCAACGAATCGATATTTGGCCAAGACGCTCGGCAAACAAAACATTCGTTGCAATCTCATCGCCGCGGGACCGATTCGAACAATGGCAGCCAAATCGATTCCCGGATTCTCGACTTTCGAAGATATTTGGGGAATACGAGCACCGCTCGGTTGGGACGTCAACGATTCATCGGTGGTGGCCCGCAGTTGCGTGGCGCTACTTTCTGATTGGTTTCCGGCTACCACGGCAGAGATCATTCATGTCGATGGTGGTTTTCACGCCATGGGTGTGTAGTTGAGCAAGTCACCACTCGCCCGTCGATTGGGCACGATTACCGCGTTCGCGTTATCAATTGCCGCGACGGTTGCATTTGCGTTTTCGCCCGCGACGGTCAGCGCCGCGACGCCCGATCCGCTGATCGATCAGCAGTGGGGACTTGCCGATATCGGTGCGGCACAAGTATGGAGTCAATCCACCGGTGTCGGCGTGACGGTGGCAATCATCGACGGTGGCAGCGGACCTCACGCGGACCTGGATGCCAACCTTGACCCGGGTCAGTCAATTATCGAAGGTAATAGGACATCGGGAGGAGCCGATAGTAGTGGCAGTGAAGGCCACGGCACCGAAGTTGCCGGAATTGTTGCGGCCGTCAACGGCAACGGCATCGGCATCTCCGGAGTCGCACCCAACGCACGGATTCTGCCGATACGGGTGTTTGAAGCTGGGAGACCTACTAGCAATTCAAATGATGTTGCTCTTGCTGTCCGGTTTGCGGTCGATGCCGGGGCAAGAGTTATCAACTTGTCCCTTGGCAGTGACTCCGAAGACTCACGGATTACATCTGCAGTTGCTTACGCCGTGAGTAAAAATGTGCTGGTTGTTGCCGCGGCTGGAAATGAGAAAGACGGAAACATAAATCCCAAATGGCCCGCGGTAGATGACAATACAATCGCCGTGCAAGCAGTAGATGACAATAATAAAGAGGCCATTTTCGCGCTACACGGTGACTACATCGATTTATCGGCGCCGGGCGTAAGTGTTATGTCGACGAAGACATCCGTATTTACATGCAATGGCATCACTCAACCGAGCGGATACGGTTGCGACAAAGTGAACGGCACCTCGTTTGCCGCTCCATTTGTCAGCGGTGCTGCAGCCCTGCTCTTTTCTGCCCGGCCACAAATAACCGCGGCCCAAGTTCGATTCCTGCTCACTTCAACGGCGATTGATCTCGGAGATCCCGGCAAAGACACCACATTTGGTGCCGGACTGATCAATTTGCCAGCGGCGTTTGCCGCACTCAACATCATGTTTCCAATGGTCAATGACCCAATAATCACAACACTTAGCAGAGTCGGGTTTTTGGCGACCGGCACAGCGCCGACCAATGCTCAGTCGCCACAACTGCAATGGTTTCGTTGCACCGCTCAGGGTGCGGTAGCGGCAAAAAAACCCACCGAATGTACTGCAATCAATAATGCCGTAGCGCTCACCTATCAAATGACAGTGAACGATCTTGGCAAATTTCTACGCTTCGGCGTGAGAACGACGACTGCCGGAGTGAAATCAATAGTGCTGTCGGCGACTTCACCGCGAGTAAATGGTGTTTGGTTGAAAGTGGACGGTCTCTTGCCAGGTAATACATACACGTTCGGTCAACTTATTGGTAGCCCATCCAAGGGTATTCGAAGTATCAAGGTCGTGAGTGGTGCCTGCTTTGTTAAAAACTCAGCTCTCGTGGTCCGACCGAATGCGACCGAGTGCAAAATCAAAGTAACAATCAGCGCCAAATCTCCATTCCCCCAACTTGGATTCACGGCAATTTTCAAGATCACCACATGAACCGTCTGGACGGCGAAACAAGCCCGTACCTGAGACAGCATCGCCACAATCCCGTGGATTGGAATCCGTGGGGTGACGAAGCGTTCGCCGAAGCAAAACAGCGCGATGTTCCGGTACTGCTTTCGGTTGGATACTCCGCATGTCATTGGTGCCACGTCATGGCCCACGAGTGTTTCGAAGATACCGAGACCGCGGAGATGATGAATCGGCTCTTCGTCAACATCAAGGTTGACCGGGAGGAACGACCCGACGTCGATGCAATTTATATGGACGCCGTGCAGTCGATGTCTGGTCGCGGTGGATGGCCGATGACGGTTTTCTGCACGCCGGATGGCAAACCATTCTTCGGCGGCACATATTTTCCAAGACCTTCATTTCTCCAATTGATGAACGCAATCGATGACGCATGGCGCAATCGCCGAAGCGACATCGACACCAATATCGATGCGCTGATGGAGTCGCTACGGCGCACGTCTTCAATCGAGCCGGACGACTCCCTGCCTCAACTAGGTGTCCACGACATTGCCGTGCACCAACTGATCGAACAATTTGACCGGCAATGGGGTGGATTCGGTAGCCCACCGAAATTTCCGAGCACGATGAACCTAGAAGTTGTACTGCGCGAATACGCGGCAAAACCCGGCGACGAATTGGCGGAAGTAATAACCACGACCCTCGATGCGATGGCCTCAGGTGGAATGTATGACCACATCGGCGGTGGATTTTCTCGCTACAGCGTGGACGAGAAGTGGCTCGTACCGCACTTCGAAAAGATGCTCTACGACCAAGCGCTGCTCGCGCGTACGTATCTGCACGCGTCACTGGTTTTCGATAATCAGATTTGGAAACAAGTAGTTGAGGAAATCATCGAGTACGTATTACGTGAGCTCACTCATCCAGATGGTGGATTTTTCAGTGCACAAGATGCAGATTCACTGGATGAATCTGGCCACAGTCACGAGGGTTACTTCTATGTTTGGACGGCGAAACAATTTCGTTCGACCCTGCCTAGCGATATCCGCGACGCGGCCAAGGATTGGTACGAAATCAGCGAAGAGGGAAATTTCGAAGGATCGAATATTCCCAGTCGATTGCATCACCGTGGCGACCTAATACGACCTGACGATGTCGAAGTCGCACGAAAACTGCTGTTCGAATCTCGAAAATTGCGCCCAACGCCGCTACTCGACGACAAGGTGATCACCGAGTGGAACGCGCTCATGTTGTCGACTCTCAGTCAGGCCGCCGTTGCTTATGGCCGTAAGGACTGGCTCTCTGCTGCAATTCGCAACGGTGAATTTCTGCTACGCGAACTCCGTGATGACAGCGGTCGGTGGCTACGAAGTTGGCACCAGGATGGCACACCGCGGGCACGCCACAGCGCACTCGCCTCAGATCTAGCGGCACTCGTCGACGCATTCACTCGGCTTGGCGAAGCAAGCGGTCAAGCCCGCTGGATTGCTCACGCCCGAGAAGTGGCAGAGCAACTGCTCGACCATTATTGGGATTCGCAAAACGGCGGTCTGTTCACCACCGCCGACGACGGCCAACAACTCATTGTGCGCCACAAAGATTTGGTTGACAATGCCACGCCTTGCGCGAACTCGATCGCGGCGGTCGCGCTGTATCGCCTGGCAGCGTTGACCGGCGTTGCCCGATACAGAAACATTGCCGATCAGATATTGAAACTGTTCACCCGTTTGATACCCAACGCGCCTTCGGCCTTTGGCAATTTGCTTGCAGCCGTGCAACTTCGACTAGTCGGCATCACGGAGATAGTTGTCGCCGGTTCACGAACCGATCTCGTTCACTTGGTCCAAAGTCAGTGGATGCCGAACTCGGTGTTGGCCTGGGGCGAACCGTACGACTCGCCGCTGTGGGCAGGCCGAGACGGCGACCGTGCGTTTGTATGTCACGACTACACGTGTGACTCACCATCGACGACGCTGGAAGAACTCTCGGCATCGCTCGATCGATCTACCAATTCTGGCGGTGAATGATTTCCGCGCTGCTCCGGCGATGGCGAGACGCGCTTACCCCGCGTTGCGCACTCGGACTGCTCGCCAATGTTTCGAGTGGCCAGCCAAGAGCCAGCGCACCGATCAGTTGCAAATGTTCCGGCACGCCAAGTAATTTTCGCACCTCTTCGGCGCCATTAAACACCGCAAAGAACAGTGCACCCAGTCCGGCGTCTTGCGCTGCGAGCAAAAGTGTCATCACCGCGAACGATGCGTCGACCGTCCAGTACGGAGTCGGCCACGCCTCGGGTCCATCGCCAAGCCCTGTGGATTTTTTGTCGGCCTCTCCGTATCGCCGAACATAGGCATCCGCGTCGGCAAAGGCGATGGCGATGACGGGTGCGTCAAATAGTTGCTTCCATTTGAACTCGGCGCGGGTTTCTACCGGGAATGTGGCATCCCAAAATTCGGCGATGCGCTCGCGCTCAATGACGATGAGGTGCCAACCCTGAGTTTTACCGGCCGACGGTGCTCGTGAAGCGAGATCAACCAATTGATCCAATAACTGTGGTTCGACGACGCGCTTGGAAAAGGCGCGCGTCATTCGACGCCCGAATACAACGTCGGTGAATTCCACCGACTTGGCCCTAGTGCTTACCTAATTTGGCCAGCGATTCTGCCATCGTCCATCCATGAACGATGAGGACGCCACCTTTTGATTTGGAGACCGTCTTGAATTGAGCGGCTACTTCCGGCGATATTTTTTCTGGCTTCAGAGTTTCGTGATCGAGAAACCCGCTGTGGCCGTTGCTCTTAACCACAAAATTCTGCTCGTCATACGTTGACTCAACTCCGAACCGCCGGGCCAAGCGCTTTCCCCATGCCCGTTCTTCGCCAACCGCGCGGTGATCCGGCCGCGGAATGAGTTCGGTTATTCCCTTGAACGCGTCCATTGCGTCTGCGCTGAGGAACCTCGAACCGACCACAACGTCTTCGTCCGGGAAGGCCATGAGGGCCCGATGGAATGCCTCACCCATGAGACCCTTGAGCACTGTCTCGCGCTTTGTGGTGCGCTTAATGCTCATCAATCCCAGCAGCACACACGGCGTGCCGCCGATGCGCTCGAGCGTGGAGAACGTAAATCCGTGCAATTTGCCGTCGATGCGGGCACATGTGAACAGCACCCAATCTTCTTTGGCCTTGGAAATAACTCCGATCCCAAAGAATCCGCCCATCGAGGCGAGTTCATCAAGGTCAGTATCGGTCAGAGACGCACAGTCTCGTGTGTCTACCTCCACCGTCATAGACCTACATTCTGCCAGCAAAAGTGGCCTTTGCCTCGAGTTCACGAACTCGGGAAACGCCAAAATTTCTACACGATGTATACGGCGGCCCCAAAGACAACCCGCAATTGACCCATCGCTCTGTCGATGTTGACGGTAAATTCTGGACCAAGTCGCACCACTTTGTCACCAGCGAGATGCAACAACACCTGGGCATCGCCTGGATGCTCACTGAGAATTGCTTTCAGACGTTCGATGATGTCTTCGGTGAGTGATCGCGCCGTGAGTTTTACGTGCAAAACTTCTTGCCCAACTTTGAGTCCTTCGAGCACGGTCACATCGGTTGCCATGAACCCGACTCGCGAATCATCCCGTTTGTCCAGGCGGCCGCGTACCGAAACTATGAGATCGTCGGCCAATTGGTGACCGTGTTTTTCTAGCGTCTTTGGAAATACGGTCACCTCGATCGAACCCTGCAGATCCTCGAGCATGAAGGTGGCCATCTGGTCGCCCTTGCGCGTGTATTTCCTGCTCAGTCCGTTGATGATTCCGCCAATGCTGAAGAATTCCCCGTCTTCCCGATCGAGTGCTTCAACGATCGAACAATCCACCCGCCGGCGTAAGGCTCCCTCGATTCCCATCAACGGATGATCGGACACATAGAGGCCAAGCATTTCCTTTTCGAATTTCAGTTGTTCGGTCTTGTCGAAGTGCACATCCGGAATGGTCAACCGTTCGCTAAAGCCCATTTGCTTGCTGTCGCTCTCGCCGAACAGGCTCATCACTCCTTGATTGTGTTCGCGGCGGCGCAAAAGCGTTGCATCGATGATCGGTTCGAGTACCGCCAGCAATCCTTTGCGGGGATGACCCAAGTTGTCGAAAGCCCCTGACTTGATCAGCGACTCAATAGTTCGTTTATTTAACACTTGCTCTTGGACTCGCTCTGCAAAGTCGTAGAAACTTGTGAACAGCCCGTCAGCCTCGCGGTTGGACACAATCTGACTGACGAGACCTTCACCAACATTGCGAATAGCGGAAAGCCCGAAGGCTATTTGGAGTCCCTGATCGGAATCGACAGGCACAAAGTTGACCCCCGACTTGTTGATGTCGGGTATTAACACGGTGATCTTGCTCGCCCTTGCATCGGCCAAATACTCTGCGGCCTTTCCTGAATCTTTCTTCACGCTCGTAAGCAGGCAGGCCAGATATTCGACCGGATAGTGGGCCTTTAAGAAAGCCGTCTGATATGTGATGACCGCATATCCATAGGCGTGACTCTTGGCAAAGGCGTAGTCCGCAAAATTTTCAATGATGTCGAATAATTCTTTGCCGAGATCGCGACCGTAGCCAGTTTTTTCACAACCGTTTTCGAAGGTCACTCTCTCCTTGACCATCAACTCCCGAATCTTCTTGCCGCAGGCCTTGCGCAAGTTGTCGGCCTCGGCAAGCGAATACCCGGCGAATTTTTGGGCCACTCGCATGATGCTTTCCTGATAAATCATCAAGCCAAACGTGTCGGCCAAAAGTTCCTCGGCGTCCGGATGAAAGTACTGCGTTGACTTTCGACCGTTCTTATAGTCGGCAAAGTCGTTGTGCATGTTTTCGCTCATCGGTCCTGGACGATAGAGAGCAAGGACGGCGGCGATGTCTTGCAATTTTTCGGGAACCATCGACTTGAGCAATGCGCGCATTGGTTTGGATTCCAATTGAAAGACTCCGACTGTGTTGCCTGTGGCCAGCAATTGATACGTGGCCTTGTCGTCCAACGGAATTGAATCGATATTAAAACTTGCGTCGCGTGTTGCTTGGACCATGGCATTGGCATCTGTGATCACATCCAGGTTGCGCAATCCCAGAATGTCCATTTTCAATAGGCCGAGTTCTTCGACGCCGTGCATGTCGAACTGAGTGACGACCGGTGCTTCCTCTGGCGCCTGACCCTGTTCTGTCTTCCGTTGTATCGGCAAGTATTCGGTGAGCGGCTCCTTTGTGATCACCATTCCTGCCGCGTGAATTCCAACGGATCGCTTGAGGCCTTCAAGCCCGCGAGCGACATCGACAATCTTCTTCACATCGGGATCCGATTCGCAAAGCGAACGTAATTCGAGCGCCGCCCGATACCCGTCGCGGTGTTCGTCGCTGTGTTCGAAACAATATTTCAGTGGTGTGTCACGACCCATGACAAGTGGTGGCATGAGTTTGGCGATTCTGTCTCCAGTTGAACTTGGAAATCCGAGCACCCTCGCCGCGTCACGGACCGCATTGCGTGCCTTGATAGTTCCAAACGTGATGATCTGAGCGACGTGATCGCGCCCGTATTTATCCGATGTGTAACGAATAATTTGATCGCGGTATCGCGAGTCGAAGTCCATGTCGATGTCAGGCATCGAGATACGACTCGGGTTCAGGAAGCGCTCGAAGAGTAAATCGAACTTGATTGGATCCAAGTCGGTGATGTTTAGGCAGTAGGCCACCGCGCAGCCGGCCGCAGAACCGCGGCCCGGGCCGACGCGAATTCCGTGTTCGCGGGCGTAACGAATGAGATCCCAGACGATGAGAAAGTACGAACTGAATCCCATGTCGGCAATCGTCTTCAACTCGTACGCAAGTCGTTCGGCGACGGGAGTCGGCTGCACCTTGCCCCACCGTTGCTCGGCGCCGTTCAAGGTGAGATGGCGAAGATATTCTCCCCCGTTGGCAAAACCGACAGGAATTGGGAAATCTGGCAACACGGGCTTGCCGAACTCGATCGTCACATTCGCGCGCTCGGTAATGAGAAGGCTGTTGTCGCAGGCCTCGGGAACCTCGCGGAAAAGCCAACGCATTTCTTCGGCGGTCTTGAGGTAGTGCTCCTCGCCTTCAAACTTGAATCGGTTCGGATCGGCAATCGTGCACCCTGTCTGCACGCACAGCAGTGCATCGTGCGCAGTGTGATCCTCGCGGTGCGTGTAGTGAGTGTCGTTCGTGGCCAGCAACGGAGCGCCGATGGCGCGAGACAATTCGATTAGTTGAGGATTGGTTCGCCTTTGGTCGGCAATTCCATGATCCTGAATTTCGATGAAGAAGTTTTCCTTGCCGAAAATGTCCTGAAAGCGTCCTGCAAGTTTCTTTGCGCCGGCTTCATCGCCGCGCAACAACGACTGCAAAACATGTCCGCCTAAGCAGCCGCTTGTGGCGATGATCCCCTCGGAATATCTCTCGAGCAGTTCCCAATCGATTCTCGGCTTGTAGTAATAGCCCTCGAGAAATGCGAGGCTCGACAATTGAATGAGATTGCGGTAGCCCACATTTGATTCGGCGAGCAATGTGAGGTGGTAATACAACTTGCTTCCACCTTCGGTTTCTCCACCGGAATCATCCATTCGCCCACGCCTGGCCGGCCGCTCCGAGCGATGCTCGTGGGCCATGTAGGCCTCCATACCGATGATCGGTTTGATGCCCTGGTTATTGCATGCCTTGTAGAAATCGAGAACTCCGTACATGTTTCCGTGATCGGTCATGCCGAGCGCGCTCTGACCGTCGGCAACCGCCTTGGCAACTAGTTCATCGACCCGCGATGCCCCGTCGAGCATGGAGAACTCCGTGTGGACGTGCAAATGGGTAAATGAACCCTCCACGAGGAGCCTCCTTGATCATGTGCTGGCGCGATTTGCGCGTGTGGAGTGGGGACAATACCAGTGGCGACATTGACCCACGTGGATCAAAGATAGGTGCCAGTGCGATCCGTTGTTTGCTGATCCGTTGGAGCACTTGGCAATTGGCGCATCTGCTCTAGTTGCTGTCGGGCGGCAATTTGCTGGGCGAACAGGGTGGCCTGAATGCCGTGGAACAGGCCTTCCAGCCAGCCGACCAATTGAGCCTTGGCGATTCGCAGTTCGCTGTCGCTTGGCACGACACCGTCCTTGAATGGCAGTGCCAGCATCCGCAATTCGTCGGCCAAATCTGGCGACAGCGCGCCCGTCAGTTCGACGATCGAACGCTCATAAATTTCGGCCAGACGCTCGCGACTTGGTGAGTCGAGTTCCATCGAATGGACTTCTTCGAGCAATTGCTTGATCATCGATCCGATTCGCATGACCTTGGCCGGCGAGGTCACCGATTCGTCCATTAACGATTCGGCATTGCCATCGACGCCGGGTGTCGATTTAGGTTTGATGACTTCCACCGAATCGTTATTTGAACTCATAGGTCAAGTATTTCAGAGTTTGTGTCCGAGTGCCAACAGCGGCACGTCCAATTCATCGTCGGTAAGCGCACCATGGCGACAGATGAGTGGGAACGGACCGCTGTCTGCGATGTCATCGAAACTTGTCGGCGTTCGCGCAATGAGAGCCACATCGCCGAGACATTGGCGGGCAGCATCGGTCACTCGCGGACCGAACCATCCACCGTCGATGAGTTCATCGCGGCGCATGACCCACGCGGCATCACCGTGATGTTCGCTGCATGCCGCCAACAAATCGTCAACCGCGCCCTGTCGAGTATGCAACCAGCGAAATCGACCTTCGCCGGATTGAAGCGTGACAATTGCCGAGACTTCCGTGTCGAGTGCTGTCGTGTTCACACCAACTTCGATCTGTCCATGATCGGCGGT
>Ga0265292_1001806_pt1 | contig 17143 bp, 14 predicted proteins | sample Munlanlewell296A_FD_189080 | JGI IMG/M metagenome (GOLD analysis project Ga0265292, IMG submission 189080) | Leachate microbial communities from a municipal landfill in Southern Ontario, Canada - Leachate well 296A | ecosystem: Engineered > Solid waste > Landfill > Unclassified | place: Canada... | reverse complement strand
CCGGCACCACGAGGAGCACCGGCACCGCGAGGAGCACCCGCACCCGGACCACCGCGACCTGCACCGGCACCACGAGGAGCACCCGCACCCGGACCACCGCGACCTGCACCGGCACCACGACCGCCGCGACCGGGAGCGCCTCGGCCGGGACCGCCGGGTCCACGCCGATCACGCGGCGGTGCCGCAGTCGTCAGAACCTCGCCGCCGGCGACCGCGCGCGCTCGCGCCTTCGACGCCTCGGCTTCACTCTCTTCACGCGTCGGCATCACATCGCCGTGGTAGATCCACACCTTCACGCCGATGCGGCCGAACTGCGTACGAGCTTCACGGAACCCGTAATCGATGTCCGCACGCAGCGTGTGCAGCGGAACTCGTCCCTCGCGATACCACTCGGTCCGGCTCATCTCCGCGCCGCCCAGACGGCCGGAAACCTGAACTCGGATCCCCTTCGCCCCCGCACGCATGGCGGTCTGTACCGCACGCCGCATTGCCCGACGAAACGCCACGCGACCGGCGAGTTGCTCGGCGATGCCCTGGGCGACCAGCGGAGCCTCGATCTCCGGCTGCTTCACTTCGAACACGTTGAGTTGGATGTTGTCCTTCGACGTGATCTTCTTGACGTCGTCGCGGATACGATCCACTTCAGCGCCGCGGCGACCGATCACGATGCCCGGGCGCGCGGTGAAAATGTCCACCTGAAGCCGGTCGCCCTTGCGCTCAATGTCCACATGAGAAATGCCCGCGTGAGCCAAGGTGCGCTCGACATATGCGCGGACGCGCAGATCCTCTTGCAGCCAAGTCTGATACATCTTGTCGGCGAACCATCGCGAACGCCAGTCGAAGTTCCGGTTGATACCAAGCCGGAACCCGTAAGGATTAATCTTCTGACCCACGCTTAGGCCTCCCTCGACTCAACGCAGAGCGTGATGTGCGACGTCCGCTTGCGAATCCGATAGGCGCGGCCCTGCGCGCGCGGCTGGAAACGCTTGAGCATCGGCCCTTCATCGGCCCAGCACCGCGCCAGAACCAGGGTTTCTGGATGGGCGTTGAGTACCGTCTCCGCGTTCGCAACGGCGGCATCGAGCACCTTCCGGATGTCGACCGCCGCCGACTTCCTGGAGAACTGGAGCACGCGCTGTGCCTGCTCGACGGGCAACCCTCGGACCTGATTCAGCACGATCCTGACCTTGTTCGGCGCGATGCGCACGTACTTCACGCTGGCGCGCGCTTCCTTCTTCGTCCGGTTGGCCATCGCTACTTCACCGATGTCGACTTCTCTGAGCGGCTGCCGGCGTGACCACGGAACGTCCGTGTCACGGCAAACTCGCCCAGCTTGTGGCCCACCATGGATTCCGAGACGAACACGGGGACGTGCTTGCGTCCGTCGTGTACCGCGATCGTGAGACTTACCATGTCCGGGGTGATTGTGGATCGACGCGACCATGTCTTGATCACGCGGCGATCACCCTTGCGCCGAGCGGCGTCCACCTTCTTCGCGAGGTGGTCGTCGACGAACGGTCCCTTCTTCAGACTCCGGCCCATCTGCTAACCCTTCTTCTTCGTCTTGCGACGCCGCTGGATCAGCCGGTCCGACGGCTTGCGCTTGCGAGTGCGACCCTCGGGCTTGCCCCACGGAGTGACCGGATGCCGTCCACCCGAGGTCTTGCCCTCGCCGCCACCCAGCGGGTGATCGACGGGGTTCATCGCGACACCGCGAACGTGCGGGCGCCTGCCCTTGTAGCGGGTGCGCCCAGCCTTGCCCCAGTTGATCAGTTCCCATTCTGCATTCCCGACGACGCCGACGGTCGCGCGACACGCGGACTCGACGAGGCGCACCTCACCCGACGGCATGCGCAGGTGAGCGTGCTTGCCCTCCTTGGACAGCAATTGCACGCTTGTCCCAGCCGACCGCGCGATCTTTGCACCGCCGCCGGGCCGCAACTCCACGCTGTGCACGATCGTGCCGACGGGGATATTGCGCAGCGGCAGCGCATTGCCCGCCTTGATGTCGGCTCCCTCGCCGGATTCGACGGGGTCGCCGACCTTGAGCTTGTCCGGAGCGATGATGTAGCGCTTCTCGCCGTCCCGGTAGTGCAGCAGCGCAATGCGCGCGTTGCGGTTCGGGTCGTACTCGATCGAGAAGACCTTCGCCGGGATCCCGTCCTTCTCGCGACGGAAGTCGATCACGCGATAACGGCGCTTGTTTCCGCCACCGCGGAAGCGCGCGGTCGTTCGTCCGTGCGCATTGCGACCTCCGCTGGACTTCAGCGGCTTCGTCAACCCCTTCTCGGGGGTACTCCGAGTGACCTCGGAGTAGTCGGAACCGCTGGCCCCTCTACGGCCCGGCGTCGTCGGTTTGTAGCGTCTAATCCCCATGTCGTCCTACTTCGGGTTAAAGATTGTGATCGAATCGCCCTCGGCGAGGGTGACAATGGCCCGCTTCTGTGAGTTACGCGTGCCCACCGTGGCGCGCGTGCGCTTCTTCTTGCCTTGGCGCCACAGCGTGTTCACGCGTACGACTCTCACATCAAAGATGCGCTGCACTGCGTCTTTGATTTCGGTCTTCGATGCCCGGGGATGCACGAGGAAGGTGTACACGCCGTGGTCGAGCGACGCGTAACTCTTCTCGGACACCACCGGCGCGAGGATTACGTCTCGGGGGTCCTTCATCAGGCTTCACCACCCTCGGCGGTCACAACGCCCGCCGTTCCTCTTGCGTTGAGCAGTTCGAGCGCGCCCTTCGTAAAGACGATCCAATCGCGCGCCAGAACGTCATAGGTGTTGAGTTGGTCGGCGGTGATCACATGCACACGCGGCAGATTGCGGAACGAACGCCACACCGCGTCGTCCGGCTCGGCGAGTACCAGCAACACTCGACCAGAGATCGCACCCGCCGCCGAGAGAGCGGCCGCGGCCTCCTTGGTCTTGGGCACATCGAACGCCAAGGAATCAATCACCGCAACCCGACCTTCGGATGCGCGATCACTGAGTGCCCCACGAAGAGCAGCCGCGCGCATCTTGCGCGGAACCTTCACGGAGTGGTCCCGCGTGTGAGGCCCAAACACCACGCCGCCGCCGACCCAGTGGGGAGCACGCGTCGACCCCTGGCGCGCGCGCCCGGTTCCCTTCTGGCGGAAGGGCTTCCTGCCTCCACCGGATACGTCTGCGCGAGTCTTAGTTTCGTGCGTACCCGCGCGACGGGCGGCCATCTGCGCCACCACGACCTGGTGCATGACCGGCACGTTCACCTGTGCGCCAAACCACGCAGGCTCCAGGGTGACCTCGCCGACCACATCGCCCGACTGCGAGCGAACCTCCACACTGCTCATTGCTTCTCCGCCTTCTTCACCGCGTTGCGGATCATCACGAGTCCCCCGTTAGGACCGGGTATCGCGCCCTTGACCAGAAGCAGGTTCCGCTCGGAATCCGACTCGACAACACGCAGATTCATGATCGTTACCCGCTCGTGGCCCATATGACCCGGACCGCGCATCCCCTTGAACACGCGTCCCGGCGTCGTTCCGGCGCCGATCGATCCGGTGGAACGGTGCTTGCGGTCCGTCCCGTGCGAGTCCGGCTTGCCACGGAAGTTATGCCGCTTCATTACGCCGGCAAACCCCTTGCCCTTGGACACGCCGACCACATCGATGTGGTCACCGGGCGAAAATGTCTCGACCGTGATCGAGGAGCCCACGGCGTACGACCCCGCATCGTCGGTGCGGACTTCCACGAGGTGGCGCTTCGGTGACGCACCATTCTTCGCGAACTGTCCCTTCAGCGGCTTCGTAAGCTTTGATTCCTTGATCTCGCCGAACCCGAGTTGAACGGCCGCATAGCCGTCCCGCTCCGGCGTACGAACCATCGTGACCACGCAGGGTCCCGCTTCCACAACCGTCACAGGGACGGCCCGGCCCTCGTCGTCGAAGATCTGGGTCATGCCCAGCTTCCGTCCGAGGATCGCTTTCACGTTGGCCATGTCCTGCCCCTACAGTTTGATCTCGATGTCGACGCCTGCCGGAAGGTCGAGCCGCATCAGCTCGTCTACCGTCTTGGGCGTCGGATCCAGGATGTCGATGAGCCGCTTGTGCGTGCGCATCTCGAAGTGCTCTCGAGAGTCCTTGTCCTTGTGCGGCGAGCGGATGACGCAGTAGATGCTCCGCTCGGTCGGCAAGGGCACCGGGCCGGCCACTTTCGAACCCGAGCGCGTTGCCCGGTCCACAATGACCTTTGCGGACTGATCGATGATTTCGTGATCGTAGGCTTTGAGCCTGATCCGTATCTTCTGCTGCGCCACTTTAGCTCGCCTGTCTACTTGAGGATCTTCGTGACTCGCCCGGCACCAACCGTACGTCCGCCCTCGCGAATCGCGAAGCGGAGGCCTTCTTCCATCGCGATCGGAGCGATGAGATCGACCGTCATCGTCGTGTTGTCTCCCGGCATGACCATCTCGACGCCGTCGGGCATCTTGATCGCGCCCGTAACGTCGGTCGTCCGGAAGTAGAACTGCGGTCGGTAGTTGTTGAAGAAGGGCGTGTGACGCCCGCCTTCCTCCTTGGAAAGCACGTAGACCTGCGCCTCGAAGTTCGTGTGAGGCGTAATCGATCCGGGCTTCGCGAGGACCTGGCCGCGCTGCACGGATTCCTTATCCACTCCGCGCAGCAGCACTCCCACGTTGTCACCGGCCTGAACTTCGTCGAGAAGCTTGCGGAACATCTCGAGGTCGGTCGCCGTCGTCTTGATCGGCTTCTCCGTCAGACCGACGATCTCGACTTCCTCCATCTTCTTGAGGATTCCTCGCTCCACTCGACCGGTCACCACAGTGCCGCGGCCGGTGATCGAGAAGACATCCTCAATCGACATCAAGAAAGGCTTGTCTACATCACGGGCCGGCTGCGGGATGGCGTTGTCGCATGCATCCATCAGTTCGAGGATGCCCTTCTCGGCCTCCTCGTCACCCTCAAGCGCCTTGAGTGCCGACAAGCGAACGACCGGGAGATCGTCGCCGGGGAACTCATACTTGCTCAGCAGTTCGCGCACCTCAAGTTCGACGAGGTCAAGCAGTTCGGGGTCGTCCACCATGTCGACCTTGTTCATGGCGACGACGATGTAAGGCACACCGACCTGCCGTGCAAGCAACACGTGCTCGTGAGTCTGAGGCATCGGGCCATCGGCAGCCGACACAACGAGGATCGCCCCGTCCATCTGCGCGGCGCCGGTGATCATGTTCTTGATGTAGTCGGCGTGGCCCGGACAGTCGACGTGCGCGTAGTGGCGAGAATCGGTCTGGTACTCGACGTGCGCGATCGAAATCGTGATCCCGCGCTCACGCTCTTCCGGCGCCTTGTCGATCTGGTCGAACGGCGTGAAGTCGGCGTAGCCGCGCTTGGCCAATACCTTCGTGATCGCCGCGGTCAGCGTCGTCTTGCCGTGGTCGATGTGACCTACGGTGCCGATGTTTACGTGCGGCTTGGTCCGCTCGAACTTCTTCTTTCCCATTGCCTGCCTCCCCTTGGAGGGCCCGTGCGTCGGGGCCCGACCCGACTTCCCTACTCGCCTCGCACCTTCGCGACGATTTCCTTCGCGATGGACTCCGGCACCTGCTCGTACGAATGGAACTGCATCGTGTACGTCGCGCGCCCCTGCGTCTTGGAGCGAACATCCGTCGCATACCCAAACATCCCCGCCAGCGGGACCCGCGCACTGATCACCTGCATCGTTCCGCGAGGTTCCATGCGGTCGATCTTCCCGCGACGCGCTGTGAGGTCACCGATCACATCGCCCATAGACGCCTCAGGCGTGACCACCTCAACCGCCATCGTCGGCTCCAGGAGAACCGGGCGCGCCTTGCGCGCGGCCTCCTTGAATGCCATCGACCCTGCGATCCGGAAGGCCATTTCGGAGGAGTCGACGTCGTGATACTGCCCGTCAACGAGCGTCACTCGAATATCTACCATCGGGTATCCGGCAAGCACGCCGGACTCCATGGCCTCCTGGACGCCCTCGTCGATCGCCGGGATGTACTCGTGCGGAATGACGCCGCCCTTTAGCTTGGAGACGAACTCGAACCCGCCTCCGGGGCCCGTCGGCTCGACGTTCAACTCGACCACGGCGAATTGCCCGCGCCCACCGGTTTGGCGCACGAATCGGATCTCGACGCCCTCGACCGGAACGCTGACCGTCTCGCGGTAAGCCACCTGCGGCTTACCCACGTTCGCGCCGACCTTGAACTCTCGCTGCAAGCGGTCGACCAGCACATCCAAGTGCAGCTCGCCCATGCCCCAAATCACGGTTTGCGCAGTCTCTTCTTCGAAACGGACTTGGAACGTCGGGTCCTCTTCGGCCAACGAACTCAGCGCCTTCGACAACCGTTCCTGGTCGGCCTTCGTTTTGGGCTCGATCGCAACAGAGATCACCGGCGCGGGGAACGTCATCGACTCCAGCACAATCGGGTGTGCGGGATCGCAGAGCGTATCGCCCGTGGTGGTGTGCTTCAGGCCTACGGCCGCAACGATGTCTCCGGTGAACGCCGCGCCCCTGTCCTCGCGGTGGTTCGCGTGCATCTGCAGAATCCGACCGACGCGTTCCTTGCGGTCCTTCGTCGCGTTGAGCACGTTCTGGCCGGCCCGCAGCGTCCCGGAGTAAACCCGGAAATAGGTGAGCTTCCCGACGTAGGGATCCGCCGCGATCTTGAATGCCAGGGCGCCGAACGGCGCCGAATCGTCGGCGTCGCGCGAATCCGCCTCACCCTTCGGAGTCGTGCCCGCGACTGCCGGCACGTCCTGCGGAGAGGGTAGGTAGTCCACAATCGCGTCGAGCAGAGGCTGGACACCTTTGTTCTTGAATGCCGTTCCGCAAATGACCGGAGTGGCCTTCCCGCTCAAAGTCGCCGCGCGCACGGCCGACCGGATCTGATCCGGGGTCGGCTCCGCACCGCCAACGTAGGCCTCCATGACGTGCTCGTCGTAGTCGGCCAGACCCTCGAACAGCTCATGGCGCCAGTGCTTGACTTGTTCGGCCAGCTCCTGGGGAATCGGCTGCTCTTCCCACTCCTCGCCGCGTCCTTCATCGAGCCACACCAACGCCGTCGACGTGATCAGATCGATCACGCCTCGGAAGTTCTCCTCGCTCCCCCAAGGAATCTGAATCGGGAGAGGGTGGGAATCCAGGCGATCGCGGATCATCTCTACCGTCCGGAAGAAGTCCGCGCCGGTCCTGTCCATCTTGTTAACGAAGCAGATCCGCGGCACCTGATACCGGTCGGCCTGACGCCAAACGGTCTCAGTCTGAGGCTCCACACCGGCGACTGCGTCGAAGACCGCAACGGCGCCGTCGAGGACCCGCAGACTCCGTTCGACCTCGACCGTAAAGTCCACGTGGCCGGGCGTGTCGATGATGTTGATCCAGTGATCGCGCCACGCGCAGGTCGTCGCCGCCGACGTGATGGTGATCCCGCGCTCCTGCTCCTGGACCATCCAGTCCATGACCGCAGTGCCCTCATGCACCTCGCCGACCTTGTACGTGCGGCCGGTGTAGTACAGGATCCGCTCGGTCGTCGTCGTCTTGCCGGCGTCGATATGGGCCATGATCCCGATGTTGCGCGTGCGAGCAAGGGGATACTCGCGAATCGCGAGATCCTTCTCCTTACCCGACTGCCTACTCGCTTCGACTGCCATCTAAGCCCTCAGAATCCGCAGCTACCAACGGTAGTGCGCAAACGCCTTGTTCGACTCGGCCATCTTGTGCAGGTCTTCTTTCCGCTTAACCGAAGCGCCGGTCTGATTCACCGCGTCGGTCAACTCGGCTGCCAGGCGGTCCGACATCGACTTCTCTTTGCGAGACCGCGAGTTCTGGACCAGCCAGCGCAGAGCCAGGGTTGTCGCGCGCCGGTTCGGCACTTCGACTGGGACCTGATATGTCGCCCCTCCAACCCGCCGCGAGCGCACCTCGAGCTGCGGCCGGATGTTGTCGATTGCCTTCTTCAGCCCGGTAACCTGGTCGTTCCCCGTGCGTTCTTTGACGCGCTCCAGGGCTTCGTAGACGATGCGCTCCGCCGTTCCGCGCTTGCCCCGCTCAAGGATCTTATTGACGAGCTGAGTCACGAGCACGCTGCCGAACACGGGGTCGGCAACGACCTCCCGCTTCTGGATCGGTCCCTTTCTCGACATACCTGCTTCTTTTCCCTCTCAGCACAAGCGGCCCCGAGCGTGCGCTCAGAGCCGTCTCAATGCTCCTAGGCCGACCTTTTTGCCCCGTACTTCGAGCGACCCTGCTTGCGGTCGCGGACACCTGCGGCGTCCAGCGCGGCGCGAACGACCTTGTAGCGGACACCCGGAAGGTCCTTCACGCGGCCTCCGCGCACCAGGACGATCGAGTGCTCCTGCAAGTTGTGGCCGACGCCGGGGATGTACGCGTTCACTTCGGCTCCGGAGGTCAGGCGCACGCGCGCAACCTTGCGCAGCGCCGAGTTGGGCTTCTTCGGGGTCATCGTGAAGACGCGGGTGCAGACGCCGCGGCGCTGGGGAGAACCCTTGAGCGCGGGCGTCTTCGTCTTGGTCCGCTTTGTCTTGCGGCCATGACGCACCAGTTGTTGAATCGTCGGCATTCGGTTGGTTCCTCTCAGAGCCCAGATTCGGGCCGTCTCAGGCGCGGTGAGTCGGGAGCGGATTCAAGGTATTTCGTCCGCGAGCACGAGCACTCGCCCGGATCGACGCGCGAGGAGCAAGGCTACTAGTCCCCTCCAAGCGTGTCAACGCGCAGGTACGAGGCCTCTCTGCGAGCGAGACGACCGCCTCGCCTCCCTCAACGAAACCCCGGAGTCGAGGACTCAACCCGGCACGTGAATACCTGGCACTCACTGCCATGGGAACAGCGAGACAAGTCGGATAGTCCAAAGACGGGTCAAAGGCGACCGGGAGGCGCCCGATCGCCTTTGACAACGCAATAGTCCTACTCGCCCTCAGTGCCGGTTCCCGGAGCCATCGGCTCCTCGACGGTCGGTTCCGGCGCCTCGTCTGCGATAACAGGGGTCTCCGCCTCAACGATCTCGAGAGCATCTGCGAACTGCGGAGGCAACGGGATGTCGACCGGACGCATTGGAGCGTCCAGCAGCGGGCTCTCATCGTCCACTACCGCGTAGAGCCGCTCGGGCATCTCCGTCGGGAAGACGCGGATCGTGCGGTACCTGCTCATGCCCGTCCCTGCCGGAATCAGCTTGCCGATGATCACGTTCTCCTTCAGGCCGAGCAAGGAATCACTGCGTCCCGAAATGGCCGCGTCGGTCAAGACGCGCGTCGTCTCCTGGAAGGACGCCGCCGAGAGCCATGAATCGGTCGCCAGCGACGCCTTCGTGATTCCCATCAGTACGGGCCGCGCGCTCGCGGGATCCCCGCCTTCTTCGACGACCTTCCGGTTGACATCCTCGAAGCTCCTGCGCTCGACGAACTGGCCGGGGAGCAATTCCGCGTCTCCAGGTTCAACCACGTTCACCCGGCGCAGCATCTGACGGACGATCAACTCGACGTGCTTGTCATGGATCGGCACGCCCTGAGACTGATAGACCTGCTGGATCTCTCCCACCAAGTGGGACTGAACCGCCTGCGGGCCGAGGATTCGCAGGATCTCATGCGGATCCACCGAACCTTCCGTCAACTGGTCGCCGACCTTGACATTGCCGCCGTTCTCGATCCGAAGGCGCGCGCGGCGGGCAACCTTGTAAACAACTTCGTCCTTGCCGTCGTCGGACGTGACCTTGATCTCGCGGGACTTATCTCCCTCGATGATCTCGACCGTACCGGTCAACTCGGAGATCTGCGCCATTCCCTTCGGCTTCCGGGCCTCGAACAACTCGACGACTCGGGGCAAACCGTTCGTGATGTCTTCACCCGCCACACCGCCGGTGTGGAAAGTACGCATCGTGAGCTGCGTTCCCGGCTCGCCGATCGACTGCGCGGCGATAATGCCGACCGCCTCCCCGATTTCAACCTGTCGCCCTGTCGCCAGGTTCCGTCCATAGCACGCGGCGCAGACGCCGACGCGCGAGTCACAGGTGAGCACGGAACGAGCCAGCACCTTCTCGATTCCGGCGTCGAGGAGATCGCCCTTCTCCTGGTCTCCGACCTCGGTCCCGGCCGACAAGACCTTGCGTCGAGGGTCCTTTGCCCACACATCTTCCGCGAGCACCCGCCCGAACAGTTTGCTGTCGAGGTGCTGAGCCGGAACCTTCTCGCCGGACCTGGCGTCGGTGACTGTCACGACAATCGGTCGCCCGCGCTCGGTTCCGCAGTCCTGTTCGCGAACGATGACATCCTGAGCAACGTCCACCAGACGGCGCGTGAGGTAACCGGAGTCCGCCGTGCGGAGCGCCGTGTCGGCCAAACCCTTTCGGGCACCGTGCGTCGAGATGAAGTACTCGAGAACCGACAACCCCTCGCGGAAGTTCGAGCGAATCGGTCGAGGGATGATGTCTCCCTTTGGGTTCGCAACCAGACCACGCATGGCAGCGATCTGCTTGATCTGCATCAAGTTCCCTCGGGCACCCGAGGTGGCCATCATGCTGATCGGGTTGAGCGGCGTAAACGTCCGCTCCATCGCCTCGGTTACCGCGGCGGTCGCCTTCGTCCAGATCTCAACGAGTTCCTGCCGACGCTCGTCCTCGGTGATGACACCCTTGCGGTGCAAGTCCTCGATGCGGTCGGCTTGCTTCTCGTAGGTCGAGAGAATCTCGGTCTTGTCCGGTGGGGTCATGACGTCGCACACCGCGATCGTGACGCCCGCGCGCGTCGCGTAGTGGAAGCCAAGCTCCTTGAACCGGTCAAGGATCTGACCCACGGTGACCTTGTCGTACTCCTCCACGCAGTCGTTGACGATCTCAACGATCTCACGCTTGTGCACGACTTGGTTGACGAAGGGGTAACCGGCGGGCAATGCCTCGTTGAAGATGACCCGTCCAACCGTCGTCTCGAACGGACGACGAACCTCTACCCCGTCTTCGTCGATCTCAGTTGCCCACGGAACGTTCTTGCCCTCCAAGCGAACCTTGATCTTCGACTGGAGATGGATCTCCTTGAACTCCATCGCCATTACCGCCTCGGCGGCGGATCCGAAGATCTTGCCCTCCCCCACCAGACCTTCCTGTTCGTAGGTCAGGTAGTAGATCCCCAAGACCATGTCCTGGGTCGGGACGGCGATCGGGCGTCCGTGCGCCGGGGACAAGATGTTGTTCGACGACAGCATCAACACGCGCGCCTCGGCCTGAGCCTCCGTCGACAACGGGAGATGGACCGCCATCTGGTCTCCGTCGAAGTCGGCGTTGAATGCCGTACACACCAAGGGGTGGATCTGAATGGCCTTGCCCTCGACCAGAATCGGCTCGAAAGCCTGAATGCCCAGCCTGTGCAGCGTCGGCGCGCGGTTCAGCATGACCGGATGCTCTCGGATGGCCTCCTCGAGCACATCCCACACGACAGGCCGCGCGCGCTCCACCATCCGCTTGGCGCTCTTGATGTTCTGCGCATGCCCGAGATCCACCAGACGCTTCATGACGAACGGCTTGAACAACTCGAGGGCCATCTGCTTCGGCAGACCGCACTGGTGAAGTTTCAGCTCAGGGCCGACCACGATCACCGAGCGGCCAGAATAGTCAACACGCTTTCCAAGCAAGTTCTGGCGGAACCGGCCCTGCTTCCCCTTGAGCATGTCGCTCAACGACTTCAGCGGTCGGTTGCCGGGACCGGTGACCGGGCGCCCCCTGCGGCCGTTGTCGAACAACGCGTCGACCGCTTCCTGCAGCATCCGCTTCTCGTTGTTGACGATGATCTCGGGCGCGCCCAGATCCAACAGGCGCTTAAGCCGGTTGTTCCGGTTGATGACGCGACGATAGAGATCGTTCAGGTCGCTCGTGGCGAACCGGCCGCCATCGAGCTGGACCATCGGACGGAGGTCCGGCGGAATGACCGGCACCGCGTCGAGCACCATCCCGCTCGGGGAGTTCTTCGACGTGACAAAAGCGTTCACGACCTTCAGTCGCTTGATCGCGCGCGCCTTCTTCTGACCCTTCCCATCACGAATCTGGGTGCGCAGGACCTCGGCTTCGGCCTTGACGTCGATCTGAGTCAGCAGGTCCTTGATCGCCTCGGCACCCATCGCTCCCGCGAAATAGTCACCGAAACGGTCCTTGAGGTCGCGGTAGAGCATCTCGTCGTGGACGAGTTGCTTGACAACCAGTCCCTTGAAGAGGTCGAAGACCTCGTCCACCTGGGCAATGCGTCGGTCGGCCTGGGAGTGAAGCTCCTTGATCTCGCGCTCAGAGCGGTTGCGCTCCGAGTTCAGCGCGGATGCCTTGGCACCCTCCTTCTCGAGTTCGCGAAGCTTCTTCTCGAGTTCCTTCTGCTTGGCCTCCACTCGACGGTCACGCGCGAGTATCAGCTCGTTCTTTTCCTCCACCATCTCCTTCTCCCACTTCGGGAGATCTTTGTGGCGGCGTTCGTCGTCGACACGCGTGATCATGTAAGAAGCGAAGTAAATGACCTTCTCAAGGTCCTTCGGGGCCAGATCCAGCAAATACCCGAGGCGGGAAGGCACGCCCTTGAAGTACCAGATGTGAGTCACCGGGGCAGCGAGTTCAATGTGCCCCATGCGCTCACGCCGAACCTTCGAGCGCGTCACCTCGACACCGCAGCGCTCGCAGATGATGCCCTTGAACCGAACTCGCTTGTACTTGCCGCAGTAGCACTCCCAGTCCCGCGCGGGACCGAAGATGCGCTCGCAGAAAAGACCGTCCTTCTCAGGCTTCAGCGTGCGGTAGTTGATGGTCTCCGGTTTCTTTACTTCGCCGTTGGACCACATGCGGATCTGATCCGCGGTTGCCAGGCCGATCCGCAACTCGTCGAAAAAAGTGACGTCGAGCACTCGTTATCCCTCCACGTCCACGCTGGACGGCTCGCGCCGCGACAGGTCAATGCCCAGTTCTTCCGCCGCGCGGAACACGTCGTCGTCGGAGTCGCGCATCTCGATCTCTTTGCCCTCGGCCGACAACACGTCGACGTTCAGGCACAGCGACTGCATCTCCTTGATGAGCACCTTGAACGACTCCGGAATACCCGGCTCGGGGATGTTCTCGCCCTTGACGATTGCTTCGTAAACCTTGACGCGCCCCATGACATCGTCGGACTTGATCGTGAGCAATTCCTGCAAGGCGTAGGCCGCGCCGTACGCTTCCAGCGCCCAGACCTCCATCTCTCCGAACCGCTGGCCACCGAACTGCGCCTTCCCGCCCAGAGGCTGCTGCGTGATCATCGAGTACGGGCCGGTCGAACGAGCGTGGATCTTGTCGTCCACCAAGTGCGCCAACTTCAAGATGTAGACGTATCCGACTGTCACGGGTTTCTCGAACGGCTCACCACCACGACCGTCAAACAAACGGGCCTTGCCGTCCCGGCCGACCAGACGGACTCCGTCCCGATTCGGACGGGAGTGCTCGAGCAGGTCCTCGATCTCGTAGTCACGAGCACCGTCGAACACAGGTGTCGCGAAGTTGATCGGACCAACGCGCTCGCGCTCGGTCTCGCCCCAGGATGCATCCTTCATCCACGCAGGCTGCTCCGGGAAAGCCCAACCGCGCGAGGCGGCCCAGCCTAGGTGGGTTTCGAGAACCTGTCCGAGGTTCATGCGGCTCGGTACGCCCAGAGGATTCAAGATGATGTCCACCGGTGTCCCGTCCTCGAGGAACGGCATGTCCTCTTCGGGCAGGATCTTTGCAATGACGCCCTTGTTGCCGTGGCGTCCCGCCAGCTTGTCTCCCTCGGAGATCTTCCGCTTCTGAGCGACGTGGACACGCACGAGTTCATTGACCCCCGGCATCAACTCGTCACCCATTTCGCGCGAGAACTTCCGGACACCGATCACAATGCCGGTCTCGCCGTGGGGGACCTTCAGCGAGGTGTCGCGCACCTCGCGAGCCTTCTCGCCAAAGATCGCCCGGAGCAGTCGCTCCTCGGGCGTCAGTTCCGTCTCGCCCTTCGGAGTCACCTTGCCCACAAGCACGTCGCCGGGCATAACCTCCGCACCGACCCGAATGATCCCTTCTTCGTCGAGGTCCTTTAGCACCTCGTCTGCGACATTCGGGATGTCGCGAGTGATCTCTTCGGGCCCGAGCTTCGTGTCGCGCGCGTCGACCTCGTACTCCTCGATATGAATCGAAGTCAGCACGTCGTCCTTGACAATGCGTTGCGACAGGATGATCGCGTCCTCATAGTTATGCCCCTCCCAGGGCATGAACGCGACCAACAGGTTTCGACCCAAGGCCAGCTCACCGAACTGCGTCGAAGGCCCATCCGCCAAGACCTGGCCCTCGACGATCTTGTCCCCCTCGGAGACCACCGGCTGCTGATTCATGCACGTGTCTTGGTTCGAGCGCCGGAACTTGTAGAGCTTGTATGTCCGCTTGGTTCCGTCATCCTCGCGGACGACGATCTGCGTGGCATCCACTTCGTCAACGACGCCGGCACCGCTGCTGATCATGACGTCACCGGCATCTACCGCCGCCCGAAACTCGATGCCGGTTCCGACAAACGGCGCCTCGGCATGAATCAGAGGAACAGCCTGGCGCTGCATGTTCGCGCCCATGAGCGCACGGTTCGCATCGTCGTGCTCCAGGAACGGAATCAGCGCCGTCGCCACCGAAACAATCTGGTGCGGCGCCACGTCCATGTAGTCCACTCCCGCGGCAGGGACCGTGATCAGCTCGCCCCCCGCCCGCCGGCACAGCACTTTCTCCTCCAAAAGGCGACCCTTGGCATCGATCGGCGCATTCGCCTGAGCGATGACGCACTTGTCTTCCTCGTCGGCCGTCAGGTAGTCGATCCGAGACGAAACAACGCCCTTTTCGACCTTGCGGTACGGGGTCTCGACGAAACCGAACTTGTTGATCTTGGCGAACGTAGCCAAGTTGCCGATGAGTCCGATGTTCGGGCCTTCCGGGGTTTCAATGGGACACATCCGACCGTAGTGCGACGGGTGCACGTCTCGGACCTCAAATCCCGCACGTTCGCGAGACAAGCCCCCGGGGCCCAGCGCTGAGAGTCGACGCTTGTGCGTCAAAACCGACAAGGAGTTGGTCTGGTCCATGAACTGCGACAACTGGGATGTTCCGAAGAACTCCTTGATAGCCGCGGTCACCGGACGAATGTTTATCAGCGTCTGCGGAGTGATCGCCTCGACGTCCTGCGTAGTCATCCGCTCGCGAACTACTCGCTCCATCCGAGACAGGCCGATGCGGACCTGATTCTGGATCAACTCACCCACCGAGCGCAGACGACGGTTGCCGAAGTGGTCAATGTCGTCCTCGGCGTGGTCGGCCTCGCCCGCGTGGAGGCGCACAAGGTACTGGACGGTCTTGACGATGTCCTCGTATGTCAGCACCGTCTTGCTCGGCTCGGCGAAGGCAAACCTGCGCTTCTCCTCCGGCAACACAGTCTCGAGTCGCTCAAGGTGAGCGCGCCCCGGCGCCGACAATTCGCCCAACTTTTTGTCAACCTTGTACCGGCCGACCTTGGCGAGGTCATAGCGCTTGGGGTTGAAGAAAAGCCCCTCCAACAGGTTTCGAGCTGAATCCACCGTCGGGGGCTCACCGGGACGAAGCTTCCGGTAGATGTCCAGGAGCGCGTCTTCCTGGGTTTGGATGTGGTCCTTCTCCAAGGTCAGACGGATCGACTCGGCGCCGCCGAAAAGGTCGACGATTTCCTCGGTCGTGTAGCCGATCGCCCGGAGCAGCACGGTGGCGTTCTGCCGACGCTTCCGGTCGATACGGACGCCCACGAGGTCCCGCTTGTCTACCTCGAACTCCAACCACGCACCACGGCCGGGAATCACCTTGCAGGTGAACAACTCTTTGTCCGAAGTCTTGTCGAGGGCGCGCGAGAAATAGACACCGGGCGACCGGACCAACTGAGACACTACGACCCGCTCAGTGCCGTTGATGATGAACGTGCCCTTGTCCGTCATGAGCGGGAAGTCGCCCATGAAGACGGTCTGAGCCTTGATCTCGCCCGTCGACGTGTTGACGAACTCAGCGTTGACGAACAGTGGCGCCGAGTAGGTGGAATCCTTGTCGCGACACTCGTCGACCGACTGCTTTGGGGCTTCGAACCAGTGTTCTCGGAGGTAAAGCTTCATTACCCCCTGGTAATCCTCAATCGGGGAGATCTCGTCGAAGGTCTCGCGGAGCCCTTCCTTGAGCAGCCAGTCGAAAGAGTCGGTCTGTATGGAGATGAGGTCTGGAAGCGGTAGAACTTCAGCGATCTTGCCGAACGAAAGGCGCTCACGGACGGGCGCAGCCAACGAGGTCTCCTCCCTTAGAGTGACCAATGACCCAACCACAAGGCACGCAAAAACACATGCCCGGGAAGTGGAATGCGAAAGGACAGGCTAACAATCCGCTAGCCTGCCGTCAAGAAGCGGTCGGATTTATGGGTCAAGCGAGGTTAGAATAGCCCCGCAACACCCATGCGGTCAAGGATCCGACCGTCTGCGAACGGGCAAGCGGTGGCCCCGAGGGCTCCCCCGACGCGACCATCGTGGCTCGCTTCGAGGAACCGGCCCGGGGCCAGCGAACCCGCGCCTACTTGATCTCGACCGTGGCGCCGGCGGCCTCGAGCTGCTCCTTGACCTTCTGCGCGTCCTCCTTGGAGATCTTCTCGCGCACCGCCTGAGGAGCGGCCTCGACCAAATCCTTCGCCTCTTTCAGACCAAGACTGGTGATGGCGCGCACTTCCTTGATGACATTGATCTTCTTGTCGCCGGCAGCAACGAGGATGACGTCGAACTCCGACTGCTCCTCTTCCTCGGCCGCCGCAGGGGCGGCGCCTACTGCGGCGGCAACCGCGACCGGTGCTGCTGCCGTTACTCCGAACTTCTCCTCAAACTTCTTGATGAAGTCGCTGAGTTCAAGCAGGTTCCACTCCGCGACGGCCTCAAGGACCTCGTCGGCAGAAAGCTTCGCCATATCCGTTTCCTCCCTAGCTTTCGGTCGTCTCGTTCAAACTGGTGTCGCCCTCAGCCTCGGCCTGGGGCGCTTCGGGCTCAGCCTCGGCCTGGGGCGCTTCGGGCTCAGCCTCGGCCTGGGGCGCTTCGGGCTCAGCCTCGGCCT
>Ga0265292_1001805_pt1 | contig 17152 bp, 13 predicted proteins | sample Munlanlewell296A_FD_189080 | JGI IMG/M metagenome (GOLD analysis project Ga0265292, IMG submission 189080) | Leachate microbial communities from a municipal landfill in Southern Ontario, Canada - Leachate well 296A | ecosystem: Engineered > Solid waste > Landfill > Unclassified | place: Canada... | reverse complement strand
GCCAGAAATTTGTCCGTTGGCAATATCGCCGTAAAATTGATATGTGCAGGGAAAAGTGGTGCACGTCGTAAATTCAATGCCATAGCCTCCAGCTGGTACAAGACCACAGCTCTCGGCTGTGCCACCGGGACATGGAACAGCACTCGAACACGACGAGCCGAACGACGTTCCAACGCCAGTGTTCGAACACAGAGGGAACGACTGATTCGCGAACGTCATCGTTTGAATTTGCCGCAAGTCAGCCACCAATTGGCCTGATGCTTGACGCAAATCTTGCACGCGACGGCTATCAATAAATCCATTGAGGACAATCGCGCTCATAATTGCAAAAACGGCCATGGAAATAAGGACTTCAAAAAGTGTGACGCCGGCGGGATGATGCGTGATCTTCATGAAATTAGGCGGTCAATGAGAGCATTGAGTCCAAGCGCATTGAGCAAGCCGCCGCGCTCGTACCAACTCACGATTGGAGTCCCCCAGTACCACGCCACAATCGTGGCTAAGGTCAGAAATGTTCCGAAAGGGAGGGCGCTGCCAAAATGTTTGCGATGCGTGAGCAGCAGCACGATCGCGAAGAGCGCACCGCCAATGTACGCCAGGAACAATGCCACGGCCGTACCGACCAATCCCAACACCAGACCGAGAAACATTCCCAACCGCACATCGCCACCGCCCACCCATCGGCCGCGCGACACAATATACTGAAAGAAAAAGAACCCAGCTCCAAGTATAGCACCGCCAAGCCAGTCGAGCGCCGGGCGCTGCAGCACCACGTTGGCCACCACGGCCACAACCAGCGCAGGCAACATTACCTGATCGAGAATCACATGCTCGCGCAAATCAATCACAAAGACAACGACACACACCGCGGCGACAAACGCTGCATACACGGCCCAACCGAATGTCATGCTCAAGGAAATTGCCAGCACAAACAACCCCGCCGTCGCCAGCTCAACCAACGGGTATTGCCACGAGATGCGCCGATGACACGAACGGCAACGACCACGCAACACCATAAAACTGAGCACCGGCACGAGTTCCCACGGGCTCAACCGATGCCGGCAGTGCGGGCAGTGCGAGGGTTCACGCGACAATGACTTCCCGGCCGGCAACCGCAAAATCACGACATTCAAAAAACTCCCCACAATGAGGCCGAGGAGTGCGGCGAAAAGCTGGAGCGTCAACACGGGCGTTCAGCCACGACCTAGCGGATGCCGTCCTGGGTCAAGACGTGCGACCCGCGAGCGAGCGATCCGTGTCCTTGTTCAAGTGTGAAGGCAATGGCGAAACTGTCGGTGTCGGGCACGTCGAGAACTTGATAGGTGAAGCGGCCCGGGTCTTTGAGCTGGCTGATCGAGGCGAGCAGTGGCGTGACGCTGCAGCTGCTCATGAGCGTGCCTTTGGTGGGGCACCCCTGCGCTGCCGAGGCGTAGCTCCCCTTCTCACTGTAGACAAGTCGCATGGCCGCGCTGAACTGCGTCATGTCCATGAGCCGGACAGCGTCCCGCACCCGCGCACGTTCACGACCCAACAGCAGTGCGCCCGTTCCGAGCAATGCAATAATCAGGCCAATAATGACCAGTAATCCGGCGAGTGTCAGGCCGCGCTGTGACGAAACGTTCGGTGCCATACCGTGATAGTATAGCGAATTTTCAGCAGGTTGACGAACGCTTACTTCAGTGCGGCAAGGTCGTCGAGCGCGGGCCGGTAGTCGGGCACGTAGGCTAGTGCGCGTTCAAAAGCTGCGCGGGCGGCTGCGACATCGCCCTGTTGAAGCTGGAATTGTCCCAGTGCTTCTGCTACGTAGGCGAGGTCACTCGACCGCGTTGGATTTTGCGAAAAGGTCACGCGATCGGCCTGCTCAAGTGTAAATTGCAACAACGCTATTGCTTCGTTCAACCGACCCTGATCGCGCATGACAAAGGCAAGGTCGTGCTGAAAGCTCACGTGGAAAAGCGGGTCCAGTGAAATCGCGCGTCGAAGTTGCGCTTCAGCCACCGGGTAATTTTTTTGCGCATAGGCAATGCGACCCAACAGGTGCGCAACAAAATAATCATCGCGCCCCCAACGCTTCGCCTGATCAGCAGCTGCTTGAGCCTCGCTCGCCCACTGCGGGTTGGTGCGATCGCTGTACGCATTCCAACCAATGGTGCGGAACGAAGTCGGTTGCGGGTCGAACTTCACTGCTTGTCGCCATGCCGACTGTGCGCCTGCAATGTCCCCTCGCCGCTGCAAGAGCTGCGCCCGGTCAGAGGACGCTGTGGCAAGAAACAACGTGAGTCCGCGCACGAGCAGCAACATAGACAATACCAGCAGTGTGATTGACGTGACGCGCATTGCCCCGCGCGACGGCTGAGCCGCCGCCCCCGGCTGAACCAGGAGAAAACCCACACCAACCCACAACGTCAACCCAACAGCCGGAAAGTGCCAGCCAAAATCCACGGCCGCATTCACGAACGACGCGAGCACGGCAATGGCCACGCCCACAATAGTAACGTCGCTGGGACGCTGCCGCACAACACGCCGAATCGCTCGGAGCGCCAACCAACCAAAAGCGAGGAAAAGCACCCCGGCTGCCACGCCGCCTTCCGCAAACATCTGGAAAAACTCGTTGTGAGCGTACTTGGGTTGCTCATTAAAATTCGTGGCGTAGCGAGCAAAGACACTTTGGTATGACCCCGGTCCAAAGCCCAACGCCCAGGCATCCCCCACCATCCGCAAACTCACGGTGTTAAATCCGGCGCGCTGATGAAAACTCGTCAGAAGATGTTCCTGAGTTACTGGGGAGCGCGGGAGCAGGGCAAACGCAGCCACGATCGCACCAATGGCCAGCGCTGCCCCCACAACTCCAACGACATGAGCCCGGCGAGCATTGGGCACCATCACCAGTGCGGCAATCGCCGCCGCCATCAGTGCAGCCCACGCAGTGTATGAAAATGTAAGAAAAAAGGCAGTGCCAATCACGGCAAGACACGCAGCCCAGAGTGCGCGCCAACGGCCAGTCGCTACCATAAACTGGCTGATTGCCATTGGAGCCGCGAGCAGGAGAAATCCGCCCAAGGCATTGGCATTCCCCAGCGTGGACGTAAGCCGCAACGGACCGCCCTGCGGCAAGTCGTGGATGAGCGACCACAGCGCCACGCCCGCCGCAGCCAACACCACCGGACGGCTCAACCAATTCCCGGACGGATTGACGGCACGCAGGGCTGCCCCCACTACGAGCATGCAGCCATACGCAGCGAGAATTGCCCACTGCGCCAATCCATCGGCGAGGTAGCCGGAGTGCATGGCACTCGCAAGCAACACGGCCAGAAGTACGCCCAGCACCGTTAGCATCGGGGTAAGCTGCGCGACAACGCCGTTCATCAACGGCAAGCGCATGGCAAAAAACACCAGCAGAAACACCAGGACAAAAAACACGGCCATGAACCAGGCGTTCCACTCGCCGGAAAACAGCGCACTCAGGCTGAGAAGAAAAACCCAGCCGCCAAGGATGAGCCCGTGCCGGAGCCGACTGGCCTGTTCGGAATCACCAACAGCTAACTGCACTGTAAGTCTGCCAGATTGCTCGTTGTTCCTTGCACGCCCTTACTGGTGAGATAAAAATACTGCCCCGAAGTTGTTGATTCCAGTTGCGCGTAGACAATGTAGCTCGAGTTCACCCCGCTGGGGCAGGCGCTGTACGTGTAGGGCAGGTGTGTTTTCGGATCAAGCGGCAAGTCTGGGACATACCGCGGTGCCAGAACACTCGTGACGTCCGGGTAGGAACCAAAATCATCAAAATACAACGCGAGCATGGTTCGGAATGATGTGGCATCGGTGCGCCGCACGGCATCACGAGCCCGCTCGCGCGCGCCGTTTAGGCTAACTAAACCAATGCTCGACAATATACCAATCACGGCAATCACCACAAGCAGTTCAATGAGGGTAAATCCCTTATGTTCTGAGGAAACGGTGGATAAAATCACACAGAAAGTATACCTTGCTTCACGTGAATACCAAAGAGGACCCGCATTGGCGAGTCCCCTTCTTTACTTCAACAGAAATTACAGTGTTGCGCAGGTTGGTGCAGCGCCAGTACCACTGTTTCCTTTGCTGGTAACATAGAAGTTTGCCCCAGCTCCGGTGGATTCGAGTGTTGCGTAGAGGAAGAATCCATCTCCTCCATCTCCTCCATCATTGACGGCACCATCACAAGCTTGGTAGCCGTAGTCAGGACCACCCGATCCTGGGTCGACTGGCTTCTTACTGATGATGGGGTTTGCTCCCGAGGAAATTGCACCGTAAGCCGCTGGGTATGCCGTGAAGTCATCGTAATACAAGGCCAACCCTGTGCGGATTTGTGAGATGTCTGACTTTCGGGTGGCGTCACGTGCCTTTTCACGGGCGCCGTTCAAGGCGACCAAACCAATGGTCGAGAGAATACCAATAATGGCAATCACGACCAACAGTTCGATAAGCGTGAAACCTTTTTTAGAATTGTGCACGTTCTTCACCCCCTTTCAGGTTCGGATGCCACTCTGTGACATTCCGGTTTTCAGTTGTCCACATAGAAGGACAAAGTTTGACCACCGTGAGTATAGCACAAAACAAACTCACGGGCAATCAATTGATGGCTGACGACAAGTTGTAGAGCGGCAACAGAATTGACACAACGAGCATGGCCACGGCTACGCCCATGACCACCAGAATCAGCGGCTCAATCAGCGAGACCAGGTTGGTCACCGAATTCTCCAGTTCACGGGAGTAGAAGTTGGCCAGGCGGTCGAGCACAAAATCCAGCTTGCCGGTCTGCTCACCCACGGACATCATCTGCGAAAGCATGGGCGGAATGTCCTTGCTCTGCGCAAAGACCGAGGAAATGGAGTTGCCGTCCTCGATTTCCTTGATGGTTTTGAGCGTCAGCTCGCGGTAAATCGAGTTACCAATCACATCAGCCACAATTTCCAAAGACCGTGTGAGGGTGATGCCCGAAACAATGAGCGTGGAGAGTGAACGCGAGAAACGCACCAGGTAAATGCGCTGGAAAATGCTGCCAAAAATAGGCAGTCGCATTTTTACCCTGTCAATTTGATTCTTGCCCCAAGGCGTTCCCATAATGAACCGGGCACCAACAACGGCACCGATAACCATGACGACCAACACCCACCAGAAATTTCGCAGAAAGTCGCTGGTGCCTATCAGCACCCGCGTGGAGAGCGGAATTTCAGCTCCGCCTTCCTTTAACACCGACGTGAGTTGCGGAATCACGAAAATCATCATCATGACGCCGACGATAATCAGCCCCGACAAAATAAATATCGGGTAGGTCATGGACCCCTTGATCTTGGAGGTCAGGTCGTAGTCTTTTTCCTGCTGGTCGGCCAGGTAGTTGAGCGTTTCGTCGAGCTTGCCGGTTGTTTCACCGGAGCGAATCATGTGAATGAAGAAGTCCGAGAACACGGCGGGGTAGCGCGCCAAGGTTTGCGACAGCTTGGCGCCGCCGTCAACTTCGTCCGCTACTTCGGAAATAATAATTTTAAAGTTGATGTTCGACGTCTGCTTGACCAAAATGCGCAACGACTGCACGATCGGCACCGTCGCGGAAATCATCACCGCCAGCTGCCGGGCAAACAAGGCGATGTCGCGCTGCGGCACACGCCGGAAAAAACCAAGCGACGACTGGAAAAACGTGAACTGCTTCCGTTCTGAAATCGACAGGACAATGAGCGCCTTTTCTTTGAGCACATCGGTCGCGACGTTCTCACTCGGCGCTTCAACCACGCCAGTCACTGCCTGGCCTTCCATGTTCTTCGCTTTGTATTCGTAAATGGCCATGTTAGACGCGGTTAATCATGGCGTTGAGCGTGTTGCGGTCAATGGCGTGGGCGAGCGCGTCGTCCGCAGTGATTTCGCCTGTTTTGACCAATTCGGCGAGTGAGCGGTCCAGCGAACGCATGCCTCCTTCGCGCGATGTTTGCAAAATATTCTGCAGCTGGAGAATCGACCCGTCGCGGATGAGCGAACGCACGGCCGGATTGGGAATAATCACCTCAGCCACCACAATCCGCCCGCCGCCAACCCGCGGGAGCAAGCGCTGACTGACAATCCCCTGCAATGAGTCGGCAAGTTGCGTCCGCGCAAGCACGGTCTGGTCAGCCGGGAAACTCGCCAAAATTGTTTCCACGGTCTTGACCACGGAATCGGTGTTCATAGTGGAAATGACCAGGCGCGACGCTTCAGCCGCACGCAAGGCTTCAACAATCACCACAGGCTCTGCCATTTCTGACAGCGCCACCACGTCCACGTCTTCGCGTTCAGCCATTTCCAGAGCCTGCTCAAACGAGGTCGTATCGCGGCCAACTTCCCGCTGCTCAATGACGCTCTTCATGTTGACGTAGAGAATCTCAATCGGCTTCTCAATTGTTACGATGTGTGCCGCCCGCGTTTGGTTGATCGTGTTGACGAGCGCGGCAAGCGTGAGACTGCGGCCCGAACCAAACGGCCCGGTGATGAGCACAAGCCCTTTGGTGAGTTGCGCAAATGTTTCCACCTCAGCCGGCAATCCGAGTTCGCGCAACGTCTTAATGGTTTGCGGAATTAACCGCAACGAGGCAGACAACGCGCCCTTTTGGTGGAACAGTGAAATTTTAAACCGCACGCGCGTGGGCAGGCTGAGCGACGTGACCAACTCTTTGTCGCGCTCCAGAGTTTCACGCTGTGTGGGATCTAAAAATTGCTCAACCAGCGCGGTGAGCACGTCAGGCGTGACGATCCCCTCCTGCTCAAGCGCTACCAGCTTGCCGTCCACGCGCAACATCGGCGGCGTGCCCACGGTGAGGTGAACGTCCGAAGCCTGGTACTCGGCAGCAGTGGTCAGAATGCGCTCGAGCGTGAGCGCGTCAGTCGTGGCCATGCACTACCCGATGAGTTTTTTTACCTTGGCGATAACTTCGCTGGGCAGAAAGTGCGCCTTGATGAGGTAGTCGTTGGCGCCCAACGCCAGGCCGCGGTCAACGTCAGACTTTTGCCCCAAGTTGGTCAACAAAATCACGGGAATCTTGGCAGTGCCGGGATCTTTGCGTATAGCGCTGAGCACCTGAAAACCATCTAACTTCGGCAGCACAATGTCTAAGAGCACCAAATCCGGTTTTTCGTCCTTGGCCATTTTCACGCCTTGCCGCCCGTCCGTGGCCAGCGTCACCTGAAAGTGTTCCAGGCTCAACTTGGTGACGTACATGCCCGCCAAAAACGTGTCGTCTTCCACCAGCAAAATCTTCGGGTGGGCAGAGCGCGGTGCCGCCTTGGCAGGGGCAGATTTCTTGGCTGGTGCTTTAGTCATACGATTCGGAATAAGAAGTGAATGGCGACGAATTCCTACGAGCGAGTGGCGTCGAAGACTTCTTCTATGGTCGTCAAGCCGCGCATCGCTTTGATAATCCCGTCCTGTTTCATGGACATCATGCCTTGTTTCACAAACTCCTGCCGCATCAACTCAATCATATCACCTTTGCCGCCCATAACCTTTTTGATTTCTTCGGTGACGAGGATGACTTCACCAATGGCCACCCGGCCTTTGTAGCCGGAATTTTCACAGCGCGCACAGCCGCGGCCTACGGAAAAAATAAGCGGCTTGGTGAATTTCAAATCTTTGGGCAAAACTTCTTTGGGTAAAACATCCAACTCTTTGTTCACTTCATCTTCAGTCGCAGCCTCAAGTTTCTTTTCCACTTTGCAGAATTGGCAGACGCGACGCACCAACCGCTGGGCCATAACCAAGTTGAGGGACGAGCTGAGCAAGAACGGTTCAATACCCATGTCGATCATACGCGGCACGGCGCCGAAAGAGTCGTTGGTGTGCAGCGTAGAGAGCACGATGTGGCCGGTCAACGCAGCGTGCACCGCGAGCTCGGCAGTTTCTTTATCGCGAATTTCACCGACCATAATGATGTCCGGGTCTTGTCGCAAAATGGACCGCAGACCGGCAGCGAACGTCAGACCGACTTCCGGGTTGACCTGGGACTGGTTCACGCCTTTCATGAAATACTCCACCGGGTCTTCGAGCGTGACAATGTTCACGCCCTCTTTATTCAGGATGCCCATGAGTGCGTACAAGGTGGTGGATTTCCCGGAACCGGTCGGACCGGTGATCAGGAACATGCCGTGCGACTTGCTGATCCCGGCGCGCATGGCCTCGAGCGCTCCCCCTTCAAACCCAAGGTCTTCCAAATTCATGGCACCGGTGGTCGTGTCCAAAATACGCATCACCACTTTTTCGTTGTTGATGAGCGGCAAGGTGGAAATACGGAAGTCAATGTCGTGTTGCTCGAGCGTCAGGCGGAACCGGCCGTCCTGCGGCACGCGCGTTTCGTCGATCTTCAAATTGGAGAGCACCTTGATGCGCGCCACAATCGCGGAGTGCACGTTGCGCGGCAGAATGATTGACGTGTGCAGGATGCCATCCACGCGGTAGCGCACGCGGGTCTCATTGCCGATTGGTTCAATGTGCACGTCAGACGCGCGGCCTTCAACGGCATGGCGCAGAATCACCGACACCATTTTTGAAACCGGCGCCTGCTTGAAGACTTCTTCAAAGCCTTCTTCTGCCACGGAAATTTCACCCTGCGCTGCCTTGGCGTCGAGCTCGGCGCCTTGCAACGCCTCTTCAACTTCAGCCGAGAGCGACGCGTATTGCTTTAAAATGTACGAGAGCGCCGCATTTGACGTGATGAAGTACTTGATCTTGAAATGATTTTTCCGCGCGATAAACTCGATCGCCTCAAGCGCCTTGTAATTCGATGGGTCCACCATGGCCATGGACACTTCGTCTCCGGTCTTGTTATACGCCACGATCCGATAATTTTCAGCCAGCTCTTGCGGAATAAGGTTGAGAATTTCCGCCCGCACAATACGGCCGAACAGGTCGATCTGCGGAATATTGTAAAACTGGCTTTTGGTTTTGACTAAGTCCTCTTCACGCACACCGCCTTGCTCTTCCACCACCTCCACGAGCGGCCGACCGGCACTTTGTGCGGCGGCCTTGAGCTGCTCGACTTTTTCAGCAGAAACAAACCCCAGCTGGATGAGCAGATCAACGAGGTTCGTGGCAGTAGTTGGTTGAGGCTGGGTGTTAGACATGAGTTACAATAGTGGCGCAAAAGGATTTTGTCGACCAGGAAAATTAAGATCAACGGGACTTGTCGTAGGAGGATTGACAAACGGCTCGCCATACGTCCGTAACGTGGTGAAACGCGGGTCGGAAAGCACAGCTTCGCCAAAATTATCGACGATCTTCAAATCGCGAACAGGGAGCGCGGCACTACCCGAAGTGTCCGTGGTGCTTGAAAAAAGTTTGGGCAAAACAAGATAGCCCAATCCTCCAACAACGACCACGAGCAAAACAATAATGAGTATCACGGTTCGTCGACTGCGTTTTGCAACAAGAGCCATGGTTTATTTGGGATCAGACAGATAATACGTCCTCAAACTCAACGATACAGTCGTGTTGGTACTCTGTTCTGCCTTGGCACTGGAACCGGCCGTGAAATTCACCGAGACAACATCAAACAAACGCTTGCTCAATTCCAGGTTGTTGAGCAACACTTTGACCGGCTGGTATTCGGTGCTGGGAGAAGCTGAAACCTGTATATTCAACGCTTGCAAACCACTGCTCACGACATCCCCGGGTTTTGCCGAACCCGTGATGGCCGATCCCGGCGTCACGGCAATCGATGTCATACTCATGCCGCTCTGTGTGATCAGGTTATCCAAGTAGACGAACAGCCCGGGCAGATCTTGTTGAGTGGGCAGCGTCTGCTCCAGTGAGGTCTTCGTGTCTGTGGCGAGCGCCCGATACTTGGCGAGCGAGGTGTCCAAACGCGCCTGGTAGGCTTGGCGTTCGGTCAACTGTCGTGATTCGCGGTTGAAATCCAAAATGCCGACTTCACGAATGTCGCGGACGATCGGATTGATGATCAGTGCGTACCCGCCAATCAGCATGAGTGCGGTCACGGTGCTCAACACGATCCGTTCGTGGCGGAAAAGTTGTCCGAGAATGGATGAAAAAAGGATTGAGGCTTTCATTGGGCAGGCGCAGTGGCAGTGAGTGTCGGGTGAAGCGATTGGAATTCTTGCGCAGTCTCGGTGAAAATATTTGGCACGAGCGTCATCTCAATGCTGAAGTTCACTTGCTGCCCGCCGGTGCCGGTGGCTGTGCTGGAGGTCGCGCTGGTTGACACGGCCTTGCTGACAAAATCACTGGCCTGATTGAGGATGGTCATTTGACGCGACATGGCGCGGTAGTCGCTGGCCACGGCGCGCATGGAAAGTGAACCCTTAATGTCTCCGGCAAAGGCAGCGTTGTAGGCTACGTTTGGATCGGTGTAGCGTTCGAGCAGGCTGAAAAACTTCGTCCAGTAAATGTGCCGGTTCAGCAACGCTTGAACCGTTTCAGCGCGGTCGGCCAGCGCCAAAGATTGCTTATGTTCGTCGCGCGAGCTGCGGATGGCAAATTCAACTGCCGCGCGCTGGGTGCGGACATCTTCGGTGCGACGGACAATGTTTGATTTATAGAGCGACAACGCCAACGCAACCACGGCAATGACAATTGCACTTCCCCCGACAACAGCGCCGAGCAAAAGGAGTTTCTTCCGCGGGTTGACCTTGCCGGCCAAATCGTCGGGCAACAGGTTGACCATGAAGGAATCACCCTCGATTTTTTCAGCGTCAGGAGCAGCTGATTTTTGGCGATCAAATTGGCGGCGGACCGGACCGGCCGCGGCTGGAGTCATCGGCGACACTGGTACGGCTGGCGTAGGTCGGGCGGCGGGCGGCGTCACGGCCTTCATGTCAGGCTCGCGGTAGACGCGCGAATCCGGCGCCACGGCTTTGATAATGGGCTTCAATGGTTGTTCCTTTTTTTTGTCCGACCCGCCTGTACGCGGACCCTTGGGCGCAAACCACGAACTCACGCGCGACCAGAACGAAGAACGCAACCGGGGTTCGGGTGCAGCAGACGGCTGACGAGCGGGAGTGGTGAACGGAACAGCGGGAGCAGGTGTCCGCGGTTTCGCTCCGCCACCCTCGGGCGTCTTGGTGTCGTCGAGGAGATTTATGTCGGGCATGAAATTTTTATCTTGAGGTTAGACGATCTCGCGCAGGGCCAGTCCGGCAGCCACGGCCATGCGGGGACCGATTTCTTCGAGGGCAGGTTGCAGTTCAACCGGGTAGGCAATTCTGGCCCAGGGATTGCCAATCACCACTTTGAAGTTGAGGAGCTTTTCGAGGTATTCGGGGAAGTGCGGCAGGAAGGCCGAACCGCCAGCCAGTACGATTTTGTCGATCGGCCGCTCGCCCTGGCTCTGGTAGAGGTTCAAGACGTAGCGGATTTCCGTGATGACCGAGGAAATGACGAACTCAATGGTCCGCGGAATCTGCGCGCTGCCGGCTGACGTGGCCAGTCCGAAGTCGCGTTTGAACTGCTCGGCTCGATTCTGATCAATGTTCAGGGCGCTGGCAATGGCTTTGGTGATTGTTTCACCGCCAACATCGATTGAGCGGTTGAGCAGCGGCACATTGTTGACAATGATCGCGATATTTGTCGCGATCGCACCCATATCAACAATCATTATAGCACTTTTATCGTTTCCAATCAAGGCCCGCTCGAGTGCAAACGCTTCAGTTTCCAAGGAAACGATCTGCAGTTGCGCCGCTTTGAAAATGTCGAGGTAGCGCTTGACCAAACTCTTTGGCGCAGCGGTGAGCAATACGCGCATGGTCTTGGGGCCCTTTGGTTTGGCGGCCGGCAACGCCACGCTCGGCATGGTAGCCGCAGGTGCGGCACCCGGAACACCGGTCGGCTGGCCAAGCACGCGCCAATCCAGCACCATTTCTTCAAGCGGCATGGGCACGAATTTCTTGGCTTCCCAACGCACGGCCGAAAACAACTCTTTGCGCGACATTTCTGGCAACGAGATGATCGACGTGAACACCGCAAAGCTGGGCAGTGCCGTAACCACACGCGTGGTCGACACCCGCGATTGTTTCACAATAGATTTGAGCGCGCCCACAATCCGGCCCATGGTCAGCTGGGAATCGTCTTTGATGATATCGCCCTGCTGCTCGACAAAACCATAGGTCACGAGCTTGGGCCGCCCGCCTTCGTCTTCAAGTTCCACCAGTTTGACGCTCGACGTACCGAGGTCAACACCGATGATGCGTTTTTTCTTGGTAAACAAGGCCATGAGTATATTAGTGTACCATTGCCGACAAAGCTTGTCAGGTTACGGCGTGACTGCTTTCAAGTCAGGCAGCGCTTTGGACAGATCTTGGAATCCAGGTGGGGGGTTGACGGTCAGACGGCCGTCGTACTGAATCACTTCTGCCGCTTGGGGCTGATCGATCGTGCCGAGAAACTGACGTTGAAAGTCAAACTCGTGGGCAACCATTGCACCAAAGACTCTGAGCTGTGAATCGAGCGACGCACTTTGGCGACTCAGGACAGTCACCTTACCTAAAACATAGAATGTGCCGTGCAACTCGGACACGTTTTCACTAATGGTGAGGTTGCCGGTAACGAGCGCACCAAACGATGGCAATTGCCGATCGTCCGTCAATGTGGGGACAGCGGAATTTGGTCCATAGGTAATATTGCCATTGAGCCTTAAATTGCCATCGATGACAAGCAACCCGCTGCCATTCTGTTTGCCAACAACAATCTGGGTTGTGGGCAGCGGAAAATCCGCCTTACGAAAATACACTTTTCCTTCCAAGTCTAAATTGCTAAGTGCGGTAGCAAACTTCTGAGCATCGGGAAAGCCTGGATTGGAGAGATCGACGACCCGCCCGTACTTACCCTGTGTTGAAGACGTGAACGTGCAACTCGCATCACCTGTGCACGTTGTTTTGCGGTCATTGGCACACAGACCGACGTCGGTGTTACAAATCGCTTGCGTGTCGGGGAAACCATCAGGTGACGACCCTGCAAATACTCCCCCTGTTACAGTAATGCGATCGCCAATGATATTTGAATAATCCAACCGACCAAGAATGTTCGCCTTATCCCGTTGGGCCAATGGAATCATTGGAGCGTTTTGGTAAATCGGCAAGCGCGAGTCGAAGGTGGCTTGCTCCGCCGAGGTGAAGTTGGTGATCTTCCCTCCGGCCAACACGAGATAGGTAGCATTGGACTCTCCGCTGGGGGGCAGCTGCTGACTCTGCGAACCAATGTCTTTTGATGAGTAGACGTCACCAAATTTCGTTTGCAGCCAGGCCACGTTGCCAATGCGAATGCTCGACATGTCTATCCAGCCGAAATCTTCACTCCATGCCCAACCAAGTGCCTGACCATTGGATTGGTCCAGCGCGCTGGTCCAGCGTTGACAAGTTTCACACACCGGGCAAACTTTGCCAACGTCCAAACACTTTTGCGCGGTTGGGCATTCACCATCGGTAATACATGCCTGGCTCGTTGAGCCTGAACAATGGCCAAACCCGACGCAGCGGTCGCCGGTATCACAACCACTATCTGAACTGCAATTTGTGACCGATGCGGTGGGATTGAGTAAAAATGCTTTTTGACAAATCCCCTGACAGCTTTGAGCAGTACTGCTCCCGCCACACGTTGAACAGAGGTTGCCGGTTCTCACACCAGCACAATCAAGTTCTGTTGTGCATTGCTGCGTGACATTATTAGAACAAAAGCCCCCGGTACAGGTTACTCCATTCGGCTGCTGGTCAACTGCGGCATCACACAGTGAGCATTGCTGGAAATCGTCCGTTTTGTCAGACGGCGTAGCATTATCATTGACCTTACAGTCGCGACAAAGGTTATAGTTCCCGCTCGCTGTTTGGCAGGAAAGGTTCGCAGGAGCAGGGCAGGTCAAACTTTCCGAACTCAAACGCACCCAGCCCGTGTTTTTTGAGTCCTTGAGCGTTAAGAAGCGACCCCAGCCTTGAATTTTTCCGGTGGTGTTATCAAACTTTGCCAGCGGGCAATCAGCGTTGCCTCGGCTGGGTTTGCAAATAATTTGTGTCCCCGCACATTTCTTGTTCCCGTTGGCATCTATTGGGCCTGTGCATTGATAATCATCTCCCAAGTTTGGCGGATCACCCGTTTCACTGCGTTCAAATGAGAGCCAGCCGATTGCACGACAAGCAAGGGGGTTTTGCGCGCAAGAAACAGCCTCACACGAGGTAATGGCTGCGGTCGGAAAACTCGGATTACCAGAGCATTGAATCGTGCGGGCGGTGTTCGTCACACACGCACCGGTGCCCGGCAAACAATCAGAGCCGATTGCACAACGCTGGGCGTGTCCTGTGGGATTGGCGGTCAAACCGCTGGCAGCTTCTCCTTGGCAATAGCCGGTGTAAAGATTCTCAGGCTTGCCGAATGAAAGCGTTTGATCCGGATCGGTGACACCAAACCACGCGCGACCGGTGACGACGCCGTCGGCCGACTCTGTCTCACAATCATTGCTTGTTGTACACGAGCGGTTTGCATCATTCGAACATTTACCAATACTGGTATCGCAGACCGCCGGGCCGTTCAGATGGACGCCGTAGTTGAAGGGGCCGTCATTACAGGTGCCGTTCGGGCTGGCGGCACTGGTGTTGGCGCAGTTGAAACTGATCCAACCCACGGCATCGTTCGACGCCGTCTTACCACTTGTATCAGTTTGATCGGCAGTGTCACTCCCCACCCAAGCCCATCCTTTCACATTGCCGCCGGTAAAACGGAAGAGCGTATCATCGTTCCCTACTGCCCACACGTGCTGTGCGTTATCACCGGATACGCCATTGAGGTCTGCACGGCGCGGCGTGTCTTCCAATGCCCACTGGAAACCATCGGTTGCATCAAAACCGTGCCGAGCTGCCAGCAGACCAGCCGGTCCCACGGCCCAAACATGATAGCGTGATGTCCCCCCGGGCCGAGTGCTGCCACCCGCAAATTCCGCGCGAATTCCCCCGCACCATGCCTGCGTTCCATAATCGGCAAAACATTCAACCGTGATGCCGGTTGTCGCTGTGGTCGACGTATTGGTCATCACGTAGTCCAGGACTTTCCAATCAACGGGCACTTTTGGTGCGGTGGTCGAAGATCCGACAGCCTGGTTGGTCATGCTCCAGACATTCTGGACGTCAGTGTTGCCAACAAGCGTACTGCGCACACCGGCCCAGCCACGTTGCGGCCGACGCGGATCACGCGGACTCAGGGTATTCAATGCCTCGTTGAACTCTACCTTCACCTGCGCCTGAATACGTACAGACTGGCCAGGGAGCAGTGGCTGATTAATGACCTGACTCGCAGTGGCTGTTCCATCGTTGCCAAAATGGCTCAGGTTCGCGGCGGGGATTGTGACATATGTGGCACTGCCCGGTGTTTTCCACACTAGGCCCAACTGCGGATTATCGCTCACGGGTTCACTCGGATCGCCATTCCACCACTCCAAGGTAAAGGGGTACGCGTTAGTTCCATTCCAACCGCCACCCGCCTGCAAATTGATAGGTCCGGTATCATCGGTTCCGATTGCTTGCCAATCATTAAGCCGGGGCGTGGTGAAATCTGTAGCGGCCATGCCTAAATATAGGCGAGCTCCTTTGGTGTGACCAACGCGAAAACTGTAGTCGCCAGTTTGCGGAATCGTGATAAAACCTGAAATACGCACCATGGCACGCGTGCTTGTACCGGGAACTTTAGCCAGTAGGCTATTAAAATCGGGAAGGCCAGGATTAGCCGACGTTTCATCCGCAAAAAAATCAACGAGCTGGACGTCTTTCGTGAACGACTCGGAATTGCGCAATGGAATGTCAGGTTGGGCGCCTGCATTGTAGGTAAACCCGTCAACGCGGAGGTGCTGGGTTAGGCCAAAATTCGAAAGACTGGAATCGGGCCAGGCGAGCTTCAACCGATGATCCGGGCCATCATCTGTCGCAATATCTTCCCGCAGTGCCGCGACCGTGAACCAATGGGCCGGATTCTTTCTCCCGTTGATAAAAAAGTCGTCTTCATACGTCGGGTTGAATATGAGGTTGCCGCCAAGCACTTCTTCACGCGCCGCAATCCCGGCAAAACTGCCAAGCGTTGCACGTGTTCCAAGGGTGTTGTTGACCTCAGGCGTGTCGACCTGACCAATGACTCCGCCTTGATATTCATAGCGGTAAATTTTTCCTCCGTCCGTCCTATCTGTCGTGACCCACACATGACTGGGTAATTTGCTCCCGCCATTCATGGCGCGATCCTCAATGAATGCCACGGCACTCGGATTTTGCGGAAAACCGTTTGGAGTGACATCCGTGATGGTCGGGAAAGTATCAGCCGGCCGCGTGAGATGAAAAAGACGACTCGTTCCGGCTGTGCAGGGTTGGTCGGAAGCAGGACGATTGCAGCTCACCAGCCATCCTGTTGCCTCGTTCATGGTCAGACTGCGCAAATCCTGAATGCCGTATGTAGTGCTGACCGTGTTGAAAACATCTCTATACTCAGTCGGAATGGGCCAGTTGAGATACAGTCCATCGGCAAAATTCCCTGAAGCGCGAAGGTACACATTTGCGTCGCCGACCACGGAAAAAAATCGATCTTCCGTTTGCGATCCATCGACTTGAAGCTTGGTGCGAGCCTGTGCCGTGCTGCTGTTGAGGGTACTCGTTGTCCATGGCTGGCATGTACCAAGATTGAAGTACTTAGTCGTTGGGTTTATGAAATTTGCCTCATTGACGCCCGGGACGGTGCAACGTTCCCCGGTCTGGTCATACTTTTGGAGCTGTAAATTCCAGCCGGTGCCATTGTTATATAAAAGTAGTCCGTGTTCACCGGCGGCCACCAAATTCAACGTGTTCGTGGTTGGGCTCAGCCAGGCAGAAATAGTACGCAACGACATGCTGGGATACGTCGCGCCTGAACCACCCAAACGTGTTTCATTGTACGCCACTGTCCAATCGGAGCCGGTGTTTTGCAAGATGAGAGGGTGCCCGCTGCTGTCAGCGCCCACTGCCCAGGACTTGTGCACGCGCAGAACAGGATCGTAGACCGAAGCAGTGGCATTGATACTTGTTCCAGACAATCCAACCGGGAACGGCTGGGCTTCCCAATTCGCCTGCACGAGTGCACGCACGCCAAATGACCCCGCAATCGCCAGGCTGAGAACAACAATACGCAATCGTTGGTCAGCGAGTC
>Ga0265292_1001804_pt1 | contig 17158 bp, 18 predicted proteins | sample Munlanlewell296A_FD_189080 | JGI IMG/M metagenome (GOLD analysis project Ga0265292, IMG submission 189080) | Leachate microbial communities from a municipal landfill in Southern Ontario, Canada - Leachate well 296A | ecosystem: Engineered > Solid waste > Landfill > Unclassified | place: Canada... | reverse complement strand
ATCTACTTTTATGTTCGGTTACAAAACCGAGGGGACTCTACAAAACCTGCTGTATTCTCACTCTTTCATTGACAGTCTTAATTATATGCAAGGATGTTTGGTGCATTTGGTAGATCATAATCCCATAAAACACAGCCATATCCAGGTATTTGCGTTTATTCATGACGGACCAAAAGATAAGTTTCCAAAAGAATTTTCGGTGCGGATCTTTAATACCGAGCAGATAGAAAGCTCTTAGAACCAAACTTATGTCTTTAAGACCATATTTTACAGGCACTTTAACGGATGTTTTTGGGGATTCATAGGTGCTGAAAAACCGAATAAGTCGCTGATAAGATTTTTCGGGGTGGTAGATATTGGTAATCAATTGTATAAAACCATCGTATAATGTTTTTTCATCCATTAGCGGAATAATGTTTGTATCTCCTTCCGAAAAGGCAAACTGCTTGCTTAATCGGTTTTCTTTTTTCAATCTTTCAAACAATTCTGTACCGGGAGGTGCTTTCAGGATGTTGACAATGGGTAATGGAATACCACTTTCTTGAATGAAATCTATTTGTCGTTGAAAAATAGATCGGGTATCTGTATCAAAGCCAACAATGAAACCTGCTGCTATGAAAAACCCTGCTTTATGAAGCTTACGAATGCTTCCGAGCTGATCACGTTTCAGGTTTTGTTTTTTTCCGGATGCTTTAAGGCCTTCTTCGTCGGGAGTTTCTATGCCGATAAATATTTGCCTGAATCCCGCATCAATCATTAGGGTCATTAACGCTTCATCATCTGCTAAATCGATTGTAAGCTGCGTGGCAAAAAGGAAGCCGGGCTTTTTCTCTTTTCGCCACTCGATTAAGGCAGGCAGCAATTCATCTTTCAGTATCCTTTTATTTCCGATCAGATTGTCATCAGCAAATAATACCAATCTGACATTACTGTGCCGATCAATTGCATCTAACTCCTTGATGATCTGGTTGGTGTTTTTTGTACGTGGACGTCTCCCGTAAAGAGCAGTTACGTCACAAAAGTCACACATATAGGGACATCCTCTCGAATATTGTATGATTGAATAAAGGTAATTATCCATATTCACCAGATCAAAAGCTGGTAAAGGAGATTGCGCCATATCTGCAAATTCGGTTGTTCTGTATATTGGTTGCAGGTTGCCTTTCTGCAGGTCCTCCAGAAACAATGGCAGGGTGATTTCTGCTTCGTTCAGAACAAAATAATCGATGTCGGGGAAACGTTCATGTTCATGTGTAAATAATGAACCACCAGCTACGATTTTAACACCTGCCAGCCTGCACTGATTAACAATCTCTCTGACAGAATCCTCCTGCACATTCATAGCGGAAAGAAAAATGTAGTCAGCCCAATCCAGATCCTTCTTACATAAGTCAACCACATTCAGATCCACCAGTTTTTTAGACCAGTTCTCCGGTATTAAGGAAGCAATTGTCAATAAGCCCAAAGGTGGATAGGCTGCTTTTGTGCCGGTTATACGTATTAAATGCCTCATCGCATAAAAAGTGTCCGGCATTCGGGGATATACAAAAAGGATATTCAATATTCTATTGTTAACGGGCAAGCGTGAGTGCTATTTATGCCCGGTATTTTGCCTGTGAAGGTAGATATTTTTACTTTGGCCATAAATTTCAGTTTATGAAACGAATATTGATCATCTTGCTCAGTCTGGTTTGCAGCCTGATGTCTGTCGGACAGTTACAGCAGAATCAGCTTCTACCAGCCACATGGAATATTAAAAGTGAGGAATTACTGGGTTATGTTATTGAGTTGTCGGGAGATAAATATCAGGGAAGGCTCACTGGCTCCGAAGGTTACCGCAAATCGGCTGAATGGGTGGCCGGAAAGATGGCTGAATGGGGCATCTTGCCGGCGTCGCCTGAAAAAGGTTGGTTCCAGGAATTCCGGCAACCTTACGTAACTGTTTTTCCAGGCTGTTCACTAACCTTGCATCTGCCGGTGAACGCCAGGGATTCGGTAAACATCTCGTACCACTATTTTGATGAATATATGCCCGGTAGTTCCTCCGGATCAGGAACCGTCAGGGATGAGGTTGTTTTTGCCGGATATGGGATCTCAGCACCGGAATTGGGATACGATGATTATTCTGGTATCAGCGTAAAGGGAAAAATTGTGCTGATGCGCCCGGAGGCCCCGGTATCTCCTGCAGCAGGTGCTGAAAAGTTTACACCCTGGCAGCCTTATTCCACCCACCAGTATAAAATGCTCAACGCGATCAAACACGGTGCCGTTGGGGTTCTCTATCATTATGGTCCGCTGGCTAATACAAACAATGACTACCACCATGATCTCCTTGTTACGATGGTTGGAACCCGCGTGGTTGAGGACTTGTTTAAGGGAACCGGGAAAGACCTTAATTCACAATCCTTTTCAACGGGTAAATTCGTCACGATAAATAATGTGACTGAATTTCATCCTGACGGGATTGGAATGAATGTAATGGGACTGATCCCGGGTTCTGATCCGGTATTAAAAAATGAAGTGATCATTATTGGCGGGCATTTGGATCACTGCGGAATGGACTGGGAATTATGTCCGGGTGCCAATGATAATGCATCCGGGATTGCAGTTATGCTGGGTGTGGCTAAGGCAATTGCAACCTCAGGAATTCATCTCAAAAGATCTATCCTGTTTGTTGGGTTGGGAGCTGAAGAGCAGGGTTTGGTCGGATCAAAAGCCTATACAGCAAACCCGGTTTTTCCTGCCAGGCAAACCATTGGATTCATCAACCTGGATTGTGTGGGTATCGGACCTAATCTGCATGCGGGAGGGGGACAGAATTATCCGGATCTATATAAAACTATAGATCAAGCTAATGCAGGCTATGTCCACCATCTGGTCGGAAACACTTGAAGACCTGGCAACCATACTTACATTAGCCCTTGCTGACCTTGCCCTGGTATCGGGAAAATAGTTGAAAAAATCAACCACAATAGGCACAATAGTTCACAATAGATGTTCATTAATTGAACTTTTTGCCACATTACCGATAGGATTCTAATGTGCCCTATTGTGCCTATTGTGGTTTAATTATTTTACAGCCGGAACCGCCCAAACCGGAAATTCCCCGGGGTTGATCTTAAAGACTGCCGATCCGATAAAATATACCACAGCTGTAATTATTACGGCCCCGATCAGGTTTAACCAGAATCCCGTACGTGCCATTTCTGATATGGTGACCCGCCTGGTTCCGAAAATGATCGCATTCGGAGGGGTTCCTGCAGGTAACATGAACGCCATCGACGCCGATAGAGTAGCGGGCAACATGAACAATAGAGGATGGGTATGAGTGGCGATCGCCATACCCGATAATACCGGCAGAATCATCTCAGTGGTCGCAGTATTGGATGTCAATTCGGTCAGGAAGGTGACAAGAAGGCTGATAATCAGTATGATAATAATTGGATGCAAAACGGAAAGCCCCTGTAGTTGTTCTCCCAGCCAAAGAGATAATCCTGAATCCCTGAATCCATTGGCCAGTGCAAACCCGCCCCCGAACAGTAAAACAATATCCCAGGGCAGATGGCTTGCCGTTTTCCAGTCCATAATCCTTAATCCGGCGCTACCTTTTGCTGGTATCATGAAAAGTGGCAGCGACAGTGCGATGGCTACAGTTCCATCATTGATAAATGCCGGCTTCCCGAATAATGATGCCCATCCTTTTATAGTAGTTGTCCCGATCTCAATATCAGAACGGGTGATCCACAGCAGGGCCATCAGAAGAAAACTGATCAATACAATTCTTTCCTCCCGGCTCATGGGACCCAGATCCTTCCTCATCTGCCTGATGGGTAAATCTTTTACAGCCTTAGTCTTACTTCCTTTGGCATACTTCAGATACAATAAAATAAAAGCAGCACCAAGCATAATAAGCCCGGCGGGAACAGCAAACAGCATCCATTGCAGGAAAGTGATCGCTGGTGCCTGAGGAAACATCACCTGATAAATCCGGAGAAACGAAAGATTTGGAGGTGTGCCAACCAAAGTCATAATTCCCCCGATTGATGCACTATAAGCTACACCGAGCAACACACCGGTTGAAAAGGACCTCTTTTTCTCGGGTTCGGGTTCAATTTCCGTTAAAACTGAGATCAGGATGGGAACAATCATCATTGCGGTTGCAGTATTCGACATCCACATGCTCAGCAAGGCCGTTGCAAGCATAAAACCCAATAGCAGCCTCGATTTGCCGGTGCCGGTAATGCTGAGGATATTCAGAGCGATCCGCTTGTGGAGGTTCCATCGCTGCATAGCGAGAGCTATCAGAAATCCTCCGATAAAAAGGAAAATCACGTGGTTGAAATAGGCTGCAGAAACGGTCTGGCCATCCATAATGCTGAGAAGCGGGAAAAGTGCCACCGGGAGCAATGAAGTTATTGCCAGGGGAACCGCTTCAGATACCCACCAGATAGCCATCCATGCGGCTATTGCCAGGGTATATCCTATCTCTGGATGTTTAATATCGGGATGGTAAAAGAAAATAATTGCAAAAGCTACAATTGGCCCGGCCCAAAGAGCTATTCTTTTACCACTGGAAGCTGGAGCTCCCATCAGAGTTTTGACAGGTAGTTTCGGATATTCCTCTCGATCCTTCCCATAACATCAGTTGAATCAGCCCGATTGAAACGTTCACCGGTGATCTGTTCGTACAATTCAATATATCGATCCGATATCTCGAGAACAAATGCGTCAGGCATGAACGGAACCGTCTGGCCCTCTTTGCCCTGGAAGTTATTCTCAATAAGCCACTGCCTGACAAATTCTTTTGATAATTGACGCTGCTCAATCCCTTTTTCGAAATTATTAACGTAAGTGTCTCCGTAAAAATACCGGCTTGAATCGGGTGTATGGATCTCATCGATAAGGTATACTTTACCGTCCTGAATCCCAAACTCGTACTTGGTGTCTACCAGAATCAGTCCCATTCGTGCTGCCATTTGCGTACCGCGTTCAAACAGTTTATGGGTGTACTCTTCCACCTGATTATAAATGTTCTCCGGCACCAGGTGGTTAGCGATGATCTCTTCGCGGCTGATATCTTCATCATGGCCGATGTGAGCCTTGGTTGTTGGGGTAATGATGGGTTTGTCGAATTTTTGATTTTCCTTCATTCCCTCACGCAAGGGTATGCCACAGATCGAACGTTTCCCTGAGCGGTATTCGCGCCAGGCATGGCCGGTGAGGTATCCCCTGATGACCATTTCAACGGGAAGCGGCTCAGCCTTTCTTCCGATAGTAACCATTGGATCCGGTGAGGCAATTTTCCAGTTTGGAACAATATCGCTGGTGGCATCGAGAAATTTCGATGCGATCTGATTTAAAACCTGCCCTTTATAGGGAATCCCTTTGGGCAATACCACATCAAAGGCTGAGATCCGGTCGGTAACCACCATAACCAGATATTTATCGCTAATGTTATATACGTCGCGGACCTTCCCTTTGTACAGACTGATCTGACCGGGTAAACTGAATTCGGTTTTAACAATTGCTTCCATCCAAATAATTATTACTGTATATTAACGAAATTACTTTTTTTCATAAGCTCTGACGATCTGCTCCACCAACCTGTGCCGGATAATATCCTGGCGAGTGAACTCAACAATAGCGATTCCGGGGATCCCCGCAAGAATTTGTTTGGCATGTATTAACCCTGATTTGTTGGGATCGGGCAAATCCACCTGGGTGATATCGCCGGTAACTGCAAACTTGGCATATTCACCCATACGGGTCAGGAACATTTTCAACTGGTTAATCGATGCATTCTGAGCCTCATCCAGAATAACGAAGGCATTATCGAGTGTCCTGCCGCGCATGAATGCCAGCGGAGCGATCTGAATTACATTATCTTCCATGTATTCCTTCAGTTTCCGGGCCGGCATCATATCGAGAAGGGCATCATATAATGGCTGAAGATAAGGATCCAGTTTCTCTCTAAGATCCCCTGGAAGAAAACCTAAATTTTCGCCTGATTCAACGGCCGGGCGGCTTAAAATGATTTTTTTTACCTCCCGGTTCCGAAGTGCCCTGACTGCCAGTGCCACGGCGATATAGGTTTTCCCGGATCCGGCCGGGCCGATTGCGATAAGCAGGTCATGCGTGTGGTACTTTTCCACCATCTCCTGCTGATGAGCGGTCCGCGCCCTGATCGGTTTTCCATTGGTGCCAAAGATCAGGATATCTTCCTCTCCGGGCTCGCTGCCATTGCTGATCCCGTTTTCCAGCAGAATTCCTTCGATCTCCAGCGGAGAAAGCCGGTTGTATTTATCAACAAACCCGAAGAGTTTCTCCATCTTGTCCTCAAAGCGGGTTATTTCAGCAGCCTCACCTACAGCCTTGAGCTGGTCGCCACGGGCAATTAATTTGATCTTGGGAAAGAAACGCTTGATGATCTCCAGATGTTGGTTATTAGCACCATACAGTACTAATAGATCGATCCCTTTTAAATAGATGATTTTTTCAATCATGCAGTTAAGATAAAGTCGTATTTTTGAGCCTATCACGCAAAAATAAGGATTATAACGGATTTAGAAACCTGTTTCATGCATGGCCTTTATTACTCTAACCACAGATTGGCAAACCAGGGACTATTATTCAGGAATGATCAAGGGCCGGCTTTTGCGACTGATGCCGGATGCGGTTATTGTAGAGATTAATCAGCACATTGAACCCTTCCATATTTTGCAGGCCTCCTTTATACTCCGGCAGGTTTTACCCGAATATCCGGAGGGAACCATACATCTTTTTCTGGTCAACCAGGGGCACCAGCCTGGTATATGGCCGGCTGTGGCACATTATAAGAATCAGTTTTTAGTGGGTTGGGACGACGGGATTCTGGCTCTGATCATGGACTCAGATCCTGATTACTACCTGAGGCTCGATCACACAATCCTTGATAATATGGACCAGGCTACCGGAATGGAGGATCAATTCCGATTTATTGAACCCAGTTTTCCGGAATTATCCTTGTTTACCAGGGTAGCGAGGTTTTTATCGGCGGGCCTGCCTTTGAACCAGGCAGGGCCTCATTCGGAAGATTTTGGCCGGTCCAATTCCTGGTTGCCGGTTATTCAAAAAGATCAGATCGATGGCCAGGTAGTCTTTATTGACTCCTACAGAAATGCGATCACCAATATCCCTAAAACCGAATTTTTACGGATCGGAACCGATCGTACCTTTGAAATCACGATAAAATCCAATCGATATAAAATTTACGGAATCAGTAATACCTATTTGGAATCAGATCCAGGCGAACTTCTGGCAATATTCAATTCAGCCGGATTGCTGGAAATCGCTATTGTACAGGGTAATGCCGCAGAACTCCTTGGATTTGAACCCGGAACACCAATTAAAATCAGATTTGATGAACAGTAACAGGGCCGAGATTTTGCAGTCGTTTAACCGGCTGTTGGATATTATGGATGAGTTGAGGGCACAATGTCCATGGGATAAGGAACAGACCATCGAAAGCCTCAGGACATTAACGATAGAAGAAACCTATGAACTGGCAGATGCGATACTGGATGAGGATCTTCCCGGTATCTGTGAGGAGCTTGGGGATATTCTGCTGCACATCGTTTTCTATGCCAAAATCGGACAGGAAAAGGAAGCTTTTACCATGAAGGAAGTGATTGATGGTATCAATAAAAAGCTGATATACAGGCATCCGCACATATTCGGAGATGTTATTGTCGGAAATGCCCGGGAGGTGGAACAGAACTGGGAAAAGATCAAGCTGACGGAACACCAGGAGAAAACTGTTTTAGGAGGAATACCGTCTTCACTGCCAGCCATGATCAAGGCATACCGGATACAGGACAAGGCCAGGGGAGTCGGTTTTGACTGGGATCATAGGGAACAGGTGTGGGATAAGGTAAAAGAAGAAATAGGAGAATTGATGGCAGAAGTGGAAACCCACCAGTCGGACGACCGGGTGGAAGCTGAATTTGGAGATGTACTCTTCAGTCTGATCAATGCAGCCAGGATTTATCAGATTAATCCGGAAAATGCCCTCGAACGGACAAACCTGAAGTTCATCCACCGTTTTAATTATCTGGAAAAAGAGACCATGAAGAAAGGGCTGAGCTTGAAGAATATGTCTCTGGAAGAGATGGATCAGTATTGGAATGAGGCAAAAAAGACGGACTGCTAATCCGCCAGTAAACCTTTTTACTGCCTACTGCCTACTGCCTACTGCTTCCGGACTTGCCGGATCAGGCATGGTCCAGTCAATCTTTCCCGAGGTAACAAGAATATTGTACCACAGAAAGATTTTCTTCATATCGGATACGTAAACCTTATTCCGGTCATAAGTAGGTAATACTGAAGCAAAATACTCCATGATCTGATCGTTTGTGGATTTTTTCGGATCCAAAACGGTTTTTCCCTCTTCTTTCTGATAGATCTCGAAAAATACTTCCTTCAGTGGTTTGTCTTCCGTTTCAGTAAAAACAGCAATTTCTTCCATTGAACTGACGTGACTGCTTGCATGCACCGGAATTCTCTGGCCGGTTTCAAGGTTTTCCGCAATGAGTATGCTTTTGCCTTGTGAAACCAGTTTATAAAGTCCGGGCTGACCCGAGATGGCGATAAAATCCTTAATATCCATGATCTGTTAAAATTTTGAGGGGGCAAATATAGGAAAATCAATTAAGCCCTCTGGCTTTCTTAATTTTCTCGTAAGCCGCGTTTAATTGCTGAAATTTCTCATTAGCCTGAGCTTTAAGGTCATCACCAAGATAAGCAACTTTATCGGGATGGTATTTGACTGCCATTTTCCGGTATGCTTTTTTAATTTCTTCATCCGTGGCATCAGGGCTGATTTCAAGAGCGGCATAGGCAGATTCGAGGTTGTCCGAGAAAAGTGCTTTTATGGAGTTGAAATCTTCGGTTTTGATGCCCATGTAATAGGCAAACCTTTCAACAGTTTTTAATTCTTCCGCCGAGACCAGGCCATCGGCCTTCGAAATCCCAAAAAGCAGATGAATCAGCTCCAGCCTGGTGCTATAATCCATCCTTTGTCTGATCTGACTGCTGACCTCTTCCACCGGAATATTCTGATCCAGGACGCTCCTAAGCAACAAAGTCGCTTGCTGTGCCTGTTCTTGTCCGAAGGATCGAATAAAGAATTCCTTCACAAAGTCGAGTTCTGATTTGAGAACACGCCCATCCGATTTCATAACGGCTGCAATCAAAACGATCAGGCTGGAAATGAAATCACCGTGTGTGGTTGGGCCGGGCCTCATATTCCCTTGGTTAAAAACGCCATCCTGACCGTCGACCATTGAGCCGAGCGCGAAGCCAATCAAACCTCCGATCGGCCCTAAGAAAGCCCATCCAAGGCCTCCGGCTATCCATTTTCCGAATTTTGCCATAATATCTAACCAATCAATTTATTGTGAATCTCCAATATTCTGGGAATCAAGGGAGATTGTCCGTCGTTTTGAATTATATAACCTGCCAGTGGAGACTTTTGTTCGTCGGTCCATTGGTTTTGCATCCTTTGCCGGATGGATTCCTCCGTTGTTTTGTCCCTCTGCTTAACCCTTGATATTCTGATTTTTTCAGGAGCCGTTATGAGTATTGTTGTATTCATGTGTCTGTAAAATCCGGATTCAAAAAGAATCGCTGCTTCATGAACTACGTAAGGTTTATTCTGATTTTCGCTGCACCAGTTTATAAACCGGTCCAGAACCCTGGGATGAATAAGTCCATTCACCTTGGACAGCATTTCTGCATCGGTGAACATGATTCCGGCCAGTTTTGGACGATCCGGTCTGCCATTTATATATATACCCGGACCAAACCATTCCGTTAATTGGTGTCGGATCTGCAGGTCTTCTTCCAGGATTTTTCCGGCTTCGGCATCCGCATTAAAAACCGGTATACCCAAGTGGGAGAAGATCTTGGCAACCAGGCTTTTACCTGAACCGATGCCACCGGTTAATCCAACAGTATACATTCAAATCAGGGTTTTTTGCCAATTGAAACGGTTACCTTAGCGGGTTTGATTTTTACCAGATTATGAATTTCCTCCAATCCAAGGCTTCGGCTAAATGAAGCACTTGGCCTGTTGAGTCTAATCGGTAAGGTTCGAATGGAACGAAGCGTATCCAGAATAAGGTCAGGCCCTTCCACTTCAATGCTGTCGGGATTAATCCTGACCAGGCTGTCAGGAATATGTGAAGAACCTGATTCATAAACAAATGCAGGGATCACTTTAATATTTCGCGTTTTTTTGAAAGCAAACCTGAACATAAGGGTATCCGGAATAATTGCCAGTACCTTAAGGTCTTTCAATTGAGTGGGAAAATCATTAAAATACTGATTCATTGGCATATATTCAACAAAGCCTTTTTTTCTTTTGGCCGGAACCGATTTAAGTTTCTTGATATCAATGGTCAAAGGGGTTTTGGAGAAATTCCAATTGTGCCGTAAAACCGAAAACCCCAAACCTTTCACTTCGAGTGAAATTCTTTGGGGCAGAGGATTTAAGATAATCATTTTGTCGGGCAGGTTAATGTACCTTACCGGATGATCCACCCGGGTAGTATATTCATTCTCAAGAGCCCGCAAAAACCAAAGTACGGTAGCAATCAGGACACAGGCTATCAGTATGGTTAACTGCTGTCTCCGCCGGCTTTTCCCGGGATTAACCGGATCTGTTACCGGTAAGGAGGAAGCATCTTCCATCCACTATTGTTTCGGCTGATCGGCAATGTCTTCTGCAGTGCGTACAATGGAACCCTTGTCAACCTTAACCTTAACGTTCTGGTCGATTTCGAGCATCACGGTCTTTTCGTTGATTTCAGCGATACGGCCGTAGATACCTCCGGCGGTTACTACTTTGTCGCCTCTTTTCAAAGTTTCACGATAGTTTTTCATGTCTTTCTGCTTCTTCATCTGTGGTCTGATCATAAAGAAATAGAATATCAGAATGATAGCAGCAAAGAAAATCAGGGAAGAATAGGGATTTGGTTGTTTAGCCGCTGTGGCTGCCTGGAGAATGAAAGCTAAATTGATCATAATTATTGTTTTTAGTTATTTCTTACTATCCGGAACATAAACTTCTGCAGTGATTTCTAACTCAGTGGTATTTGGCTGGGCATTGGTCAGCAGTCTGACGGTTTTACTGATAGAACCGGTTCTTCCTGCTGAATTGAAAATAACTTCCACTTTACCCTGTTCGCCAGGTTTTACCGGAGCTTTGGAAAAATCGAATATGGTGCATCCGCAAGTAGAGGAGGCATCCGAAATGATAAGATCGGATCCGCCCGTATTGGTAAATTTGAAGGTATAAGACAGCTTCTCTCCCTGCACCATCATGCCGAAATCATGCTTGGTTTGCTCAAAAACCATTACAGGAAGATCACCCGTAGCCTTTTTTCCTGAGGCAGTTATCGGGTTGGTAACTAAATTGGGTGAAACGGATTTGTCACCTTGTTCCCCTTTGGGTTTGCAGCCAGGCAAAATACCAAGAAAGAGCGAAACTGCTATAATTCCTACTGTCAATCTAAACATGGCTATATGCTTCAGCATTTTATTCATTATGCAAATTAAACAAATTCATTTCAGCTGTCAAACCTCTCCGATTAATCCCCTGCCGGTTTTTTTAATTTTGTCGTCCGTCCGCAGCAAAAGGAAGATTTTATCTAGAATGCCGTTTATAAAGTAACTGCTTTTCTCTGTGCTGTAATATTTTGATATCTCGATATATTCATTGAGTGTCACCTTCGCAGGGATCGAAGGAAAATGTATAGCCTCACTAATCGCCATCTGCATAATCAGAATATCCATCATAGCCAGTCGTTCAAAATCCCAGTTTTCACTGAATTTCTTGATCAGATCCTGATATTCGTCAGCATGTAAAACTGTTTTTCGAAACAAATCAATCACATAAAGCCGGTCGTCTTCATTGCTGAACATCGACAGAATGGGCATTTCGCTATTTTCTTTCCAGCGGCTCAACGTTTTGATAACCATGGAACCGATGAATTCAAGATCGTCATTCCAGTAAATGCTTTGCTCTTCTAAAACCTGCTGCAGATCTTCATTTGGAAGAATCAGTTCAGCCACCATCCGGCTGATGAATTTCTTATCCTGATTAAATGAATCTTCAGGAATATTCATATACTCCTGATATACATCCCATTCTAAAAGATTTCGGTAAAGGCTTTTGATCAGTTCCTCTTCATTTGACCAGCTGATCTTCTTGGCTTCAAGATATTGGCTGAACTTGCTACTGTCGGATATGCGAGTGATTATCCGGTTGTTTATAAAGCGTGTGTTCGGGTTCGCTTCTTCGTCGGTGGGAAAGTGTTTGGATCGTGCGATATCGGTGCGCTGCACCGCGTAGTTCGAAATATCAACCAGTAATAATAGAATCAGATGATACAGATCGTAGCTCTTTTCTATACTGAAAATCAGTTCCTTTTCTGTTTTGTAGGGGCTGTCATTTTCGGATGCCCGGTATGCGTAAAGGATCTGGAGGGCTTTGACTCGTAATAATCTTCTGCTGATCATTTGGTTAAAGAACTTTTTTTTGAGGTCAGCAAAGGTACGTTTTTTTTTCTATTTTTGAGGATTTACGACCAAAACGACACTACAAACACAAACTGTTTTAAAATGGTGGATAGAGATAAACATGAGAGCATGGATCAGCAGGACAGGGACGAAATCTTTTCCAAAGTGATCCGGGCGGGGAAGCGTACCTATTTTTTTGATGTAAAAGCAACCCGAAGTGAAGACTATTACCTGACCATTACGGAAAGTAAGAAGGTCTTTGACATGGAAGGAAATTCGCATTATGAAAAACATAAGATTTTCCTTTATAAGGAGGATTTTGACAAGTTTGCCCAGGGATTTGAGGAGACTGTAGGGTTTATTTCTAGCATCAGATCCGGCTTAGGCCTGGCGGATAATGACGCGACTTCTCCGCAGAGCAGTTACAATAATGTGGAATTTGAGGATCTGGGAGAATCGAAGTAATAAATTAAAGGCCGGCTGTCCGGCCTTTTCTGTTAGTAAGGTATTACGGGATTGAATAGGAGGAAAAATGGAACTAATTGTAAAAGAGGTTGTAACAAAAAGTGATTTAAGGAAATTCATCAAGTTGCCGGCACGCATCCACAAGGGTCATCATAACTGGATTCCACCCATTTATATGGACGAGCGGAATTTTTTCAATCCCCTGAAAAACGGATCTTTTAAATATTGCTCGCATATCCGTTTGTTAGCTTATCGCGACGGAGAAGCGGTGGGAAGGGTTATGGGTTTGATCAATCACCGCTATAATCAGGCTAAAAACGAGAATAATGCCCGGTTCAGTTACCTCGAAACCTATAACGACCAGGAAGTAGCTCACGCCCTTATCTCAAAGGTGGAAAGCTGGGCGCGGTCAATGGGCGCAGAAAAGATCGTTGGTCCGCTCGGCTTTTCCGATAAAGAACCTCAGGGTTACCTGGTGGATGGATTTGATGAGCCAACTGTTCTGGCAGCCAATTGCAACTATAAATACCAGGTTGACCTGATTAAAAATGAGGGTTATGTTCCGGAAATAAACCAGGTGAGCTATAAAGCAGAAATTCCTGCATCAACACCCCCTATTTACAAACGAATACTTCCCCGGATTGAACAATTAAATTCGGAATTCAGGATGGTTGAATTTGATTCACGATGGAAGCTCCGCAAATATATCAGGCCGGTTTTGCACCTGACTAACCGTACATTCCAGAAAATCTACGGTTCCATGCCGTATGAGGAGAAGGAAATGGATGATTTCGCTAACCGTTTCATCTGGCTGCTTAATCCGAAGTTCGTGAAAGTAATTGAAAACCACGACGGAGAAGTGATTGCTTATACTGTGGCCATGCCAGATATCAGCAAAGGAATCCAAATAAGTAAAGGATACATTATTCCCTTTGGTATATTCTCGATTTTAAGATCAGGTAAAAAGTCACATCGCATTGTTGCCATGCTCGGTGCAATCGAGGAGCAATACCGGGGCAGGGGACTCGATGTTATGATGGGTCTTAAAATTCTTGAATCGGGAAGGCAGGAAGGGAAAAAGGAAATCGACAGCCATCTTGTTATGGAAACAAATTATGCCATGCGGGGAGAATATGAACACATTGGCGGGCAGATCTACAAGAGATATTCTATCTTTGCCAAAAGTTTGATATAGAGTTAATTAATTTCCTAATTATTTTTGGTTATGGTTAAAAAACTGGTGTTCACTAGTCTGGCTTTACTATGTATACTGCCACTGACATCGCAGGAATTGAAATTTGTTAACCTAAACACCAATAAAGGATTAGTGGTTAACAGGTTTCAGGATAATTCCGGTAAAGTTCATGAGGCATCCCTTCCGTTGATCAGTTTCCGGTTGGGAGAGCTGTTGATTGATACCCGGCAAATGGATGTTGTTTCAACCGGCGATTCGACTGTTGCCCGGCTGGATACCCGGCTCGAAGTGGTGTTCAGGAATGAACCGGGCTTTGCTCCGGGATGGAAAGGGAGTGTCAAAATCAGGAACCTTACCAAAAAAGATACGCTTGAAGTATGGAACATTGTTCCCTTCGGGGAGGCTCCGGATAAGATTTATATTACCGGATTCGGACGCCATGGACTCTCACGAACCTATCTGGCCCGTCCCGGCCTGACACCTGTCAATGTAATTGTCCCCGATAATGCCTGGAATCTGGGATTCTCAGAGTCAGTTCTTGCCAACATTCAGATAGCTGCTTTATCGAGAAGGATATCTTCGGAAAAGGCTCAGATTAAGAGATTTGAGAACAATCTGTTTCCGGGAGGATCTGTTACTTATGCTCTTTACGCAGATTCATACATAGGTGCATGGCAGGAAGGACTGCGGCTTATATTCCAAAAGAGGCTGCTCTATGACCTTAAGGATTTTGATAATACACTCTATAATCGGGATGATTTGAAATGGATCCGGCACACTTATGTGTCTCATCTGATCTATGCGTGGGATCATCAATATTATGACAGCAAGGCGTTGCAAAACAACCTTCAGGCCTTCCTGGATCGTGGTAAGAAATGGTATGGAGGTGATGATTTTATTGGAATCTGGCCAACCTGGCCATCACTGGGGCTTGATCAGCGGAATCAATGGGATCTTTTCCGGGATCTTCCGGGTGGACTTAAAGCCCTGAACCAGACTGCTGAAATGTGCAGGAAGAATGGTGCCAGGTTCTTTATCTGCTATAATCCGTGGGATGAGGATACCCGTTCGGAAAGTCATTATAGCGGAATGGCCGATCTGATTAAGGAGGTTGGGGCAGATGGTGTAGTTCTCGACACCAAAGGAAGTTCTTCCCTTGAATTACAGCATGCTGCCGACAGCGTTCGTAAAGGGGTAATTATGTATAGCGAAGGAATGGCTGTTCCTAAGGATATGCCCGGGATCGTTTCGGGCAGGGTGCATAACGCGTTATATTATCCTCCGATGCTGAACCTGAATAAATTGATTAAGCCTGATTTTGCTATTTACAGGGTGGCTGAATTGGCTTTTGAACCCATACGGAGAGAATATGCGACATCTTTCTTTAATGGTTATGGCACTGAATTAAACATATTTAAGCCCGGACGTCCGGATTGGATTGAGGCTGATTATCGATTTTTTGGCCAGACTGTCAGGATATTACGTGAAAATACCACGAATTTTGTGGACTACAATTTTATTCCTTTGATTCCGACCCTGCAGGACAATATCTTCGTTAATTGCTGGCCGGGAAACGATAAATTGGTATATACAATCTTTAGTTTGCTTCCGGAAGGTTTTGATGGTAATCTGTTCGAAGCGCAACCGGGCGCTGGTTATCATTGGGTGGATGTTTGGGAGCATCGGGAAATCGAACCTAAAAAAATTGACGGTAAATCATTTATCCCGGTCCGGACCGATGCATTTCATAAGTCATGGCTCGGAACCAACAATGAAGGTGCAATGTGTTCAGTAATCCGGTTTCCTTCAGTTCTGTCAGTTAAGCTGAATATTGATCAATTAACTCTGTCGGCTTCAAAAGGTGATCAAATCAGGATCTGGGCCGGAAATCCCGATTATGAGAAAAAGCCGGCGATTTTCGATACTAAAACAAAAACGATACACCTGGGCGACTATTTCGGACGATTTGAAGGGAATTTCGTTATTCAACTATTTCAGAACGATGAAATTCTGGATGAGCGCATTGTAACCATCAAACCAGGCACTGCAAGGCTGGTCAGCCTGGCTGTGCCAACTGAACCGGCAACAACAACACCTGCTGGTATGGTTAATATCCCCGCAGGGATGTTTACCTGGAAAAACACGAACGGAGACGATTTTATCGGATATCCAGAACTGCCTGTAAAAGAACCGGTTAAAGTGAATGCGTTTTATATGGATAAATACCCTGTGACCAACGATCAGTTCTATGAGTTTATTAAAGCCACAGGCTATCAACCCGCCGACACTTCGAATTTCCTTAAAAACTGGGTCAACAGGAAACCGGCTAAAGGGATGGAGAGATATCCGGTGGTATATGTATCGTATGAAGATGCCAGGGCTTATGCTCAATGGGCAGGAAAGAGGCTTCCAACCGAACTCGAATGGCAGTATGCAGCGCAGACTCCTGATCTCCGTCCGTGGCCGTGGGGGGCTGAGAAGGGGGTTACACGTGAGATTGAAACGGTGACCAATACATTAACCGTTAGCCGGATAAAAGGGATTGATCCTAAATATTGCAATATCGGCATGGGAAAAATGGAAGCGGTTGGCAAGCATCCTAAAGGTGCCAACCCTTATGGGCTTGAGGATTTAGTTGGTTCAGTCTGGCAACTGACCAATGATGAATATGATGACGGAACAGTTTATTTTGTCATTATGAAAGGCGGCAGTTATTTTAATCCGAGTTCAAGCTGGTGGTACGTTCAGGGTGGTCCAAGGGAACTTCATTACAGGCAAATGCTTCTGAGAGTTTCGAGGGGCTTTGAACGTAATTCAACCGTGGGATTCCGCTGTGTAAAAGATTAGGTGTGCACAGAGGCTGATACAGGGCGCAAAGGCACATTGCGCTAAACAACTGAATCAGTGAACTATAATCGAGATGGTGGAACTCAGTAAACC
>Ga0265292_1001803_pt1 | contig 17160 bp, 14 predicted proteins | sample Munlanlewell296A_FD_189080 | JGI IMG/M metagenome (GOLD analysis project Ga0265292, IMG submission 189080) | Leachate microbial communities from a municipal landfill in Southern Ontario, Canada - Leachate well 296A | ecosystem: Engineered > Solid waste > Landfill > Unclassified | place: Canada... | reverse complement strand
GGCTGATATCCATAATATCTACAGGATTGAAGATAGTTGTACAATACTCCGGTAGTATACCGAAATTATTAATAAGATCATCCCTCACACCGTTTGACACCGCAATCATCATAGATGCAGAACGATAAATATACCCCGTTAAATACTTGAATAAACTATAAAACTTTTGTTCCTCCAACGCACGGGAAGGATATGAGTGTTCTACTATAACTACCGGCAGGCTGTGGAAACCTTTTAGCAGTTTACGCGCAAAAAATAGTATATACGACCCGTATCCTATCACGGATAACAGCATACTAGGCTGATATTTTTGTATCAATCCAACTATTTTAAAAACAACAGACGGGATATCCCACCACCCGCGTTTGTTAAGGCATACCATTTCTACACCAAGAGAGTCAAACAGATCCTTAAACTTATCCCCAACCGTTGTTTCCCTCAATGTCACAAGCACCATCTTATACTTACTCCGGTCAAGATGTTTCAGCAATACATGCGTCACGCGTTCCGCCCCGCCAATTGCTATCCTCGGCATAAAATATAAAATAGTTTTCATTTTACCGTAAATCCATATTTGTACTATGCAATAAATTCCCTGAAAATGCCATAAAATCTACCTTCATCTTCATTTCAGAAATACTAACATTAATATATCCCGCAGTCTCACTGAACATACAACTCTTAACATTTTTTGAATAACCTTCAATCTGCCGGCGTAAAGATTCACGCGTATCATTATCCATCACTTTTTGATTTTTTGGCGGTAACAGCGATTCATCATAATTTAGTACACTCACTTTTTCAGTTTTTGACATAAAAATATACGGCGCACAAATCTGCTTAAGAACGTTACCATTCATATCAAAATAGGTTAGATTATAATAATAATGCGAATGCGCACAAAATACTGTATTAATACCAGCTTTTAAAATACTAAAAAAAAAGGCACGGTTTTTCTCGGGTGATGCCATAAACAGATGCCCGTACAAATTCAGAGGAATAACCGGCGCATGTGTGAACAATAAGGTTTTAACATTCCTTACCCTGCCAAGCTTCAATCGTTTAGTTATCCAATTTTGTTGTTCATCACTTATCTTAGGAGTCCAATCAGGATCAATACTATCAATAAAAACAAACTGCAGCTTATTTAGAATAAATGCAAAATATGCCCTGTTTTTTTCCACATCCAAATCAGCCGCACCTGCAATTTTATTTACCTGCTGATAATTCCATTCAGTCAAGTATTTCTTTGCGTACACATCATAAAGGACAGGTTTAAAAGAATCTTTATCATGATTCCCTAAAACTACGAGATACGGTATCCCATCAAACTTAGTTTTTATATAACTCAAATGATTAACAAAAATATTCTCTGCTGCGGAAGCATCCTTTAACGCCATCCCTTCCACAAAATCGCCTAACTGCACAATACAACCTGACCGTTTTTTCTTTAATTCAGAACTAATAACACTCATTTTTGAGTCATAATACTTATTGGTATTTTCAATATAATACGCAATAGTCCCAACTCTTTTAGTATATTCATCCCTCGCATAATGAATATCACCTAAAATAGTAAAATTAATATCTTCAGCATTTACCGCTGCAGTTATTACACAAAACAGGAGTAAGGCAGCGATTTTTTTCATTTAGCCTCAGTTAACTCTTTGTTTTCTGATGAAAGCCAAAAACTTCTTCTGCTTGTAATACCAACCATAGTCCAGAAGATTAAATTACTCGGCCCTGTAAACATAAGATTGTTTGACATATTCAAGAAAAAAGCGTTCACAACAAAAAATGAGCACATCAGATATATCATATTCTTTTTCTCATCCGGCAATTGATCCTTATTCCTTCTTAATAATTGAGACATAATAAACACGGGATAAATATAAAGCAAGAATTCAAGAAATGAGAGGACTAATCCAAACTGAAGCACAGACCAGACCATATAACAATCCGGCGTGGTCCCGAGTGAATTCAAGTTTTTCTCAGACATACCATGGATTTTAAGCGGATTTTCAAATAATATAGTTAACCCGTTGTTAAATGCACTAAACCTTGATAAATACGACTTCCGTTCGGGATTCAACATCCCTTCCCTGATTGCAGCATTCCTAAAAGTAAACACCGTAACACTGAGAATCACAGATACCAGCAGCAATCCTCCTACAACATTCATCTTTTTTTCATACATAAATTTAATCAGCACATATGTCAATAATATCAGTATTGCAGCACCCAGAATAGTATTACTATAAGTTGTCAGAATTGATACCAAAAAAAATATTAAGACAAGCAATGCCCACTTATTTTTTAGATAATTACTAATGATTAACAAACAAATAATACCCCATAATAAAAGCGCAGCATATGACTGATGGTCAAGACATATTGAAAATATCCTGAACACTTTACTAGCAGTTCCGGATATATAAGTTACCTGTGACCTTATCTCAAGCTGCATCCCGATACTTTTTAACCATCCCGGCCCTGCGATAAACTGTATCATACCTATCACAGCTGCAATTATTGCTATTATGAGAACAACTTTTACATAATTATTTATACCATTAGAACCCTTAAATTCATTATACGCAAAAAAAGCAAGCATTGGATAAAATATGTATTGAGTAGTCTTAAAAAACAAAAAATCAAATTCTATCCTATTACCTATATAATCCGATAAAGCTACTGCAGTATATCCTGTCACAAAAAATATGAATATCAACAAAAATACGCGGTCAAACGAATATTTATTGCCGGTAAGAATTTTATTAGCCGGATGAGCAAAAAGTACGAACGCAAGAATTATTGCTTTTAAAAACCCCATTCGCAAAGGCATATCCGGGAAAAACCTTTCCACCATAAAGAAAGAAGAAGAAAAAAACAAAATCGCATAAAACGACTGTTCCCACATCGAAGACTTTTTCATAATCAAATTCAGCGGAGGCAACTGAAACAGGATGAACAATACTAAAAAGAAAAACGCTATTAAACCCAGTTCAACATAAAGAATTGACATTTTATTTAAATATTACCCTGCCATACCATTATCTACCGATATTTTATTAATATAGTACAACCCCAGAGGGAGAATCAATACCAAATACGGCATCAATACCCGTGTTTCACCCCATGCACCAAAAACTGCATATAAAACAAACACTACCGGTGTTAGAAACATATTCTTTTTATTAAACTCATCAGCATACTTATACCCCATCGGTACCGCAAATAATTGCATATTGAAGAAAAGCGCAATCGCAAGCATATTTATTATAAACCCATTCAATGATTGTGTATTTGTCTGAAACAATTCCAGGATACTTTTTTGATGCGGCGTTGCACTCCTAAACACTTTAAGCATAATAAAAATTATAGAAAACACTATTATCGGCCCGGAGAACTTAACAATATTTTCTTTAACCCTAAACTTCTTAAAATCAAATTGTTGTATACAATACAACAACGGAATATATAACGCAGTTTCACGGTTTAATGTAGCAAATAATATGCAGATCAGTAATTCAATATACCTGTTTTTGTATATAAATATTACCCCTGCAAGAAAAAACACGAGTTCGATAAACGACCAAGGTTGATAGCAATGAAACCTCAACGCTACAATGAAAGACGCAACTACCCACAAAATCCCAGCTATTTTAAGCAATAAACTCTCAAAAAATAAACTTAGGTAATAATACAACAGTATAAATGCTGCAAGCAGATTAATAGCGATGAAAACAATATATGTTATCTTAAAAGCAGCACGGTACGGGATTACCTTTTGTAATTTATCAATAATAAATTCCGTAGTATACGGCACTAATACCCTATTATTAAACGGCTGTACAGCTGTATCCCTCAAAATCCTGTTATGTTCAATAACACTATCTTCAAAACATGGCGCCTCTACTGTGAACCAATAATGAAATGCCAAGATTAACGCAACAGATAAAAGCATTCCTAAAACAAAAAACCTATTTTTCATTACCTTACCGCACCTACTTTCTTTCCTTTTTATACCACTCAACAGTTTTTTTTAATCCATCCTTAAGCTTAAACTGCGCTTTATACCCCACTTTTTCAACGGCTTTACGGTTATCACAATTCCTCCGCGGCTGCCCGGACGGTTTAGTGGTGTCAAACACAATCTTAGACTTCACCCCTGCAATTTCTACAATCATTTTAACAAGATCCTTGACCTTAACTTCCTCATCAGTACCGATATTCACAGGGTCCGCTGCGGGATACTTCTCGCACACCTCAATCAACCCGCGTGCGAAATCTTCTACATAAAGAAATGCGCGGCTTTGCTCACCATCACCCCATACGACAACCGGATCCTCACCATCCATTACGCGCTTAATCAAGGCGGGTATCACATGCGACTTCTCAGGGTCAAAACAATCCCGCGGGCCATACGCGTTGTAAGGCCGCGCGATAGCAACCTCCATCCCGAACTCCCGGGCATACGCCATCCCCTGTGCTTCCTGCATCCGTTTTGAAAGCCCATACCCTTCATTTGTCGGTTCCGGCAATAACCGCATACCTTCAGTCTCAGGTGTCGGTATAGCACAATGCCGCGGGTACACACACGCACTGGAGACTACAAGGAAACGCCTGACACTATTCACCCGTGCAGCCTCAAGCATATTGGCGTTAAGTTTTACATTATCAAAAAACATCTCGCCCTGGTTTGCCATATTGTATGCAATCCCCGCAACCTTAGCTGCGATGTTCAGGATAACATCCGCATTTTTTGTTACCCTCACGCATTCGTCCAGGTTGAATAAATCCGCACGGTCAACTTCAACTTCTTTTATCACATTCACTAAATTTGCGGTAATAGCTTTCTCTGACTTATCCGCAACTACCACCTTTGCCCCGCGTTCTACCAGCATCTCAACGGCATGAGAACCTATGAACCCCGCCCCGCCGGTAACAACTACGCATTTATTTTTCCAGTAAGACATATTCATTCCTTTCAAAACAATAATTAGTGATTAGTATCACCCATAACTTTGTTAAACACTGATACAACATAATCCAGATCTTCAGTGGTAAGGTACTGATGGCAGCCGATATAAAACCCGTTATTCCCTACATACTCCGCATTAGGTAACTTACCTGTATATTGTTCCTTTAGATACCCATACGCCGGCTGTTGTGTTGGTATACACCCGAACAACGGACGGTTCTCCACACCATTTTGTTCAAGCAAATGCCTCAACTTTTTACGGGTCCATCCTTTATTATTCTTGATCAAAACCGGATACGCGAGGTAACTAACATTTTTATCGAATACCGGCAATTGCAGCAACGATTCGTATTTCTTAAGTTTTTCGTTGAGATACTGCACATTATGCTGCCGTTTTTGGAAGATATCATCAGCTTTTTTTAATTGCGAAATCCCTAACGCAGTCTGGAACTCCATTGTTTTAAAATTGTACCCGATCATATCATGTGTAAACCTTGGATCATGATCCTGATCATCCAGTGAACGATGCGGGCACTTACCCTCATGGCGTGTACATACTACGCAACTGCACATCCGCCCGTTAGCTTTAAGTTTTTTTACAAGCTTATAAAGCTCAATATCATCGGTATTAAGGGCACCCATCTCACCCGCCTGGATATTGTGCGCTATATAGAACGAAAAAATTGAAAATAAACCGAACGACCCAGTTTTCCTTCCTTTGTATATACTCCCATGCGCCTGCGCGGAATCTTCTACAAGAACAAGCTTGTATTTATCACACACTTTACGCAACCCGTCAATATCAACAGGATAACCCATCAGATGTACCGGCTTAACAGCGACATAGTTCTCTGGATCCTGCACGGAGGACATATGGCGTTCAACATTCTCAGCCGTAATCCCAAACGTTTTTGGGTTGATATCAACAAATACCGGTTCGTAATCAGCTACAACCAAAGCGTTAGCAGTTGAAATATACGTAATCGGCGAGGTAATAACCTTTCTTTGTTTTGTACTTAACTTCTTCAAGTGAGCTAATGCCGAGAACCCTACAATTGCAGCGGCAGTACCCGAACTCAACGCAACTGCATATTTTGTCCCTATGTATTCCGCCCAAAGGCGTTCAAATTCACGGGTTTTACGCCCTTCGGATATCCGTCCCTGATCAAGGACATCCATTACCGCGCGTTTTTCATCCGCGCCAAGATGAAAATCGCCTACGTATACTCGCTTCATCCTTATTTTCCTTCTTCCCCGGTATCTTCTTTAACAATATTATATATCAACTCCGCGAAATGTTCTTTACTAAACGGTTTATAGAGTTCGGAATTCATGTACTCTCTACCCGCCTGCCTGTACCGTTCAACATCTTTATCAGTCAAAGAATTTATATAACTTCTTAGCTCATCATAATTTTTGTATTTCCTCATATCGATAAAACTTTCAGGATACACATATTTTTCAACATCCCTGGCGCCAAGATATATAGGTATTGTGCCCGTGAGGAAGCAGTCAAATATTTTTTCTGTGAAATAACTCGATAAAAACATGTTCTCATAACATAAACAAAACTTATATTCCGCTAAGGCTGCGTATTTTGAATCAACCTTCCCGCGGTAACTTTTAAGTATTTCCTTACGATACTTAATGTATGGCATATACCAATTAAACTTATCCCACCCAAACCCATATAAATCAATCTCTCCGTATTTTGCAAAATATGCAAGAGCTTCTATTCTTTTACCATACAACTCGTTGTCATTAAGCCTTGGTTTCTTATTAGCGTTAATAAGAATCATATGCTTTCGCCCGGTTTTTCCCCAATGATCTTCGAGTACACCGTTATAACTCTGAGGCCAGTAAAATTTATATACATTCTTCGCGCCGTGGATATATTTCCCAAGTTCACCTTCGGTTGTATGCACATATACGCGTTTAAACTTCTTTGCAAGATACGGTATAGCTCTGTATAACTCAGGCGCTACTACCGGCGGTTCAAACACAAAAAACGCGCTCAGCAAAGTCCCGTTCATTCCATCTACAAGCTCAACATTTTTACGGTTACCAAAAGATATATATATACTATCTATTTTATTTTCATTTTCTTGCTCCAGAAGATAATCTGCTGTATTAACTTCTATCCCCAATGAATCCAGTTTTTTCTTGAGGAATATATTAGGACCAAGGCAGTTATCACGGTTATAATACTTATTTGTTTCATCAAAATAAATATTTTTATAATATGCATCGGAAGACGGTTCAATAAACAACTTAAGTTTGTGCATACTACTTATTCACCCTTTTCTTCCGTAACAGAATAGTGCCCGCCACGTTGAGTTTTAACGCAATTATAAACGCCATAGTTTTTAGCAATTTTATTATATTTGAAACACTTCTTAAGCCTGTACCCAACAACTTTAAATTAACCGACTTGTAAAAACTCTTTTTTGCATCATCAACTTTGCCTTGTATAACCATATTCCTACTGATAATAACATTATCCCAGAACTTATTAAACTCGTACTGCTCCAGTACAGCAAGCGGGAACTTAACACCTTTTTCTTCTGAAACTTTCAGGAAATGATCCAGCACACGGTAATGGTCAGCCTGTTTTATACGTTTTGAATCATACACAAACGACCCTGCGGTACTGCTTATCCTGCGGTTAATCAGCCGTTCGTTCAAAATACCAAGATCGTAGTGCATAGATATCTTAAGCCACATATTAGTATCTTCCGCGAGATCAGTAGTCACCTGAAACAACCCGACTTCATCAAACACTTTACGTTTTATCATCAAAGTAGGACATATAAAGAAGCTACCCTGATATTTCAACAGGCAGGACATAACATCAACAAAACCGTAAGATTTCCTATCTTTTAATTCCTTGGGGATACTAACTCCGGGATATAGATATTTATCATTTTCATTAATTACGTTATCCAGCGTAAACACCGCGCCGATATTGTCGGAAGCGGACAATACCTTATACTCCCTCTCCACTATTTCCGGAAGATACATATCATCCGAATGATAAAACGCAATATATTCACCTTTAGCATATTTCAAACACTCGTTGTAGTTATTGTAACATCCAACATTTTCAGTATTCTTAATATATCTCATTTTTTGTGAAGAAAACTGTTTTACTACCTCATCAGTATTATCTGAAGACTTATTATCGCATACAATAATTTCAGTGTTCGTATACGTCTGATTAATAAGAGTACTCAAGGTCTTACTGATATATTTAGCATTGTTATATGAAGGAATACATATTGAGATTAACGGCTCATTTTTCATACTTAATTCCAACAAACTTCATAAGTTCTTCAAACCTATGCTCATAGGTATGGCCTTTGATAGTTCTCAAATATCCTAATGAGGCAATCTGATCTCTTTCATCTTCATATTTAAGATAATATTTAACTTTCTCAATCAAATCCTTAACATCATTGAATACAACAATTTCTTTTCCTATCTCATAAGTAGATTCTAAACCTTCTACATAATAAGACAATTGAAATCCGCCGCATGATGGGATTTCGAACATTCTTCCCTTAAGTTGTTCACGGTTTTTCACATCGCCCCTGCTAAGGCTGATAAAAGAATTTTTTAATGCCCTCGGGGATGAAAACATATACTGCAAGTTAAAATTCACACTATTTGAAAGATTAAGATTAATCTTGCTCTTATTAAAAATCTCAACAATTTGTTCATAACTGACAAAACCATTTTCCCACCCGTTCCCTACTACTTTAACTTTTAACCCAAGTTTCTGAACAGCTTTTACCATCCACTCACGGTATGGATGATACATCCCCACAAATGACACATCATATTCATACACTTTGTTTTGTTTATTAACAAAAAAATCATGATTAACACCGTATGGCGAGTATAATACGTTATTAAACCCGCGATGAGACCATTTTTTTACTCCATTAAAATCCGGTGTGGTTAAATAATCGAAATACGGCGCCCATTTCACTGCGTATTGTTCACGCCAAACGTCATCCCAAAAATAACATACGGTTTTTGTATATTTTCTTAACTCATTAAGCGTTTCTGGTATAAATTCATCTGTGAACAAATGAACTACTGTGAGGTCGGGTTTTTGTTCTTTAACAAAACTCACAATATTTTCATTCATGAACTGTTTTCCTTTTTCCTGGTAAATAGACAAATAATCATATGTCATAAAATTGCTACCCAACATTTTTTCTAGTGTTTTTCCCATTTGGTAGTAACCATAAGAAAAACCTCTTTTTTTTATACCATAGTCGTAGAGCATCATAATAAATAAAACCTTGGGTTTAAACATATATTTATTTAACTCCATATATTTAATACTGATTTAATACTTTCCTTAAATTTTGTTTCAAAAGTATCCAATATTTTATTTTGAGGAAGCCTTTGTATATATTTTCTTGTAAGCATATAAACAACTGCTACAAAATATATTCCGCTACCTAACAGTATTATTATACTATTCGACATACCATTGCGAGTTGTAATAAACTTGTCTATCAATAAATAATAAATATAAATTGGACTCATCAATAATACTGAATATATAATACGCTTTATTGGAATTTTAATAGATAATAATCTATTCATATTTATGTAAGAGTACACGTATGATACTATCGAACCAATTATTAGAGCAATACCACATCCGACAATTGCATTTATAGGCATAAGCAAAAATAATAATGCATATACTATTGACACGCCAAGAATCCCGGGAACTATTAAGGGTTTCATTTGTATTTCAGATTGCCCCACCAAAGATATAGACGAATTCATTATTCTACCACCTTCAGATAATGCACCCCAGATTACGATTGTTCCAACACCATGAAATTTATTCCCTGTAAGGATTACGCTTAAGTATTTTCCGCTTAATGCAATGTAACATATAAATGCAAATAATACAGGATAAAATAAGGTCGCATACTTATTCCAAGCTGATGATCTGGTTTCTTTAATAGCATGTGAAATCTCCGAATAATATATTGGCATATAGTATTGATGAAAAACAGTTTCAAATGAAAAAAGGATTGAAGCGCCTATTGTATAACCGACCGTAAAATATCCCAAAACTTCAATGCTTGAAATAGCACTAAAAACGAACCTGTATCCTTGCATGTGACACCAATACAAAGCTGCACTAATCATCAGAGGATATGAGAAGTTAATGACTTCTTTTAATTTTATGTTGGTCGAAGGTTGTATTGCCTTATTGTTAACTATTTTGTTAAACACAATAAATACTAATACTGCACATATAGTATTGGCAAAAATCTGCCCTGCAAACCAATTCTCTGCTATGTATCCCCAACTTGAAACAAATATATATGCAAATAATAGCCCTGCCCATAGTACAAGAATTGATGTGATAACAAAAAAAAGTCGTTTCCCAAAAATATTCACCCAGCTTAAGTATGATGTATTTACAGTCATAAAGAGAAGGTTCCCTATTATGATAAGAATGATCCAGTAATTGCTAACACTCATCGAATCTTTCAACACGTATTTTTTTATTAATAGTATTACTAATATAGCGAATAATGTTACTGCGCATAAATATAATAAATATCTATATAAGTATTTTTTTATTACTCCTTCAGCATTCCACTCCAATACTCTACGGCTAAAATATGTACCGACCGGAGAAATTAATATTAATCCAAATAAACCCATTATGCTTAGTATGATACTCAGTCTTCCGATTTGAAATGGATTTAGTAGAGAAGTATATATTTTCATAGATACTATCTGTGTTATCATAATTACAACACGTCCAATAGTTAGAATAATAAAATCAAAAATGCTACTTGTCATAGATAGCGGGTTCTGTAGTGTTCCATATCTTAGATTGTTGATTCAGAGCAACTGCCAATACTGTTAGTTTATCATCAAAATCACGTACATTATTAATCCCCAAATCTGACATGTGTATCTTGCTAGATTTACTGATAATATTTCTTACAATATTACTAAAGAAGTATAAAAATGTCTTTCTAAATATACGTTTGAAGTCACAAACAAGAATAGAATATTTACAATGCATAGATAATTTAACATGCAGTTCATTTATTCTCCTAATAAAATCTTTCCTGTATTTTTGAAAAACATCTTTTTCTCCAAGTATTTGATTTAATTGATAATAATATTCCATTACATATTTTTCTAAAGGTATTTCATATGCCGTAAACTGATCTGGTTCATAATTTTTTACTCTCAATAAAGTATCTACATGAAAATTTAAGCTTATTGGAGCTTTAAATATTGTGTATTTACAGTCTTTCTCTTGATCTTTCCACATTGCGTCGTCATTATGTAACAGCTTCGTGACAGCTGACACATTAGTCCTTCGAACACAAACAATAGGTTTATCCAAGTTATAAATCTTATCGATTAACAACATCGCACGGCACGTACATGCTATTTCTCCAAAAACCGGAGGATATACCACATTATATTTTTCATTAATTCTGTCAAGAATACTCTTATTTATGCAAAAACCAGATGGGTGTGGAGGTAATCCATTTTCACTGTCTAAATTGAAATATAGTTTTAGTATTTTGTTAGCTTTTTCTTCAAATATTTTACCCGTAAAACATTTTGCCTGTACGCAATCTTTAAGATCTCCATCAAAATACTTTTTATCGTAAAAAGTAATTATCCCTGATATTACGATCTTAGCATTTTTTTTGTCAATAATTCTTTTAACATTTTCCAAAGCATTAGGCAGAAAATAGTCGTCATCACCTATTAACCAGATGAATTGTCCAGTTGCTTTTGAATATGCATGATCCCAATTACTTTTCATATATTTTTTATTTTCAGGATCCCAACTATTTAATAAAAATTTTCCGGTATTATAATACTTAATCCGAGAATCCTTAAAAGATTTCGTTACCAGCTCGGTGTTATCTTCAGAATAATTATCAGATACTATTATTTCGAAATCACCTAAACTTTGCGACAAAACTGAATGTAACGCATCTCCAAGCAAATAAGCTCTATTTCTTGTAGGTATTAATATTGAAAATAATGGATTTACCATATCATCCTTTTTCCTTACTTTTTTACACGACAATAGTTAATATATTCATCTTTAATAATACAGTCTTTATCAATACCATCTAGTTGTTCTTGAAACAATCTATATAGCTCCTTTATAGCTGTTTTTATGGGAGTAAATGTAAATCCAGGCAGTTCTGATAATAATCGCGTGTTATCTCCGCTGTACTCAGTGTTTAGCCCGGGATTATTCACTATTATTTCAGTTTTATTTTCGGAAATCTCATTTATTATATTGGCTATGCTCACTAAATCTATCGATTGCCCTGTTGTAACATTATAGAATTTGTGTTTAGTGGTATTATCGATAAAATACTCGCATATTTTCACAAAATCGTTTACATATAAATAATCAAAAAACACGTTTTGATTTATAACAATCGGCATACCTAAAATATTTTTTACTATAGAATTTGTTATAAATTTAAATCTGTAATCTTCATATTTACCGAATATACCAAATAAACGAAGGTTAATTATATTGTCGTTTTTCTCTATATATTTAGAACAAACATATTTTGAGAAACCGTAGTCGTCAATGGGAATGTGTTTTCCAAAATATTCTTCGCTCATCTTCGGAATGTAATTGCGCAGGTCATATTCTGCACCCGTACCCAGATGTATTATTTTTTCAACCATTCCAAAATTATTAACCATATTAAAAAACATTTTGAGGTTCTTACCAACCACATCAGTTTTTCCACTATCGTAACCAGTTTTTCTGGAACCACCAACTGAAGCACAATGAATGATTGTATGTATTTTATTAATCTCAGTGTACTTCTTTATAGACTCAAGTTCCAATAATTCAAGATCAGAATGCTTTGCGGCAAATACGGTATGACTGATTTTAAGATACTCAGTTAGACTTTTACCAATAAAACCGCCAGCGCCAGTAATCAATATTCTATTATTGTTCATCTTCATAACTTTCAATAGTCCTTCTAAACCCTTTTTCTATATCAATCACAGGTTCCCATCCAAGCACCCTTAACTTTGTCGTATCCGGGACCGGCCTTTGAACTTTACTTACAATATAACCATTCTGTGCTTGAATTGACCTTTTAACGATAAGCCGTTTTTCTGGATATAATCCTACCAGTGATTTTGCTAATTCATAAATACTAATTTCACATTTCTCATTGCCTACGTTATAAGCATTTGCTTTTTCACCTTTTAATAATACAGTAAAGAATCCGATAACGGCATCACTGAGATAACAGAACGCACGTATAGCATTACCGTCACTTTTTAAAACAATATTTCTATTATTAACAATGTCAGCAACAAAATCAGCAAACACCCGACCATCATCCAAACTCATTCCAGGACCATATGTATGAAACGGCCGAACGATAACAGCATTTATGCCGAATTGGTGAGTCCAACTAACACACATATTTTCACCCATACGTTTACTTTCCCCATAACACGACCTAACCTCAGCTGGATTGAAATATCCAAAATTAGTCTCTTTGATAGGAATTTGTTCAGAACTGACTTCGCCGTATACTTCCCCGCTACTAAAAAACAAAAACTTTTCTGCTTTAGATTTAACAGCCAGTTCCAATAAGTTTTTAGTTCCCACAACATTTGCCAGCAATGTTCCTACAGGATCTTTACCATAATACTTGGGACTTGCCTGGCTTGCTGCATGAATAATGATATCAACTTTTTCAGAAACATCTATAGGTTCACACACATCCTGCAAAAGGAAATAAATGTCTTGCCTTTTAAGATACTCACTAAATCTTTTCTTCACTTTTTCCGGATTTCTTGCTAGTGCGAGTACCCGTATTTTGTCCTTACCATTGTACATTGTATCATTCAGATATAATAAGGTTTGAACCATGTACGCCGGCAAGAAACCCGTTGCACCTGATACTAAAACAGTTTTACCTCTAAATTTTTCCCATGGCAATTTAGAACTGATAATATTTTTTAAATCTTCTTTAATTATATTATTCATCTACCAACCTAACCTTTACATAATTCAATAAACATTTCTTTTTTTAACGCATTCCTGTCAAGAAACGGCCACTGATCTTCTAAAGGAGAAGAAACCATTCTACCATCTGGTAATCTCCGAGATGTCACTCTTGGCATAAGAACAGCTTCAGGATCAAGCATTACTTCGCATAACACAGGACCATTTGTGCTTAATACTTTATTAATTACAGTTTTAATCTCCTTGTTATTTCTCATTACCGCGTATTTCAATCCATACGCGCCAGCAATCTTTTTGAAAGAAGGAAATTGCAATCCTGACACTTTATTGCATCCCACAAAGTTACTATTAAAATTGACTCTTTGCGTGTTTCTTATACTCATATACCCATTATTGTTCATTACAAATATCTTTATTGGAAGTTTATATGTCATAACAGTCTGCAATTCTTGTATATTAAGTTGAATTCCCCCGTCACCCGTAAGACAAATCACGCGTTTATTACCTCTGGCAACACTAGCTGCTATACTTGACGGCAAAGAATGACCCATAGCACCTATCCCGATCTCACTAAACACTCTTTGTCCCTTTTTTACTTTAAATGCTTGAACAGCAGTCGTGAAATGAGTACCTGCGCTACCAGGAATAACAGCATCATCGGAAGATATCTCATCACATAACGTATCCGTAAAAATAAAAGGATTTACTAAATTTGTATTTTGATAAAAATTCGGTACGATTACAGGGTATCTTGCTTTCCAACTTCTACAAACATCTCGCCAAGATTTCAAATTATCATTACTAAAATACTTAGCCTGTGTCAACATACACTTAATAAACAACCCTACATCTGCACAGATAGGCATATTAGGTTTAACATACTTCTTCTTCAATTCATTTCTGTCAATATCAACAACTATTCTATAAGCTTCCCTGGCAAATGATTTATAATTAAAACTTGTTGTTTCCAAATGCAACCCGGCCCCAAGAGTAATCAATACATCCGCATTTTGTATCGTAAAATTCGCATACCTTTGACCCCAATAATTTGGCCGACCGAAATACATCGGATGTTTTTCTTGGATGAGATCAATACCATTAATACTCGTCAGCACCGGTATCTTCAATTTATCCACCAACTTTAGAAAATCAGGAATTGAATGAGCCAACCTAATCCCATTACCCGCCAGGATAACAGGCCTTTTGGCATTACTTAAGATTTTCAATACTTTACCAGCCTTCACTGATAAATTGTTTCTATCATTATTTTCACTAACAGGTTTAAAACCCACAAGTTTTTTATCATCAACTATAGCAGACTGCACATCAAGTGGCAAATCCAACCATACCGGTCCCGGACGACCTGATGTAGACAGGTAAAAAGCTTTTTCAAGATGATACCTTATCATACTCGGATCAGTTACCATCACAGCATATTTAGTGATAGGCTTCATGAGAGTTGCCGGGTCGGTAGATTGTAAACAAGTCTGTCTGATCTTTTGTTTTCCAACTGTACAATCAACTCTGAACTGTCCTGACAGGAACATACATGGTGTGGAATCCAACCACGCACTCATTACACCCGTAACAGCATTAGTTCCACCAGGACCAGTTGTAACTATACAGACACCATAATTATCAGTTGTACGTGAATACGCCTCAGCCATCATTGCTGCCGCTTGTTCATGCAATGCACAAACAAATTTTAGTCTTCTATTTTTCCCTGTAGAATCATTCAGATGCATCGCCTGACCACCGGCTAGCATAAAAACATGTTTTACTCCAAGACTCGTAATATAGTTCAATACATAATCTGATACTTTGATCATCACAACCTCATTTCTATACTAACCCACTGAAATCATTAATAAAATACCTGACATTATTAAAATCTTTTTTCTTATAACTTGATAAGACAGCGACTACACTCATCCCAGCTTTGATACCAGCCAATATCCCGGAAGGAGTGTCATCAAACACTATACATTTTGAATGACTATATCCCAGCATATCAGCTGTTTTTAGGTATATCTCGGGATCCGGTTTTGGCCTTGTTATATCATCCAAAGTTACCACTTTATCGAAGAAATATCCAAGTTTAAAGCGTTTAAAAATATACCGCTGATCCTTCTTATTTGAAGTTGTTGCTAAACCAATCTTAATACTATCTTTAAATAACTGTGATATAAACTCTCTTATTCCATTAATAAGACACAATTTATTAGACATGAGCAATTGCCTATGAAACAACCTCTTTTTCCTTATAATCTCTTTAGAATCGATCTCACAGAAAATACCTTTTTTAGATGTCCAATACTTGACAACTTCTTTTTCTGACTTCCCCCTCCACATAACATCATTATCATCTAATATCACTCCATACAACTCTCTAAATACTTTTTTATACGCTAAAAACTTTAAAGGCTCTGTATTTACTATCACTCCATCCATATCGAAAATAAACAAGTATCTATTTTTTTTACAAAAAGTCACGAGTTCACGTGTATTCAATTTACTATACAATCTCCCTACCTACTGCATCACAGATTCTTTTTAATTTATCCATCATCTTACTGAAATCAGTTAATGATAACGCCTGATCTTTATCGCATTTTGCTTCACTTGGATTATAATGCGTTTCCACCATAATTCCATCCACCTCTAAAGCAGCGGAAGACTGTGCAACCAACGGCACAAGTTTTGCCAGTCCTACAGCATGTGAAGGATCAAGAACGACAGGTAAATGACTTATATTTTTTAGTAACGCTGCGGCACATACATCTAGAGAGAAACGTGTTTGAGTTTCAAATGTCCTAACACCTCGTTCACAAAGAATTACATTACCATTACCATTTGACATCACAAAATCCACAGCCTGCAAAAACTCTTTTATCGTTGCCATAAAACCGCGTTTGATTAGTACTGGTTTCCCAATTTCCCCGCATCTAGCTAACATATTGAAAATATACATCGATTTTGTACCAATTTGTATAATATCAGCAACTTGAGATACAGCATCAAGATGAGTTTCATCTTTAATTTCAGTAATTATCTTCATATCAAAAGTATCGCGCACTTTTTGTAACAACTTTAATCCTTCTTCCTCTAGACCCTGGAAAGCATATGGTGAAGTCCT
>Ga0265292_1001802_pt1 | contig 17163 bp, 15 predicted proteins | sample Munlanlewell296A_FD_189080 | JGI IMG/M metagenome (GOLD analysis project Ga0265292, IMG submission 189080) | Leachate microbial communities from a municipal landfill in Southern Ontario, Canada - Leachate well 296A | ecosystem: Engineered > Solid waste > Landfill > Unclassified | place: Canada... | reverse complement strand
GATTCCGGCCGCGGACAAAAAGCGGTTACTGGAGCTGACGCCGGAAAAATACACGGGAATGGCTGAAAAACTTGTGGAGAGTTATAGCTTGAAAATGGATCTGGGCGAAGGAGGGAGTTGTTCAAGCGGCGGGTGCGGGACTTGCGGGACGGGATGCGGATGAGGCCTTGTAAGCTTTTATCTGATCAATGGCTTTTTGAAGTGCAAAAGCCATTTTTTCGGCTGAAGTTTTACGATCAAAATTGTCTGCGGTGTTACATTCATGTGCTCCCCATTTTTTTATGGCTTCGAGCGTTGACATAAAAAATGATGTAAATGTTGTTGTTTTATTTTCGATAATTCTCTCCCCATCGGGTTGAATGTCAAAAACACGCCGAATGACAGCATTGGCTTTCATTTGGAGTGTTGAAATGCGGAGATCATCGAAAAGTGTAGGTGGCAATGATACCGAAGCCAGTTCCAAGACTTTTGGGTCGTCCGATGATTCCGCCAAAAGTTTAGTAAGTTGATTGATCAGATCAAAAACTTGAGGGAAGGTTCCCGCAATTTTGTCCATCGTTCTGGTCGCCCGTAGATTTCCTTCTGCTTCAGCCATAAAAATTGTTTTTGGTTGCTGATTCTATACTGTGGGCTCTTGGTCTGTCAATGCATGATGAGGCGATGGATTTCTCGCAGGCGAGCGATGATGAGGTCTGGATTGTTGGTTGGTTTGATGTTTCCGGTGGCTTTTGTGAAGCCAAAGGGTCCACTTATGTGATCGATTGGGAGCGCGGAAAAAGGTGATGTTTTGAATGAAATACCGAAGGCTCTTTTGAAGAGTGCGGCAAATTCTTGATGAGTTGTAACTTCCAAGAGATATTCCTCGTGGCCGTTTTTTGGGGATGTTTGGGCCATGCTTGATAGATCGTGCTGGATGCTGCCGTTTGGTTTGTGAATAGTTTCGGGACGATCAAGAGGGCCTCTGGTGCCGGCGACGATGGTTAATGTTCCGCGACGTGTTGAGTCTTGTGCATCAATTATTTCCACGAGCAAAGCCAAAGCTTCCGGCGACAATGTCGGAAAAAGTGTTTCTAGAGAGCCTTCAATTCCAGGAGAATGAGAGGTCAAAAGAAAATTTAGGTGTTTTTTTAATCATTGTCTTTTGTGTGGAGATTGTCAAATTTGGGCCGGTTCGCTAAACTGTGGCGCGTATGTTTAAAAGAGTCGATCCAAAACAGGCCTTTCCAAAGATGGAGGAAGAGATGATGGCTTATTGGGAAAAAAACAAGATTTTTGAGAAGTCTGTGAAGCAGCGCGAAAAAAAAGAGAAATATGTGTTTTTTGACGGGCCTCCGTTTGCGAACGGATTGCCGCATTACGGGCATATTCTGCCGAATGTGCTGAAAGACGCTGTGACGCGCTACTGGACGATGCGGGGACGGTATGTGCCCCGCACGAACGGTTGGGATTGTCACGGGTTGCCGGTGGAGTATGAGATCGAAAAGGAGCTGAAGCTAAGCGGGCGAAAAGACATCGTGGATTATGGCGTGGAAAATTTCAACAACAAGTGTCGCGAGTCGGTTTTCCGTTATGCAAAGGAATGGGAGTCCACTTTGAAGCGAATCGCGCGTTGGGTGGATTTTGGTCATAGTTACGCGACGCTGGACAACAACTACATGGAATCGATCTGGTGGGTTTTTAAGCAGATTTGGGACAAAAAGATGGTTTATTCTGGTTTCAAGTCGATGCATATTTGTCCGCGTTGCGAGACCCCGCTTTCAAATTTTGAGGTGTCGCAGGGGTACAAGGACATCACGGATTTGTCGGTGACGGCGAAGTTCAAACTGAAAGGTGATGATGCTTATATTTTGGCTTGGACTACTACTCCGTGGACTCTTCCTGGAAATGTGGCTTTGGCTTTCGGGAAACAAATCAAATATGTGAAAGTGAAGGCGAAGGACAGTGAAGGGAGAGAGGAGAATTATATAGTGGCCGAGGCTTTGGCCGACAAAATTTTTGGAGAAAATAAATATGCGGTGATCGAAAAAGTTGATCCAAAAAAACTTGAGGGAAAAGAATACGAGCCACTTTTTGATTATTATTTGAATGGAAAAACAGATGGCAAACTTTATACGATTCAGCTGGCGGATTTTGTGACCACGGAAGACGGGACCGGCATCGTGCATATCGCGCCGATGTTTGGCGAGGACGACTACGGGCTGGGCGTGGAAAAGGGTTTGGCTCTGATTCAACACGTAAATATGGATGGGACCTTTAAAGAGGAGGTGAAAGATTTTGCTGGGAAATTTGTGAAAGGACAGGATTTGAATGTGGCGATTTATTTGAGCGAGAAGGGTTTGCTTTTTTCCAAGCAAAATTACCGACACAGTTATCCGCACTGCTGGAGATGTGACAGTCCGCTACTGAACTATTCGACAAGATCCTTGTTTATCGAGGTGACGAAAATCAAAGAGGCTATGCTGGCCAACAACAAAAAAATTCACTGGCAGCCGGAGCATATCCAGGAGGGGCGTTTCGGAAAATGGCTTGATGGAGCGCGGGATTGGGCGATTTCCAGAAACCGTTTCTGGGGCTGCGCGATACCGGTCTGGGAATGCAGCTGTGGCGAACAGATCTGTATCGGGTCGGTGGAAGAATTAAAAAAATTGAGCGGAGGCAAGTTGCCGATGCGCGGCAAGGAGCTGGATTTGCACAAACCTTATATCGATGAAATCACTTTCAAGTGTGAAAAATGCGGCAAGCCGATGGCGAGGATTTCGGATGTTTTGGACTGCTGGTTTGAGAGCGGCGCGATGCCTTATGCGCAATTGCATTATCCATTCGAAAACAAGAAAGAGTTTGAGGAAAATTTCCCGGCCAATTTTATCGCCGAGGGCTTGGATCAGACGCGCGGATGGTTTTATACTTTGCATGTTTTGGCCACGATTTTGTTTGACAAGCCGGCGTTCAGCAATGTGATCGTGAACGGAATTATGCTGGCGGCGGACGGTGAAAAACTTTCAAAGCGCAAGAAAAATTATCCGGATCCAAATGTGATTTTTTCGACGATGGGCGTGGACAGTATGAGATATTTTTTACTCGGTTCACCGGCGGCGCTGGCCGACGACGTGAGATTTTCGGAGGCTTATGTGGATGAAGTTGTGAAAAAATTCACGCTGACTTTATGGAACACTTATAGTTTTTTTGTGACTTACGCGAATATTGATAAGTGGAAAAAGCCGAAAAGTTTGGAAGAATTTGTTCCAAAAAACAAATTGGATAAGTGGATTTTGTCCGAGCTGAATGCGCTTATCAAGGAAATGACCGAACAGATGAATGACTATAACCTGCCGAAGGCCGCGCGGCCGATGCAGGATTTTTTGGACAATTTATCTAACTGGTATGTGCGTCGAAGTCGGAGGAGGTTTTGGAAGAGCGAAAATGACGGTGACAAAAAGGAGGCTTATCAGACTTTGTATATGGTGCTGGTGGAATTTTCCAAGGCGCTGGCGCCGTTTATGCCATATTTGGCGGACGAAATTTATCAAAACCTGACTGGAGAAGAGTCCGTGCATCTGGCTGACTGGCCAAAGGCGAACGGGAATATGATTGATGAAGAATTGAATCAGGAAATCCGTCTGGTGAGACTGATTGTAAATCTGGGACACAGCGCCCGTTCAAAGGCGAAAATCAAGGTGCGTCAGCCGTTAAGTGGTCTACAGGTAGCCCTTCCGAAGGGAATGAATAAAAATGTGATCGCGACGCAAAAGGAAGTGATTTTGGAGGAATTGAACATCAAGGAGTTGGAATTTATCGACGAGGCCGGAGAGATCATGGAGCAAACCGTGATTCCAAACGCGAAGGTTCTTGGACCAAAATATGGCAAGGATGTGCAGGATATTATAAAGAAAATTAAGGCCGGAGAATTTAAAATGGACAAAGATGGTAAAGTGAAAGTCGGGCCTTTTGTGCTGGAGCCGGATGAAGTGGAGATCGGTTTTAGGGGTAAGGAGGGATTTGATGTGGAAGGGGAGCAGGGTGTGGTCGTGGCTTTGGATACACAAATTACGGAGGAGTTAAAGCGCGAGGGATATGCCCGTGAAATTGTCAGAGCGATTCAGGATCTTCGAAAAGAGGCTGATTTTCAGGTGGATGACAGGATTGTTGTTTTGGTGGATGCCGACAAAGAAGTGGCCGTCGCCGTAACGGAATTTGCCGATTATATCAAAAAAGAAACTCTGGCTGATGAATTGGAACAGAGCGGTGATTTGGAATGGGATAGCGAAAAAGATATGGAGATCGAAAAGTTGAAGGTTAAGGTTGCAGTGAAAAAGGTTTAGAGCTATATTTTTTCCGTTAAAAATTACTCATGTCCTTGATTCTCAAAATCATTTTCGGGATTGCTGTGAACGCGCTGGCGCTTTACAGTCTGACCGTGGTGACGCCGGAGGTGTTGGTCAGCGGAGGTGTGAAGTTTTTTCTGGTTGGAGGCGTGGTTCTCGGTGCGGCAAATGTTTTTATCAAGCCGGTTATAAAGATTCTTTCGCTACCGTTGATTTTTCTGACCGGCGGGCTTTTTTTGATCGTGATAAATGCCTTGATGCTTTGGTTTTTGAGCTATTTTTTGCAGGTTGCCCAGTTTCAGGATTTGGCGATCAGCTTTCCAACTTTCGGCAGTTATGTTATAGGGTCTCTTGTGTTTGGTCTGATCAACTGGTTGGTCGGTTTAATTCTTAAATAATAATATGAAACTTATTCTGGAAATTTTACAGATTGCGCTGGCAATTTTACTTGCGCTGGTGATCTTGAGTCAGCAACGCGGTTCCGGTCTGTCTTCGGCTTTTGGAGGCAAAGGAGGCTTTTATGTGAGCAAACGTGGAGCGGAAAAAGTTTTGGAAATCGCCACTGTCTTTTTGGCGATTTTGTTTGTGGCAAACGCACTCGCTTTTCTCTTCGTCAAATAGCAAGCCATGAGATTTTTTAAATTTCTTGTCGGAGTTTTCAAGTCCTACGGTTATTGGGATGCGATGTTCTCGATCGCGGCGGTGGCGGTGATCGCGCTGATGCTGGTCAAAATGATTATTTTTCCGTATGGCTTTTTTGGCTTTGGTAAGTCACATATCTATACCGAAGGGATTATTTCCAAGACCGGCATTCAAAATATCAATCCGCTTTTTGTGGATTATAATGAGGCAGATCGCGAGGTTTCCAGTTTGGTTTTTTCCGGTTTGATGAAATATGATCCGGCAAAGAAGGCCGTGGTGGACGATATGGCCACTTTGACGATCAACGAAGATAAGACCGTCTATACTTTCGTTTTGCGTAGCGGGTTGAAGTGGAGTGACGGTAAGCCGCTCACGATTGACGATGTCTATTTTACTTTCCATGACGTAATTTTGGATCCGGCTTTTTCCAATGAAATTTTGAAAACCAATTTTGCCGGTGTGAAAATGGAAAAAGTTGACGAGAAAACTATCCGTTTTACTCTGGAAAAACCGAATATCTTTTTTATCAGCAATATGATGACGGGAATTTTGCCGCAGCATATTCTTAAAAAGGTGTTGCCTGGTGAGTTGTTGCAGGATTCATTTAACAAGCTACCGATTGGTTCGGGACCGTATATGGTTGATGAACCTGTGGAAACTTTTTCAGGCGGACGGAGCCAGATTATCGTGGCACGAAATCCGAATTACTATGGAACTCCATCTGACATTGAGTATATGCGTTTTATCATTTATCCGAGCATGGACCAGCTGGTGGATGAAATGAGCGCGGTAAACGGTGTGCCAAAGGTGACCGGTAAATATGATCTGGATTTCCAAAACGAAAAGAGATTTGAGCTGATTTCCTATAAACTGCCGCAATATACGGCTGTATTTTTGAATATGGACAGCGATCTGTTGCAGATCGATAATGTACGTCTTGCGCTGCAAAAAGCTGTGGACAAGCAGGCTTTGATCGCGGGATTGGATGATGAAATTGCCGTGGACACTCCTTTGTTGGAATTGGAGCAGAAGGACTGGATTTATCAGCCGAGCGTAGAGCAGGCGCAGGGCGCGCTGAAAGACGCCGGTTTCAATTACCATCCGGAAGATGTGAATAAGGAGGGGATTCGTTATGACAAAGAGGGGAAGGCTTTGGAATTGAATCTGATTGCACGGGCTTATGATGAAGGCAGCGGGCAATATGCCGAGATCACTCAAGTAATTGGATTTTTGGTCGATTCATGGGAAAAAGTCGGATTTAACGTGGTGGTGGAATTTTTGCCGGAAAAGATTTTCAAGGAGAGGGTGATGGCCCGGCAGTATGACCTGCTTTTTGTAGGTCAAAATCTCGGTTATAACCTCGATACATATTCCTACTGGCATTCCACGCAATCGACGCCTTTGGGGCAAAATTTTTCCAATTACAAGACTTTTCAGGTGGACAGCCTGATAGAGGATTTGAGGTCGACTTTTGATCCGGAGAGACGTGCCGATGAGCTAAAGGAGCTGGCGGAAAAGATCAAAACCGATATTCCGGCGATTTTTTTGTACAGGCCGGTTTATTTCTACGCAACGGACGGCAAAGTGAGCGGAATTTCGATTGATAATGTGGTTTTTCCAAGCGATCGTTTTGCCGGAATCGGTGGCTGGAAATTTGAGGAATAGCCTGAAAATCCAAAAATTCCCTTTACTTTTTGGGCGGGCTGGGCTATTTATTGATGGCTTAATTTTAACGAAAAAATATGAAGGTAGTGCTAAGAACTGATGTGCCAAAGGTTGGTTACAGGGGGGATGTAGTCAAAGTAAGAGATGGATTTTTCCGCAATTTTTTGTCGCCCAGAGATTTGGCTGACGCCGCTACGCCGGCTTTGCTAAAATTGTCCGAACTGCGCAAGGAAAAGCGTGTGATGAAGGCCCAGCAGGTTTTGGAGAATGCCAAGGAAGTACTGGAGAAATTGAAGGGACTTAAGGTTTCGATCAAGGCCAAGGCCAGCGAAAAAGGCCGTTTGTTCGCTTCAGTGACTGAAAACGATGTGATCGACGCGATCGAAAAGAAAGCCAAGGTCCGTCTGGAACGCGAATTTTTGAAGATGGCCCATTTCAAAGAGACAGGAAAATATGATGTGCTTGTGCATTTGGGCAAGGATATGGAGGAAACCGTGAAAGTTGAGGTGAAAGCGGCGGCCTAATTCCAATATGAAAAAAAAACGGGTTTTAGCTTTGGATTACGGAAAGAAACGAGTCGGGACGGCCGGTGGCGACACAGTCAACCGGATGGCTTTTCCGAAAGGGATGATTTTGAATAAAAATCGTAGTTTTTTGATTGAAGAGATTGGGAAAATTGTAAAAAATGAGAATATCGATTTTATTTTGATCGGTCTGCCTTTGGCTATGGAGGCGCAACAAAGCGAGAATAAAATTCTAAAAGAGGTGCAGGATTTTGCCGGACTGTTGAAAAAAAACTTGGGAATCGAAGTGGAAATGTTCGATGAGAGGCTTAGCACTTTTGAGGCTGAAACACTGATGAAGGAAACAGGAAAATCCCCTTTGAAGGAGAGGGGACTTAAGGATGCGATTTCGGCGCAGATTATTCTGCAGCGATTCTTTGATACTTTGGATAATTAAGGTATAATCCTAGCCATGGAAACAGTTTTGATCTATCTTGGAATTTTGATTTTGGGAGCTCTGACGGTCGGAATTTTTCTTTCTCTTGTGATCAGAATCCAGCAGGCCAGACGGAGGTTGCAGGAAAAATATACGGTGGTGCAGGTGAGGGTGGCCAAAGAAAATGAAAGCGGGCCGATTGTGGCTGAAAATATTTTTGCGACTTTGCACGGGATTGAAAATGAATTTTCGCTTTGGCAAAAGCTGAAAGGCTATTCGACGAGTCAGATCAGTTTTGAAATCGCCAGTGTCAGCAAGGTGATCAAGTTTTATGTCGCTTTTCCCGAGAAGTTCCGCGCGCTTGTGGAGGGGCAGATTTATGCGCATTACGCGGATGTGGAAATCACTGATTGTCCGGATTATTCGATAAATGTGAAATATGCCGGCAATGCAATTGGTACGGAACTTAAATTTAGCGACGCCGATGTTTTTCCTATAAAGCGCTACGCCCAGTTTGAGGATAAATTGACGCGGGTGGCGGTGGATCCGCTTTCCGGTATTACTTCTTCGCTGGTGAAATTTGATAACAGTGAGGATCAGGCTTGGATTCAGATCGTGGTCAAGCCGATGGAAGATAAATGGAGAATAACTTTCACTAAATGTGTGAAGATTTTGAGCAAGGGGGTCTTTTGGAATATTGATGCGCTGAAAAAGGCTTACGCAAAGGCTTTTGTGACCAGAAAGGTGTGGCCGAAGGTGGTATTTTTCCCGATTTATTTTATCTTTTGGCTGCAGGGACTTTTTGTGATGGCGGGAGTGCGCGCGACTTTGAGTGGCATGACCGAATCAATGTCCGGTGATGATGTTGAGGACATTACTTCCCGTCTTCATGAACGGGAGTCAGCGATTGACGCGGCGATCGATAAAGTCGTAAAGCTTCTTTATGAGGTGAATATTCGAATCGTGTATGTGCCGAAAAATAAAAATGTGGAGAAGGCGCGCACGAAAGTGCGGGAAATCGTGGGCTCATTCAAACAGTTTAATCTGCCGCATTTAAATAATTTTTTGATTGGTGAATTTGGGCACGGGAAGGAAATCGTAGAGGCTTATCACGGGCGTGTGCTTCGAAATGCTTTGGTGCTGAACAATGAGGAGTTGGCGACGATTTATCATATGCCGACTTTGACAGTGAAAACACCGACAATTTACTGGGTTTCCAGCAAGAAACTTGAACCGCCGAATGATCTGCCTTTTGAAGAAACCGATGGTGTGCCAAATACAATTTTGGGACGCAGCAATTTTCGCGGTTCGGAACAGATTTTCGGGATTAAACCTGGGGATCGCAGACGTCATGTCTACATCATAGGTAAAACCGGTATGGGTAAATCCACTTTACTTGAGAATATGATTTATTCGGACATCGTTTCCGGAAAAGGTGTTGGTGTGATCGATCCGCACGGAGATTTGGCAGATAACGTGCTGAAATTTATTCCAAAAAATCGGGTCAATGATGTGGTTTTGATCGATCCATCGGATCAGGAATACGCTGTGGCTTTCAATATGCTGGAAAATGTGGATCCGGCTTTGCGTTCGATAGTTTGTAGCGGACTGATCGGAATTTTTAAGAAAATTTATGGCGAGGTGAGTTGGGGGCCGCGCTTGGAACATATTTTGCGAAATACGATTTTGGCTTTGTTGGAATATCCGGGGACTTCGATGCTGGGGATTTTGAGGATGCTTAGTGATGAAGAATTCCGAAAAAGAGTGGTGCGAAAAGTGGAGGATCCGGTGGTGAAAAGTTTTTGGAATGACGAATTCGCCAAGATGCAGGAGAGGATCAGAGTGGAGGCGGTGTCGCCGATCCAAAATAAAGTGGGGCAATTTCTCTCCAGTCCGACGATCAGAAACATTGTAGGGCAGCCAAAAAGCTCGATTGATCTAAGGTTCTTTATGGACAAGGGCAAGATCGTGATTGTAAATCTTTCCAAGGGGAAAATCGGTGAGGATAATTCCGCTCTGCTGGGCTCGATGTTCATAACCAAGTTTCAGCTGGACGCGATGAGCCGCGCGAATATTCCTGAAAAAGAACGCAAAGATTTTTATTTGTATGTGGATGAATTCCAAAATTTCGCCACAGAATCTTTTGGTACGATTTTGTCGGAGGCGAGAAAATACAAACTGAATTTGACGATGGCAAACCAATACATTGCCCAGATGCCGGATGAGGTCAGGGACGCGGTTTTTGGTAATGTGGGAACAGTGATGGCTTTTCAGGTGGGTTTTGATGATGCGGAGTATTTGTCGCAGCAGTTCGCGGAGGAAGTCCTGCCAAATGATCTGGTTTCTTTGAGTAAATATACGGCTTACATGAGGTTACTGATTGAGGGGATGCCTTCAAAAACTTTTTCCATGAGCACCTTGCCCAGTCCGGCGGTGAACATGGAGGATGAGCTGATCGGAAAAGTGCAGCGGGTTTCGCGTGAAAGGTATGGGCGAAAAGTGACGGAAATTACCGACAAAATCAAACGCTGGAGTGAAAATAAAAAAGATAATCAAAATGACGATGATTAAAATTGAAACTGAAAAAGCGCCGAAAGCGCTCGGGCCCTATTCGCAGGCCGTAAAAGAAGGCGGGTTTGTGTTTTGCAGCGGGCAGATTTCACCGGAAGGGGATACGGCGACGCAGTGCAAGCAGGTTTTGGAAAACTTAAAGGCTGTTTTGGAGGCTGCCGGAAGCGGTTTGGAACGCGTAGTGAAAACGACGATCTATCTGACGGATATCAACGATTTTGCGGCTGTAAATGAGGTTTATGGCAGTTATTTCACGGGAGAGGTGAAACCGGCCAGAGCGACAGTGGCGGTGGCGGGTTTACCTAAAGGGGCGAAGGTGGAGATAGATTGCGTGGCTAGCTGCAATTGATATTGATTTTATATTTGGGGTATGAGAGGATTGGCTCTTATTTTAAATCTATGACTTCTTTTCTTCATCCACATGATATTGATCCGAGTTATAAGGATCTTGCCGGTGCAGTTTCACCGAATGATGCTTGTATGCGGGAGTTAATGGTGATTGGAACGATATATCAGATAATGTCAGTCGCCGCATTGAATGTTCAAAAATGGAGCCCGTTGCCAGGGCACAGACAAAGAGCGCGTGGACTACGTGATTGTGTCGGGAAGAGTCGCTCTAAGCATGCACTAAGCTTTGGTTGCAAGCCTGATCCAGCTGAAGATGGTGGTTTTGTGGGAAAGTTTATAGAGCTACGTACAAGATTTTGGGATGGTGTGCAGGAAACTTTAAGACTTAGAGTTGGTGATAGGGCTGAAATCTTGAGGGATTTTGGTGCCTCCGTGGCAGAAAATAAATTGGATAGAAAAACCAGCAGTGGGCTTGTGAGGGATATGGTAACTGGTTTCAGAGATCGGCTTCTTCAGGTGGCGATTGACAATGGTGTATTGTTTTCTGATGGTCAGATTGCGGCTTTTAAATCAATTTGTGAGCGTTATCCGGAGATGGCGGATTCATTGGCAGAAATTCTCGAAAGACTGCGTGAATATAAGACTATGGGTTTACCTGATGTAGCACTTGTTGATCCAGATGATTCTTTCTGTGATGTTCCATGTTTAACTCCAGATACCAAGCTGACGAAGAAATTTGCGAGGATGAAAAGTATTAGGAGCGTCGAAATTGTTAGTTTCGAATTGAAAGGTGGAAAGGTTGTATTGAAAATTGTTCAAAGAGATCGTAAAAATCGCGATGCTGATTCTCTAGTGATAGAGATTGATTCTGAATCCGGAGACATCAAAATCGACGATGTTCTCACTAAAGATGTTGAAATGGTGTCGAGATTAGTCGGTCTGGTTGCCGAGACTCTTAAGAATGCTGCCGTGAAGAATCCGGATGTCATTTCTTGAGAATTGCGATTCCCGGGAGTTCTTTGCCTTCCAAAAACTCGATGCAGGCTCCGCCGCCGGTGGAAATGTGAGTGAATTTGTCTTCGGCGAGGCCAAATCTTTTGATCATGTCGGCGGTGTCGCCGCCACCGATGATGGAGACGCATTTGTGTGTGGCTAGACAGTTGGCGACGGTGCGGGAGCCATTCTGGAAAGGTTTGTATTCCGAGAGGCCGAGGGGGCCGTTCCAGATCACGGTTTGAGACTCCTTGATTATTTCGCAAAATCTTTTGGAGGTGAGGTGGCCGATGTCGAGGATGTTCATGTCACCTTCGATGTCTTGGACGGAGATGTTTGTTGTTTGAGCTGTTTCGGAAATTTCGTCGGCGACGACGGAATCTTTGGGAAGAATAATAGTTGTTTTCTTCTGCTCGCATTCCAACATAATCTCACGGGCGAGATCCAGTTTTTCGTTTTCAACGAGCGATTTTCCGACGTTGTATCCGGCAGCTTTCAAAAAAGTGTTGGCGATGGCGCCACCGATCAAAAAGTAGTCGGCTTTTTCGATGAAGTTTTTGATGACACCGATTTTGGTGTCGATTTTGGCGCCGCCAAAAATCATAGTGAAAGGTCTGGCCGGTTCGCTGTGGACGATGGGGGAGAGGGCGGCCATTTCTTTTTCGATCAGGAAGCCGCCGTAGGCAGGGAGAAAGTCGGCGAGTCCTGCTGTCGAAGCGTGGCGGCGATGGGCTGTGCCAAAGGCGTCATTTACGAAAATTTCACCGAGAGAAGCTAATTTTTTTGTGAATTCAGTGTCGCATTTTTCTTCGCCAATGTTGAAGCGGATATTTTCCAGCATGAGGATTTCGCCGTCTTTTATTTCACTCGTGTCAGCGAAAATTTCGTTGGATTTTTTGACAGATTTGCCTAGAAGTTTTTCAAATTCTTCCTTGACGAGGTTGAGACGTAGATTTTCGACGACTTTGCCGTCGGGACGGCCGAGGTGAGTCATGAGAATGATCTTTGCGCCTTTTTCCTGCAGATATTTGATGGTTGGCAGAGCTTCGCGAATGCGGGTGGAATCCGTGATTTTTCCATCTTTGATGGGAACATTGAAATCGACACGGAGGAGGACTCGTTTTCCCTTGAGTTCAGGAATGTCGTGAAGCGTTTTAATTTTCATAGGGTGGTTTGAATTAAAATTGCTTTGGCAGCTTCCGCTCCTTTGTTCAGACGCTCGACGACCTGTTCATAATTTTCACAGGTGAGAACGCCGAATGCGATCGGGATTTTAGTGTCGAGTTGGACACGCATCAGGCCGGAAAATGTTTGTTCGCATACATATTCATAGTGGGATGTGCCACCGCGGATGATCGTGCCGAGGGCGATGATGCCGTTGTATTTGCGTGAGAGAGCCAGTTTTTGGCAGGCAAAAGGCAATTCCAAGGCGCCCGCGACGCGGAAAATTTTGATTCGGGAGACCTTGTTTTTTTCGAGTTCCTGCAAGGTGGATTTGAGAAGCTTTTTGCCGTAGTTTTCATTGAAATACGGTAGGACAATGGCGATCTTGAGGCGGGAACCGTCAATTTTCGGTATTTTTGATTTAGCGTTTTGCATCCAGCAAAGTTTTTAAGTAACGCGCGATTAAATCGATTTCCAGATTCACTTTATCCTTTTTTCGCAATTTTGAAAGGGTAGTTTTTTGGAGAGTGAGTGGGATGAGGTCTACTGAAAATGAGTTCTTTGAAAGCGCGGAAATAGTCAAGCTGACGCCGTTTATGGCGACACTGCCTTTTAGCGAAAGGTATGGACGAATGGATGCAGGAAAAGAGATCGTGAGTTTAGGAGATGTGGATAAAACTGTGCCCGTGCAGTCGATGTGGCCGAGCAGAAAGTGGCCGTCGATGCTTTGGCCTAGAGAGAGCGCGGATTCGAGATTGACGGTGTCGTTTATTTCGAGAGTTTTGAATGTGGTTTTATTGAGAGTTTCGGGGACAGCTGTAAACGAGAATGAGGTTTTGGTAAGTTTGGAGATGCTGACGCAGGCCCCGTTTACGCTGATGGACTGGCCGATTTTTTTGCGTTTGAGAGTGGTTTTTGCGGAAACGGTGAAAGTACGACTGTTTTTAGCGGTTTGAATGCTTGAGATTTTGCCAATTTCCGTGATTATGCCGGTGAACATGTGGTAGCTAGATTATGAATTATTAGTTGCTCTTATGATTCTAACCTTAAGTTTATTTAAACTATTTTTTTCGGTTATTTTATTTAACATGGAATCTGCGCTACCCAAATCTTTAAAAGAGTGCCCACTATGCCACCAGTCGTTATCTATACCAATAAATCTGTCGTGAAATATTTTTGTTTTGTACATATTGACTGTATATCCTTTCTCTCTCAATTTTTCTATTTGTTTATCAAAATCACTTGAACCAGTTTTGTATGTAACCAGCGTAATATTGATTGCTGGTTTGAGAAGTTTGATTATATCAAGAATTTGTGTGTCCATGTATTTGTCAACTAATGTAACGGTTTTTTTAGCTGATTCCATTAACTGTTTTATGCGGAGATAAGATTCAATTTGATCTCCTTTCTCTATGTATATGCTTGTTGGCGCATAGAGTTTCGCTATTTGTTTTTTTCTGGAAATTGATAGCTCTTTAATGTTTTTTTGCCCATCTATTACTCCTTCCAAGTTTAGAAAAATCACTTTCTTGTTTCTTCTCAGGTGGTGTCCGATGGTGAATGGTAAACCAATAATAGATACTGTGATGTTTTTTTCTATAATTTTATCAATTAACGGGGCAAAGTCTCCATCGCCAGAAATTAGTGTCATTTCTTTGTGTGAAAGTAAACCCTGCATGACATCTACTGCTAATTGAATCTCTAGCCCTTTGGAAATAAAAACTCCGTTTCTTTTTATGAGCTCTTTCAAATGTACGATATATCCGATCTTTTTTAACGAGTTGTAAAATTTTATTTGTTTACGATCGCTCGAGTTAATAGCGCCATAAAAGTGAATTTTACTATTTGTGCCAAACCTCTTTGTGAGGATATTAAAAAACGTTGCAAAATTTATTTTTTTGTTAATTCGTTTTGTGGCCGCATAAAGCCAGTCTCCGTCAATAAATATTGCTGTTTGAAGATTCTTTGACATCAATTTGTTTATTTAGACTTTATTAGCGTCAGATAACTTATCTGCTATCGTATTTTTCTCTCTTATTCTACCCCAAAACCCTTCTTTAGAAAAACTTTAAGAAAATTTAAGAAGTGTTTGCTATATGTGATGTTGCTGTTGAATTTGGGCCTACCTACGGTTAGGCCGGTAGGATTGTCAACCTTCCGTTAGGGGTTCGACTCCCCTTAGGTCCACCAGCAGCAAAAAGCCCTCCAAGTTTTGGAGGGCTTTTTTTAAGGGCGATAGGATCGTCAACCTAACTTGATTTTAGCATAAAAAATCTCTTTAGAAAAATTTAAGAAAAATTTTAAACTTTTTTAAGAAGTGTTTGATACAACATAGGTAATATTCTTTAACCCATCAAATATGCGCAGTCTAACAAACGTGTATGTGATCGGACATCTGGCCACCGATGTAGAGGTGCGTCAGACCAAAAACGGGGCACCGGTTTCGTCTTTTCCGGTGGCCGTCAACCGCTTCATAAAAGCGGAAGGCGGTGAAAAAAAAGAGGTTGTGGATTTTCACCGGGTGGTCGCTTTCGGGCGGCTGGCCGAGGTATGTAGTGATTATCTGGCCAAAGGTAGCGCCGTGTTTCTCGGCGGAAGGCTGGTCAATCACTCCTTCGAGGACAAATCCGGCAACCGGCATTACCGGACCGAGATTTTGGCCGACGATGTGAACATCCTGACCTGGAAAAAGGCCAAGGCCGGGAAACCGGAGCTGGACATCTCCGCTCTCGAAAACGCCGAGCCGGAGGTGGAAGTGGTTGAGTAAGAATTAAGAACACGCTATAATCAGCGGTGATTTTTAATTCCAAAAGATGCCAATATTCCAGTATAAATGCAGAGACTGCTTCTCGGTGGCCGAACTTATGATTGGAAGGGTTGCTGACGAAAAGAAGATTTGCTGTCTGGAATGCGGAAAAAAGGACGTTGTTCGACTGAACGCGCCCTTTTTCGCGACTGTCGGCGGTTGTGAAAAAGCCGGTGAGTGCGGTGGCGATCATAGTGACGGGTGCAACGGAAGTTGCGGTCGCTGATCTTGCAATTGAGCCGTTTCTGGATTAAAAAGATAAAGACTCATTCTTTATGAAAAATTTGCGGAAAATTTTAGCTTCTTTGCTGCTTGTTGCGCTTGTGTTTGGTTTGACCGCTTGTAGGAAAAAAGAAAACGAGCCGGCAAAGAAAGATTATTCCGGTGTGGAACTGACTTACTATAAGGTTTTTGATGATGAAGAAGTTTTGGCGCCGGCGATTCAGCAGTATGAGGCCGATCATCCGGGACTTAAAATTCATTACAAAAAGTTTTCCGATTTTAACGAATATCAAAATCAGATTTTGAATGAAATGGCGGAAGGCGAGGGGCCGGATATTTTTTCAATGCAGAATACATGGTTTGCTTCCAATTATCGAAAAATTGCTCCGATGCCGGCGACTCTTGGCGGGCCGGATGATTTCGCGAAAGTTTTTGTGGATACGGCATACAAGGATTTGGTGAGGCCGGATGCAAATGGGGATGAACAGGTTTATGGTGTGCCGATGACAGTGGATACTTTGGCTTTGTATTACAATAAAGCGCAGTTTGAAGATCGGATTCCGACACGCGGACAGCCGTCGTCCACTTGGGAGGGAATCAAGGATGACGTGGTGCAGCTGACCAAGACCAATAGCAGTTTTTCGAGATTTGAGGTTTCCGGAATCGCGATGGGACGTGCGGATAATATTTCGAGAGGTGTGGATATTTTGTATCTGCTCTTTTTGCAGTATGGTGTGAAATTTTATAACGATAATATTTCGGAAGCGACTTTTGCGGGGCAGTATGGAACGGCTTCCACGGCCACTTATCCGGCTTTGGATGCGCTTAATTTTTATAAAAGTTTTGCCGATCCGAAGCAGAAAAATTACACATGGAATGAATATTCGGCCGACGATGATACGCAAAAAGAGGTTGATGCTTTTGCTTCCGGAAAGGTTTCGATGATGGCCGGATTCAGTTACACATACGATGATATCGTAAACCAGATAAGCGTTTTGAGTTCGCGTGGTGTCCAGACGATTGATAAAAATGATATCCGCATCGCGCCGATTCCCCAGATTTATGATCCTGAAATTTCCAAAGACAAGCGCGTGACATATGCAAATTATTTTGCGGAGACGGTTTCCAAAAATTCAAAAAATCCGGATCTGGCTTGGGATTTTCTTATTTATATGACCAATAAGAAAAATTTGGAGCACTACTATGACGAGTTGCACAAGCCGACCAGTCGTAGAGACATGATTGAGGATCAGTCCAAGGATCCGATTTTCGGCGTATTTGCTTCGCAGATAGGTTATGCCGAAAGTTTCCCGATTTTGGATTATTACTGGTACAAGGATATTTTTGCCGCCGTGATCAATCAGGCCAATACTGCGCAGGTGACGAATGGCGATTTGCTAAACGCGCAAAATTTGATTACAGAAAAATTGCCGAAAGACGGTTTGATAAATGAAAAGAAAAAGTCTGAAGCTGTGGAGCCTCCGCCTGAAG
>Ga0265292_1001801_pt1 | contig 17168 bp, 17 predicted proteins | sample Munlanlewell296A_FD_189080 | JGI IMG/M metagenome (GOLD analysis project Ga0265292, IMG submission 189080) | Leachate microbial communities from a municipal landfill in Southern Ontario, Canada - Leachate well 296A | ecosystem: Engineered > Solid waste > Landfill > Unclassified | place: Canada... | reverse complement strand
CACGCCCAGTCATCTACAAACAATTGGAAGTGATCCGAAAAAACCTGGAAAAACATTTCCGGGATATGATGGACATCGAGTTCACGATTCAGGAAGGTGTGCTGTTTATGCTGCAATGTCGCGTCGGTAAACGGACTGCGCTGGCTGCAACACGCATCGCAATTGATATGGTGAAGGAACGCTTGATTGATGACAAAGAAGCATTAATGCGCATCGAACCGGATCAACTGAACCAATTACTCCGTCCGGTGTTCGATGTGAAAGAGAAGGAAGTGGCAATTAAAGCGGGTCGGTTTCTGGCGAAAGGTTTGAACGCCGGTCCCGGCGCTGCAACAGGACGCATCGTCTTCACCGCGCCCGATGCGGAAGACTGGAAAGACCGCGGCGAACAGGTGATTCTCTGCCGCACGGAAACATCGCCCGAAGATATCAAAGGAATGAATGCTTCTGAAGGAATTCTGACCGCCTTCGGCGGTATGACCTCCCATGCCGCTCTCGTTGCTCGTCAGATGGGTAAAGTATGCATCGTCGGTTGTGCCTCGCTTGAAGTGGATTACATGTCTCACTCCATGAGAGTAAACGGACGCATTGTCCACCAGGGCGATTGGGTGTCTATTGATGGTTCGACCGGAGAAGTGATCGAAGGAAAGATTCCGACGAAACCGTCCGAAGTGGTGGAAGTGTTGATCAACAAAACGCTCGATCCTAAAAAAGCACCCTCCTATCAGAGTTTTGCAAAAATCATGGCGTGGTCAGATCGGTATCGCACGCTTGGTATTCGCACCAATGCCGATCAGCCAGATCAGGCGTCGAATGCCATTGCATTCGGAGCTGAGGGAATTGGATTGTGCCGTACAGAACATATGTTCTTCGGTGAAGGAAAGATCACACCGATGCGTGAAATGATTCTTGCGGATACTGTCGAGCAGCGAAAGAAGGCTCTGGCAAAACTGTTGCCGTTGCAACGCGAAGATTTTGAAGGAATTTTCCGGGCAATGAACGGTTTCCCCGTTACCATCCGTACGATCGATCCGCCGCTGCATGAATTTCTACCGCACGATAAAGCAACACAGCGGTTCCTCGGCCGTGAAATGGGAATTCGGTATGAAAAGATTCATCGTCGCGTACAGGAACTGCACGAGTTTAATCCAATGCTCGGTTTCCGCGGTTGCCGATTGGGCATTCTCTATCCTGAAATCACCGAGATGCAAAGCCGCGCAATTTTTGAAGCAGCAGCAAATGTTATCGTGGAAGGAATTGATGTGATTCCCGAAATCATGATTCCGTTGGTGGGAAATGTTCTTGAATTGGAACATCAAGCAAAACTGGTTGTGCGTATTGCACAAGATGTGATGAAAGAACGGAAGATGAAGATTAAATACCATGTTGGTACCATGATCGAAGTTCCACGCGGTGCCATCACGGCAGATCAGATCGCCACTGTAGCGGAATTCTTCAGTTTCGGCACCAACGATCTGACGCAGACAACCCTTGGTATCAGTCGCGACGATTCTGCCCGGTTCCTGGTCCCATACGTAGAAAAAGATATCTATGCAAAAGATCCGTTCGAATCAATCGACCGGGTCGGCGTAGGCGAATTGATGAAAATCGCCGTGGAAAAAGGGCGCAAGACACGCCAGCGCCTTAAAATCGGTATCTGCGGCGAACACGGCGGCGATCCTTCCAGCGTAGAATTTTGTCACGAAATCGGTTTGGATTATGTCAGCTGTTCTCCGTTCCGTGTACCTATCGCCAGATTGGCTGCCGCACGTGCTGCATTAAAATCTCAGAAATAACTATGAAACACTGCCGGGGACTCTCCGGCAGTGTCGTATTCATTCTATCGGTACTATCGGAAGATCTCCGGCGGTGATCGGTGCCGTGGTTTCAAACGAACTTTGAAAACAACAAAAGGAAAACAATACGCCCATGAATGCAAAAGAACGAATGTTCCATTCCATTGAACATGCGATCAACGATATCTCCAAAATGCAAGATGTTGTGATCATACTGTCGAGAGAAATTTACGAACTTCATGTAACCAAAGAGCATGAACCGAAACTTGCGCAGATGAAAGAACAGGTGAACGATCTTAAAAAACGTATGGATGGTATGCAGGAATTTCTCTATTCCTGTGAACGTCCGACCGAATATACGGAACGGCGGATGTCCGAGATTGACGTCGTATCGTAGTTTATAGTGGACCGTTGGCAAAGAATGATTGGTTGGAAATATTGAAATCACCGTTGTACAAAAAAAGGAACTCGTGTTGTAGGTGATAGCTTCAAACGGTGTGGGATGGTGATGCTTCACACTCCGTCTTCTTCTATGACATAAAAGCAAAACGGTGGGCTTCAGAAATTATGAGCCCGCCGTTTTTCGTTTTTACATATACCGTCATAGCTGTCCAAAATAAAGGTTCTCTGAGTATAACATCAATCAAAAACATGTCAAATAACTCACGTTACGCAAAACAAGAAAAACGGTCATGGTGAGCAAGGCACAGGCTAAGATAGTTAAGCCATCCTTCTGCCGAAGGCATCCCTATCGGGAGACGCATCCTTTCCCGCAGGGATTCCTTCGGAACAAACAGCAAAGGATTTGCCCAGGATGACCTCTGTTTCTGCGCCGCGTCGAACCATTTTTACCTTTTTGCGTAACATCAGTCAAACAAAATAGAATTTTACAAAATATATGAAGTAAGCCCCATGAGTTAACATTGCAATCGTAATGTTGTGGGAGGGAGCGAAATGTTGGAGAATTGAGCGAGATTTTTTTCCCTGCCAAGGGGGAGATACAGAGGGAGTCTGAAAATATGATGGTACTGTTGATTACGCGAAGAGCGCCATCAATGGGCATGAGCGAACGGGATTCATCGCGCGCGTTAAATTTCGCAAGGAGTTCTTTTGCTTCTTTTCTTGTGCCGACCAAATCTTTATACCATGTCGGCATTCCTTCGGAACCACGTCAAGAAAAGAAGCAATAAGTTTTTCTCTTTTATGATTTATTTTGGACAAGTATGTCCACATAAAAACGACAGAGATCCTTGTCCATGGGACACCCTCTAATTTATCTCGATCAGATCAATGCTCTTATTGTTGGACCAAGAGCTACGGGTGTTCAAATGTACGAATTTCTTCCGTTTGTGTAACATCAGTTATTAAAAAGGTTTATGTATTGTAATGCGGACTCAGCAATACGATTTTCTTCAGTTTCTATATATTAACTCAATTCAAAAATATTTTCATTCGTTGCCCAGTGTGAAATGATGAACTTCCCAGTGTCGGCATTTTAGTCTTTTAATTTCCTCTTTTTACCAAAGCTCGCAATATTCTTCCCATAATCGGAAATAAGACAAACTGGTGTTGCCGAATCTGGGCGATGTCGTAATAAAAACAATAGCATAATTTTTGCTATGGTTTGTGGTGATGGTACGAACACGTATTCCGGACCATAACAACGATACTTCCATCGATTACTAACGACTATGATTCAGACCGAAAAACAGCAGCATCCCAGCGGTGACAATCGTTTTAAATTATTAGATCGGGCGATTACCAAACACCAAGCGCGCGGTGACGCATTGATTGAAGTGCTCCATGTGGCGCAGGGTATCTTCGGATTTCTCGAGAATGACCTGCTCATCTATGTGGCACACGCACTGAAACTTCCGCTAAGCAAAGTGTACGGCGTTGCGACATTCTATCACTTCTTTAATCTGAAACCGAACGGAGAACACACCTTCGTACTTTGCATGGGCACAGCCTGTTATGTTAAAGGAGCGGAACGTATCCAATCGGCACTGGAAGAACATCATCAATGTAAGTTTGGACAAACGACGAAGGACAATAAGGTTTCTTTCATCACCGCCCGGTGTGTCGGATCGTGCGGTCTTGCGCCGGTGGCCGTGCTGGATAATGCAGTTGTTGGTAAGCTAACGCCGGATGAATCTATTAAAAAAGTGGAACAGCTGAAGAACACACTCCGCGAGGTGGTATCATGACATTGGAAGATCTGCAGGAATTATCCGAGAAGGAACAATTGCGTCAGGCAGAAAAGAAGCACCGCATACTGTATTGTTCAGCTGCTGGATGTGCCTCTTGCGGCAGCGATAAAATCGGTGCTGTGTTGAAAGCAAAAATTAAAGAACATGGATTGGAAAAAGAGTGTGAAGTCGTCGGCACAGGATGTCTTGGACTCTGCGGAGAAGGACCACTGGTGAAGCTGCAATCTGATCAGACGCTTTATCAAAATGTCGATGTGCAGGCAGCGGAACAAATTATCGAATCGCACATTGTGAAGAATTTGCCGGTCACAGCGAAAAAGGTTGACACGACTCAGCCGTTCTTTATATCCCAAACGAAGATCGTACTGGAAAATTGCGGTGAGATCAATTCCGAAAGTATTGATGAATACATTGGAGTTCGCGGGTATGAGGCGTTGGCAAAAGTAGTGAACGAAATGCAGCCCGCCGAGGTGATTGAAGAAATTCGTAAAAGCGGATTACGCGGCCGTGGCGGTGCGGGATATTCAACCGGATTAAAATGGGGAATCGTCAGCAAAGCGCACGGTGAGCAAAAATATGTAGTCTGCAATGCGGACGAAGGTGATCCCGGCGCATTTATGGATCGGAGCGTATTGGAAGGAGATCCGCATCGTGTACTGGAGGGGATGGCGATCGCCGGATACGCTGTGGGTGCAACACAGGGTTACGTGTATTGCCGTGCGGAATATCCTCTTGCTATAGAGCGATTGAAACTGGCCATTAAACTGGCGGAAAAAATGGGAATGCTTGGCAACCGCATACTTGAATCGCAATTTAATTTCCGCATCGATATTCGCATTGGTGCCGGTGCGTTTGTCTGCGGCGAAGAGACGGCGCTGCTGCAATCCATCGAAGGAAAACGGGGCAATCCAAAACCCCGTCCTCCGTATCCTTCCGAAAAAGGATTATGGGGAATGCCGACGCTGATCAATAATGTGGAAACGTTCGCCAACATCGCGCCGATTATCAGAAACGGCAGCGAATGGTTTGCGGGGATCGGAACGGAAAAAAGCAAAGGTACGAAAGTGTTTGCGTTAGCGGGCAACATCAGAAATACCGGACTGATTGAAGTGCCAATGGGCATTCCTCTGCGGAAGATTATTTTCGATATCGGCGGCGGTACGCCCGAGGGGACGGAGTTTAAAGCGGCTCAGACCGGTGGTCCGTCAGGCGGTTGTATTCCAAAAGATCATTTGGATCTTCCGGTGGATTACGAATCGCTCTCCAAGGTTGGCTCGATCATGGGAAGCGGCGGAATGATCGTTATGGATTCCACATCCAAAATGGTGGATGTGGCGAAATTTTTCATGCAGTTTTGTATGGATGAATCGTGCGGCAAATGTATTCCGTGCCGCGTCGGCACGCGACACATCTATGGTTTGCTGGATAAGATTTCCAAAAAGAAAGCTACGCAAGATGATATGGTGCTGCTGCAGGAATTATGCACCATGGTGAAAGAAACAAGTCTGTGCGGATTGGGGCAATCGGCGCCGAATCCTGTTCTTTCCACTTTACGGTTCTTCCGGAATGAATATGAAGAACTGTTGCAGCCGGTGGAAATATATCAAGGTGAACCGGGTGTTGTTGCCGATTTTGAAAAATAACTTTCAATGACACTCGCCATACTGAACCCTGAATAAAAACGTTTTAGGATACGCTTGTTTCGGCATCTGATTGTAAAAAGATGCTGACATCCCGCCAAACAATATGGCGAGCAAGTCGTCGGTATGACGCGATAAAAAATGGAACAAATACCATGGCAGTAAAAACTCTAACGATCAACGGTGAACAATACAGCGCACAGGAAGGTGAATCGATTCTTTCCGTGGCACGACAACATAATATTCCCATCCCAACGCTTTGTCATCTGGAGGGACTCTCCACCGTCGGTGCATGCCGGCTCTGCGTTGTGCAAATCGAAGGTATCCCGAGACTTCTTCCTGCCTGCACAACAAAAGTGGAAGAGGGAATGGTGATCCAGACCGCAAATGAACGGTTAAATAAATACCGGAGGATGATCGTTGCATTGCTTGCTTCCGAAGGGAATCATGTCTGTGCCGTTTGCGTTGCGAATAACCATTGCGAACTGCAGGATTTGGCATACTCTGTTGGACTGGTGCGGGTTCGTTATCCTTATCTTTTTCCCAACAAACAGCTTGATGCAACGCATAAAGATTATGTGATGGACCACAATCGCTGCGTGCTATGTACCCGTTGTGTTCGTGTGTGTGATGAAGTGGAAGGTGCGCATGTGTGGGATGTTGCCGGTCGCGGCATCAACAGTGAAATTATTACCGGACTCGATTATTCCTGGGGCAATTCGCAAACATGTACCGAATGCGGGAAATGCGTTATGGTCTGTCCGACCGGTGCACTGTTCGAAAAAGGAGTTACTGTCTCGGAAATGGAGAAAAAGAAAGGCTTCCTGAAATACATTATTACCGCACGGCAAAAGAAAGAATGGGTCTCTATTGGGAACGAGTAACTAATCATTCAATGATACATTGTATCACGGCATCATTGAATCAATCATCCGATGAATAAATGAATCAATTATACCTACTCTTATGAACACACCATACGAACGCACCATCTCATCCCTTGAAGCAGAGCAAGGATATTTTTTGATACTGAAAAATCAACTCAGGCTGTTTCCGAAAGTTGGTTCGACATTTTCTTTGACAAACGGACATATGAAACAACAGGCGATGATCGAGTCATACCGATGCGAATGCCAGGGACCGGACAAACCACACGAACATTATTTCGTCCGCTGGGCCGGTCTTGCCAAAGGTGATCATCTTATTGTCAGCCGGTCATTGCGCGACCAGCAATTATTCTCTATCAGCATAGAAGAGTGAATATGAAAGATAAAATTCAAAAACCAAAAGTGGCAACAGTGTGGCTTGGAGGATGTTCCGGGTGTCATATGTCGTTTCTGGATCTGGATGAACGTCTAATAGAGCTTGCCGATAAGATCGATCTTGTATATTCACCGTTAGCAGATGTTAAAACATTTCCCAACAATGTGGACATCACACTTGTTGAGGGAGCTGTTACGAATGACGAAAACGAAGAGATGGCGCACACCGTACGGAAACATTCCAGGTACGTGCTTTCGTTCGGCGATTGTGCCACAACCGGAAACGTAACAGCGATGCGGAATCGTTTCGGTAATGCTGAACTGATAGACCGTGCGTATAGAGAATTGGCGGATATCAGCAATTCCGTCCCCAACGATCACACGTTAATCGCGCAATTACGCGAACAGGCAATTCCGCTGCATCATCTTATCCGCGTGGACGCATTTCTTCACGGCTGTCCGCCGACACCGGATGAAATCTGGTTCGCCATCAACGAATTGTTACAAGGAAGAATTCCTGTGTTTAATACACAATTTTTACGATATGGATGAAATGGCATTGTTCCATTGATTCAATATTTTAATGATCTGATGATCCAATGACTCAATCTTTCAAAATATGGTCGAGTGTTTATGTCTAGTGTAATTACAATTTCTCCAGTTTCCCGTATTGAAGGCCACGCCAAAATCACCATCCATTTGAACGCGAAGGGTGAAGTAGAAGACGCGCGCTTTCATGTGAATGAATTCCGAGGTTTCGAAAAATTTTGCGAAGGACGGTTGCTGTGGGAAATGCCCGGACTGACATCGCGTATTTGCGGTATTTGTCCCGCAAGTCATCTCGTCACGTCGGCAAAAGCAGGGGATGATATTCTTTCGATCGGCATTCCGGAAACGGCCGAAAAACTTCGTCGATTGCTGGTGCTTGCACAGTGGATCCAGTCTCATGCACTCAGTTTTTTTCATCTTTCTTCACCTGATTTTTTACTGGGGTTCGAGGCTGATCCTGCCATCCGGAATATTTTCGGATTGTTACACCATGATAAGGAATTTGCACGCAAGGGAATCCGGCTCCGCAAGTTCGGACAGCAGATTATTGAATTTCTTGGCGGGCGCAGAATCCATACCCCATGGGCTGTTGCCGGCGGGGTGCGAGAATCGTTTACAAGAGAAGAGCGAGATACATTGTTGTCATGGTATCCGGAAGTATTAGAAACAGCATTGATGGCGCTTGATACCGTAAAGCAAATTCACGATCAGTTTACGAAAGAAATTTCCTGTTTCGGAAATTTCCATTCGTTGTTTGTCGGTATGGTTGGTTCAAAAGGCGAACTGGAATATTACGGCGGTAACCTGAGAATTATGGATAGTGCAGGAAATATTATTGCGGACAATATCGATCCCCGGGAATATTACAACCATTTCGGAGAAGCAAGCGAATCATGGTCGTATCTGAAATTTCCGTACTACAAACCGCTCGGTTATCCCAAAGGAATTTATCGCGTGGGTCCGCTTGCTCGGCTGAATATCTGCGATTCCATCGAAACTCCTTTAGCCGAACAGGAGAGGAAGATGTTTAAGGATTTAACCCCGACGACCGAAGCGGTGAATAATTCGTTCTATTTTCATTATGCACGGTTGATTGAATTGTTGTTTGCTGTTGAACGGGTAGAACAGTTGTTGTGTGATCCTGCAATTCTCGGTACACATGTCCGCTCCAAAGCGGAGATCAATAAACTGGAAGGGGTTGGTGCATCCGAAGCGCCGCGCGGAACACTCTTCCATCATTACTGGGTGAATGAAGATGGCGTGCTGCAGAAAGTCAATATGCTGATCGCGACAGCGCAAAACAATATGGCGATGAACCGGACTGTCCGGCAGATTGCCATGCAATATATTGACGGCAAAAAAATTCCGGAACCGGTCTTGAATCGAATAGAAGCGGGCATTCGCTGTTTCGATCCGTGCCTAAGCTGTTCCACGCACGCAGTCGGACAGATGCCGCTGGAAGTATTATTGTATGATGATCAAGGAATATTATTGGAGAGGAGGGTCAAATGAATGTCGGTGAAATAAAACCCAAAATTCTGATCCATGCCTATGGAAATCCAGGCAGAGGGGATGACGGCATTGGCAGCGCTTTCGTTCAGATGTGTCAACCATGGTTGTCGCATGAATCCGTCCACCATCTCACAATCGAAAGCAGTTATCAACTAAGTGTGGAAGATGCTTATACGATGAGTGAGTTTGATATTGTTGTTTTTGTAGACGCCACCATGGAAAATATAGAGAACTTCACATTTACTGCCGTGCAGCAGAAGCAACAATCTCCTTTTACCACTCACGCTATGTCTCCGTCCGGTGCACTGTACTTATGCAAAGAATTGTATGGTAAACAGCCGGAGACATATTTGTTGCAGATTGGGGGGTATGAATGGGAAATGCTCGAAGGATTATCCGAGCAGGCAGAAAAGAATTTGTGGAAAGCATTCCATTTCTTCCGAGCTAAATTGGAAGAGTGGATCGAGTTGGAACACTATCACGAAGATGAACACGAACACTCGTAGATTTCGCGTAGAACAAGTTTTTGTGGAACAGTGTGCCGAGATCTCATGCTCTGTACCTGTTATCATCTCGATCCATAATGCCATTCCCGATGGCTGAAAAATATTGGGGGAACGAATGGATTTTGGTGAACCCCCACAGTTTGGTTAAAATTAGTACGCCGCTATTGTCTATCGACGATTTGCTTTTCCCGTTCTCCCTGGCTACATTTCAAAAAATAAGGAGCTATGAGTCCGACTTCGTCGTTAACGCTCATTGCGCAGAGCGCAGTGATGCGGGAATTATTAGAACATGTTGATACGGTATCGCGTTCGGATTCCTCCGTGCTGTTGGTAGGTGAAACAGGCGTCGGCAAAGAATTATTTGCCGAGTATATACATAAAAAAAGTACGCGTGAGAGTTTCCCCTTCGTTAAAGTCGGCCTCGCCTCTCTCCCTGCCGAGTTGTTGGAAAGCGAATTATTCGGACATGAAAAAGGTGCATACACCGGCGCTGGGACGGAAAAAAAAGGATTGTTTGAATTGGCAGAAGCAGGAAGCATTTTTCTTGACGACATTGACGATTTTCCGGTACACTTGCAATCAAAGTTGCTGCGGATTCTCGAATCTCGTGAGTTGATGCGTGTCGGCGGAACGGCACCTATTCCCGTAAACGTTCGCGTCATCTGTGCATCAAAAATAGATCTAAAAGTTTTAGTTGATAAAAATTTATTTCGATCTGATCTTTATTATAGAATCAATGTTGTTCCCATCCACATTCCCCCTTTGCGGTTGCGTCGGGATGATATTCCGTTATTGATCACCCATTTTTTACATCGGTTCATTCCGAGCCATGGTGTAGAAGTGACCGACGAGGCAATGCAAATATTACGGTCGTATGACTGGCCAGGGAATATTCGTGAACTTCGTAATGTTGTACAACGGATGGCAATATTTGCTAATGGTTCAATTACGCCAAAGAATCTCCCTTCTGAAATTCATTCCAGCAGCTCCCTCGAGTCAATCCTTAAAGCATGCAATAAATGTCTTGTGGAAGAAAAGATGAGCTTTGAGGAAGTTGTACACTGCCTTGAAATGAATTTGGTGAAACAAGCTCTTCTTAAAGCCGACGGAAACAGAACACAAGCCGCAAAAATACTGAATCTTAGCCCTTCAACGCTTCGGGATAAACTGAAAAAATTTAATCTCGAAGATTAACATTACCAATCCCACGGCAATCCGTTTATTGTACAACGGATTTCCGCTGCACCTATTTCCCAGCCACTCAAATTTCATTAAAAACTCCGTTTTTTGATTGGCATTGATGTTGCAGTATGTTGAGCATTTCAACAACTGTGTATGACAATCTCATTATCAAATCCTGGCCAAAAAACTATTCTGACTGCAGAAGTGGTTGGTGTCTTCCAAAAAGAAGAACAACCGGTCACGACATTGCTCATCCGGCCATTTACCATTGAAGTGGAAGAAATAAATGATGCTCATCTGGGTGATGAAGCATCTATCGAATTGACATTTTCAATCAATGCAATAAATGTTCAACCTTTACCTAGGAGGCAGATATGAATGGTTCTCCGCTTACTCTATGGGAACATGCTCAGTCGCAGGGAGTTTCACGTCGGGATTTTATTCGGTATTGTTCGTGGCTTGCCGCGGCCGCTGGAATTGAAGCATCGAGTGTTGGTCAGGTTATTCACGCAATGGAAAAGAAACCGCGGCTTCCAGTCGTATGGATGCATTTCCAGGAATGCACCTGCTGCAGCGAATCGTTTATCCGTTCGTCGCATCCCGTCGTGTCGGATATCGTGCTCGATAAAATTTCTTTAGACTACACCGAAACATTGATGGCCGCTTCAGGCTTCCAAGCGGAAAAATCGCTTCATGATACAATGAAGAAATACAAAGGCGAATATCTGATGTGTGTGGAAGGTTCAATTCCGACAGGTGATGATGGTGTGTATTGCTGTATCGGCGGAAAATCGGCGATTGATATCGTGAGAGAAGTTGCAGCCGATGCAAAAGCAATTATTGCGTGGGGAAATTGTGCCACCCACGGATGTGTGCAGGCGGCAAAACCAAATCCAACAACGGCAACGCCGGTACATAAAATTATTTCAGGGAAACCGATCATTAACGTTCCGGGGTGTCCACCCATTGCCGAGGTGATGGCGGGGACGATCGTACATTTGCTGGCGTTCGACCGCATTCCGCAGCTTGATGGTCTTGGAAGGCCAAAAGCATTTTACTCAAGAAGAATTCACGACACATGCTACCGTCGACCAAATTATGATGCTGGCTTATTCGTTGAATCATTTGATGATGAAAATGCACGCCGTGGATACTGTTTATATAAAATGGGCTGCCGTGGCCCAGTCACGTATAACGCGTGTGCAATTATGAAATGGAACAACGGTGTGAGTTATCCAATCCAATCCGGTCACGGATGTATCGGCTGCAGCGAAAAAGATTTCTGGGATAATGGTCCATTCTATCAACATCTGGCGTCGTTCCCAGGATTTGGCATTGAAACGACTGCAGACGACATCGGCGTTGCCGTTGGCGCTGCTACTGCCGTGGGAATTGCTGCTCATGCGATTTCGACAAATATTAAAAAAGGAAAACTTATCAATGCTGAAATTGCTAGCAGCGAAGAAAAAGAGAATACTTCTAAAAAGGGAGGTGCATAATGTCTACGAGAATTGTTGTTGACCCAATTACGCGAATTGAAGGGCACCTTCGCATTGAAGCAGAGATTAAAGATGGGAAAATTGTCGATGCATACAGCGCCGGAACCATGGTGCGTGGAATAGAATTAATTCTGAAAGGACGCGACCCTCGTGATGCATGGGCGTTTACAGAACGTGTGTGCGGTGTGTGTACAACGGTTCATGCGTTGGCATCGGTTCGCGCAGTTGAGGATTCGTTGAAGATTGTCGTCCCTCCGAATGCAGAACTAATCCGTAATCTGATGTTTGCAGCATTGTATCTGCAGGATCACGTCGTTCATTTTTATCATTTGCATGCATTGGATTGGGTGGATGTGGTCAGCGCGTTAAAAGCCGATCCCAAAAAAACTTCGGAACTTGCACAGAGTATTTCCAATTGGCCGAAAAGTTCCCCGAAATATTTTGCCGACGTTCAAAAACGATTAACGGCATTTGTGGAAAGTGGTCAGTTAGGAATTTTTGCCAATGGGTATTGGGGGCACGGCGCGTATAAACTTCCCGCCGAGGCAAATCTGATGGGAACTGCACATTATCTTGAAGCATTGGAATGGCAAAAGGAAATTGTTAAAATTCACACGATTTTTGGTGGAAAAAACCCTCATCCGAACTACCTTGTCGGCGGAGTTCCATGTTCGGTGAATATTGAAGAAGCAAATTCAATCAATGCGGAGCGTTTGGCGTATGTCGGTACATTGTTAGATCAGGCGTTTGAATTTGTCAACCAAGTCTACATCCCGGATCTTCTCGCCGTTGCTTCATTTTACAAAGATTGGGGAGCGATTGGAGGCGGACTCTCGAATTATCTTGCGTATGGAGATCTTCCAATGAATGGGTACGGGGACATCTCTAAATTTAAACTTCCGCGCGGAGTGATTCTCAATAGAGATCTTTCAAAAGTTCATGAAGTTGATGGAAAGAATATCGACGAAATTCAGGAGTTCGTGAAACACTCCTGGTATGAATATGCCGGCGGCGATGAAGTAGCCAAACATCCCTGGGAAGGTGAAACAAAATTAAAATACACAGGACCAAAACCGCCGTATCAACATCTGAACGTTGAGGAGAAATATAGCTGGCTGAAAACTCCCCGATGGAAAGGTCATGCGATGGAAGTCGGACCGCTTTCCAGAATGTTGGTTGCATACGCTTCGGGACGACAAGAGGTTGTCGAAGAAATTAACGGCGTCTTGAAAGCATTGGATGTTCCCGTTGCCGCTTTGTTCTCCACGCTGGGTAGAACAGCTGCTCGCGGCGTTGAAACGAAATTGGTTGCAGTGTGGGCAAAAGAATTCTACCAACAGCTTCTTTTAAATATCAAAAACGGCGATACCCGTATGTTCGTAAAAGATAAATGGGAACCCTCGTCGTGGCCAAGCGAAGCGAAAGGTGTTGGACTGACGGAAGCTCCTCGTGGTGCACTTGCACATTGGATAGTGATTAAGGATCAGAAAATTGATAACTACCAATTAGTCGTTCCCACTACATGGAATGCATCTCCGCGCGATCCAAGCGGTCAGCGTTCCGCATTTGAAGCAGCGCTGATCGGTACACCGATTAAAAATCCTGATCAGCCGTTGGAAATACTGCGGACAATCCATTCATTCGATCCATGCCTGGCGTGTGCGGTTCATTTGTATGATGAAAAAGGCCGTTACGTTCATCAGATCAGTACATTGTAGGAGGTGAGAATGGAAAATATATTGATCCAACGAATATATGTCTGGCAATTGCCGGTGCGATTATACCACTGGGTGAATGCTATTGCCGTAGTGTTGCTTGCATGCACCGGATATCTTATCGGGCATCCGTTTGCAATTCAAAGCGGCACCGAAGCGTACGACAATTACTGGTTCGGCACCGTACGGTTCATACACTTTGTGTCGGCATTTTTCTTTTTCTTCAACTTTATCGGACGCATTTATTGGGGATTTGTCGGGAACAAACATTCCAGCTGGCGGAATTTTATTCCCACAACAAAAAAACAATTTAAGGAAATGAATGAGGTTCTGAAAGTAGATATCCTGCAGGCGAAAATACAGCCGCTGGAGTCGGTAGGTCATAACAGTCTTGCAGGACTGACCTATTTCGTTTCCTTTTTAGCGTTTTTATTCCAATGCGTCACCGGATTTGGGATGTATGCGGCAATGAGCACTTCTCTGCTGCCACAAATGTTTTCATGGATTGTTCCTTTGATGGGCGGTGATTTTGCTGTCCGGCAATGGCATCATATCATGATGTGGTTCTTTATTGTTTTTTCAATGATTCATGTCTATCTCGTTTTTTATCATGATTATGTCGAAGGGCGCGGTATCATTTCATCGATGGCCGGCGGATGGAAATTTATAGAAAAAGATACTCGTAAAAAATAATTCCTGTTTGTATTATTGATAGAATTATACGGCGGGCAGGAATATGCCCGCCATTTTTGTTTCAAAGTGATCTTAAATGTTAACGGTTGTTATTCTGAGCAAGCTCAAGAATTTTTTCACACCGCGCAGCGAAGAATCTTATCGTAGAATCAAATTCTTCATCCGCCTCGACGTGTTCAGAATGACAGTCTCATGATATTTTTAATCCACCTCCTACTCATTTATTAATGAAATCATCCGGTGTTCTCGTTTGGGCAATATTGCGGGCATTTATTACGCCGTTAGTATCCTCTGCTGCATTTGTTGTCGGGGTGACGCTGTTGTATATGCATACCGAGGGAGTATCGTGGATTGATGGTTTTTTTTGGATCACTCATCCGCATGCAATACCGGAAACAAGTAAAGGTGCTACAAAATTATTTGCTGTTGGTGTGTATGCAGGAGTTGTTCTTTTTCAGATATGGATTGTCGAACGTATCCTCGTCAGCATTTTTAATAAAGAAGCAAAAAAAATATGGAGCGCGCGTGTGAATGACTTGAAAATATCTCGATTGAAAAATCATTTTATTATTTGCGGATACGGACAAGTTGGAAGAACAGTAATAGACCAGCTGATCAAATCGAAATATCCGTTTGTGCTGATTGAAACAAATGAAGGACTTTGTTCGGAATTGACGAAAGAGGGAATTCTTGTTCTGAATGGGAGCGCGAAGCGCCGGGATCTTTTAATGACAGCGCGAATTCACAAAGCCCATTCATTATGTGTGCTGATTGATAATGATGCCGATAATCTGTACATCAGTATTACGGCGAAAGCGTTAAATCCGAAAGTAAAAATAATTTGCCGCGCTGGCCAGGTGCGTTATGCCGAAGCAATGAAAAATGCCGGTGTGGATTCGGTGGTCATTCCCGAGCATGAGGGAGGATTGATGGTGGCGAGACAGTTACAGGAATTTATGCCGGCCGAGAAAAAATTCCGATTAAATATTGAAACAGAAAAAAGCCCGCATATATAAAAGGAGCAGCATGAACTGTGCAAAACAGACATTGGTTCTCGGTGTTGGGAATGTTCTTTTGGGTGATGAGGGTGTCGGTGTACACGCTGTTGAACATTTGAAGCAATATATTCTGTCCGAAAATGTTACGCTTGTAGACGGCGGAACTGGCGGATTTCATCTTCTTTCATACTTCGAAGAATATTCCCCAATTATTCTGATTGATGCGACAATGGATGGGAGAGTTGACGGTACGGTGTGTTTGTTGAAACCGAAATTTGCTTCCGACTTTCCCAAGACACTCAGCGCTCACGATATCGGTTTGCGGGATTTGATTGAGACAGCATCATTGCTTTCAACAGTCCCGCCGGTTTTCCTGATTACCGTTTCCATCAATGCTGTTCAACCCATGTCTGTAGAGCTTTCACCGGCGGTGAAACTGGCACTCCCAAATGTGGTAACGACTGTCTTAAGTATTCTTAAGAATGAAAACCTAAATCCGACAAATACGCCTTATTTGCAGCAAAATTAGGCATAGCGATTGATAGTAGTATAGTAAAGAAACAATGACATGTTTGAAGTAATTCAAACCGGTACCCAGGAATGCTGATAGGTACACTATGACGAATGAACTTTCGTTTTTGTTAATAACAGCGGCTGCCGTTGGATTTTTGCATACCATCCTTGGCCCCGATCATTATGTCCCATTCATTGCAATGTCCCGCGCAGGGAACTGGACAAAATTCAAAACTACATGGGTGACAATGTTGTGCGGATTAGGTCATGTGGGAAGTACGATTACGCTAGGGTTTGTTGGAATTGCATTCGGATATACAGTTTTTCATTTAGAAGTGATTGAATCGTATCGTGGCGATATTGCGGGATGGTTATTGATTATTTTTGGTGTGGTGTATACGGGATGGGGAATTCGCCGCGCGTTTTTGAATAGACCGCATGCACATAAACATATTCACCACGACGGCATAATGGAAGTCCATGCGCATGACCATCACGGCACACATGACCATAATGAAACACAATCCACAATGCGTCTTTGGATTCTCTTTACAATTTTCGTTTTTGGTCCGTGTGAACCGTTAATTCCTATGCTGATGTACCCCGCAGCAAGAGGAAATTTAACCAATGTCGTGATTGTTTGTATTGCCTTTAGTATCGTAACTATTGGAACTATGCTTGGTATCGTGTTCAGTGCATTGTATGGACTATCGTTTGTTCCGATGAAACGAATGGAGCAATATAGTCATGCACTTGGTGGATTTGCGATTCTTTTGTGCGGCATCGCTGTTCAATTTTTAGGACTATAACATATACTGGTCAAGTTGTAATAAATATTTCCATACCCTTCACAAGGACCAGATAATTATATGCACGAACTTTCCGTTGCAGAAAATATTGTTGAGATCATTCAACAGCATGTTGAAAAAGAACGGTTGATTGATGTGAGATCGGTGCGTGTGAAAGTCGGTACATTTTCCGGAGTTGTCGCTGATTCGTTAGAATTTTCATACCAAGCAATTACAATGGCAACACCGCTTGAACGATCATTTCTTTCAATGGAACGAATTCCTTTTGTGGTTTTGTGTGAGGA
>Ga0265292_1001800_pt1 | contig 17192 bp, 18 predicted proteins | sample Munlanlewell296A_FD_189080 | JGI IMG/M metagenome (GOLD analysis project Ga0265292, IMG submission 189080) | Leachate microbial communities from a municipal landfill in Southern Ontario, Canada - Leachate well 296A | ecosystem: Engineered > Solid waste > Landfill > Unclassified | place: Canada... | reverse complement strand
ATTTTCTCACTGTACATAATGAACAACCTAAAATTTTCAAATGGACTAAAGACGCTGAAACTATAATGGCTAAAGTAATGAAGTGTAAGGAAGCGTTAGTGGCAGTACACTAGTACTGTACCTGCAAATTTTGCTCTGCAAAAGAAAAGTAGAAAAAGACGTTTTCTCCTTCGTTTCTTCCCATCTATTTTCATGCTGCTAATTGTGATATTGATGGTTGTTGTCGGAGCTTTTTTTGATACTGCGAGGATAAATGTAACACAAAAATCGTTCAGAGATTCCTTTCCAAAACTACTCATAGAAAATAGCTTAAATGAAGTGTCTGCGAAAAAGATTACTGACAAAACAATTGATTCATATTCAAAAAGAGACTCTGTTTTTTATATTATGGCAATCATGGGTATCGTAATGATTTTCATTCTATTTTTTACTTACTGGACAGATTATCGACGACGTTATCCCAAAAGTCTAACGATAGAATAACATTTTGGAATAACGTTTAAGCACAATGCTATATCTATTTACTAAAGAGAAATCAAATTCTCGTTATAAGGACATAGCAAGACTTCTTAATTTTTTTTAGTTTATGATTGATGTTGTAAGAGATCAATACTTCGCAAAGACTATGTGAGGTTATTTTCTAAAGTTTCGGTGTGCAATTGTTAATCTCTTCCATATTTCGTTCATATATTCGAGTAATTTGCAAGTCTTTACTTTGCGTTCTTTGCGAATCCTTTCTTTGCGTCCTCTGCGTTAAAGCTTTAAACCTGCCTACGGCAGGCAGGCGCAGAGAACGCGGAGTATGCGCAGAGTTCGCAGAAAATAAATTCATTTTTGTTGGCTTAATCAAGTTCCACTAGTTCATTTTCATTCCAACCTTACCTTTTATATCTTTGTGCGGGACCAAAAGAAATTGTTGGTTACTTAAATAAATTTTTAGAAAAGAATAAATCAATGCAAGAAATAATCAACGAACAAATCATCACATTCATTCACTACAAAAAATCCTTCATTTACGAAGTAGTAACGGGCAAAAAACAAGTGTATGGTTTGGAAAAGAAAAATAAGATGGAATTGTCAACGCAGTGAGTAGAGAATTGATACCATGAAAAAGAAAAATAATATAGAAAAAACAATGGAGAATAATTCTCAGATAATCATCTATCAAACCGAAAACGGTGAGACCAAATTAGAAGTTCGTTTGGAAAATGAAACTGTTTGGCTTACGCAAAAGTTGATGGCAGAACTATTTCAAACCACTCCTCAAAACATCACTATTCATCTTAAAAATATTTTTGAAGAAGGTGAACTGGATGGAAAAGCAACTTGTAAGGATTATTTACAAGTTCAAATGGAAGGTGGAAGAAAGGTAGAACGCAAACAACGTTTTTATAATTTAGATGCTATCATTTCTGTCGGTTACAGAATTAAATCGCATGTAGCCACCCGTTTCCGTCAGTGGGCTACACAACATATTAAAGACTACATTGTGAAAGGTTTTGTGCTGGATGATGAACGACTGAAAAATCCAAACCAACCTTTCGATTATTTTGAAGAATTGCTCAAACGCATTCAGGACATTAGAACTTCTGAAAGGCGTTTCTACCAAAAGATTACCGACATCTATGCAACCAGTGTTGATTATGACCCTACATTAGAAACAAGCATTCTTTTTTTTCAAACTGTTCAGAACAAAATGCACTGGGCTATTACCGGAAAAACGGCTGCCGAAATAATTTCAGAAAGAGCAGACAGCGGCAAACCTTATCTGGGTTTAACCAATTGGAGAGGAACGAAACCGCGAAAACAAGATGTGGCAATTGCGAAAAATTATTTAAACGAACAAGAGCTAACGGCACTCAATAACCTGGTGGAGCAATACCTTGTGTTTGCTGAAGGGCAAGCCCTTCGCAGAATACCGATGGATATGAAAAATTGGATTGAGAAGTTAAATGGTTTTCTTACACTAAACGACAGAGATATTTTAAATCATGCCGGAAAAATATCACATCAAATGGCAATCGAACTTGCCGAAAAAGAATATGAAAAATTTAGTGTGGTGCATGATAAAAACTTTGAAAGCGATTTTGACAGAGCAGTAAAAAAACTCACCACAAAAAAGAATGAGAAAAAAAATAAAAAATGAAGTGATGTAAGCAGAAATGCCAAGCAATTGACGGACTGGAAAATTTTAGAGATTTAAAAAACGAAATGTTGCGTAGTTACACTAATTAGCTGAAATAGCGCGCAAATCAAGAAAAAATTGTATAAATGATTTTCCTTTATAGTTAGAGTATTTTCATTCCAACCTTACCTTTCATATCTCCGCGTTCTTTGCGAGTCTTTACTTTGCGTCCTCTGCGGTTAAGCTTTAAACGCAGAGAACGCGGAGGTAGATTTATTTTATTAGCTAACCGAGTTCAATCACTTCATTTTTATTCCAACCTTACCATTCATATCTCTGCACAGAAATTTTGGAGAATGTTTGAAAGACAAGATTCGCATCTTTACATAGTTTTTTTATTCCCGATTATATTTCCATTTCTGTTAATTATAGTAGTAAAATACAACTCAATTCTTTGTATCAATAATTCTTACTAATAAATGTTATATTTATTCTAATAAAAATATTTTTTATGGTTCTAAAAAATCAAATATTACAATTCATAAAAGAAAACGAAACTTTGTTTCGTAGTAAATATCATATTGTTAAGTTAGGATTGTTTGGTTCATACTCTAGAAATGAGCAAGATGAGCTGAGCGATATAGACTTGCTCATTGAATTTGAACCTCGAACCGAGAATATTTTTAGAATTAAAAATGAAGTTAGAGAGTTGTTTCGTCAAAACTTTAATATGAACATTGATATTTGTAGAGAGAAATACATAAAGCCGATTTTCAGAGAACAGATCTTACGTGAGGCAACATATGCCTATCAAGCAAAAAGATAAGAACTGTTTGCAAAATATATTAGATTCCATCAATAAGATTGACAGCTACACTCAACTTTTTCATAATGCTGATGAACTTTATAATGATAATAAAAGTTTTGATGCCGTGCTAATGAACTTTGTTATTATAGGTGAAATGGTTGTTAAATTGTCAGATGAGTTTAAACAAGATAATTCTAGTGTGGATTGGTCTAATATTAAAGGGTTTAGAAATATTATTGCACATCAGTACTTTGGAATAGATGCAGAGGAAGTTTGGGGAATAGTTCATAACGAACTTCCAAATCTTAAAAGAGAGTTAGAGAAAGCACTCTGACTGCCCAACCATATTGCTTAATGATTATTAATTGTTGAAAGAATTTATGAAAGACAAAATCCGAATAGCATCCGGGCAAGGTTTCTGGGGCGACCTTCAATCCATTTCTGTCATTAACCAGCTATTAATTTTCTGCTTATTTCCTCCTTCAAGAACTTAAATCTGTTCTCCAAATAAAATTTTCTAAAGACTGCATCTCTTGTCTTTATAAACAAAGGCACATTGCCACCGCTTTAACTTGGATGTTATGTATAACAATAAATCGTATATTTGAACCGTAGTATTTTAATTCTATGCATGAAGTAGTATTCTAAAATTAATGCTGATGTAAAATAAAATCGAAATGAAAACTCAGTTACTTCGGACATAAAGTGGAAGAAATATCTCAACATATCGACCAAATTAAAAAACTTTGTGATATCAACAAGGTGAAGTCTCTGTTTGCCTTTGGTTCAATAACGACAGACCATTTTCAATCCGATAGTGATATTGACCTTGTTGTTGATATTGACGAAAAAGATCCTCTTTCATATTCTGATAATTACTTCAACTTGAAATTTCATCTTGAAGAATTACTCAAACGACAAATTGACCTCTTAGAACTAAAAGCTATCAAAAATCCGTATTTGAAAAAGCAAATTGATCAAACAAAAGTTTTGATTTATGGAAATTGAGATAAAGACTTGGCTGGCAGACATCAAGCAGGCAATTCAGGAAATCAAACAATTTCGGTCTGACAAAAATAATTTCTATGAATTTCAAAAAGACCTCAAAACGAAAAGAGCAATTGAACGAAATATTGAAATAATTGGAGAAGCAGTTAGCAGAATAATAAAAGCAAAACCTGACTTTCAAATAACTAATGCTCGAAAAATTGTTGATACAAGAAATCGAATAATTCATGGTTACGACAATGTTTCAGAAGAGATACTTTGGTCAATTGTTGTGCGCGATTTAGAGAATTTGGAAAAAGAGATTAACAATTTATTAAACTAGTCAAAATATTTCATTCCAACCTTACCTTTCATATCTTTACACACAATTTTTGGAGAATGTTTGAAAGAAAAAATCCGAATAGCATCCGGACAGGGTTTTTGGGGTGACCTTCAATCCACCCCGCTCCAGCAAGTAACTAAAGGTCCCATTGATTATTTGATGATGGATTTTCTTGCCGAAGTAACCATGTCCATCATGCAGAAACAAAAAAAAAGAAATCCTTCAGCCGGATACGCAAAAGATTTAATTCATATCATGAAAGATTTACTTCCGCATATTGCTGAAAAAAATATAAAAGTTATTACCAACGGCGGCGGCGCTAATCCGATGGGTTGTGTTGAAGAAATTGTAAAGTGTGCACACAAACTAGGAATCAAAGGACTAAAAATCGGCGTGGTCAGCGGTGATGATATTTTAGATTCACTCGATGATCTGTTGAAACGCGGTGCCGGGTTAGATAACATGGAATCCGGTCAGCAGATTAAAGATGTAAAAGAAAAATTGATCAGTGCTAATGTTTATTTTGGTGCAAGACCGATTGTTGAAGCATTGAAAAAAGGCGTACAGATTGTTATCACCGGACGAACTACAGACACATCCTTAACTTATGCACCGATGATTCATGAATTCAAATGGGCGTGGGATGATTGGGATAAACTTGCTTCAGGTGTAATTGCCGGACATATTCTCGAGTGCGGCGGACAAGCAAGCGGCGGAAATTTTCTTAGCGATTGGAGATCTGTTCCTGACCTTGCACATATTGGATTCCCGATTGCTGAAGCGTATCCGAATGGAGAAATAGTAATTACAAAACATCAGAATACCGGTGGAATGGTTTCAGTTGAAACGGTGAGCGAGCAATTGATGTATGAAATCGGCGACCCGACAAGTTATATCACTCCGGAATGTGTTGCGGATTTTACGTCTATAAAGTTAGAGCAATTGGAAAAGGATAGAGTTAGAGTTTATGGAATTAAAGGAAAGCCCGCGACAGATTTATATAAAGTTTCGATGGCTTATAATGATGGTTACACTGCAATAGGCAGTTTAACTTACAGCTGGCCGGATGCATTGGAGAAAGCTCAGAAGGCAGATGAAATTTTGCGGACACGTCTTTCTGATCTCGGTTTGAAGTTCGATGAAATTAAAACTGAGTTTCTTGGTGTAAATGCTTGTCACGGACCTTTAGCATCAAAGCAAGATGAAATAAATGAAGTGGTTCTGCGGATTGGAGTTCGGAGTAATCATCATCATGATGTTGAAGCATTTGCAAAAGAGATTGCGCCATTAATCTTAACCGGTCCGCCAAGTGTTACCGGCTTTGCGGGCGGTCGCCCTAAACCGAATGAAGTTATTGCTTACTGGCCTGCACTGATGCCAAAGAAACTCGTTCATTCGAAAGTTGAGATAATACAAACTTAGCGTCCTATCAGGAAAAGTCTTAAACGCAAAGAACGCAAAGAAGACGCGGAGAAAACCTAGAGAAAAAAATGCATGAGAATGAATTATCTGAAATTATTATTGGTTGTGCGATAAGGGTTCACAAATCATTAGGCCCGGGTTTATTAGAGTCTGCATACGAAGAATGTATGTATTACGAATTGCAGAAAACCGATTTACAAGTTAGCAAACAAAAAGCTTTACCTTTAGTTTATGAAGAAGTAAAATTGGATTGTGGATACCGTGTTGATCTTTTAGTGGAGAACAAAGTAATTGTTGAAATAAAATCTGTTGAAGCTTTGAATGATATTTTTCTTGCTCAAGTTCTTACATATTTAAGATTATCAAATTGTAAATTAGGCTTGTTGATAAATTTCAATGTGAATAAATTAAAAGAAGGAATTAGGCGGGTAGTCAATAATTTATAACTCTGCGTTCTTTGCGGAAATCTTTGCGATCTCTGCGGTAAAGCCTTAAACGCAGAGTACGCAGAGAAAACGCTAAGGGAAGAAAAATGAAAATAAAATTAATAGATATTGCACACGGTCGCAGCGGTGATAAAGGTGATGCTGCAAATGTTGGAATCATCGCATACGATGATAAAGGTTATGAAATAATAAAAAAATATTTAACAGTTGAACGGGTAAAAAAACATTTCGAAGGAATCTGTCTTGGTAAAGTAGAGCGTTTTGAAATGCCAAACATTCGAGCTTTGAATTTTTTGTTACATAACACTCTTGGCGGCGGCGGAACTGTTTCATTAAAACATGACGCTCAAGGAAAAACTCTAGCTGCTGCACTATTAAGAATGGAAGTAGAAATATAAACTTGTAGCGCAGAATCGTATTCTGCGCAAATCAAAAAACGCACAGATTACGAATCTGTGCTACGAATAATTTGAAAGGAGTTATAATGTTCGAAGAACAATTAAAAAGATTAAACAGCTGCACACAGAAGATCGACAACTTACGGGGTTATCTTTAAGTTAGCCGATAAAGAAAAACAAATCGAAGAAATCCGAAAACAATCCGAAGCACCGGGATTCTGGAACGATCAGAAGAATGCACAATCAGTATTTCAAAAATCAAAATCTCTTCAAATCTGGATAGATGCATGGAATAAAATTGATGCTCAACAAAAAAATCTAAGAGAGTTCATCGAACTTGCAGAAGCTGAACAAGATGAAAAATTGGTTAGCGAAATTGAAACAGAACTGAGCGCACTTGAAAAAACTTATTCAGAAATTGAATTAAAGAGTATGCTCAGCGGTAAAGATGACGATAAGAATTGCATTATGACAATTCATTCCGGCGCAGGTGGAACGGAATCCCAAGATTGGGCACAGATGTTAATGAGAATGTACTTACGATGGGGCGAGCAGAACGGTTACAAAATGAATTTAGTAGATTGGCTTGACGGTGATGGAGCGGGAATTAAAAGTGCAACCATCGAAGTTGAAGGCGAATTTGCTTTCGGATACTTAAAAGCTGAGAACGGTGTGCATCGTCTTGTTCGCATTTCTCCATTTGATTCTAACAAACGTCGGCACACTTCATTTGCATCAGTGTTCGTCATTCCAGAAGTAGATGATACAATCGAGATAGATATTAATCTGGCTGATTTGAGAATTGATACTTTTCGCTCAGGCGGTAAAGGAGGACAAAACGTTAACAAAGTTGAAACTGCAGTCCGCATTACTCACATTCCTACCGGAGTAGTGGCTGCTTGTCAAACGGAACGTTCCCAATTACAAAATAAAACCAACGCATTCAAAATGCTTCGCTCACGTCTTTATCAGATTGAAGTAGAAAAGCAAACTGCTGCCGCTGATGAAATTGAAAAAACAAAAATGAAAATTGAGTGGGGAAGTCAAATCCGTTCTTATGTTTTTCATCCTTATAATATGGTTAAAGATCACAGAACTAATTATGAAACATCCGACACTCAGGGTGTAATGAATGGAGAAATAAACAATTTCATTAAAGAATATCTTTTAAAATTTTCTCAGAACTAAAAAATGAAATTCCATACAGAATATCTTTGGTTTAATACTTCGAAGAAAAGAGAATACATAAATATTACCGGTGAAGTAGAAAAAGCATTAAAGAAAAGCGGGATCAATGACGGTATGATCTTAGTCTCAGCGATGCATATTACTGCAGGAGTTTATGTGAACGATGCCGAGAGCGGTTTGATTCAAGATATAGATGAATGGCTTGAAAAACTTGCACCATTTAAATCTGATTACCGTCATCACAGAACCGGTGAAGATAACGGCGATGCACATTTGAAAAGCATGCTGGTTCATCATGAAGTAATAATTCCGGTAACAAACGGTAAACTTGATTTCGGTCCTTGGCAGCAAGTTTATTATGCCGAGTTTGACGGGCAAAGAAGAAAAAGAGTTTTAATAAAAGTTATGGGGGAATAAGAATCTGTAACGCAGAATCGTATTCTGCGGAAATAATAATAACTGCACAGATTAAGAATCTGTGCAACAGAGAAATGAAAAGATTAAAAAAGAAAATTGATTTCTTCGATCGTGTCTATAAAGTTGTTGCTAAGATTCCTAAAGGAAAAGTTACTACTTACGGTGCTATTGCTGAAGTATGCGGAATTAAATCTTCAGCAAGAACAGTTGGATGGGCATTGAACGGTGCTAAAGAAACCGGATTACCTTGCCATAGGGTTGTGAACCGTTTAGGTGCGCTTACAGGTAAAGTACATTTTGGAGATATTCACTTAATGGAAGAACTCCTCCGTAGTGAAGGAGTTGAGTTTGAAGAAAAAGGTTATGTTATTATGAAAAAATATTTCTGGCAGCCGAAGAAACTTACAAACAGTAAGAGAAAGAGTACGAGTAAGAGTAAGAGGTATAAACGTTAATACCTTACAACTTTTATTGATGAAACTCCGCCGTCAATTCTAATAAAAATTTTCTTTACTGCATTATTAAAATTTTCCGTTTCGAAATGCCCGGATTCTCTTTTGGTAAATCCGGTAAAGTCCCGCGATACTAAAGCCATATCTCCATCAATTGAACAACCGGAGTTACTAGGAATTTCAAGTGTTAAACTAGCAACTCCCATTTCAATATCTACATCGGTAGAATCATACTTATCGCCAAGTTTGATAATAGCACTTGAAGCGCCGGTATGGATTGAAACCCGTCTTGTTTTGAATTCAGTAAGATCAAAATTTGATTTTGAAGCACCTCCGTTAAAATGAATATCCCACACCGGATTTGGATTCAATGAAACTTCAAGATAATTTTTCAATCGTCCACGAAAGAAATTAATATTTCTTTTATGAAGATCAAACCGAACTGTTGCTTGGTTCTCGTCTTTCCATGTTTCAAAATCATATTCGGCAAAACTTCCTTTCGATCTTCCTTCTGCCAACTTATCGGTTGTACCTTTAATTAAAAAAGAACCGGCACCGGAATTGATTTCGAGACTTGCATATTCAATTGATTTGTCATAATCCTCGTTATAATACTCGGTATATTTTCCATCGTGTTCTGAAAAATCAAAACTGTTCAATGCATTCTCAATTAAGCCGAATAATAATAGTGCGAGAAAAATTCCGAATAAGGCGCTGATTACCGGTCGCACGAGTGTATTCTTAAAAATTACTAAAGCTCCCCAAAAGACAAAGATTAGAGGCCAGACATTGTAAACAAAATCAAATGAGCTCTGAACAACATCATACTTTGTCAAAAGGAAAAGAGCGCCGAGAGCTAAAAGAAAAAATCCCCAAAATAATTGTCCGCTTTTCATTTCTATCTCTCCATTACTTGTTCATTGAATTCCAAATTAACGATCCTCCTATAAGAATAAATGCAATTGGAAGAACATCTCTTAAATCAAATGACGGTATTATGCGGTCTGCGAAAAAGATTAATCCAATAACAATTAGAACTATTCCTACAACAATTCTTCCTGAACTTTGTTTTTTCGGAAGAGATTGAGTTCCGTCAAAATTGATAGAATCGGTTTGTGCAGATTGTCCATCTTTGGCAGTTTGATCATCAGTCTTAACTTGATATGCGATCTCAAACGGTTCTTCCGGTACTACAATCCAAAGAATGATATAAAGAAGAATCCCGAACCCATGAAGGATTGTGACAACAACAAATAGAACTCTGACAAGTATTGGATCTAAATTAAAATATTGTGCAAGTCCTCCGGCAATACCTCCCAAAACTCTCACACGCCGTGAACGGTATAACTTGTCTCTCATGGCATCACCTTTTATTGTTTTCATAACTTAAGACGCATCTCAAATCAAAAGGTTTGTAAAATTTTTCAAAACAAAATAGAGCTTCTGATTTGAAAATACTATGCTTCTTACTAACTTTGGTCAAAAGATAAAATCATTTTCTATCAATGAAAATAGCAGTCTGTCAATCAAATCCGATAATTGGTGATCTTAAAGGAAATTCCGAGAAAATTCTTTATAGATATAAGCAAGCTGTTGCTGATGGAGCAGACCTTGTGATCTTTCCTGAATTATTTTTATGCGGTTATCCTCCTTTAGATCTTGTGGAAAAAAAAGAATTTAGAGAGGCAGTTAAAAAAGCCGCTAATGAAATTGCTCTTCAAATAGGAAAAGTTGGATTGACCTTTGGAACAATCACTGAAGATTATGAAGATAATGTTGGAACAGGAGTTTACAATTCTGCCGCACTTTGTTATGATGGAAAAATTCAATTCGTGCAGAATAAATCTTTAATACCAAATTATGATGTATTTGATGAAGTAAGGTATTTTGAATCTGCTAAAGATGTTTTTGTTCATGAGTTCATGGGAGAAAAACTCGGCATCTCAATTTGTGAAGATATTTGGAACGATGCAGATTATTGGAAACATCGCCGTTATACAACTGACCCGGTTCAAAAACTTGTTGATGATGGTGCAACTTTATTGATAAACATTTCGGCAAGTCCTTATGCATATGGTAAACGGAAAGAAAAATTTAATATGCTGTCTGTCCTTACTAAAACAGATAATCTTCCTCTTGTATATGTCTGCTGCGTTGGGGCGCAAACAGAGTTGATCTTCGACGGCGGAAGTATGTGCTTAAATTCTTCAGGCAAACTTCAAATGTTGGGCAGAACTTTTGAAGAAGACTATTTCATTTTTGATACAGAAAAAAGTTATTCGGAAATAAAAGAAGTTGAAGCTTCATTTGAAGAAGAGGTACTGAACGCATTAATTCTTGGGATGAAAGATTACGCAAACAAAACCGGATTCAAAAAAGCTCTTGTGGGTTTAAGCGGCGGGATTGATTCTGCGATTGTAACTTATATTGCCGTTAGAGCATTCGGTCCGCAAAATGTTCACGTTGTAATGATGCCATCGAAATACTCAAGTGAAGGAAGTGTAAAAGATTCTGAAAAGCTGATTGCTAATCTTGGTATCACATCAGAGAATATTTCAATTCAGCCCGTTGTAGATAAAGCATTCGAGATGCTGAAAGAATCATTCAAAAGAAAAGATGAAGATGTTACTGAGGAAAATCTGCAATCACGTATCCGTGGTATTTACTTGATGGCTCTATCGAATAAGCATGGTTATTTACTCTGTACAACTGGTAACAAATCAGAAATTGCAACCGGCTATGCAACTCTTTATGGTGATATGTGCGGAGCTGTATCGGTTATAGGAGATGTATATAAAACGCAGATTTACAAGATTGCCGGATACATAAATCGAAATGAAGAAGTGATTCAAAATGATATTATTACAAAAGTACCTTCTGCAGAATTACGTCCTAATCAGACAGACCAGGATTCACTTCCGCCTTATGATTTACTGGACAAGATTCTAAAAATGTATCTTGAAGAGCAGAAAGAATTTGAAGAAATTTCTTTAGCTATAGGGAACAAGGATTTGGTTCAAAGAGTATTACGGCTTGTTGATATGAACGAATTCAAACGTAAGCAAACTGCGCCGGTACTTCGTGTTTCAACAAAAGCATTTGGCTATGGTAGAAGATTCCCAATCGTACAAGGTTGGAGAAAATAAAAAAGGAGTCGTAATGATTATTAGAAAAATATTCTTTCTCTTTATAATTTCTTTTATTACTTCAAATGCGCAGTTCGGACCATCTGATCTAGTAACAATCAAATTTTCACAAGCTACTTGGAAAGTTGATGCAGGCAGTCAGTTCAAAATTGTTCTTAATGCAAGTATAAAAGAATCGTGGCACATCAATTCCGATAAACCGAATGATGAATTTCTAATCGCTTCTAAAGTTACTGTTAAAAGCGAGGCAGTTACATTAACAAGTATTAACTATCCGCAACCGAAAGAATTAAAACTTGAGTTCTCTGAAAAACCGGTTTCTGTTTTTAGCGGTGATATTAAAATAGAATTATCATTTACTGTGAATAAAAATACTGCGTCTGGTAAATACACTGTCCCGGTAAAACTTAGCTACCAAGCTTGTAACGATCGAACTTGTTTGCCGCCAACCGATGTTTCTGAAAAGCTGACCGTGGAAGTTGTTGGAGCAGTGCAGGACGTGAAAAGTGAAACGTCAGAGGTGAAAGGTGAAATGTCAAATGTGAGAGGCGAGAAGCAAGAGGTGAGAGGTGAAAAGAAAGATGATAACTCAATTGCATCTACATTTGAAAAGAGTGGACTTATCTTAAGTTTGATTTTTGTGTTTCTAGGCGGACTTGCACTCAATTTAACTCCTTGTGTTTATCCTCTTATTCCAATAACAATCGGATATTTCGGCGGACAGAGTGAAGGCAGAACCAGCAGACTTTTTCTGCTTGGAATTCTTTATATGCTTGGAATGGCGCTCACTTATTCCGTAATTGGAGTTGTTACATCGCTCAGTGGCGCAATCTTTGGCACACTGATGCAGAATATGTTTGTCATTATAGGCATTGCGCTATTATTTGTCGTATTGGCTTTAAGTCAATTCGGCGTTTATGAATTTAAGTTGCCGGATTCATGGGTTATGAAAGCCGGCGGTGCAAAGGGTGGTGCATTCGGTGCATTCTTTATGGGATTAACAATGGGAATTGTTGCTGCACCGTGTATTGGTCCTTTCGTTATTGGATTAATTACTTACGTTGCGGCAAAAGGCGATCTGTTTTACGGTTTCTTAATGTTTTTTGTAATGGCAGTTGGACTTGGATTCCCATATTTACTGCTTGCACTATTTTCCGGTAAGATTAAAAAACTTCCACGTGCCGGCGATTGGATGGAGGGTGTAAAACATATTTTTGGTTTCTTACTTCTTGGTATGGCAATATATTTTATAGCTCCGCTTCTGCCAAAAGAATTAAATAAATATTTACTACCGGTCTTCGGAATTCTAGCTGCGGTATTTTTGTTATTCATAGATAAGATGGCTAACAATGTAAAAGCATTCCGCATCTTTAAAATTGTTTTTTCACTTATTGTAATCGGAGTTTCAATTTATGCTCTTATTCCTTCTAAACATTTAGAACCTGAATGGCAAAAATTCAGTGAAGATAAATACGAACAATCATTAAAAAATAATGAGAGAATGGTTGTAGATTTTTATGCCGATTGGTGTATTCCGTGTAAAGAATTAGATGCACTCACTTTTTCTGATCCTAGAGTATTAGAAAGGTTAGAAAAATTTACTTCTTATAAAGTTGATATGACAAAAACTTTATCTGATGAAACCGAAGCATTAAGAATAAAATTTAAGATCGTTGGTATGCCCACGGTACTAATAATAAATGCTAAAGGAGAAGAAGTGGAAAGATTAACTGGATTTGTAAATGCAGATGAGTTTTTGAAAATGCTTCAAAAAGCAAATTGAATATTGATTGCTAATCCTGATTAGCTTTCATATTTTTGGTGCGCTTAAAATCAATTAACAAATTAAAAAGAATTGAGCATAACTAATGGCACAAGAAACAGAAAAAGAAATACTTGATCTTAAAGAGGTAACAATTCGATTTGCCGGTGACTCTGGCGATGGTATGCAGTTAACCGGTTCACAGTTTAGCGACACTACTGCATTAATGGGCAATGACCTTGGAACGCTTCCCGATTATCCTGCGGAAATCCGTGCACCTGCCGGGACACTTTATGGTGTAAGCGGGTTCCAAGTACACTTCAGTTCCCGTGATATCCACACTCCAGGCGATACGCCTGATGTTTTAGTTGCAATGAATCCTGCGGCTTTGAGAAAGAACATAGTTGATTTAAAACGTGATGGAATCATCATTGTTAATACTGATTCATTCGATGCCAAAAATCTTAAACTTGCAAAGTATGATAAGAATCCTTTGGAAGATGATTCATTAACCGGATATAAAGTTTATCCGGTTCCAATTACTACTCTTACTTCTTCAGCTTTGAAAGATAGCGGCTTGAGTTTTAAGGATATTGACAGATGTAAAAACTTTTTTGCTCTTGGTCTGATGTACTGGTTATTTAACAGACCGCTTGAACCTACATTAAACTGGCTAATTTCAAAATTCAAGAATAAACCTGAAATTCTTAATGCTAATGAAACAGCGTTAAAAACCGGTTATTATTTTGGCGATACAACAGAAATTTTTGAAAACCGTTATACTGTTGAACCTGCAAAATTGAAGAAAGGCATTTACAGAAATATTTCCGGTAACGAAGCAACAGCCCTTGGATTTGTAACAGCTTCATTGAAAAGCGGCTTACCTTTATTCTTAGGTTCTTACCCGATCACACCTGCTACAGAAATTCTTCAATATTTAGCCGGGTATAAGAATTTTGGTGTAAAAACATTTCAGGCTGAAGATGAAATTGCCGGTATTACTGCTGCAATCGGTGCAGCATTTAGCGGGTCTCTTGCTATTACAACTACCAGCGGTCCAGGAGTTGCATTAAAGACCGAAGCCATTGGTTTGGGAGTGATGACAGAATTACCTTTGGTCATTATTAACGTTCAACGAGGCGGTCCAAGTACAGGATTACCAACAAAAACAGAACAAGCTGATTTACTTCAAGCTATGTATAGTAGAAACGGTGAAGCCCCAATTCCTGTTTTAGCTGCTGCCACTCCAAGCGATTGTTTTTATATGGCTATTGAAGCATCAAGAATTGCAATTAAGTATATGACTCCTGTTATGCTTTTAACTGATGGTTACATTGGAAATGGAACAGAACCTTGGCGTATCCCGCATGAAAATGAAATTGCCGATATCCCTGTTAAGTTCGTAACTGAAAAAGAAGGATTTGCACCTTACTCAAGAGATGAAAATCTTGCAAGACCATGGGTGAGACCTGGAACTCCGGGATTAGAACATCGGATTGGCGGACTTGAGAAAGCAAACATCACAGGTAATGTTAACTATGATCCATCCAACCATGATTTTATGGTGAAACTGAGAGAAGAGAAAATTCAAAATGTAAAAAATGATATTCCTGATTTAACAGTGCAAGGTAATACAGAAGGCGAACTTTTAGTTTTGGGATGGGGCGGAACTTACGGTGCTATTAAAGAAGCTGTTGATAAAGCAACAAGTAAAGGGATAATTGTTTCTCAAGCACATTTGAGATACATTCATCCAATGCCGAAGAACACGAAAGAAGTTCTTAGTAAGTTCAAAAAGATATTGATTCCGGAAATTAATCTTGGTCAGCTCGCTAAAATTATTAGAAGTGAATTTCTTATTGATGTATTACAATATAATCTTGTAAGAGGTTTACCGTTCAGATCCAGCGATATCGAAAATCAGATAGTTGAAATTCTTGGAGGAAAAAATGGCAAATAATATAGATGCAGCTCCTGTAAAATTAACGGCAAAAGATTTTTCATCTGGACAAGATGTTAGATGGTGTCCGGGATGCGGAGATTATTCGATCCTTGCTCAAGTGCAAAGATCATTTCCTGAAATAAATATTCCTAAAGAAAAAATTGTTTGGATCTCCGGTATCGGATGTTCAAGCCGCTTTACTTATTACATGAATACATATGGTTTTCATTCGATACACGGAAGAGCTACTGCAATTGCTACAGGTGTTAAAATTGCGCGTCCCGATCTTTCGGTTTGGGTTGCAACCGGCGATGGCGATCTAATGAGTATAGGTGGAAATCATTTCATCCACACTTGCAGAAAGAATGTTGATATCAAGATTCTTCTTTTCAACAATGAAATATATGGATTGACTAAAGGTCAATATTCACCAACTTCTGCAAAAGGATTAGTGACGAAAACATCACCTTATGGTAGTGTGGATTATCCTTTCAATCCTCTAAGCCTTGCTCTTGGTGCTGGCGCTTCATTTGTTGCTCGAACTGCCGATACTGAAGCGAAACACATGCAGGAAATAATAAAGCGCGCAGCAGAACATAAAGGGACTGCGTTTGTAGAAATTCTGCAGAACTGTGTGATCTTTAATGATGGCGTTTTCGATCCGATCACAGATAAAGTGAATAAAGCAGAAAAAATGTTAATGCTGAAACAAGGTGAACCAATGCTATTTGGAAAAGATAATAAGAAAGGTATTAAGCTTGATGGTTTTAAACCGGTTGTCATTGATCTTAATGACGGAGCCAATTCAGTGAATGATGTTTGGGTTCATGATGAAAAAGATACAAGTCATGCACGTGCATTCATTCTTGCTCATCTTGCTGATAATCCGGAATTACCTACACCATTTGGCGTGATTAGACAAGAATTTAAACCTACTTATGATGAAGGTGTAGAAAGACAGATTGCACATATTACTGAAAAAAAAGGCGTAGGCAATCTCGAGAGTCTTCTTTTTAACGGAAACACATGGGAAGTGAATTAGCTTTCAGCACTCAGCGTTCAGCTGTCAGCCGTTAGCGTTTTTCAAATTGTTCGGGCGAAGTTTGTTCTTCGCCCATTTTATTTAACCTAATCAGATTTTTTTATGAATGACTTTTCTAAACTGAAAAAGATTATTGAAGAGCACCAATCGTTTCTTTTATCTACTCATGTTAATCCTGATGCAGATGCGCTTGGAAGCGAATTAGCATTTTATTTTATTCTGAAAAAACTTGGCAAGAAAGTTAAAGTTGTTAATCACAGTTCTACTCCGTACAATTTAGAATTTCTTGATGAAGAAAAAATTATCGAAAAGTTCGATGAAGCAGCACACGAAAAGATATTTGATGAAGCAGAGGTTTTTGTGCTGCTCGATCTTAATCAAGCTAACAGAATTGTAAAGTTGGAAAAAGGATTTCGTTCATTTAAGGGAATTAAAGTTTGCATTGATCATCACCAGGATCCGGAAAATGTTTTCGATAATTATTCTGGCAGCGCTGATTACTCTGCAACATCCGAAATTATTTATGAGTTTATCGAACAGACAAAAATTGTTGAGATAGATTACGCAATTGCACTTCAGCTTTATGCGGGAATAATGACCGATACAGGTTCATTCCGTTTTGATAGAACAAGCCCAAGAATTCATAGAATAATGGCTGAGCTGCTTGAAACGGGTGTTAATCCTACAACAGTTTACAATAAGATCTATGATCAA
>Ga0265292_1001799_pt1 | contig 17217 bp, 16 predicted proteins | sample Munlanlewell296A_FD_189080 | JGI IMG/M metagenome (GOLD analysis project Ga0265292, IMG submission 189080) | Leachate microbial communities from a municipal landfill in Southern Ontario, Canada - Leachate well 296A | ecosystem: Engineered > Solid waste > Landfill > Unclassified | place: Canada... | reverse complement strand
CTTCGGCAGTCCCACATACCCAAGGCCGATTATGCCCACCGTGGCCTTTTTTGAAGCGATCTTCTCCAGTAGCTTCATATGTTCATATCCTCTTCAGCTCTTCGGGATGTTCATCGAAGAAACGCTTCATCCGCTTGAGAATTTCATCGAGACCGATCCTGGGAACTTCCCCGGTTATCTTTTTCAACTTTGTCGTGTCGGGTACGCGCCTCTTAATGTCCTGAAAATTTTTCCCATAGTACTCGTCGTACTCCTTAATAATCAGCTTTGACGAACTCCCGGTGATCTTTTTGACTTTCTTGGCCAGATCGAGGATGGAAATTTCCTGATCACTGCCCAGATTGACGATATGGCCACATGCCTTTTCCGACTGAGCAAGGCGCATGAGTAAACGGACTGCATCATCAATATATGTAAAACATCTGCTCTGTTTCCCTGTGCCGAAAATATGGATCGGTTCATTCAAGTATGCGCTCTTGAAAAAACGCGGGAGCACCATGCCGTAATGGCCCACCTGACCCGGCCCGACCACGTTAAACAACCTGACGACGACCACCGGGAGGTTCCTCTCCCGGTAGTATGCAATCGACAGAAATTCATCCAGGAGCTTTGAGCAGGCGTAGCTCCACCTGTGTATGTAGGGAGACCCTATGGTGATATCGGTATCCTCCCTGAAGGGAATCTGTTTCGTTTTTCCGTAGGCCTCTGAAGTGGAGGTCAGGAGGACCTTGATGCCCCTCGAAGATGCATATTTTAATACCAGCAACGTGCCCAACGTGTCGTACACGATGGTGTCCAGGGCGTTATCAACCACATTCTTCACGCCTACGGTTGCAGCCAGGTGATAAACCATGTCGGCCTGCTCAATTGCCTTGCTCAGGATGACCTCATCGGTGATGGAGCCGGTGATCAGGCGCACACTCTTGTTCTTCACTAGATCGCTGATATTCTCCATCCTGCCGGTGGAGAAATCGTCGACGATGTGGACATTATATTTTGCCTTCAAGAGCGCCCTGACCAGGTGCGAACCTATAAAGCCCGCTCCCCCTGTCACCAATATATTCCTGACACTCTTGATCCTGGGCTTGCGCTGTTTTTTTTCAGCCCACTTCAGGTGCTGCGAGCGCCGCAGATGGGATCTGGCCCTGGCCACGAGCTCTTCGACGTTAAAGGGCTTGGCGACATAGTCATCTATTCCAGTGTCGAACGCCCTGATTTTGCCCCTCTGGGAATCATCTGCGGTGAGGATTATGACCGGGATCCTGGATGTCGCCCTGTTCGACCTCAGCCTCTTGCAGACCTCATAGCCGTCCATGTCCGGCATCAGGAGATCCAGGATGATCAGATCCGGCACCTTTCGGGAGAGGCATTCAAATGCCTCTTTGCCGCTGCCCACAGCCTCGGCATTAAACCCGTGCCTCTGGAAAATGGTGGCGATGAGATCCGCCATGTCTTTGTCATCATCTACAACGAGGACGTTTATTTTTGTCATCCCCATCTCCTTGAAAAAACGATAAATTATGAAGAAATATCGACAAATCTTTTTATCATAGTCCGGGATCAGTATCAAAACTAAACAAGACGAAAGGAGGTATAGTATGACGGGACCAGGCGGGAAACTGCCGGGCGGCGTGTGCAAAGTCGATTGATATAACCACAAAACAACCTTATGCGACGTAACCTTTGATATTGAGTGCCACGCCTTCATATTTGGGCAAGGACGGCCTGCCACTCATTCTGGGGGGAAACTGAATCACACGAGGTCTACGAGCGGCAATAAATTTTCGGAGTCTCGCGAGGCGTATTCGCAGGCCCCCTGAGGTTTGCGATGGTGGGCACGCCACCGGTGGGAGAGGTTCATGATGAAATAGTAGAGGGGGTGGGCCCTGTTGGCCCAGGCGCGTTTCAGGATCGAGCGCCACGAGTAGAACCGCTTTGGAAAGCGAAGGTGGAACGCCTCGATTTCCTCCTTGTTCATCGTCGGATGATGACACACCAGATTCGCGCCCGTGTAGCGCTCCCAGTTGAAATCAAAGATCCTCTTTTCGCGTAGCGCGGTGTCGTAAAAGGCGGTCCCCGGGAAGGGCGTCATGATCCCGGTGTTCACGAGTGCCAAGCGATTGCGCATGGCAAAATCGTAAACCCCGTTTAGCGTTTCCTTGGTATCCTGATCAAAGCCGAACATAAAGGCGCCGATCAGGTTGATCCCCGCCCGCGTAATCTTGCGGATGTGGGCTTCGTAATTCTTGACCTTGTTGAACGACTTGTTCGCCAGGTTGAGGGTCTCCTGATCGATCGATTCGATGCCCACGAAGAGGCTGATACAGCCGGAGTCGACGGCGAGCTTCAGCAGCTTTTCATCGCGCGCGATCATCTCCAGCGAGCCCTGCGACCCCCACTTGATCTTCAGCTTCATCAGCGCCTCAAAAAGTTTGTAGGCGTATTCTTTCGTGAAGAAGATGTTGTCATCCACAAAAAAGAAGATGCGCGAGGGAAAGCGCTTGATCTCCTCCACGACGTGCTCGATGGGACGCGTTCGATGCGCGCTGCCATACATCCTGGTCACCGTGCAGAAATTGCAGCCCAGCGGGCAGCCGCGGCTGGTCTGCAGGACCTGCGTGTTGAGGGTGGTGCGCCCCTTTAAGAAGAGGTCCTTGCGGGGCATCGGCAAATCCTTCAGATCGATGAAGGAGTCCGTGCGATAGACCGGCTTGATCGCCCCCGCTTGAAGGTCCGCCATGATTTGAGGCCACAACAGCTCGGCCTCATTGACGACCACGGCATCGAAGTGCCGCGAGCACTCCTCGACCATGAACGAGGAGTGGCTTCCTCCGCAGATGGTCGGAATGCCCCTCTTGCGGAAATGATCCGCGAGCTCATACCCGCGCGTCGCCTGGCAGGTCATCATCGTAATACCGACGAGGTCCGCGGTCTCGTTCAGATCCAGCGTCTCGAAGGTCTCTTCCACGATCCTGATCTCGTCGAAAAAAGGCGTGGCGAGGCCTGCCACCATTGCGAGGCTCAAGTGATGCGCATATTTCCCTTTCGCTTTTTGGACTTCCAGGCTTGCAGGGGCGATGAGTAAGAGTTTTTTTGGGCGCGTCATTCGGTTCGCTTTCAGGGTGCCTGCAGCTACCACAGTTGCAGCGGGGGGGGAAGGAAAAAACTCCGCGCTTCTTGACAAGCCGGATGGAACGCGCGTCGTAGGCGCCCTTAAGAAGGGCGAGTGGGTTAGGGGGCTTACGGGCTCTGTTTATATTTCACCGACACGGCTCAAAGTCGTTTATCCCCAATACGATTATGGAGTGGCTCTCGCCAGCTTCGCGATGGAGCGTCGTTATTGCCTCGTTGCCCCGTGGCGACGAGACACAACACTTTTATTAAATCCTTAGATTTTTTTACCTTCATCAAAAAGTTACCTATTTATCAGTAAGTTATAATTCGAGACTGTATTCAATTTGAATGCATATATCACGCAAGAAACTATGCCCCTGCAGCTCTTCATGCCATAATATTATTGAGGTGAGAGCGGATGAATAGACCCTGCATCTTCGAATATGAAAACTACCGCGCGTATCTAGGCGACTGGTACGCTTGGATGAAGGAGACGAAGCCCGGCTTCTCCTATCGCGCCTTCTCACGTTGGGCCGGGTTCTTATCCCCCAACCAGCTTCAGCTCATCATACTAGGAAAGCGCAACATCACGAGGTCGACGATCGCTACCTTTCTGAAGGTCCTCAAGCTCCCGCGCAAGGAGGCGCGGTGCTTCGAATTGCTAGTCGACTTAAACCAGGCGGCGACTCCGGAGGCGAAGGCAAACGCCCTCCTTGAGATATCCCGCCTTTTCAAAAAATATAATCGCAATCTTCAGCACGGCCAGATCGAATACCTGACGAAGTGGTACTACGCGGTCGTGCGCGAACTGGTAACGACGAAGGGGTTCCGCCCCGACCGCCACTTTCTCACCCGCCGCGTCGGCCACAAAGTGACGCCGCGGCACATTGACGAGGCGATCGACAAGCTTGTCGAGCTGGGGTTGCTCATCCGCGACGCGAAGGGCAAGCTCAGACAGGAGAATGCGATCGTCACGACCGGTTCGGAGATCGCGGAGGCGGCGGCGTATCTCTATCATGACCAGATGATCCGTATGGCGCTTGACGCTCTGAAAGGCCAGTTGCCAACCGAGCGTCATTTCTCGGGCATCACCCTTGCTTGCCGCAAAGAGGATATCCCCGAGATATCCCAAATACTTGATGAATGCCGCCGCCAGGTGCTGTCTTATCTGGAGGGCCGCGGAATGTGCGAGGACGACGACGTATATCAGCTGAACCTCCAGCTATTCCGCGTTACGAAAAAGAGAGGTGAGTCATGAAACATTTTTTCCTATTTCTGGTCCTGATTACATGGGTCACGGCCTGCGGCAGCGCGACGGAGGTGGGCAACCCGACGGCGGATGTTCCGCGCACAATCGCGGGGACTATCGACGTCGGCACTCTGCCCGACGTCTCTGCAGCGGCGAGCAAGTCCGAGGAAGCGGTTGTGGATGCGTCTGCTCTCAACGTCTTTGCCCTCGCGACGGACGGCACGAGCGTCGATGCGCCGGTTGGATTTGACGGGATTTTTTCCATGGTGGTGATCGTCGGCAAGACCTATATCTTCTCGGTCCGCACGGGGACGCAGACTATCGGTGATTTCAGTTTCGAGCAGAACGACCAGGGTCAGCGCGGCGACAGCCTTACGATCGACGAACCGGGCGACACGATCCAGATGGGCGACTGCCGTTACGAGAATGGCTTCTTTATCCCGCAGCATGAGCCTCGCCGTTACATGGGAGTCTCCGGCGGCCAGGGCGGTGGTGGAGGGAACGGCCAGGGCGGTTGATGAAGTATTCATTAATAATTGTAATTTATCTGTTTTAAAATCCAATAATTTAATATCTCATTATATTTCAATATTAATACCCAAACATTGTGTATTCATTATGAATGCGTTTTTTACCAGTTTTGCGTGCCTCATGGGCGCATCCGGGAGATAATGATGATGAAAGGACGGCGAACAGGCGGAAGGAGGTGATGACAGAGATGAAGATGCTGTCCCAAATAGAAATCAAACGGATGGACCCTGTTAAAAGGAGGGACGCCATGAAGAACATCATGAAAACTTTTGGGGCGCTGGGAATCGCGGTCGTCCTCGCGGCCTGCGGCGGATCGTCGACGACTGACAGCGCGGCGACGGATGAGGGGAGGCTGATCACCGGGACGCTCGACTCCGCGGCTGCCGCGATGGTCGTAAAGGCCGCAGACAGGAGCGACTCGTGCCTGGGCGAGGTCTGCGCGATGGTTGCCTACAACGCCGACGGAAACGAAACACAGGGCGAGCTCGACCCGGCCCAGAACCGCTTCCGCGTGCGCGTGCGCAGCGGCAATTGGATGTTCGGCTTCGAGAATGGCGCAGGCAACCGGCTGGGCTATCTTGCGCTCAACGGTATCACGGCCTTCACTGTGGAGGACGGCGACGACATCGAGATCGGGCATGCGATGCTCCGAGACGGACAGGCGATCGTCGACGGGGACGTGGAGAACCTCGGAGTCAACGGGCTTCATTCCTATTATCTGCAGGATCGCGACCGAGACGGGATCCCCGCGAGTTTTGACGCCGATGAACCGGCCATTGACCTGAGCGTTTTCGACGTCCTCTTTGTCCGGCCCTACGACGCGCAGCTACACGTGGCGCCGTGCCGGCCGATCAAGGTCGTCTTCACGAAGGCGCTCGACGAGGCGACGGTCACCGCGGACACGGTGAAGGTGGCGCTTGCCGACGGAACCGCGGTCATCGGGACGCTCTCCGTCTGGGAGGACGCGGAATACAACGAGTACGAATCGACCTTCGCGCCTACAGGCGGGTATCCGATGGGCGAAGAGATCACCCTGACGATCGTATCGGGCTCAAGCGGCGTCCTCTCGAAGGAGGGCGAGGCGCTGCCGGCCGACGTGACGACGTCGTTCACGGTTCGCGATTTCGGCGGCACGAGCCAAGTCTGCCACGATCCAGATGCGGAGCGCCAGCAGATCCGCGTGCAGGAGCGCGAGCGAGCGCGCCAGAGCGGAGACGGCGGTCAGAGCGGGAGCGGCCAGGGGCAATCCTGAGGCGACGACAGGTTGCTACAGGAGTTGGACCCGAAAAGAAGAAGGCCCATCGCTTGCGAGCGATGGGCCTTTCGCTATTTGAAGTGGTAGCCGCACAACTCACTGGCTCGTGAACGCTCCTTGTGTCTCCTCACAAGATCAGATAGAAACTGAGAAATGAAAAAGTTATTTTCCATACTCCTGTTTGTCTTTTTTCTCTCGTCGCCGGCATGGGCGCAGATCCCCGCTACACCGGTCATGACCTTCTACCAGTTCAGCGGCAGCCTCGAGATCCCGTATTATTCCGTCGAGACATTTCAAGAAAGAGGGGCGACAGCCCCTGCGGGGACACTGGCACAGGGGAGTTCGATCGTCCCTTGTCTGGTGATCCGCAACGGGAAACCTTTGACCGATGCCGGGGGAACGCCCTTTGTCGGCTTCCAGGTGGTGGTGGATGCACGCACTGCGACGCGGGACTCCACGGAGAAATTCAAGGCTGCGGTCGCAGACCGGCAGTCGATGACAGTGCCCAATCACCACTGCGACGGCAGCGTGAAGTACGTCGTCAATATCCGGGATTTCTTTCCGCTGGGCAAGGCGCCATTCTTCGATCCGCCGCGGCCGACGGAGACGCGCAAACGCGAAGCGCGCCCTGAAAAGCGGGATCCCTTGGATGCGATCGTCCGCGCCTTTCACAATTCGCCGCAGTGTGCCGAGGCCAATCGTGAGCTCATCGGCCGCAGAAACGCATTGGCCGCCGCCTGGGATCGGTTCGTCGCCGAGAACAGGCGCTCGTGGCCCGGGGAGAAACTCGATCGCGCCAAGCACCTCGATTACACGATGCGCACGGCCATTTACGAGGGGCATCTGGACCGCGGCTGCAGCGCGTACGGCGCCTGCGAGAGGAACATCGTCGCGCTCTCAATCAGCAACAGGGGAAGGTCGGGATGTTCAAGATCTCAAGGGTGTTCCTTTCCCGGCGATTTTCAGGGGGTATCCGCAAAGGTGTCGCAGTACAATATCTGGGATGAGTTCCTGACCCAGATCTCGGGGCTCACATCCTGTTTCCTGCGCTCTGATTTAAGCGATGAGCCTTCCGCTCCCGGCGGCGAGCAGGGTTTCAACAAGGCGTACTATGAGAAGATACGCAGCATGTACGAACAGAACGTCGGTGATGTGGAGCAGATACTCTTTGGCGATGATCAGGCGCTGACTGCGATCTTTCCGCAGACACCGTTGAATGACTTGAAAACCTTGCGGCACTATTATCATGCGCCGGCCATGGGCAAGTGCTTCCCGGACAATCCCCGCGTCGAGTACGTGACCGGGGTGATCGCGAAAAAGGGTGATGATTATGCCCTGATTGCAAATACGCGCATTCAGGTCGACGAGGCAATCGACGGCGGATACCGGTTTCGGGAATTCAGAGTCAAGGCGGAGAGGGATCGCGACGTCACGTCGGTGGTCGATGCCTATCCTGGATTTGTCGTGGATGGCAGGAAGATCGACCTCAAAGGTTCTTCAGGTTGTCCTCCGTACGGCATCCCCCGCGGGTGCGCATACAAGGATATCGGGCGCTATCGCAGGTTGCCATCCTGGCTTCACGCGGGAAGGCCGGTGGCCATCCAGTGCAACATTCGCGAGCGCGGAGAACAATGCCTGGACCCGGAGAAGACGAAGGCCGTGAGCGTCGGCGGTACGTGTGACACCGAGATGCGACCCGTATCCGGCGTGCGTTAAAACTAAACTAGGAAAGGATCAGGAGCCGCGGCCACAGGAGCAGCAGCAGGCCCAAGGCCAGCATGAGCAGCCCGCTCACGAGCTTGAGCGCGCGCGCGTGCGATTCCTTCAGTTTGAAATGCCCGAGCGTCAGCGCAAAAATCGCCACGATCACCAAAAGCGGAATCACGTACACGACGTTATAGAGGGCGAGATACAGGTATTGCTCCGCGGCCGGCACCTGCCTATCCGCGAGGATTTTGGTGAAGAGCGCGGGCAGCCCAATTGTGCACGCAAGCTCGATGAAATTGACGAAGACCGCAAGGATCACCGTGCCCAGCACCGCAAGCCAGGTCTCCTGCTCGTGCAGGATCGCGCGCGCGCGGCGGTAGAGCGACGGTTTGGCCGATTCCGGGATCATGAGCGAGACGCCGCGCTTGAAGAAGAAGACGTCCTTGAGATTCACTGCCCCCATAGCGATCGCGACCGCCGCGAGGATCCTCGTGACCCATGACGAGAGCCCGATCACGACGAAGAGATTGAGCCACGCCGTCATGAACGCGAAGTACACGAGGCCCGAGGCCGCCACGAAGGTCATGCCGATTGAGAGGATGCGGCGCCGCGAACCGGAGTACACGAGAAGTCCCAGCAGGAACATGAGCACCCACATCGCGCATGGATTGAATCCGTCGAGGAATCCCACTATCAGCGTGAGCTGCAGGAGCGAGACCGCCGCGACGTTTATCTCTCCCAGCCACGGGATATCGACCGTCGTGCGCGCGCACGCCTTGCGCTCGCCCCTCTGCCTGGCGATCTCCTCCGCGAGCATCCGGCAGGTCGTCCCCTTCCGGAACCCTACGTAGAACTTGTCGCCCAGAAAGATAGCGGGCACGCCCTGGAAACGCGTGCCGTAGGCCGTTGCGAACTGGCGAAAGAGGTCCACGTTTTCCGGATGCCGCTTGATCTCATAGGCGCGGATCACGAGATCGGGCACGGCCTTTTCCTCTTTAAGATGCCGGACCGCCTCCTGGCACTCCGGGCACTCGCCGTGTTCCTCGGCAAGGGCCGAGAGAAATGCCATCGCGTCCGCGCAGTGCGGGCAGTCGTGCGTGTAGAAGATAGTGAGATAGAGCTTGCGGCCTGAGACCTCGCGGTGGAGCGCCCGATCCTCCGAGGCCGCTGCAAAGCGCTGCGCAAGATCCTCGGTCGAGGACGCGGGCTTCGCCCCGCACGCGTCGCTCTCCATGACGCAGGCGCCTTCCTCAGCCGATTGAGCCGCTGCCAAGGCCGGAGCCGAGGCAGCAACAAGGGCCACACATGCAAAGAGCAGCCACGCCGCCAGACCGATCGCCCTCATCCGATTTCTTCTCATGAAACCCCCGAAGCCCATACGCCGCGCCCGTGCCTGTTACAGGATGTGTCTCAGATTGGCAGTATTTAATATCATGGAATCGAAGGTCCTCAAGGTGATTTCAGGGGTTTTTACTCCCCATCCAGGGCGGGCGGTGGAGTGCCCGCTACCCTCGCAATTTCTCGATTTTTGCGCCAGGCCTGCATCTGCGGACATGCCCTCCCTGGCACCGCTTTTGCAATATTTATCCTCACTAGACGATTTCAAAGGAGGGACGAATGAGCGGTCCAGTCGGGGGTATCAAGGACGCAATTACAAGGATTGACTACGACATCCGCATGCGCGACGCAAAGGTGGCCGAGGATAAGGGCGCAAAGCAATCCGCAAAGGCATCGAAGACGGTAGGCAGGGTGTGCGAGGTGCGGCGCGCCGCACAGCCGACTGCCAGGACGGGCTATTCAATGGGCCGCCCGGTCTCCGCTTGATCCGCAAAAACATCGGCAAGACGAAGTCCTTTTAACCGCCTGCCACAAAATTCATTGCAGATCTGAATTGAAAGCGAATGAGCTTGCTGTATAAGTAATCCCATACGCTGCCCGGTTGGCAAATGGAGGCGGCCCCGCCTACAGAGGAGGAAACGATATGGGACGCATGGCTAATGATATTACCGAGCTCATCGGCAACACGCCGCTTGTGAGGCTTAACAATGTCGCGAAGGGGCTCAAGGCGGAGGTCGTGGGCAAACTCGAGTTCTTCAATCCCGGCGCCTCGGTAAAGGATCGCATCGGACTCAACATGATCCGCGCTGCCCTGGATGCGAAGAAGATCGGCAAGGAGACGACGATCATCGAGCCTACGAGCGGCAACACCGGCATCGCGCTCGCGATGGTCTGCGCTGCAAAGGGCTATCGCCTCGTCCTCACGATGCCGGAGACGATGACCGTTGAGCGGCGCAAGCTCCTTGCGGCGTTCGGCGCCGAGCTCGTGCTCACGCCGGGCTCCGAAGGGATGAAGGGCGCTATCGCGAAGGCAGAGGCGCTCTCCCGTGAGATCAAGGACTCGATCGTGCTGCAGCAGTTCAAAAATCCTGCGAACCCGGATATCCATCGCAAGACCACTGCGGAAGAAATCTGGCGGGATACAGAGGGCCGCGCGGACATCATCGTCTCGGGCGTGGGCACGGGCGGCACGATCACCGGGGTGGCCGAGGTTTTTAAGCAGAGAAAGCCATCGTTCAGGGCGATCGCGGTGGAGCCGTCGGCATCGCCGGTCCTGTCCGGCGGAAAGCCGGGGCCACATAAGATCCAGGGTATAGGCGCGGGCTTTGTCCCGGATGTATTGAACCGCGCGATCGTCGACGAGGTCCTGCAGGTGACAAACGAAGACGCCTTCGCGATGACCAGGCGGCTGGCGCGCGAGGAGGGGATCTTGTGCGGGATCTCTTCGGGCGCTAACGTGCATGCCGCTCTTAAGGTCGCGGGGCGTAAGGAGAACGAGGGCAAGCTCATCGTCACCATCATCTGCGACACGGGCGAGAGGTATCTGAGCACCGATCTCTTCGCGTAATTTTTCGCTGGAAAAGTGAACGGCGGCTGCGCAAGGGTTGAATCAACCATGCCCTTGTTCATAAAGAAGAGCTCCGAGCCAGACGAGAAACTCGCGATCCTATCCCGCGATTCGCAATACGACCTAGCGTGCGCCTGCGGTACGCGCGACGACGAACACCGCCGCCGCTCGAACGATCACAAGTGGATCTATCCGGTCGCGCTCCCTGACGGCCGCAGCACGTTTCTCTTCAAGACGCTGCTCTCCAACGAGTGCGTGAATAATTGCAAATACTGCCCGCTGAGGGCGCGCTCCGACGTCAGGCGCTGCTCCCTCAAACCGGAGGAATTGGTCAGGTCGTTTCTCTCTTACTACAGGGCGGGCAGGGTGAGCGGCCTATTTCTCAGCAGCGCGGTCTCGAATAATCCTGATTCCACAATGGAAGAGATCAACCGCGCGGCGCTCATCCTGCGAAGGCAACAGTTCAGGGGCTTCATCCACTTGAAGATCATCCCCGGGGCCTCCGAGGAGGCGATACGCCAGAGCGTTTCGCTTGCAAGCGCGGTATCATTGAACATAGAGACCGCGGGCGAAGAGAACTTCAAGCACCTGAGCACTACCAAGAATTATATCCGCGACATCATCGAGCCGGTCAAATTGATCAGCCGCCTCACGGCCAGGGGCGCGCGTTACGACAGGGTGAAACAGACGACGCAGTTCGTGGTCGGCGCTTCGACTGAAACGGACAGGGAGATCATAGACTGCTCATGGAAGCTGTATAAGAAGCTGGCCTTGAGCCGCATCTATTTCAGCGCGTACCAGCGCGGCGCGGGCTCTCCCGATCTGCCGGGCGAAAGCTCCGGCTTCAGCAACCGCGAACTCCTGACGCGCGAGCACCGCCTCTATCAGGTGGATTGGCTCATAAGAAAATACGGATTCGCGGCCTCCGAGATCCCAGTCGATCCCGCCGGCAACCTCTCGCTTGAGATCGACCCGAAGGAGATGTGGGCGAGGACGCATCCGGAGTTCTTCCCAGTGAACGTCAATAAAGACGACAAATACCGGCTGATCCGCGTCCCCGGGCTGGGGGAGACCCTTGTCTCACGGATCCTCGCCTTTAGACGCAGCGGAACGAGGATGCGCTCCATCGATGACCTGGGAAGGGCGGGCGGGTATCTCAAAAAGGCGCAGGAATATGTAGTTTTTTGAGCAGGGCTCAGATGCGATTACGACACTCGTGTGTGCATGGGTCGCAGTATTGTTCGACTGGACAAGTGCCGCAATCTTGCATTCGCCTAAGCCTCCCATTATCGATCGTGCTTATCAGGCAAAAAAACGGGGATACCGATTGCGGTATCCCCGGAGTTTTAACGGCCGTCTGTTGCGATCTTACTTCGTCACCTTCGCCTTGTTAACCATGTTCGCGATGTCCTTGAGGATCACAGCGCGCAGGTTGTTGCGGATGTCCTCGCCCGTGAACTCGCTCGTGCTGACGATCTCATGCTGGCCCGGGGCGATCAGCTTGGACTGCTCTGCTGTGAGGTTTAGCTCCTTGAGCAGGTTCTTGTTCGTCTTGTCGTTGATCGTGTAGTCGACGACGTAATTCTTTGCGCCTGCCTTCGTGGTCACTGTCTTATAGGACCATTCGATCTTCAGATCCTCGATGGCGCCCTTCTTCACTGCGATGTTGGCCATGCCGGTCTCGCCCGTGGCGGTGGCGACATTTTCCTTCTCGATCTTCACGTTCTTGCCCTTTACTGTCTGCTCCGTTGTCGTGGTGCCGCCGGACGTCGTCACGGTTTCCTTCGCCTTTGCGGTGCCCGTCTTCACTTCCGTCGTGGTCGTGGACGTGCCGCCCTTTACCTCTGTCGTCTTCTTCGTTTCGACCTGGGCCGATGCGCTGACTGCGAGGCCGAACGACACTGCTACCGCGAGTACGATCAGTTTCTTCATCATCCCTCCTTAAGGTTGTGAATTTGGCGCATCTTAGACAATTAGCCGCTCTTGGCAAGGGGAGAAATGCGCTGACATGAGATACCGGCCAGGCGCATGCTCCTGTTCATCACCTAGACCCTTTATCTGCTCCGCGTGCGCAAGGTACTGGTTGAGATACGAAAATATCTCCAGCAATTTTTCATTTTTTCGCCGAAACGGTGGAACCCTTCGAAGGATATGGTATGATATCGCAGTGAAAACCAACGCCATCGATTTTATTTCCGACAAGTGCAGCGCATGCGCGGCGATGTTTGCGCCGAAAAGGAGGCGCTGGTTTGCCGCGGCATCCGCCTTGCTGCTCGCGATCTCGCTGTTCGCTGCGGCATGCGGTGGTAGCTCACAACAGAGTGTCATTGCGCTGCCGATATTCACCGATCCAGTGGACAAGCTGATGCAGACCGCGAGTCCCAACTTCACGCAGCAACTCCTGAATGAGGCCGCGGCCTACGAGCCGCTGCTCGTGCAGTCCGGGACGCAGGTCCACATGGGGTACTGGTCCGGGCCGAACAATCACGGCAGCCTTGTTCGCGTCCTCGACTCGATCAACGCACAGCCCGCATCTGCGCGCCAGAAGGCGATCTGGGACGAGGGCGTGCAGTCCTCGATCCAGTATCCCGCTTACGTAACGATGCTCAACGAACACTGGTACGATCGCGCAAGCCCCGTGAACGGGCAGGTCACCATATACGGCGTAGCGTACACGGATCCCCACCCCGTGACGTTTGCGCAGGCCGACGACATCTGGGGGCAGTACTCGCAGCGCTACACGGATATGGCGGTGCCGGTGCAGGAGGCGACCGGCAATCGCGTCAAGGCGTGGTGCTTTGTAGAGGGCGCTAGGGCGAACCGCATCTTCTATGTGTACGAGCTGCCGGAGCTCGCCTCGCTTGAGGGCGGCGGCGCGGTCCAGGTCTTCTTTGCAAAGACCCAGGATGCTGACTGGCAAAATCCGGACGATTGGATAGAGGGGACGGCGAACGCGCCCACGCCTCTGCCGGCGGCGCAGGTCGATGAGGGCGTCGTGGCTGAATTCAAGGCCGCGGCCGAGGCTGACCCGGCCAGTTCGCCGCGCGGCATCCCATGGGATGACTTCTAAAAAAAACCCCGCCAGATCGGCGGGGCTTCTTGTTTCATGTCATCGCTCTGGCAGCATATCACCACGGATCGCGCACCATGTCGGTCAGCTTGCGCTTTCCCTTCTCTCCGTCGGAATAGGTGATGTCGGCGTTGCTCCCGTCGATCTTCGTTATCCGCGCCTTCCACCAGCTGTCTCCCTTCCACTGCGCCACCACCTTGTCGCCTTCCTTGAAGCAGGGCGGGGGCGTTCCGGACTTATCATAGATGTAGTAGGCGACCTGATCCTGCTTCTTGTTTGAACCCTTCGTGTTGTCGGAGTAGGTAACGTTGAAGAGCCCCTTCTTATTTATCGAAGCTATCTTGGCCAGCCACCAGTTGTCGCCCTGCCACTGCGCTACGACCTTCATGCCGGGTTTGAGAGATGCCTTCTCCGGCTCTTTGCACTGATCTGCGCGTGCGAGCGCGGGCACCGCGACTGCCACAGCCACCAGCAACAGCAGAAGCTTCTTCATATCCGACCCCCTTTGTTGATGTGAGACGGCTATTTTCATTACGTATACGACGAGCATCGCCCACAGCAAGAGCGCGCAGGCAAATGCCAGGATCACGGCGATGGTGTTGACCCGGACCATATCCCTGGTTGCGGACTTCTTGTCCTTGTCCACGCATACTATCCCGTCGATTGTGCCTTCAGATCTCTTGAGAGGCGCGCACGCGGTGAGCCAGGTGCCCCATCGGTCGGTCGTGAATCGCCTGTCCGCGGCCGCGATGCCTGCGGAAGCGCTCCTCATCGCGATATCCGGCTGCGCCATGTAAGGGATGCCGACAGTGTCGCGCCTCTGGAGAGTATCGCCCTTGAGGGCGGTCGCGCCGGCGCTCACGGGCGGGCTGACGATCAGCGCGGCCGACTCTCCGGCCACGCGCATCGTGTAAGCGGAGACTACATCGGGGGTCGCCCGCTGGAAGTCCTCCAGGAGCCGCGTGATTTTAGCGTAGTTCGCGGAATTCATGTCAGAGGGCCTTTGTATCTGCGCGTGCTCATCGGCATCGATCCGCGAGGCGAGATCCGATGAGATTCGCATGAGATTTTGGCCCAAAGACCTGATGAAGAAGCCCGTGATGGAATGCACGATGATCCATGCCGCCAGGGCGATGGCCAGCGTGCCAAGAACGCCGGCCATCAACGCCTTTCTCCTGATTCGCGCGATATCGACTTGGGGTTGCATGGTTGCCCCGGAGCGCAAGCGGCTCATTTTTTTCCGGTTATGTCCACGTCCATGCAGAAAACTTCGGTCACCTCTCCGCCCTCGATGATCGGGAACATCGCGGATATAAGGGTTCGAACCTCTCCGGACTTTGTCGTAACTGTACGCTCCCGTGGAGGCGTGGGCTGCTTGGACGCGAAAATCGCCTCGATGCTCTTCTTGAATTCAATGATGTTGTCCCTGGTGGCAAAGATCGCCGAGAGGTCGTTGCCGATCGCCTCCGAACTCGGGATGCCATAGAGCTTCTCGGCCACGCGCATGAGGTCCTTGCCCTCTTCCTGGATGAAGAACGACCTGGTCACGCGCGTGAAGAGCAATGCGGCCAGCACGATGGCCAGAGCACCCGCGATGCCCACCGTCGCAGCCCTCCTTTTTATATGCGCGATCTGGATATATGGCAGCATCGTATGCCCCCTTTGACGTCAGCGCTCGTTAGCTTTGCCTATTTTGACAATTCTCTCAGCTGAGGACAAGCGGCGAATTCGGATTGCTGAAATAAAAAGGGGCGCTGAAAGCGCCCCTTTTTTCGAATCGATCAACTATTAGCACAGGCTGTTCAGCACGGTTATCGTTCGATCTACGTTGTTCGTATTGAAAACCATGACCGTCGAGTTCGAATTCGGCACGGAGGTCGTGTACATGCAGTGGGTATTGACCTTGGCCTCCGCGAGCGCCGTTGTGGCGTTTTTCATCTGGGTCGGCGAATTGTCCGTGTACCAGACCGCGACCGGGTTCTCATAAACCGTGTAGCCATAAGACTTCAGGATGTCGCACGCCTTCCTGTTGTTGTTCGTGACAAAGCGGAACGCGGCCTCGCCGTTCCACTCGTAACCCGTGAAGCAGGTGATCCCGATGTTGCCCGTGGCGAAAGAGCTTGTAATCCCAGCGAGCGTACCGAAATTGTTCTTTGTTACGACCAAAATCTCACTCGTCTTTTCGATCGACTTCGTAACCATGACAGCTCCTTTTCTCCCCCTCGAGGGATTTAAGTTGAAGTACTGCTTAACTTTTGCTCTTTGAGTTGCTGGAAAATATACTTTTATATCGAAAGGGTCAAGGCAGTAATTAGAAAAAATGATGCCCTCGATCGCGCACCTCACGTCGGTAAAAAAGGCCCCGCGAGGCGGGGCCTTTGTATCTTTCTTAGTCGCGCTTTAGCAGACGCACTTGCTCATCGTCTTTCTGCAGCAGCTGCAGACCTTGGCCTTCTTTGTCTTCTTCACCTTCGCCTTTTTTGTCTTCTTCGCTTTCTTGACCATTTTCCCCTCCCTTTTTTGGTTTTTATCTGCCGGAAATATAACGCAAAGGTTTGCTCGAGTAAAACACATTGTACGGGGTAAAATATCGAGCAACCTTTTCAGAGACCGGACGATAAGTTAGTACAAGCAGCCCAAGGCCTCAATTGGACTTCTCTTGTTGCGTCGCCGGAAGTGCTTGCCTTCCTTCGCGCAGCATGGTCTAAGCAGTCGCAAGCACGGTGGTTTGGAACGGTTTGTCGAGAGCAGCTCCCTTCAATTCTCTCTTCCTGTTTTGAATCACACAAAAAATCGTCTGTGAGACCGGCATCGTGTTGATGCCCTACGCAGACCTCTTGCTGCCCGCGCGCGTCGAGGTGTCTTCGATCCCGCCGCGCCAAGGGCCGCACAATGGCGCTTTGTAAACCAGGGCGCCTAAGAAAAGGATGCAGTATGCAGAACCAATCGTTTGAGGAACTCAACCTCGTGGCGCCGATCTTTCGCGCCGTGAAGGCGGAAGGGTACGAACGTCCCACGCCCATCCAGGCGGCGGCGATCCCGCACCTGCTGGCCGGCCGCGACCTCATAGGGTGCGCGCAGACCGGCACCGGCAAGACAGCGGCCTTCGCGCTCCCGATCCTTCAGAGGCTCCTGGCTGAGCGCAGGAAGCCGGTGCCCCGCACCGCACGAGTGCTCGTGCTCACTCCGACCCGCGAGCTTGCGGCGCAGGTGGGCGAGAGCTTCAGGACCTACGGACGCAATCTCGGCCTGACACACGCGCTTGTCTTCGGTGGTGTGGGACAGGGGCCGCAGGTGAAGTCGCTTGCGCGAGGCGTGGACATACTCGTGGCCACGCCCGGCAGGCTCCTGGACCTCATGAACCAGAGGCACGTTACGCTCTCGGG
>Ga0265292_1001798_pt1 | contig 17230 bp, 24 predicted proteins | sample Munlanlewell296A_FD_189080 | JGI IMG/M metagenome (GOLD analysis project Ga0265292, IMG submission 189080) | Leachate microbial communities from a municipal landfill in Southern Ontario, Canada - Leachate well 296A | ecosystem: Engineered > Solid waste > Landfill > Unclassified | place: Canada... | reverse complement strand
ATCGACCCAACCTTGCATCGAAAAGTCGCCCTCACTTGCCGCACATCCACGAAAGGTGAATGTCATCGCGACCCAACCAAGTTCGTTGGCCACACGGTCGCAAAGTTCGGGAAATGAACCTGCAGATTGCCGCGCATCGATGCCACCGCTCGGATATCCATGGCACAACACCATTGCTGGCAGCGCACCCGGCTTACCTTGTGGCTGGACAAGATAACTTGCCAGCCTCAATTCGCCGGACAGAAAACTGCTATTCACTTACTCGTGACGATCTATGCCCGCGGCTTGCGATGATGCCGAGATTTTCCGTTTCGGGCCAGCGTGTATCCGCGATTTCGTGCCTCCGGAAGCGAGTCTGGTCCAAAACATAAGCCAACGTCTTTGGCCACAATCTCATCGATAATGTCCGAATCCGTCCAGTTATCGAGGTCGTAGACCAATTGAGTTCTCTTGTCCCCCAAGTATCTGGTGTCGGCAAATCGCGAAGGTCGTTCCATCTCACGAATCTAGCCCTCAAGCCATAAGTTGGTAGTACATGAATGTCCAGCACATCGACTTTTACTTTGACCCACGATGTCCGTGGGCGTATCAAACTTCAGTTTGGATCAGAGAGGTACGCAAACTTCGCGGCCTTGATATTTCGTGGAAGTTCTTCAGTCTCGAAGAAATCAATCTTGTTGAAGGTAAGAAGCATCCGTGGGAGCGAGAGGTTGCATATGGATGGACACCGATGCGTGTTGCCGCATGGTTGCGAAGAATCAGCATGACAAAGTGCGACGAGTGGTACGAGGTCGTCGGACACGCGCATCATGTCGAAGGACTCCGGCCGTACGAACGGGAGGTGGGAGTTGAGTTGCTCTCCCGGATTGGTGAGCCGGCAAGCACATGGGATGCTGCGCTTGCCGATCCCACCACCCACGACGACGTTCGCGCCGACCATGAACATGCGGTGAGCGAGTATGCCGCATTCGGCGTACCGATTTTGGTTTTTCCCAACAACAGGGCGATCTTTGGCCCTGTAGTCGTTCCGGCGCCAACCGGAGAGAACGCACTCCGATTGTGGGATCTTGCAGATTCGTATAGTTCGTTCCCCGGCCTATTCGAATTTAAGACACCAAAGACTAAACGCGATAAGCAAGACATCGTCCAGATATTTGCGCCAACAGGGAGGGCAAGCCAATGAGTTCAACAAATTACCTCGACGAACTCTTTGCCACGTGGTCGTCGATCAGCGAACTTTGTGAACCACTGTCGGAATCACAGTGGAAGACTCCAACCAGTTGCCCCGGTTGGACGGTGCAAGACATTGTCTCTCATCTCATTGGCGTCGAACGTGTATTGACCGGATTGAATTCGACAACGCATCGTTCGTCTCCGCGTGACTATGTCAAGAACGCGATGGGCGAATCAAACGAACACGAAGTTGATTCGCGTCGATCCCTCAGCGGTTCGGAAGTGTTGAAAGAATGGAACGAAACCTCCGCTCGCCGAAAAGCCGACCTCGTTGCGGCCGACAAAACCTATTTTGAAGGAGAGGCAAGAACACCGTTTGGCAAGGCGACGGTGGCCGATTTGATAGAAATCCGCATCCTGGATTGTTGGGTCCATGAGCAAGACATTCGTCGAGCACTGAATATTCCTGGGCACGATTCTGGCCCCGCGGCCGAGTTCACGATTGACAGGTTGATGAGGACTCTGCCAATCGTGATAGGTAAACGAGCGGCAACACCTGATGGCGAGTCCGTACTCTTCCAAATAACCGGTCCAGTTCATCGCTCGCAATGGATTTCAGTGCTCAATGGGCGAGCAGCAGTGGTTGATTCACCTCCTTCTATAATTCGAACCGCTTTTCAACTTGACAGCAATACATTTCTTGCGCTTGCCACCGGTAGAGAATCGGTCGAAGCAACTTCGACACGTTGGACAGCCACCGGCGACAGTGATCTTGGACTTCGCATTGCGCAAAATCTAAACATGATGATCTAGTAAGACGATCGCTCATTAGGATTCTGAGCATGTCAAACGGATACAGCCGATCGCTTGACGAACCCGATAACTCATTTAGGGAACGACAACTTGCCGAACTCGCTCGTCGCGATGGCGATATTGGTGCGCGAGTCGAACAGCGGGTTCGTGAGATGTACGGTGACTCAACCTCTATGGAGGGCTACCACTTCCGCGACAGCTTTGACAAGGAGTCCCAAGTCAGTTTTCAAATCGATTGGGTCCATCAACCACGGCTTCGGCCAATTCGATTTGTTTACCGTCATTTGCCAAAGTCCATTCGGTATGTGATCAAGAAATTTGCTCGATGATCAAATTCTCTGTCGTCATCAACGCGAATTCAGCCTCTCGTGACGAAATCAAGCGAACCATTAAGTCACTTAGGGGCACGGAACAATCACCGCTATCACTTCTCATCTACGGCTTTGCCGCCGACAACATTTCTGTGCTGCGACCGAAGCGATTGCGCGCACACTTCGTTCACCTGAGAGAAATCGCGCCGCTGGATAGTTACATCGTTTTCATGCGCGCAGGCGACGCACTATTGCCAACCGCGCTTGAATTGCTGGCCAAATTTCTGACCACTCGCCCGGAACACGATCTTGTGTATGGCGATTCCACTCACGGCTCTGTCGGCCGATGGGATGAGCCAACCGAAGTACGTCGGCCTGGCTGGTCTCCCGAGCGCCTGCGGTCGCATTGTTACGTAGGCGAATTACTCGTTGCCTCACATGATCTGTGCACACAAGTTGGCGACGTGTCCGAACTGGCACTCGCTCACCCCCATGATCGTGCCCTGCGGCTGGGCGAAAAGGCCAAGTCGCCGGCGAGAATTGCCGAGCTGTTGTACGCATCCGATCAACGACACCTTCAACCAACCTGTTCGCTGGAAGCAGTCGAGCAACACTGCGCGCGAATCGGTATTGACGCGACATGCGATGCCGATGAATACCTCCCGGTCGTGCGGGTGCGGAGGCGGGTCAAAAACGAACCGCGCATCAGCATCATCATTCCAACTCGCGGAACGGTCGAGTTAATTCGTGGAACGTCAACTGTTCTCGCAGCTCACGCAATCACATCATTGCTCGAAAAATCTAGTTACACGAACTTTGAAATAGTGGTGGTAACAGATTCGCAGACGTCGACCGAGTCGCGACAAGCCATTGCCGCTGCCGGTGAACGACAAGTCAAGTTCATCGAGTTCTCGCGACCGTTCAACTTCGCCGAAAAAATCAATCTTGGAGTCGTGTCCACAGAGTCCGACTTAGTCTTGTTGCTCAACGACGACACCGAGATCATCACTCCCGATGCGCTCTCAACGATGGTTGGGATCCTGTCCGATCCGGACGTGGCAATGGTTGGACCGATGTTGCTGTATGAAGACGGCACAATCCAAAGCGCCGGACACATTCTCAACCCGGTTCCTTACGACCTCTACCGCGGCAGGCCCCTCTCGTTTGCGGGCGCACAACACTTACTCCGCGTCCAGCGGGAAGTTTCTGGAGTCATCGCCGCTTGCGCATTGATACGGCGAAACGCGTTCACTGCGGTTGGTGGATTGTGCACGGATTTTCCCAGCAATTACAACGATGTCGACTTCGGACTCAAGTTGCAGGAACTCGGATTCCGTGTCGTGTTTACTCCTCATGCCCAGTTCTTTCACTTTGAGTCACAGACACGATCACCAAAACTGCAAACATTCGAAGTGGCAAAAATCGGTGCACGTTGGCGAGACAAATTGGACGATGACCCGTACTTCAACCCACACCTCGAGCGCTATGTCTCCGTGTGGAAGCAAAACCTGATAGGTCAGAGATCGTTGCTTGACGCGTTAGGTCCAATCGCACCAATTGCTTCGAAGTAATCCAAGTGAGCGCGCACGACATAGACAATGTCTACGTCATCCAATACATCAACCCCAACGCGTTCTGATTCACCCAACAGATAGGCCGTCAGTGTTTCCTCGCCGACGACGACCGGATCGGAGATGTCTTGAGGTCGATCTATGACATCTTGAGGTTGAAGTCCCTTGAGACGAAGCCAATCCATGTGCAGGACCAGCAATTTCTTCAATTCACCCGGAGTCAATCGAGATTGGGTTTCAGTTGGCAGTCGATCAGCGACGAAGCTGATCGCTTCGTCCAATAGATAGACGGCTCGCGGTGAGACGCCGTCCAATCGATGCGCTTCGCGACCAACTACAACAGTTGCGATAACGAAAATGCACACAATGGAAGCGGCTGCGAATACAAGTGTTACCGCAGACACACCGCTACCAACAATTATTTAGATACCAATTCGCTGCGCAAGTAACTCGCGATGATATGTCGGGTCGCCAAAGAGCAGCTCACTTGACTTTGCCCTCTTGAAGTAGAGGTGGGCCGGGTGTTCCCATGTGAAACCGATTCCGCCGTGAATCTGAATATTTTCGGCGGCTGCATGAAAGTATGCCTCCGAGCAGTACGCCTTGGCAAGCGATGCCACCGATGGCAATTCGTCGTTCATTTCGCTTGCACACCACATTCCGTAATACGCGGCCGACTTGGCGGATTCGACTTCGAGCAACATGTCTGCACACTTGTGCTTGATCGCTTGGAAGCTGCCGATGGGTCGACCGAATTGGACCCGAACCTTGGCATATTCGACTGCCATCTCAAGAACCTTTTGGGCTCCACCCACTTGCTCCGCGGCTAGTCCCACGGCGGCAAGATCAAACACAGTGGAGAGAAAATCCCATGCCTTGCCTTCTTCGCCAACGAGTTCGGCCTCTACGTCGGTGAACTCAAGCTTTGCCTGCTTGCGAGTTTGATCCATCGTCGACAGTTGAGTGCGAACCAAACCCTTTGCGTTTCCATCAACAGCGAACAGCGATACACCTTTAGCTGTTCGCGCGGCAACGAGAATGAGGTTCGCAGTAAATCCATCGATGACGAACATTTTGGTTCCACTTAACTTCCACTTCCCACCAGACCCAGTGGCAGTCATTGTGATTCCGGATTCATCCCATTTGCCGGACGGTTCCGTACAAGCCAACGTTGCAATGGATTCTCCGCTGGCGATTCCCGGCAGATATTTCGCCTTTGCTGAACTATCGCCGCTTTGAAGCAACGTATTGGCCGCCAACACAACCGTCGAAAAAAACGGCGCACACAACAGTGCACGACCCATTTCTTCCAGCACAATTCCGAGTTCGATTTGGGTAAAACCGGAGCCACCAAACTCCTCTGGAATGTGCAAACCTTGCAAACCCATTTGCTCGCCCATCTGCTTCCACACTGCCGGGTCCACCCCGTTTTCCGTTTCCATTTGTTCTCGCACGGCGGACTCCGGTGACTTGGCCTCTAGAAAGGCGCGCACAGTCTTGCGGAGTTCTTCTTGTTCATCGGTAAAGGCAAAGTTCATGGCATCCAGTATCGCCCATAGCCCCGCCCGCTACGCAATTGAGAGCAAGCGATCCCCCGCACCTGGGGCTATGTTGCCAGTTATGAGTACGAGTACTTTGCATTGGAACGACACCAATGTCGAAGTCCATAAGGTTGTTGTCGGGCCCTATGCCAACAATGTTTTCGTCGTCCGTTGTCGGGCAACCGGAGATGCAGTTCTCGTCGATGCGGCCAACGAGCACGAACAACTACTCGCCCTATGTCAATCGCTCGGCGTTCGACGAGTGCTGGAGACCCATGGTCATTGGGACCACATCCAGGCGGTTCCCGCCATGCGCGAAGCAGGTTATGAGGTCTCCGTTACCGCGCTTGACGCACCGCGGCTGAAGGACGTTGGTTACGACGCGTTCATCGACGACGCAGAGGTAATTGAGGTCGGCAATCTGCGTTTGCATGCGATTCATAATCCAGGGCATACGGAAGGGTCGATCTCATTTGCGGTCGCCGGCACGCCGCTGTTGTTTACGGGCGACACCTTGTTTCCGGGAGGTCCCGGAAATTCAAAACTCGAGGGAGGTGACTTCGCCACAATCATTCACAGCATTGACACCAAATTGTTCACCTTTCCAGCTGAAACGATTGTCCTTCCTGGCCACGGCGCCGACACAACAATCGGTACCGAGCGCCCTCAATTGGCCGCATGGATCGAGCGGGGCTGGTAATGATTAAGGGGATGGACGCGGTGCAAAAACTTGGCGGCATGGCGCCGGCGCAGTCAATGCTCGGTCACCAGGTCGCTTCGGAGAAAATCCGCCCAGACGGAAGGCCAACTTCGGAATGGCGCACCGAACTTCGAAAAATACCTGGGCTACGAAATTTGCTCACGTTGGTCCTGTTGTATGGGCAAACAATCGGCATCATTTGGATTGCCATTGCACTGCATAATCCGATTGTGTACGTAGTCGTGTTCCTACTTATGGGCCGCTCACATGCTCAATATGCATCTTTGATGCACGAAGCGGCGCATCGATTGTTGTTTGCCAATAAGGCGGTAAATGATTTCGTCGGTCGATGGTTGCTTGGTTATCCATCATTCGTCAATACCGATGGATATCGGTTCGTCCATATGGCGCACCATCGAGAAGAGTTCGGACCAAACGAGCCGGACATTCCGCTGTACGCGAATTATCCAATTACTCGGGACAGTTTTCGACGAAAACTAGTGCGAGACATCACCGGCGTGACCGGCATCCGATTGATGCGCGATCAATTTGCAGGATTATTTCAGCGCCACAGCCGATCGCGCAACACACAATTGAAAATTATTGCGGTGCAGGTGCTCATCTTTGCGATACTGGCGGTATCTGGTCACCCGTGGATCTACTTTGGCTTGTGGTTGCTGCCTTTCCTCACTGTGTGGCGAACCATTAATCGGCTTCGTTCTATCGCCGAGCATGGTGGTCTGCGTGCCGATACCGATCGCAGAATCACCACTCACAGCGTGCGCCAATCGCTCATCACTCGGTTCATGATCGTGCCATACAACATCGGGTGGCACCTTGCCCATCATGTTGATTCTGGGATTCCGTTTCGATCACTTCCGAGATACCACGCCGAATTGCGTCGAATCGGATATGTCACAGCCGAGTATGAATATCCTTCGTATCGAGCAATCTGGCGGTCTCTGCAGGCGGGATAATTACTACTACGCGCATAGTGGTAATTCCTCAAACCCAGAATACAATTGGCGTTGTGACCGAACTCTTCCGGGTAGTCGAGCTCCACGCCAAGCCCGTTGAAGGCGATGTCGAAATTCTGCAAGGGCTCAATCTGACCGTACAGACCGGTGAAATTCACGCAATTATGGGTCCCAACGGCTCTGGCAAATCCACCCTCGCCAATACCTTGTTGGCCTCTCCGGAATATGAAGTCACGTCAGGCCAAATTTTTTACAAAGGCGATGACATAAGTCAGTGGTCGACCGACGCACGGGCAAAGGCCGGAATCTTTCTTGGATTTCAATACCCTCAGGAAATCGCCGGTGTTTCGGTCATTCAATTCCTCCGCCAAGCACTCTCAGCGAGAAAAGGAATTGATCTGTCGGTGTTGGAGTTGCGCCTAAGCGCCATGAGTTGGATGAAACGGTTGGGAATGGATTCGTCGTTCGTCGACCGATACCTCAACGAGGGATTTTCGGGTGGGGAAAAGAAGCGCAACGAGATCATGCAAATGGCAATTTTGGAACCGGAACTAGCGATTCTTGACGAAACCGATTCGGGTCTCGACATCGACGCCTTGCGCATTGTGGCCAATGGGATTCGTGAAGTCCGCGCAGAGAGACCAACACTTGGCATCGTTCTCATCACCCACTACCAGAGACTCCTTGACGAACTAAAGCCGGATTTCGTCCACATTCTCATCGACGGACGGATTGTAAAAAGTGGCGGCATGGAACTCGCCGTGGAACTTGAGCGGTCCGGTTATGAGGCCTACCGAAGCGAACGGGTATAGCGAGGGCCACCAATGACTCTCGACGTGGCCCGAATTCGCAAGGACTTTCCCGTCCTCCAACGGGAAATCAACAACAAGCCGATCGTGTATTTGGATAGCGCTAACACATCACAAAAACCCCAGGCGGTCATTGATGCAATGACATCGTTCATGGAAACTTCATACGCGCCAATCAATCGAAGTGCATATCAACTAGCCACCGAAGCGACAGACCTATATGAAGAGGCGCGCGCAAAGGTCGCTCGTTTCATCAATGGCTACAAGCCAGAAGAAATTGTGTTCACAAAGAATGCAACCGAGGCACTCAATCTCGTGATCATGAGCTGGGGCCGCGCCAATCTGCAACGCGGGGACGTCGTGCTGCTCACCCACCTCGAACACCACGCCAATATCGTGCCGTGGCACATGCTGGTCGCCGAGCGGGGCATCCAGTTGCGGTGGGTTCCACTAACGGCCGATGGCCAATTGGATCTCACCGACGTAAAGTCACTGCTCGATGGCGTCAAAGTATTCGCCTTTTCGGCCATGTCGAATGTGCTCGGCACGATCACACCAGTTGCCCAACTCTGCGCTGCGGCTCACAAGGTCGGTGCAATAACAATCGTTGACGCATGTCAATCGGTGCCTCACCTATCCACCGATGTTCGTGCGTGGGGCGCAGATTTCATCGCCTTTAGTTCGCACAAGATGTGCGGTCCATCGGGGGTCGGAGTGTTGTGGGGGCGTGAAACTTTGCTCAATGAACTTCCGCCATTTCTGGGAGGTGGCAACATGATTGCCGACGTCCGCCTGGATGGTTATACGCCTGCCGAACTTCCCGCAAAATTTGAGGCCGGCACCCCGCCAATAACAGAGGTCATCGGTCTCGGCGCGGCGATCGATTATCTGGAACGAATTGGCATGGGAAATATTCGAAAACATGAGATGGAATTGGGAACTTATGTTCGCGACTCGTTGACACAGCGGTTTGGTGATGACATCACCATTTATGGCCCGACAAATTCGGAGCATCGGAGTGCGACATTCAGTTTTTCGTTTCGAGGGATTCACCCCCACGACCTAAGTCAAATACTCGATCAACACAACGTGTGCATCCGAGCCGGACATCATTGCGCCAAGCCGCTCATGCGTGTACTCGGTGCAAACGCCACGGCACGGGCAAGTTTTTATCTTTACAACACCGAAGACGATGCCGATGCCTTGGCCGATGCGCTTGACAGCGCCTCCGATATCTTCTGAATTAGTTGACGACGGAGCTCTACATGCCAGGACTTGACGATCTCTACCGCGAAATCATTCTCGATCACTATCGAACCCCGCGAAATCGCGGAGAACTCGATCCGCCCGCGATATCTGCCACGGGTTACAACCCGCTTTGTGGAGATGAGGTTCGAGTCTTCATAATTGTCGAGAACGGTGTGGTGGCCGACGTTCGATTCAACGGTTCTGGATGCTCGATTAGCCAAAGTTCAACGTCGATGATGACGTCGGCGATCAAAGGCAAATCGATTGAAGAGGTACGAAAAATAGTTCGTCGATTCAAACACATGATGACTCTCGATGAAGACGGGGATTCGACTCCAGTCGATGAATCACTCAACTTGGGCGATCTCGAGGCGTTGCAGGGCGTCGTTAAATTCCCCGTGCGCATCAAATGCGCAACTCTTGGATGGAACACCCTCCTCGATGCACTCAATGCGAGTTCGCCCTCGTAGAATTTCGCCCATGTCGGTTCGTGGCGATGTGTTGGCCAAGGCCCCAAAGGTTTTATTGCACGATCACCTTGATGGCGGGTTGCGCGCCGAAACCGTGGTGGAACTTGCCCGTGAGTACGGCTACTCGCACTTACCCACCACCGATGTCGCCGAGTTGCAGAAATGGTTTCACCGCGGCGCAAAACGCAACGACCTTGTCCTCTATCTAGAGACCTTCGCCCACACCGTTGGAGTGATGCAACACCGCGATGCAATCGAGCGGGTGGCATTCGAATGTGCTCAGGATCTCGCCAATGACGGCGTGGTCTACGCCGAGGTGCGCTTCGCTCCAGAACTAAGCACGGTTGCCGGACTGACTCTCGACGAAGTAGTGCAAGCCGTTCTCAATGGTTTACGCAGAGGATCTGCCGGTACCAAACTCACCGTGTATGTCTTGTGCTGTGCAATGCGAACAGCAGCCCACAGCCTGGAGATCGCTGAACTAGCGGTGCGCTGGCGCGATGCAGGGGTCGTTGGTTTTGATATTGCTGGTGCAGAGGCCGGTTATCCACCGACTCGGCACCTCGATGCATTTCAGTTCATTCAACGCTCCAATTTCCACACAACAATTCACGCCGGCGAAGCATTTGGCCTTCCCTCGATCTGGGAGGCGTTGCAGTTCTGTGGCGCCGAACGCCTTGGGCACGGAGTGCGCATCGTTGACGACATCACCGGTGAAGCAGGCAACGAACAACTTGGTCGACTTGCTCAATTTGTTCGGGATAGACGTATCCCGCTTGAACTGTGCCCAACCTCAAACGTCAACACTGGGGTATGCACATCGATAGCTACACACCCAATTGGAATGTTGACGAGGTTGCGATTTCGAGTCACCGTCAATACCGACAACCGATTGATGAGCGCCACTTCGATGACCAAGGAGTTTGAGCAACTGGCCGAGGCTTTTGGTTGGACCGTTGGAGATTTTCAATGGCTCACTGTCAACGCCATGAAAAGCGCATTCGCCCCGTTCGAACAGCGGTTGAAACTAATTAACGAGGTGATAAAGCCTCAGTACGCGGCCTTGGGCGCTTAGTCCTTTTCTGTACTGAGGTGTTTGGCGATCTTGGCGAATGCAGATCCAATTGCCTTGATTTCACTTGACGTCATTTGATCAACCATCATCCGTCGAACGCTGCCAAGATGAGTGGGTGCAGCCTTCTTGAGCAACGCAAGACCCTTGGCGGTAAGTACAACATACGCAGCGCGTCTATCGTCATCTGCCTGGACCCGAGAGACGAGTTTTGCCTTGAGTACTCCCTCCATTCGGCGAGTTAGCCCGCCTCTGGAAAGTCGCAATGTCCGTGCAAGATCGCACATTCGCAATTGCTGTTCGGGCGACTCAGACAACATAGCCAGCAATTGGTAGTCGCCGAGATCCAATCGGTATGGTGCCAGATCGCGTTCAATTGCCGTCAAAAGCTCACCAGAGGTGCTGATGAACATGCGCCATGCCCGCATTTCATCGGAATTCAACCATTTTGGCTCGGGCACGGAACAAGGATAACAGAAATAAATTTCTTCCAGACTAGTTGCGAACTCAACTATTCTTCAGATATAGTTGCTATCTCAACGATATCCGTAATTGGACGTCGCAAACTTAGGAGAATCGAAATGAATGCAGTATTCGCGATAGCCAGAATCGTTTTTGGTGCGATTTTCGTAATTTCAGGTCTCAATCACTTCCGTAAGACCGAAGCCATGACCGGCTACACCAAATCAAAAGGAATTCCCGCGCCAAAGTTATCGGTTCTGTTGTCCGGAGCGATTCTCTTCTTCGGAGGTCTATCAGTAATCCTTGGTATCTACGCCGATCTCGGCTCCCTACTTCTTGCCGGATTGCTCGCAATCATGGCCTTAAAAATGCATGACTTCTGGAAACAGAGTGATCCCCAAGCCAAGCAAATGGCAACCGTTGGGTTTCTAAAAGACTTTTCATTGGCTGGAAGTGCGCTGTTCATCTTCGCCATTGCCGCTGCTGCAAACTCCGAATATGGCTGGAAGATAACAGAGAGCTTGTTTTCAATCAATCGATAAGTAGTTAATCGACCCCGAGCGTCAATGGCGGCACAGAAATGTGCCGTCATTTTCGATTCACACTGCTGAATACACACATTCGACGTGAATGCCGCGTCGGAAGCGAAAACGGGAACAAATCCCGCTCGATCCAGTTGCCTGGAGTTTCGTATTACGTTATAATTCAGTTTCGATTTATGATTCAGCACTCAAACATGGAATCTTGCCCGACGACATCCGTCATGCGCACAATTTCGCACTTGTGTTCGCTTCGATGGACTTCGTTCGATATCAAGACCGACTGCTCGTTGTCGGACTGGATCGGGTCGGCAACATGCTCGAACTCATAGGTATCCCAATGGATGAAAGTGAACTCGTTGTGATTCACGCGATGCGAATGCGCTCTCGATTCGCTCGATTGCTGCGAAAGGGTGGGACAAATGAAAAAACGACATAAAAAATACCGCACCAATTCGGGCGAGGTGCTCACCGACGCCGACCTTCACCGCTTGGCAGATGAATATGCAACTAAAGAATTCCACTTGTCCACCATTGTCCGACTCCCTGGACGCCCAATGATGGGCAAGTCGGTAGCCAATGTTGTGCCGGTGCGACTAGACGACGAAATTGTGAAACAGCTCGACTCGCGCGCCGCCCGCGACAAAATCAATCGTAGTGAAGTAATTCGACGGGCAATTGGTAGCTACTTAGCAAGATAAGCGACCGTGATATTCTCGGTCGATGCGGGCATCGAATCTAATAGTTGTCGCACTCGGCGCTATCGGCATCATCTTTGGACTGATGGTGTCGTGGAAATGGCGCAACGATCCCTTGCGCTACACGCACACGGTCGAAGTTGAACGAAAAGGATTCGCTCGACTTCGTCAACCGACAAGGGTGGTTTGCGCTGCAATTGCTGCGGGTGCAATATCTGGAGTACTTGTGATCGGGCTTGTCGGTCGCCTCGTCATGCGAATTCTCGCAGCGACTTCCGGCAATGCGCAGGGGCTCCTAACTGAGGCCGACGAAACCGTGGGCGAAATCACGTCCTCCGGAACCATTGGTTTCATCATTTTCGTCGGCCTGGGTGGCGGAATTGTCATCGCCATGGGATACCTATTTACTCGCTCGTGGTTGCCTGCGAAGGCCGGTGCGGCAGGACTCGTAATTGGCGTCTTGTCAATTGGAACGTTGGGGGTCGCCGATGCGCTATCCCCCGAAAACACGGACTTTGCGATCTTGTCGCCACTCTGGCTGGCGATGATATTGCTTTTCGCCACCGGTTTACTTTTCGCGACGACCTTCACGGCTCTAGCCGCCCGCCTTGACAAATTTGCCCAAACACCGGGACGCGGACGTGCACTGTTGTACACGGTTCTCATCACCGGTGCTGTTCCTCCAATCGGTGCGGCCATAGTTATTCAGATAGCGCTTCGAACATTCGCCAGCGAAAAGTTTTTTGCTTCCGTTCGTGGAGCGCGTAGTCGGACGGTGGGTCACATTGTTGTAGCGGCTGGAACCGCCGTCACTGCATTTCTCGCAGGACAGGCAGCGCTGGAGATTCTGACTGCCTAGTCGCTTCGCGATTCGCCGACTCAGAGCTGGCGATGAATCGGTCCTACGGGAAATTCGCTTGAGGGCATTACTCGACAGTCCCACGGCGTATGGGTCAACGTATGACCGCGAGATCGTCTTTGTCGAGGTCGATTGGCAAAATCGATTGGACCGACACGATGCCGCAACGTTCGTTGGCGTTCAGGACGACGAAACCGTGGTCGGACTCGCCACCGGTGCGATTGACGACGACATTTCAGAAATCGCCTGGCTACTTTCAATGTGGGTGGATCCCATCGCCAGAGGAAACGACGTTGCCAGTCTGTTAATTGCTGAGGTTATTGCCTGGTCCGAATTGCAAAACTGCACAACACTCCGCCTCCAGGTCACCGACGGCAACACGAGTGCCGAACGAGCCTATTCAAAACGTGGCTTTCAACGCACGGGAGTGACCGAAATACGGGACCGCGATCAGATGCTTGAATTTGAAATGGAACTTGCGTTACGAACCAAAGGCAATTAGTAGGAGTCCAAGTCCAAACAGAACGACTCCCAACAAGACCTTTGTCCACTTCTTGCGTCGCGTAAATTCGGCACGATGACCGGGCGTCTCCATGACATGCGAAGAACCGATTCGAACATTTCTGATCGCAACTGAGCCAGGGACCGAACCCGAAGGAACCATGAGCACAAAGCCAACAACTAGAAGCATGACTCCAAGTACAACCATGTACCGATTAATTTAGCATCGAATGTCATTTCCCATCGTCAACGGATTGCGAAGCATCGAGTTTGGTACTCGGGGCGAGAGTCGAAGTCGAATTATTGACTTCGTAATGAATGGAAACAAGCGGGCCACCGCCGGTCTCGTCGATGAGTATGTTGCCGAAGAGGAAGCGATAGAGCAGGTCGGCGAGAAGCTGGCGATGATCGATAACGAGATGAAACATGTAGCCACGCTTGAGGTCACCAGAGTTGAGGTTTGTCGCTTCGTCGATGTTCCAGATGAATTCGCTCTCGCCGAGGCGGAGGGGGACATGAACGCTGCCGATTTCCGCGCCAGCCATCTCGATTGTTGGAGTAGGCAAGGCATCGTTGTCACCGACGAAACTGAAGTGGTGCTGGTCTACTTTGACCTTTTGTAAGCCGAGACTACGATCACCAAATGCCCAACGAGACCAAGAGCACAAATTTAGAACTAGCCGAAAAAATAGTTTCTCATCAAATTGGCGCGTCGTCGCCCGCAGTTTCGCCAGATGGGCAACTTGTGGCATACGTTGTCACTCGCGTCGATTTCAAGGCCAATAAGTATCGTTCTCAGGTCTGGGTCGCGCGTGCCGACCGATCCACGCAACCTCGACCATTGACCGCCGGCGAAAAGCGGGATGGAAACCCTTCTTGGTCGCCAGACGGCACCTGGCTCGCCTTCACGTCCGGTCGCAGCGAGAAAAAGGGCGAAACAACGTTGTGCATTATTCCAATCGGCACGAACGGAGAAATTCGGACGGTCGCCACAATGCCAGACGGAGTGGGAAGCGTGCGCTGGTCACCGGACGGCAAGTTGATCGCATTCACTTCGCGTACCCAAGACGATCGATATACAAAGGAAGACGAATCGTGGATGGCACCACGAAAGATAGAGACATTCTTTACTCGCCTCAACGGCGAGGACTTTGTGTTCGACCGACCGTCACACGTTTATGTTGTTCCTGCTGACGGCACCGCCGCCCCTCGAAACCTCACCCCTGGTCAATACCAGCACTCTTCCCCCGCATGGCTCGCCGATTCCTCTGGTGTTATTACCGACGGTGCTCTGCACGAAGGATGGGACACCGATCTGGCCACCGACCTGCACGTAGTCAATCTCGACGGTTCGATTACAACTCTTTCTGAACATAAAGGAACGTACTATTCACCAAGCGTTTCGCCAGATGGTACGAAGGTCGCCTACATCGGAAACGACGATCCACTTACGTACCCCCAAAATGAGCACATCGGCGTCATAGATATCAACACAAGAAAGCGCCAGTGGGTATCGAAATCACTTGATCGCACTTTTTACCCAACTAGTGGAGCGATCGCCTCGGTGTGGTCCGACTCCAACACGCTGATCAACTATGCAGAAGATCGGGGTACTGCACACGTGGTGCAAGTCGACGCCACTGGAAAGAAAGCTCCTTCCTTCCTCACCCGTGGAAAGCGCATGACTAAGTCATTCGACGCATCCGGCGGCACAATCGCCTTCGTCGCCAGCGAAGTGAACAAGGCAAGCGAGTTGTATGTACTGGTAAAAGGAAAGGAACATCAGGTGAGCGACGTTGGTGCTGCGCTGGTGGCGGCAACTTCACCGCAGTCTTGGGAGTATTTCACCGTTCCATGTGGCACCCCTTACAGCGGCGGACCCGCAGAGGTAGATGCGTGGATCATGAAGCCCGCGAATTTTGATCCGTCGAAAAAGTATCCGGTCTTGCTCAACGTTCACGGCGGCCCACATACGCAATACGGCGAAACGCTGTTTGATGAGGCTCAGATACAGGCGGCCGCCGGTTTTGTCGTGTTGATGAGCAATCCGCGCGGATCAAGTGGTCGGGAGCAGGCGTGGGGTCAGGCAATTCTCGGACGCAAACATCCGGTTGTGACGGGTAGCGGATGGGGCGACGCCGATGTGGAAGACATATTGGCAGTTTTGGATGGCGCGCTGGCCAAGTATTCGTACTGCGACGCCTCTCGCGTTGGCATGCTCGGCGGTAGCTACGGCGGATACATGGCAACTTGGCTCGCAGGCAGCCATGGGCAACGATTCAAGGCCATCTGCTCCGAGCGTGCCGTGAACAACATGATCTCCGAAGAGTGGTCCAGCGATATTGGAACCGTTTTCCGAGTTCAACACGGACCAAACCATCTTGACGATGCAGAGGAATACATGCGAATGTCGCCGATTCGATTTGTTCGTGACATAAATATTCCGCTGCTGATTATTCACAGCGAAAATGACTTGCGCTGCCCGATTAGTCAGGCAGAAGAATTATTTGTGGCAATGCGCCTTCTTGGTAAGGATGTGACGTTTTACCGTTTCCCCGGCGAGACGCACGAATTGTCTCGCTCTGGATCGCCGGTGCATCGAGCACAACGATTCGAGATCATCTTGGACTTCTTCTCCAAACATTTGAAGCAGTGATAGGTTAAGCACATGATTCGAATTATGGTTTTGTATCCGCGAGGCGAAGGCACACACTTCAACAACAACTACTGGCTGAACACGCATATGCCGATGCTGAATAACAAGTGGCCAAAGTTGAAAAAATGGGAGGCCGACATTGCCGGCTCAGATTCGCCCTACTATGCCGTTGCTCACATTTACTTCGACTCAATGGACGATATGCAAGCCACGATGGCGAGCCCAGGGACTGGCGAGGTTTTAGGCGATATTCCAAACTATACGAATACGTCGCCAATCATTTCGACTAACACGGTGAGCGCCTCGTCGTAGAAATTGCGAATTAGGCAATCGGTTGCATTCGCGTTGAGTCGGATTGCGGCGCCACTGTAATCCTGGCAGTCAAGATAATGATGTGGTAGATCAACACGTATAGAACAATCCGTCCAAATGTGACGAGATTCCATCCGAAGTCAGACCCGATGTCGCGCACGATGAAGATCGGGATGATGAGGCTGAGAACGATGAAAAAGTAACGGACCGGCCGCGGCCAATCGGTTCGACCAAGACCGAGCGATGCGGTGAGTACGGTCGGAAACATTGACGCCCCGGCCGCACCAAACATTCCAAGAGAAATGATCGAGGCGAAAACTCTGGCCACTGTCAGCCACTTTCGCGACCAGCCCCTTTGTCGGCCCAAAAACACTATTGAATGCCCTGTGAAAAAAAGTATGAACACGACGATGATCCCAATCGTTCCCGCCCAGGAAAACTCTGGATCTGTGGAGATCCATCTCATCCACAGTCTGGCGATGACGGCTAGTACAATGCCGCCAAATGCCGCACAGGGA
>Ga0265292_1001797_pt1 | contig 17233 bp, 14 predicted proteins | sample Munlanlewell296A_FD_189080 | JGI IMG/M metagenome (GOLD analysis project Ga0265292, IMG submission 189080) | Leachate microbial communities from a municipal landfill in Southern Ontario, Canada - Leachate well 296A | ecosystem: Engineered > Solid waste > Landfill > Unclassified | place: Canada... | reverse complement strand
AGTGTGGAATCCGCGTCCCGCGTGGTTTGATAGTGGGAAACCCTGCGTTTGCGGGGGTGAGCACTCAGTCGGGGCGGGAGCGTCGGATGAAGGTGTCGGTGATCGGAGCCGGCCGGTACGGGTCCACTTTGGCCTACCGGCTGGTTTTGATGCGGATCGCCGAGGAACTCGTTCTCGTGGACGTCGCCGAGGGTCTTCCGCAGGGCCTGGCCTTGGACATCATGCAATCCCGGGCCCTCGAGGGCTCGGACACGCGGGTCGTGGGCACCAACAACTACGAGGACACGCAGGGCTCCGACATCGCCGTCGTCACGGCCGGAGTGGCCCGTTTGGCCGGCATGAGCCGCATGGACTTACTCGACGTCAACGCGCGAATCGTGCACAGCGTGGTCGAGAAGATAGCGGCCGGCAGCCCCAATGCCGTTCTGATCGTGGTCACCAACCCCCTGGACGAGATGACCATGCTGGCGGCCGAGGTCTCCGGGTTCGACAAACCCAAGGTCTTGGGTCAGGCGGGCATGCTGGACACGGCCCGTTTCACCCACTACCTCGCCGAGGAACTCGGTGTCGTGCCTTCCCGGATCGAGGCGATGACCCTGGGCACGCACGGCGACACGATGGTTCCCGTGCCCGGCCTGGTCAAGATCGACGGAAGGCCCCTTCGCGACCTGGAAGACCACGAAGCGATCGAGCGCATCGTTGCCCGCACAAGGGGCGCTGGAGCGGAGATCGTCGAGTTGCTGCGCACGGGCAGCGCTCACTTCGCTCCGGCCTCGGCCGCCGCCCACATGGTCCGGGCGGTGGCCACCGACTCCAAGGAGATCATGCCGGTCTGCGCGTGGATGACCGGCCAGTACGGGATCTCCGACGTCTACATGGGCGTGCCGGCCCGATTGGGCGCCGGCGGCGTCGAGGAGGTCGTGGAGCTGGCTCTGACGCCCGGGGAGCTTGCGGACATGCGGATCGCGGCCGAGGCGGTGCGAGCCAAGGGTCGCGACCTGGCCGTGATCGAGGCCCAGACGCCCGAGCTTGCTCCGTATCTTCACCCCCGGTTGTGGGAGGAGGGTCCCGAAGGCGAGACGCCGGCAGAAAAGAAACTGCCCGTCGCGCGTTGGCGGCCTTAGCCTAGGAGCGGAACCGGTCGCAAAGGAGCGGTCATGGCGGAATGCTGCAGGCAGCTTCACGTTGACAGGATCAGCGAGGCAATCGCTGAGGCGTGTGTGGAGATCAACTACCACATGCCTTCCGACTTTCGAAGGGCTTTGGAGAAGGCTCGCGAGAAGGAGCAGTCTCCTCTGGGCAGGCAGGTGCTGGGTCTGCTGCTCGCAAATGCCGACCTCTCCGCCGAGGGCAAGTTCCCCTACTGCCAGGACACCGGCTATGCAGTGGTGTTCGTGGACTTGGGCCAGGATGTGCATCTGGTGGGCGGGGACCTCGAGGCGGCCATCAACCGGGGCATCGCCGAGGGCTACAAGAAGGGCTACCTGCGGGCCAGCGTGGTGGACGATCCGGTCTTCGCGCGCAAGAACACCGGCGACAACACTCCCGGTTTCATCCACTACCGGGTGGTGCCCGGTGACAAGGTCACGATTCAAGTCGACGCCAAGGGCGGTGGCTCGGAGAACATGGCCCGGCACGCGATGCTGAAGCCCGCCGATGGCGTCGAGGGCGTGAAGCGCTTCGTGCTGGGGGCCATCGAGGAGGCCGGCTCCAACGCCTGCCCCCCAGGCATCATCGGGGTGGGCGTCGGGGGCGACTTTGAGATCTGCGCGGTCCTGGCCAAGCGTGCGCTGATGCGCGAGGTCGGAGCGGCGAACCCGGATCCCAAGATGGCGGCCCTGGAGGCCGAGCTTCTCGAGGCCGCAAACGCGCTGGGTTTGGGGCCCGAGGCTCTGGGCGGCACCACCACGGTGCTTGCCGTTCACGTTGAGAGCTACCCCACCCACATCGCCGCGATGCCCGTGGCCGTCAACATCGATTGTCACGCTCACCGAACCAAGAGGATCGTCCTCTAGCTCGCGCTCGTCCGGTTCGGATCCCGGCTCGGAATCTCGCTTCGCCGGTCCGGCCGTATCAAGGGAAAGGAGTCGCCATGCCGGTCGAAGAACGGGAAGGCAAGAAGTACGTCCGGACTCCCTTGAGCGAGGAGGACGTGCGCGCGCTGAGCGCGGGCGACGTCGTGCTGATCAGCGGGACCGTCTACGCGGCTCGCGACGCGGCCCACAAGCGGTTGCTCGAGATGGCCGATCGCGGAGAACCTCTCCCCTTTCCCGTCCAGGGCTCGATCGTCTACTACGTGGGCCCCACGCCGACCCGGCCGGGAGAGGTGACCGGTTCGGCCGGACCCACCACCTCCGGGCGCATGGACCGCTACACCCCACGAATGCTGGAGATGGGCATGAAGGGCATGATCGGCAAGGGCAGCCGAGGTCCGGGCGTGCGCGAGGCGCTGCGCGAGCACGTGGGGGTCTACATGGCGGCGCTGGGCGGTGGGGGCGCGCTCTCGGCCCTGAGCATCAAGCGCTCGGAAATTGTCGCCTTCGAGGAACTCGGCCCGGAGGCCGTGCGCGCCATGGAGTTCGAGGAGTTCCCGGCCTGGGTCATCAACGATTGCGAGGGACGCGATTACTATTCGGAAGCGATGCTTCCCTGGCGTCGCGACGAAGCGCTTCCCGAGGAGATGCGGATCGTCAAGGGTTAACACTAGAAGGGCCCGTGCGCTTTGGCGGGGTTTCGCGAACGCCCACATCGATGGGCCGGGGGGATTGCTGAGAAGCTCGACTAGGTTTGAGGAGGAACTGGTGCCACGCGTGCTGTCCGGAATCCAGCCCACCGGTGACGTCCACCTGGGCAACTACATCGGCGCCATCCGCCAGTACGTGGCGATGCAGGAGGAGGCCGACGCCTTCTACTGCATCGTGGACCTGCATGCGATCACGGTGCCCCAGGACCCGAAGGAGCTTCCGCGCAAGAGCCTGGAGCTTGCCACCATCCTGATGGCCGCCGGACTGGACCCCGCACGCTGCACGCTGTTCGTGCAGTCCCACGTTCCCGAGCACACCGAACTGGCCTGGATCCTCAACACCGTCGCGACTTTCGGGGAACTGCGGCGGATGACCCAGTTCAAGGACAAGGCCGCGCGCCAGGCCGAGAAGTCGGTGTCGGTGGCCCTATTCGACTACCCCGTCCTGCAGGCGGCCGACATCCTCATCTACCAGGCCGACGAGGTCCCCGTGGGCGAGGACCAGCGACAGCACCTGGAGCTCACGCGCGACATCGCCGAGCGGTTCAACACCCGCTACGGCGAGACCTTCGTGGTGCCCAAGCCGCGCATCCTCGAGGTCGGTTCGCGAATCATGGACCTGCAGGAGCCCACCTCGAAGATGAGCAAGTCGGCCGAGTCGCCGGCGGGTACCCTGGGCATTCTCGACTCACCCGAGGTTATCGCGAAGAAGATCCGGACGGCGGTCACCGACTCGGGCCGGGAGATCCTGGCCCGATCCGACAAGCCGGCCATCTCCAACCTGCTGGCGATCCTCTCGGCCGCGACGGGCAAGACCGTGGTCGAGCTCGAGGCGTCGTACGAAGGCAAGGGATACGCGGCGCTGAAGTCCGATTTGGTGGAGGCGGTCATCGCGTATCTGGCGCCGATCCGCACCGGCTACGAGGAGTTTTGCGCCGACCCCGATCGCGTTCGCGAGGTTCTGGAGGAAGGAGCGACGCGGGCGCAGGCCGTGGCGCGAGAGACCCTGGCGCTGGCCAAGGCGAAGGTCGGCCTGCTGCCTCGCTTGCGGGACTAGTCCCTAGCCGACACCAGTCGACTCCCATCAGCCGTCTGCCCGGCCGGCATCAGCGTTGCGGAGGCGCGCTTTGATGAAGCCGGCTCGAAAGTACCTCGCCGTCGCCGGTTGGAGCGTCCGGCGGCGTTGCGAACCCGGCGGTCGTTGCCTCTCGCACGGAGCGCCTGGACCCCACGATCAAGGTGAGCATTCCCACCGAGGCCACACCCGCCAGGCCGATCGCGGTTGCCGCGCCGATCCTGTCGGCCAGAGGCCCCGAGACCGCGATGACCAGCGTCTGGCTGCCAACCATGCCGGCCTGGATGATGGCCCAGGCGCGGCCTCGCTTCTCCCGGGGGATGCGCTCCACGAGTACGACGTTGACGAGCACGTGGCTGCTCATACCGGTGCCGGCGGCAAACCAGAGCAGGAAGGCCGGTCCCAGCTTCGGGGTGGCGAAGACCGCCCCCATCGCGACGATCTGCAGCAGCGTCATCGTGACCAGCACCCGGTAGCGACGCTCTGGAAGCACACGGCCCAGGAAGAGCGCTCCCGCGGCGGTACCCGCGGGAACGGCTGCGAGCAAGAGGCCCACGGGAGTGTCGGCGGCCATGTGCAGGTTGCGCCGCACGTAGATGACGCCCAGGACCTCGGCCGCCGCGACCAGGCTGGGGGTGATCCAGAGGTAGATGACCAGCGCCCTGAGGTGGGACCCCTTCGCGAACAGGATCTGCATGCCGCGGCGAAGCTGCGCGCCCAACCCTTCCCACGGCTCGCGCTCCATGGGCGCGCGAGACAACGCGGTGCTGGTGATGAAAGCCGCGGAGAGTAGGAAGGTCAGGGCATCGAGGAAGAAGGCCGAGCGCACTCCCACCGCGGCGACCACCACGCCTCCCACGGCCAGGCCGACGACCTGGTTGACCTGGAAGGTGACGGAGCCCAGCGCGTTGGCGAGCGGGTAGAGATCGCCAGGGACGATGTCGGGGGTGGCGGTGCCGCGGGCGACCTCGAATGGTGGGGAGAAGCAGGAGGCCACGAACACGAGGAGGTAGATCACGCCGAGGTTGCTCACGAACGGGATCCCGGCGAAGAGAAGCGCCCGGATGACATCAGAGGCGATCAGCAGTCGCTTGCGGTCGGTGCGATCCACCAGCGGGGAGACGATCAGGCCGACGGTCAGGTAGGGCAGCGCCGTCAGAACCAACACAAAAGACAGCGACAGACCCGAACGGGTCCGGTCATAGATCAATATGATCAGGGCGACCCGGGCCAGGTAGTCGCCGACCTCGCTGGCGACCTGCGCGTACCACAGGCGCCGAAAGTCCCGTATCGCCAGGACCGCCAGGTAGCCCTGGCGACGCTGCCGCGACATGGCCCTCCTTCGATATCACACCGAATGCCCATCCCCAGGTTCCACGGAAGCTACCACATGCTGCCAGACCCTCAAAGCATGTGACGTTCGGGGGTGTCTCCCTCGGCGCAACGCCCGAATGTCGCGGCGGTGCCTGCACGGTCAGCGCCCTGCTCGGCCGTCTGCGGTCCTACCCGCCTGTGCGCTCCGAAGTCACGAAGGTCGTGGCGGCGAGTACTTGGGTAGGCTCGAGAGATCTATGCCCGTGCCGACCGCTGTGGTCGAGACCTCTCCGGCGATGAAGAGGGGATGCTCCAGCGCGAGTGAGTGGAACGGGATGGTGGTGGGGATCCCTTCGACCTCGAACTCGCGAAGCGCCCTGATGGCGCGGTGGCGGGCCTCTTCTCGGTCGGCGCCGTGCACGACGAGCTTGGCGAGCAGCGAGTCGTAGGCGTGAGGCACGACCGATCCCGAACATACCCCCGAATCCACGCGCACTCCCGGCCCCTCGGGCTCGATCCACTTCGTGATGGTCCCGGGTCGGGGCAGGAAGTTGCGGCCGGGGTCCTCCGAGTTGATGCGGCACTCGATGGCATGACCGTGGAAGACGGGCTCGGCGAAACCGTCGGGCAGGGCCTCGCCGCCGGCTATGAGAAGTTGCGCGGTCACGATGTCGAGCCCGGTGACCTCCTCGGTGACCGGGTGCTCGACCTGCAGGCGGGTGTTGACCTCGAGGAAGTAGAAGGAACCCGTCTCGCGCTCATAGAGGAACTCCACGGTTCCGGCGCTTTCGTAGCCGGCCGTCCGGGCGATCGCGCAGGCCGTCTCTCCCAGGGCCTTGCGCTGCTCCGGCGTGATGCCCGGGGCGGGCGATTCCTCCAGGAGCTTCTGGTGGCGCCTTTGCAGAGAGCAGTCTCGCTCGCCCAGGAATACGACATCGCCCCGGCCGTCGGCCAAGATCTGCGCCTCTATGTGGCGGGGCGCGTCGAGGTACCTCTCCAGGTAGACCTCCGAGCGGCCGAATGCGGCGCCCGACTCTCGCTCTGCCGACGCGAGGGCCTCGGTCAACTGCTCATCGTTGCGCGCGATGCGCATACCACGGCCCCCACCGCCAAACACCGCCTTGGCCGCTATCGGGAAACCATGCTCGGCGGCAAAGGCCGCGGCCTCCGCCGCATCGCTCAGGGGCGCCAGGGTTCCCGGCACGACGGCCGAGCCGGCCGCCGCGGCGAGCTTGCGGGCCTGGACCTTGTCACCCAGGACGGCGATGACTTCGGGCGGGGGACCGACCCAGCGGATGCCCGCGTCGAGAACCGCGCGCGCGAAGTGCGCGTTCTCGGCAAGGAAGCCGTAACCGGGGTGGATGGCGTCGACGTGGGCGAGCGCGGCCGCACGCAGCAGCGCCTCGACGTTGAGATAGCTCTCGGCCGGGGGGGTGGGACCGAGCAGGTAGGCCTCGTCGGCCATCCGCACGTGCAGGGCGTCCGCGTCGACCTCGGAGTAGACGGCCACGGCGGTGAGCCCCAGGTCGTGGCAAGCCCGGATGACGCGGACCGCGATCTCTCCGCGATTGGCGATCAGGACTTTTCTGATCATGGCGCCCGTTTCCCCCGAAATGCCGGCTCACGCCGGGAACCGGCGCTGGTTCCCGGCGCCGGTTCAGACGGATGTCGGGTCCCACGAAACCAGTCCGGCCGCCTCGGCGTCAACCCATCCCGAGGGCCGTTTGACCGACTTCCGAGCGAGGGCGGCCAGAGAGTGGCTGCTTTGAACCACTTTCTGGGACAACCGGCGGGCGCAATGCCGGGGAAGGGAGATGGGGCGCCCGCCTCGAGCCCGGCGGGGGGGCGGGGCGGGCACGGGCCCGGGGGGCGGGGCGGCGGTTGGGTTCCACTTGCGTTTGATTGGCGCATGGCCCCTTGCTAGAGTGCATCGTCAATCCGAGCGCCTTGCGGGGAAGGCGCACCGTGGCGGAGTTGGCCGTGGGCCGCATGCAGGAGGTGCAAGGAGTGAGTGAAATATCGGACCAGACCATCGCAGCGCTTCTCGAGGAGCATCGGGTAGTCGCGCCTTCCAAGGAGTTCGTGAAGAACGCCGTGGCGTCCAGCGAAGACATCTACGCGAAGGCCGACGCGGACTATGAGGGCTTCTGGGCAGGAGAGGCCGAGAAGCTCACCTGGACCAAGAAGTGGGACACGGTGCTCGAGTGGAAGGCGCCGTGGGTCAAGTGGTTCATTGGCGGCAAGCTGAACGTCTCCGCCAACTGCCTCGACCGGCACCTGGACACCATCGGCGACCGGGTGGCCTTCTACTTCGAGGGTGAGCCCGGCGACAAGCGGGCCATCACCTACAAGGGCCTGTACGAAGAGGTCTGCCAGTTCGCCAACGCCCTGAAGAAGATGGGCGTCAAGAAGGGCGACCGGGTAAACATCTACATGCCCATGATCCCCGAGTTGCCGGTGGCCATGCTGGCGTGCGCTCGGATCGGCGCTCCGCACTCGATCGTCTTCGGTGGCTTCTCGGCGCAGGCCCTGGCCGACCGCATCCAGGATGCGAGCGCGAAGATCCTCATCACCGCCGACGGTGGCTGGCGCCGCGGATCCGTGGTTCCTCTGAAGCAAGCCGCCGACGAGGCGGTTGCCGCGTGCCCGACCATCGAGAAGGTCGTCGTGGTCAAGCGCATCGGCAAGGAGATCCCCTGGAACGACAAGCTCGACGTCTGGTACCACGACGTGGTCAAGGACGAGGCCAAGTCTTGCCCGGCCGAGGAGATGGACGCGGAGGACCCGCTGTTCATCCTCTACACCTCCGGAACCACCGGCAAGCCCAAGGGCATCCTGCACACGACCGGCGGATACCTCACCGGTGTCGCCTCCACCCACATGAACATCTTCGACATTCACCCCGAGACCGACGTGTTCTGGTGCACGGCCGACATCGGTTGGGTGACGGGCCACTCCTACATCGTCTACGGACCCCTGGCCAACGGAACTACGGGCATCCTCTACGAGGGCTCGCCGGACTTCCCGGACAAGGACCGCTTCTGGTCGATCATCGAGGAGTACAAGGCCACCATCCTCTACACCGCCCCAACCGCCATCCGGACCTTCATGAAGTGGGGCAAGGAATACCCCGACAAGCACGACCTCTCCTCGCTGCGTTTGCTCGGTTCGGTGGGCGAGCCCATCAACCCCGAGGCGTGGATGTGGTACTGGGAGGTCATCGGCGGCGAGCGCTGCCCCATCGTTGACACCTGGTGGCAGACCGAGACCGGCGGGATCCTCATCACCCCGCTGCCGGGCATCGTGGACCTGAAGCCCGGTTCGGCCACTCGTCCCTACCCCGGCGTCTTCGCGGACATCGTGGACGACAAGGGCAACTCCGTGCCCCTGGGCGGCGGCGGCTACCTCGTGCTGAGGCGGCCCTGGCCGGCTCAGCTCCGCACGATCTTCGGTGACGATGAGCGCTACGTGGAGACGTACTTCTCCCGGTTCGGCCCGGAGGTCTACTTCACCGGCGACGGCGCCAAGCGCGACGCCGAGGGCTACTACTGGCTGCTCGGTCGCGTGGACGACGTAATGAACGTCGCCGGTCACCGCCTGTCCACCTACGAGATCGAGTCCGCGCTGGTGGACCACCCGGCCGTTGCTGAGGCCGCCGTGGTTTCCCGTCCGGACCCGGTGTCGGGCGAGACTCCCGTGGCGTTCATCTCGTTGCGCGCCGGCTTCACGGGTGACGAGGCCCTGATCAAGGAGATCCGCGCCCACGTCGGGACCAAGATCGGCAAGATCGCCCGGCCGTCGTCGATCATCCTCTCGGCCGACCTGCCCAAGACCCGGTCCGGAAAGATCATGCGCCGCCTCCTCCGGGACATTGCCCGGGAGAAGCAGATGGGCGACGTCACGACCTTGGCAAACGCCGAGATCATGGAAGAGATCAAGAGGATGGCGGCCGCCAAGCCGTCAGAGGACTAGGAGACAGACCAGGTAGAGCGCTTTCGACCGCGTGCCGGTGTCCGGGTTTCCGGGCCCGGCCGCGGTCGTAGCGTGAGTAGGGCAAGGCACTCAAACCGTTTGGGCAACACCCGCTCCGGGCCGACCGGCGCGGGGGGGGCAGGTCTTCCGGGCGCCGAGGGCGCGTTCTATCCGGCGGCGGGATCGCGGGAACCGCTAAGGGGTGGGGATTCTCTCGTCGGCCGGAGAAAGGAGCGCTCCGGGGTGAGCAGTACACCAGTCAAGACCGTCGACAGGGTTCCCAGTCGCGCGATCTTCCCAGTCGTGGCAGTGGTCATGAACCTCTGCCTGGGCACGCTGTATGCGTTCAGCGTGTTCCGTAACAAGCTTCGGGTTCACTACCTGTACGGAACCGCGGAGCAGATCAAGGACAAGACCTTCAAGGCCGGCATCAATGAAGTGGGCTGGGCCTTCACCATAGCGATCGTCTTCTTCGCCGTGGGCCTCATCATCGCCGGGCGCTGGCAGGACAAGGTGGGCCCGAAGAAGCCGGCCATGGTCGGCGGACTCCTCCTCGGCGCCGGGCTGCTGCTTGCCTGGATCACCGGACTCCCGGAAGGCCAGATAGCCTGGCTCTACATCTTCTACGGCGTGCTGGGCGGTCTGGGCATCGGGTTCGCGTATGTGACCCCGCTCGCCACGTGCTTGAAGTGGTTCCCGGACAAGCGCGGCGCCATCACGGGATTGGCGGTATTCGGGTTCGGGGGTGGCAGCACCCTGTTCAGCCCCGTCGGCCAGTGGCTCCTGGGCAAGGTCGATGTCACCACCACCCTGGGCATACTGGGGCTCATCTTCCTGGTGCTCGTTGTAGGCAGCGGCACGATCCTGCGCAACCCGCCGGCAGGCTATGTCCCCAAGGGCTGGACGCCTCCGGCACCCGCTGCCGGAGCCGTGGCCAAGGCCGAGTACAAGACCGCCGAGATGATGAGGGCTCCACAGTTCTACTTCTTGTGGCTGGCGTTTCTTGTGGGCGCCGCTGTGGGCCTGATGGTTATCTCACAGGCTTCCCCGATGGGTACCGACAAGGCCGGGCTGAGCGCCTCAGACGCTGCCTGGGCCGTGGGGATCCTGGGGATATTCAACGCCATTGGACGGATCTTCCACGGCTGGCTTTCCGACCGCATCGGCCGGAAGGCGACCGTGGCGATCATGTTCGTCGAGTTCATCATCGCGCTGGAGATCATTCTTCGCCCGGAGAGCATGGGCTTCGTCCAGTACGTCGCAGGGATCAGCCTGATCGGGCTGTCCTTCGGCGCGTTCCTGGCCATCATGCCGGCCTTCACGGCGGACTTCTTCGGCACCAAGAATGTGGGCCTGAACTACGCTGCGCTGTTCACCGCCTACGGCGTTGCGGGCATCTTCGGGCCGAAGTTGGCCGACTACGTAAAGGCCCACAGCGACACGGGCGACATCACCGGGGCGTTCATCATTCTGGCCGTCGCCTCGGTGGTCGGTATCGTCTTCACCCTTCTCACCAACGCTCCGAAGGCGAAGGCGCTCGAGAAGACGGGCTAGCCGGGAGTCGCAGGAGCGAGGAGAAAGGTCGGTCCGGAAGCGCTCATCCCGGGCCGGGAAGGCAGAGCGGACAAACAGGCGCGCCCCCGTCAACGGGGGCGCGCCTGTTTGTGTTGGCGCACAGGTGGGCCGACCCGGCGGATTGGGTGCAGTCCCCGTGCCGGGTGATGGTGCGAGAGAGGGGTTCCGAGGTTGGATGCGGTCACCCCTCCGGGGGGTGTGGCGCTCATCCTAGATCCAGTCTCTCGCCGAGACCGGTCGGATTGTCCCTTAGCGGCGCCGGCCCCTGGAAGGCTTGGAGGTCTTGGGGCCCTTGGCATTGGGGCTCTTGGTGCGCCTGGCTCCGGAACCCTTGGTGTTCTTGCCTCTGCCTCGCTCGGCACTCCGGAGGACCTGGAGACCGAGGGCGGCTGCGAAACCGTCGGTATCGGCGGGGGAGAGCACCAGCCGAGTGCCGTCCTGCCATTCCAGAAGAAGGCAAGAGTGGCGGTCGGTGACGAAAGCGCGCAGGACGCCGTTGGGGTCTCGGAAACGCCCCCACCATCCGAACAGGCCGCGGGAGCCCGACACATATCGTGCGCGGCTGAGGACCGCGGGAAGGCAGCGGCGAAGTCCCTTGCGGGCATAGAGGCTGGGCCGTCCCGTGCGGCGGAAGACGATCACCCAGTCGGGGTCCACCCCGTAGGCCTCCGGCGATCGGGCGTAGGGCAACAGAAGCAGCACCATCACCAGGACCGGCGCGCCCACCAGGGTGATGAGGGTGCCACTCTTGCCGATGGCATCGAATATGAAGATCAGGATCCCGGCGGTCCCGCCGACGATGGCGGCAAGCGTGATCGTTCTCGCCCGAGAGTCGAGGGGGCGCGCGGCGAACACCTTCACGTCGCGCGATACGGCGGCGGTCTTGGAAGCGATGGCCCTGGGATCCTTTCCGGGTGGACAGAGATGGCGGCCGGTTTCCGGCGCTCGTCCGGCGGCGTTCAACTATTGTAAGCACTCGCCCCCGCAAGTACGGGGGCGAGTGCCAAGCTCCCCCCACTCCGGTGCCTCAGGTAGGTTCGATGGACGAAGCGCGACTGCGCAAGTTGATCGCCGGCAATTACTTCATCACTCACCTGGAAGTCCACGAGCGGTTGGACTCCACCAACTCCCGCGCGCTCGAGCTGGCAGTCGAGGGGGCCGCCGAGGGCGCCGTGGTGGTGGCCGACTATCAGAGCGCCGGGCGCGGGCGGCGCGGGCGGTCCTGGATCGCACCCGCCGGCTCGAGTCTGCTGTTCACCGTCCTTCTCCGGCCGGGCCCCGAGTTGTCCGCCGGGCCGGCCACCTTCGCTGTTGGGGTGGCGGCCTGCGAGGTGGTGAGGAACCTGGGCTGTGCGGCAGGCCTGAAGTGGCCCAACGACCTGGTGGTCGAGGATCGCAAGCTGGCCGGCATGCTGACCGAGGTGGTGCCCAGACCGCCCGGCTTCGGCCGTGGGTGGCGCGCGGATCAACCCGCTCCGGTGTGGCCCGCGCTGGCCGTGGGGTTCGGGCTCAATGTGGACATGGACGTGGCCGAGCTTCCCGAGGAGGTGGCCGAGCAGGCCACGAGCCTTGGCGCGCTTGATGTCCGCGTGGAGAGAGAGGCGCTGCTTGCCGACATCCTGGCCGAACTCGGCGAGGTGTATCGGGCGGCCATGCTTCCGGGTGGAGGCCACGCCCTGATGGATAGCTACCGCGCTCGTTCGGCCACGATCGGACGCCGCGTGCGTGTCGAGACCAATGAACGCGTCGTCGAGGGGCTCGCCGAGGCGGTAGATGAGGAGGGGGCCCTCGTGATGCGCGACGGCGAGGGGAAGAGTCACCGGTTCATCTCCGCGGATGTGGTTCATCTCCGGTAGGACTTGGCACACGCTCGGTGTTGGCCGCCGGGGGGTGCGCTTGATAGCTTGGGCCCGAGAGATTCTTGGTTCGCGCTGAATCCGAGGGAGGTTCTGCCATGCCCTTCCCGCGCCGCCTGCTAGCCGAGCACGAGGAGATGATTCTCGACCTACGGCCTCACCCGATCGCCCTGGTTCCTCCGGCGTTCTGGGGGGCGCTGGTGGTGGCCGCGGCCGCGGTCGCATTCAACAAGATGCCCGCCGGCTCGAGGCAGGGCCCGCTTCGCATCGCCGTCCTGGCGGTGGCGGGAGTCCTGATGCTCTTCTTCGTCCTGCCGCAGATCCTGCGCTGGGCCACCACGCACTTCGTGCTCACCTCCGATCGGTTGATCCTGCGCCGCGGCGTGATCGCCAAGTACGGCAAGGAGATTCCTCTGGAGCGCATCAACGATGTGACCTTCCGGCAGTCGATCTGGGAGCGGGTCATCGGGGCGGGCGATCTCGTCGTGGAGTCGGCCGGCGAGCAGGGCCAGCAGCCGATCACCGACGTTCGCCGCCCGGAGGCGGTCCAGAAGGAGATCTACCGTCAGGCGGAGGCCAACCAGCAGCGCATGTCCACCCAGACGGTCGCCGCACCGGCGCTCAGCATCCCCGAGCAGATCGGAAAGCTGGCGGAGTTGCGCGACCGCGGGGTCCTGACCGAAGAGGAGTTCCAGGCCAAGAAGGCAGCCCTTCTTCGCCAGATGGGCTGAGTGCCCACCCTCGCAACGCGCCATCTGACATTCGCAACGCCCGGCGTGTCGCCGTCTTCTGCGGGGCCGACTTGCGGGGCCGCTGCCTTCCTTGGGATGCTCCCTGCCGAATCCGTTCGCAGGGCAAGCTCACAGGAGGGTGACCACATGCCAGAGGCAGTAATCGTAGCTACCGCCCGCACCCCGATCGGGCGCGCGGGGAAGGGGTCTCTCATCGACTGCCGGCCCGATGACCTGGGCGCGTTCGCGGTCAAGAAGGCCCTAGAGAAGGTTCCTCAGCTCGACAAGACCGAGATCGAGGACCTCATGCTGGGTTGTGGGTTCCCCGAAGAGGAGCAGGGCATGAACCTTGCCCGCCGGGTCGGCCTGCTCGCGGGCCTGGGCGACTCCGTGGCCGGTACCACCGTGAACCGATTCTGCGCTTCGAGCCTGCAGACCCAGCGCATGGCCTTCCACGCCATCAAGGCCGGAGAAGGCACGGCCTACATCGCGGCGGGCGTCGAGTCCATTTCCCGCACCCCTCAGCTTCCGCGCGACATCGCCGCTTTCCACCCCGATCTGGGCGGCACGACCTTCACCGGCGTCTACATGCCCATGGGCAACACCGCCGAGCAGGTCGCGGAGCGCTTCAACGTCAGCCGCGAGGAGATGGACGCCTTCGGTGTGCGCTCCCAGGAGCGCGCGGTCGCGGCCCAGGAGCGCGGCTTCTTCGACAATGAGATCCACCCGTACACCAAGCCGGATGGCACCGTGATCTCCAAGGACGACGGCCCCCGGCCCGGCACGACCCTCGAGAAGCTGGCCAGCCTGAAGCCCGCCTTCGGGCCGGGGGGCAAGGTCACGGCCGGCAATGCCTGCTCACTGAACGACGGTGGCGCGGCAGTCATCATCATGAGCGAGGATCGCGCCCGCGAGCTGGGGATCACCCCGCTCGCGCGCATCATCTCGACCGGCGTCAGCGGCGTCGACCCCGAGATCATGGGCGTGGGCCCGATCGAGGCGGTCAAACTGGCGCTCAAGCGCGCCAAGATGACCATCGACGACATCGACCAGTTCGAGCTGAACGAGGCCTTCGCCGCTCAGGTCATTCCCGTGTGCAAGGCCGTCGGCATCGACCCCTTCGGCGACCGGGTCAACCCCAACGGCGGAGCCATCGCGCTGGGCCACCCCTACGGCATGACCGGGGCCCGGATCATGGGCACCCTGCTCAACGGTCTGCGGGAATCCGGCAAGAGCATCGGGCTCGAGACCATGTGCGTGGGCGGCGGCCAGGGCATGGCGATGATCGTCGAGCGTCTGTCGTAGGTAGGGCAGCGGGCGGCCGACCGTGGCTGTTGGATCAAGACGAAGAACCGGGCTCCGCGACTCGCGGAGCCCGGTTCGATTTCCCGGCGGTTGGCGGGGGTGGCCTGCGAGCCCGCCGGCATTGGGCCACAAGCTTGTTGAGACCCAATGGCCGGTGCCCGTACCCGCAGGTTCCGTGCGCAACTTCCTTGCCGGAGCCCTGCGGCCTTCTACCCGTGAGTCGAGACCCCGCCGTCGACGGGGATGACGGCGCCGGCCAGGTAGGCGCCGGCGCGCGAGGAGAGGTAGATCGCGGTCCCCGCGATGTCCTCGAGTCTTCCCTCCCGCCCCATCGGAATGAAGCCAACCGGTGTGGTGTCCGGGTTGTCGAAGAGGAACTGAGTCATCTTGGTCACGAAGAGGCCGCACGCGATCGCGTTGACGTTGATGTTCTCCCGGACCAAGCGGTGAGCCATCTGGCGCGTGAGCATATGCACCGCGGCCTTGCTGGGCGCGTAGGCGTAGTTCTCGCTTGCGGGCACGGTGATGCCGTCGATCGAGCCGATGTTGATCACTCGCGCCGGATCTCCCGGCGAGGCCGCCTTGCGCAACTGCGGCAGCAACTTCACGGTCATGTGGAAGATTGCCTTGACGTTGATCGCCCAGATCTTGTCGAACGCCGAGTCCGGGTAGTCCTCGAGCGGGGCGCCCCAGGTCGCCCCGGCGTTGTTGACCAGGATGTGCACTGCGGGTTCCCTTGCGGCCACCTCTCGCGCGAGGTGCTCGACGCCCTCCAGCCCGGACAGATCCGCCGGGATCGAGATGCACTGGCCTGTCTTGCTCAGTTCCGCGGCGACCGCGTCGCACACCTCGGCCTTTCTGGACGAGATGTACACACGCGCTCCGGCGTCGACGAATCCTCGCGCGATCATGAGCCCGATCCCGCGAGAGCCGCCGGTCACCACGGCCACCTTGCCGGCGATGGAAAACAGATCCTGGTTCATCTTGGACCCCCTGCTGATCCACTCGACGTCCGCGACGGCCAAGGATTCTTCGCGGCCGGGCGCTGGACGACTGGTTTGCCGACCCGGTGTCGGGTCTGCGCAGATTGTAGCGACTAGTCCTATCGTCCCGTTTGCCGCATTTTCGTCCCGGTGATAGGTTTCTTTAGCCCAGCCGGGCGGGCTACGGCTTGGGCGCTCGTTCCTTCTGCTCTCGCGTAAGGGGGAAATCTGTGAGGGATCGGGTCGCTATCGTGGGGGTCGGCCAGGCGGGGTATTCCCCGCTCACGACCGGCCTGTCCTATCGGGAGCTGATCTTCGAGGCGGCACTCAGGGCCTACGACGATGCGGGGGTCGATCCCCGCAAAGACGTGGACTCCTTCGTGACCGTAGCTGAGGACTTCCTCGAAGGGACTTCCATCTTCGACGAGTACGTCCCCGACCAGATCGGCGGCGCCATGCGCCCGGTGCAGACAATCGCCGGGGACGGGCTGTTCGCGCTGGCCACGGCGTACATGCTCATCCAGTCGGGAATCGCTCAGGTCGTGGCGGTCGAGGGCCACTCCAAGGCCAGCGACATCCTGACACCCGACCACATCCTGGAGTTCGCTCTGGACCCGGTGCTGAACCGGCCGCTGGGGGCGCACCCACACGTGCTGGCCGGCCTGGAGATGGTGCGCTACTGCCGCGCAACCGGCACCACCTTGGAGCAGTGCGCGGCGGTGGTGGCCAAGAACCGGACCAATGCGCTGGACAACCCGCTGGCCGCCTATCCCTCGCGGGTCTCGGCGGCCGACGTGCTGGCGGCGAAGCAGACCTTCAGCCCCATCACGGCGATGGACGGGCCTCGATCGGCGGATGGCGCAATCGTGGTGGTGCTTGCGAGCGAGGCGGCCGCCGACAAGCTGACCGACATGCCGGTCTGGGTTCTCGGCGCCGGATGGGCGATGGACACCCCGAGCCTCGAGAGCCGCTCGTGGACGGACGCGGTCTACGCTCAGATCGCGGCGCAGAAGGCCTACGAGATGGCCGGTGTGACGCCTCGCCAGGACATCGACCTGGTCGAGTGCGACGACACCTGGGGTTTCAAGGAGCTTCAGCACTTGGAGGCGCTCGGGCTTGCGCGGCCGGGCGAAGCGGGGCTTCTCACCGAGGAAGGCGTGACCGCCCGCTACGGAGACCTCCCGGTCAACCCCTCGGGCGGCAGCCTCGGCATGGGCTATCTGCACGAGGCCAACGGCCTGGCTCGCGCCCTCGAACTGACACTTCAGCTTCGTGGTGAGGCGGGCGAGCGCCAGGTTGAAGATGCCGAGGTAGGGGTAGCGATGAGTTGGCGTGGCGTGCCTACGGCCAGCGGTGCCGTGGTCGTGCTCGGAGCCGACTAGCCAAACCTTGGGTCTTGGGGCCGCAAGCGGGATGGCGGTCTCCGGTCGAGAAGGGGGATTCCCGGATGGCAATGCGCAAGGTAGCCGTGATCGGGGCCGGCATGACGAAGTTCATGCGACGGGCCCAAGAAACGGGCAAGGAATTGGCATGGGAGGCCACCAAGGCCGCCCTGGACTCCTGCGAACTCTCGATAAACGACGTCGACGCGGTGTGCCTGGGAACCGCGCCGGACGCTTTCGACGGTGTCCACATGAAGGGCGAATACCTGGCCGATGGGGCCGGGGCATGGCACAAGC